>Ga0157371_10000224_pt1 | contig 82657 bp, 70 predicted proteins | sample C45metaG_FD_113462 | JGI IMG/M metagenome (GOLD analysis project Ga0157371, IMG submission 113462) | Corn rhizosphere microbial communities from Kellogg Biological Station, Michigan, USA - C4-5 metaG | ecosystem: Host-associated > Plants > Roots > Rhizosphere > Soil | place: USA: Michigan...
AATTTATTGCTTGAAATTATTCAGAAAAAATTTACTAACTTTGCAATCCGTTTAACGGAGCAAAATACAAACCCCATAAATTACTTGTTTTAATGGAACAAACCGTAGAACAAAAGCTAAAGGCTTTATACGAATTACAAAATATCCACACAAAAATTGATAAGATCCGCCAGGTACGTGGTGAATTACCAATGGAAGTTGCCGATCTTGAGGATGATGTTTTAGGATTAGAAACTAGAATTGCAAAAATCAAAGGTGAACTTGATGATCTTGAAGATTCGATCGTAACCCGTAAAAATACAATTAAAGATGCGCAAGCTGCCATCAAAAGATACGATACTCAATTAAAAGAAGTTAAAAACAACCGTGAATACGATGCTTTAACTAAGGAAATTGAGATTCAAGGTTTAGATATTCAGGTTTCTGAAAAGAAAATTAAAGAACACGGTTTCGAAATCACTTCTAAAACTGAAATTTACGAAGCAGCTAAAGCAGAGTTAGATGGCAGAAAGAAAGATTTGGAAGTTAAAAAAGGCGAACTGGATGTAATTACTGCTGAAACTGAAAAAGAAGAGCAAGATTTACAAAAGAAAGCAGATAAAGCTGAGCCTCAAATCGAAGAGCGTTTATTGGTTGCTTACAAACGTTTACGCAAAAATGCGGTAAATGGTTTAGCGGTAGTAACCATTGATCGTGATTCTTGTTCAGGTTGTTTCAACCAGATTCCGCCTCAACGTCAGTTAGATATCCGTCAACGTAAAAAAATTATCGTTTGTGAACACTGCGGTCGTATTTTGGTTGATGAGGCTTTAACTCACGAGGTAGCCGAAGGTTAATCCATCACGAAAAAAATAATTAAACGTCCCGATCTAATCGGGACGTTTTTGTTTATATCTGTTTTTTGCTCACACAAAACAAGAATCACTTTTTAGCGTTTAATGTAGATATTTGTTAACATCTGAAGCTGTTGCAGCAGCACAGAACCAAACCGAAATAGAATCCCTAATGAATAAAAGCTTCCGTTTTTTTTTAACCTCTGCCCTGCTCCTCTCTCCTTTGTTTTCACTTGCAAACTTCGATTTTAACAACAATTGCCTAAACGCTTACAAGAGCATTTTCGAACTAAAACTCGGCAACGCAAGAGCATATATCTCAACCGAAAAGAAACAGCATCCCAATAATTCCATTATCCCCCTTTTAGAAAACTATGTAGATTATTTTACGGTTTTAACTTCAGAGAGCAAAGCTGATTTTGATCGCTTAAAAGGCAATAAATCTACACGTTTAGATCAAATAAGTGATGATGATAAAAGTTCGCCATACTACTTGTATGCCCAGGCGGAGATCAATTTGCAATGGGCGCTCATCCGGGGCCGTTTTGGAGAGTATTTTAACGCGGCTATGGAAGTTAAAAGGGCGAACAGTCTTTTGCAGGAGAACAATAAAAAATTCCCAAATTTTCACCTTAATTTAAAAGGCCTGGGATTGATTAATGCTGTTCTAGGCAATCTTCCGGATGGGGCTTTAAAAACAGCGCTATCTACTTTTGGAATCAAGGGAAATCTGCAGAGCGGATTAAACATGTTCGAAAAACTGGCCGATAATCTGCCGAAATCTTCTTACGAGCCTTTTTACGAAGAAGTGGTGTTTTACTATGCTTATGTATTAACAGATGTGGCGCATAGCCCGCAGGCCTATGCAAAAACAATAAAATATACCGAACGGATTGCCGATACCAGTTTATTAAAAAGTTATTTGCAGAGTTATGTGTGTATTAAAAATGGGCATAGTGATGAGGCCATAGCCATTTTAGCCAGGCGGCCGCAAGGAGGAGTTTATCAACCTTTTCCTTATCTTGATTACCTGGAAGGAATTGCGCATTTAAATAAACTCGACCTCAATGCCGGCGCCTATTTTAACCGCTTTTTACAGGCTACAAAAGGGGTAAATTTTGTAAAGGACGCTTACCTCCATTTAGGCTGGATCTCACTGTTGAAAGGAGATAAAGCAGGTTATACGGCATTTGCAGCTAAAGCAGTTAATAACGGGTATACCTATATGGAAAAAGATAAGCAGGCGAAATCCGAAGCTGCTTCAGGAACGCCAACAATTGACCTCTTAAAAGCCCGGTTACTGTTTGATGGTGGCTATTTAAGCAGGGCCTTGCAAATACTTGATGATAAGAAAGCAACAGATTATACTAACAGTAAAGACAAAACAGAGCTAAATTACCGTTTGGGTAGAATTTATGATGATTTAGGAAAAGATGATCAGGCATTAGCGGCTTATCAGCAGACCATAAATGAAGGAAAAAACCTGAAGTATTATTTTGCTGCAAATGCTGCGGTGCAAATGGGTAAGGTTTATGAAAGAAGGAAAAATATTGCGAAAGCGAAAGAGGCTTTCAATACCGCCATTGCCATGAAAAATCATGAGTTTGAAAGCAGTATTGAAAGCCAGGCTAAGGCCGGTTTAAAACGGCTAGCCAATTAGAAGCGGTATATAAAAGCATTAATGTGCATTCCTGCTCCTACTGAAGCAAAAACAGCTACATCGCCAGCTTTAACTTTATAGCCTTTCACTTCGCCTTTTAATACCAGATCCAACAAGGTTGGTACAGTAGCAACCGAACTGTTTCCCAGCCATGAAATCGTCATCGGAACTAAGTTTTCAGGGACGGTATATTTACCATAAAGTTTAAATAAGCGTTTCATGATAGCAGTATCCATTTTTCCATTGGCCTGATGCACAAATATAATATTTACATCTTCAACGCTCAAGCCTGCTCTATCAATGGCCTTTTTAATCACCTGAGGAACCTGAACTACCGCAAACTCATACAGCTTACGCCCATTCATTTTTAAATAAAGGTTTCCATTGGTTTCATCAGGATGAGCGCTCTTGCCCATGGTTAATAAATTGCCATAGTTTACGGCGTGTGTTTCTGTTTTATGTGCCAGTATTCCTCTTTTTTCTGCTGATTCTTGAGCCTCGAAAATTACAGCGCCTGCACCATCCGAAAAAATCATACTATCACGGTCATGTGGATCAATAATACGGCTTAAGGTTTCTGCACCTATAACCATAACACGTTTCGCATCTCCGCTTTTAATATAGTAATCTGCCTGTATTGCACCCTGAACCCAGCCTGGGCAACCAAAAATGATATCGTAGGCAACGCAGTCCGGATTTACAATGCCTAATTGCTGTTTTACCTTTGAAGCTAAAGACGGCAAAATGTCAATACGGTTGCTACCCAAAGGGATATCACCAAAATTATGACAGAATATAATATAATCTAAGGTTTCTTTATCGATTCCTGCATTTTCAATGGCTTTTTCTGCGGCCTTAGCACCAATATGATTGCTTAACTGCTCAGGGCAGGCGTAACGTCTTTCTACGATCTCCGTAATTTCAGAGAATTTATCGATGATCTCTGAATTCTCTTTCTCTAATCGGTTACCATTCTCAAAAAACGTCGAATTTAAGAATTCACTACCAGAAATAATATTTTGTGGAATGTAACTCCCAGTACCGGTAATTACCGTATTTATTGCTCTGTTCATAATTATAATACCGCATACTAAAACGGTATGTAGTATAAAAATATCAATTATATTCGAGAATCGAAAATATATTAAATTTTAGCGGAGCTTATTTTCCAGGGCGAATTTTAATAATCCAGCTTTCCCGGTTACATTTAGCTTTTGCGCCATGTTTTTCCGGTGTGTATCAACAGTATTTAAAGCTATAAATAATTTTTGGGCAATTTGCAGAGAAGAGAAGTCTTCGCTGATCAATTGTAGGATTTCCATTTCTCTTGCTGTTAAGTTGTGGCTTTTTTGAAAATGGTCCCCATCATTGAATGTTGATGGCTGTAAATCAGGTTTTATTTTCTGGAAATATTTTTCGCCGCGCTGCAAACCCGAAATAATTCTAAATAATGTTTCTGCATCGGTATCTTTTTGAACGAAAGCCTTCACCCCTATACTTTCTAATTTTGCCGCTAATTTAACAGTATAGTACATTGATAATACCATAATTTTTACTGAAGGGAATAATTGTCTTACTTTTTCGGCGGCAATTTCTCCATCTAAAACAGGCATATTTAAATCAAGGATTAAAATATCAGGTATTTGGTGGTTTAAAAGGTGCAGGATTTCCTTTCCGTTTGATGCCGTGCCGATTATCTTAAAGCCGGGTTGTTCAGAAAGGATAGCCGATAATCCTTCGGCAAACAGTTTATGATCATCTGCGATCATTAATGTAGTCGGTTTTTGTTCAATTTTGTCCATTATTTCAGCGGGATGTCAATAACGATTGTGGTTCCATTTTGATTACTGTCTACCTGAATTTTCCCATTCAAATAGCTTACCCTCGAGCGTATATTCTGCATACCTAGTCCCTTTTTATCCTCTTCCTGATTAAAACCAATACCATTGTCTTCTGCCATGATATTTATCCTTTCATCAAAAGATAAAATCTGAATAGTCGCTTTTGTTGCCAAAGAGTGTCTGTTGATATTATTTACGAGCTCGTTAACCATCCGGTAAATGGTAATTTCCATGGCACTTTCGATGGGATGTTCTACCTGGTAAACAAATTCGAAAGCAATTTTACCCGAGTGGTTTAAGGTGACGAAGTTTTCTTTCAGAGTTTCAATTAAACCCAGTTGCTCAAAGTTTTTAGGCATTAAATTGTGCGAAATTTCCCTTAAATCAGCACATGCCTTTTCAATCATGCTAATGGTTTGGTCGTAAAATATGCGGTCATTTTCTGTAAGTTTTAAAACTTTGTGCTGAAAAGCGGTGATATTTAGTTTTATAATGGAAAGCGTGCCGCCGAGGTCATCATGAAGATCGCGGGCTAAACGTGTCCGCTCATCTTCCTGAGCATTAAAAATGCCATCGGCCAGGTCTACCTGGTGTTTACTCTTTTCTTCCAGCAGAATTTCTTTTTCCTTTTTCAGAAAATTATAGCGCTGGGTTAAGGCAAAAGAAAGGAAAATGATTTCGGCTGTTAAACCTACCACTAAACCATTCGGCTTTAATAAATTAAAGTTGGTGATCCCTAAGGTGTTAAAAACATAGTTAAAAACCCCAAATAACAACATCACGGTTGCAATAAAATAATACCAGCCCAGCTTGTAGCCTGCTCTAATTCTTTCTACTACACAGATAATTATAATGACTACCGTAAGGAGCGCAAGAAAATTGTTGATGTAAAAAACCGTTTTTTCTAAAATAATAAATGACTTGAAGAGCATAAATACTGGAATGATCGACATGGCCCAGCAGAATCTTTTATAATAATTTGTAAAGGGGTATAACTTACTGTTTGATCGATTTTGATTTACAAACAGCTGCATCACCTGGATTAACAGGCCACAACTTAACGAAGCCATAATTAGGCGCATATAGTCTTGAAGACCTGGCAGGTTTGGATAAAACCACTGGAAGGCTAATCCTTCTTCTTCCAGGATAAAAATGAGGGTACAAAAAATATAAATGGCATAATATAAATGGATGTTATCTCTAACTGAAACAAACAGCAATAAGTTAAAAATCACCGCAAAAACAAAAATACCAGTATAAAAACCAAATAAGGTGTGCTGCGGAATTTCTGCCTGAATAATATCTACATCGCGTCCGATAGACATTGGCATGTACATATTCTGTCCGCGTTTATCGGCCCATAAATAGAAAGTAGCTTTTTCATGAGGCGAAAGAACCATTGGGTAGATAAAGCTTCTGTTACGATAAGGGCGTTGTTTAAAAGGGAAATGATCGCCCGTTAAGCCTAGTGGATAAATCTTTCCTTGCTCATCTACTTTAAATAGCTGGAGTTGATTAATGCTTGAACTTTGTTCCTTAAACATCAGGTGCACAGATTGATTTAAGGTGTTTTCGATATCGAATGCAACCCAGTAATATGATTGGGTGTAACCTTTACTAAACACTTTTCCTGGCGTTAATGGAGAGAGTTTGTTGGAATGCTTGTATTTTATAATGGAATCGATGCTCAGGTTTAAATTTTTGTCCTCAAAGAAATATCCATGTTTACTGATATTGAATTTTTTGGCCGTATCAATTAAAATTGGGTTGCCCTGCTGTGCAAAGCATACCCGGAGTGGATTTAGGAAAAATAGAAATAAGAAGAAAACTTTATTCATTGATGAGAGAATTAGTGGTAATGTTTGAGGTAACGCCTAATATTTAATAAATATAGTGTATAAACCATGTACTAAATATACCGAGTAAAGGGTATATAAATCGCTTTAATGATTGGGTATTTTTACAATAAATTAAACGAACTTAAAAATGAAAAATTTCTTAACTACTATTTTGTTCCTGTTTATGGTACAGCTAGTAAATGCGCAATCTCATGTTGCGAAAAGTCAATACCTCCGTTATAACTGTAGGTTCGCACCTAAGGGCTCTAACAATTCAGAGGGTAAAAACATGTGCCCGGCCTGTGCAAAAGAAAATGAAGATGCCAGGAAAAAGAAGATAGCTGATGATAAAGCAGCCTATGAAGCAGGCAAAATCAGAAACGCAAAGCTTAAGGCTGAAAGGGAGGCTGATTTTAAAAAGAAACTGGCCGAGACTGCGGAGAAAAATAAAGTGACCGAAGTACGGGTAACGATGGGGAAAATGCCTGTAACAACAATGAAAAAGGCTGAAGTGCCCGTAAAAAAAGCATCATCTAAGCCCACAAAAGATATGTTGTTTTTTGCTGACTATCCAGGATCTATGTCGATGAGTGGTAAAAACTTAAACTATTTTTTGAATGAAAATGGTGATACGGTTTTAAAAAGCAAGGACTATGAAAGCACTTTTGCTGCCTTTGGAGACAATAAAAATAATTTCCCTAAAAATATAGGGATCGTGATTTTGAATGAAGAAAACACCTTAACCAACGGTAAAACGAGAAAGGTTGCAGATATAGTTGACTTGAAGGGAAAACGGCTTTTTAATGATAAGAGCATCAGTACCATATTTCATCTGATGAACGATTATTTTGTGATTGGCAGAAGCAAAGATTTTGGAGAGGATTCTAGCTGGGGCTATAATTACAGGCGAATTCAGGAAGTAGATATTTACAATGTAAAAACGAAAAAAACCATCACTTTGGACAAAGACCGCTCCAGGGTAGAACTTTATTTAACATTTGATCACCATAAACTGGAGGATGAAGGGCTAAAACCAGTGCTATCAAGAAGATATTCTAACTATGATGAAGATATATACTGCATCAATGCCGCAGGAGAGTTGGTAGTGAAAAGGTTTCAAGGTAAATAATAACTTTTATGCGCCGTATCATCATAAATTAGAAGAAATGAAATATAAAGTATTAATATTCCTTAGTTTTATTTTGCTGCTTTTAGATGTAAAAGCACAAAACTGTTATCCTGATTCATCTAAGAGGGTACGTATTATGGATAACAATATTCCTAATGAATATACTTGTTATATGGAAATGACCAGGGGCTGGCATAAATATTATGGTTCTGGTGCGCTGATTCATCCAAGGGTAATGATTACGGCAGGGCATAACCTGGCCTACTTCCCTTTTGTAAAAAGAATTCCGTTTTTTCTTTTCAGGGGAACGAGAAAGGTCGATCTGTATTTTGGCTCGATAGATTCGGGACATTATACAACGAGTACCTCATTAAAGCTTAAAAAATGTAAAAACAAGTTTTTTAAGAGAGGCTATTGGATAAACTCAAAAATTAATAGGGATTTTTCGATCATCATATTGCCCGATTCTTCTATTTATAAAAAAGTTCGTGGGCATTATAAATTCGTTTCTGTTAAGCCGGATGAATTACAAGGAAGCGAATTGCATATAACAGGATCTCCCGGTGATCAAGACCTATTTGAAATGTGGACAGAGGGCACGAAAAATTTTTCGGTGGTGGATGCTTCTTTACATTATGATTTATATACGGTGGTAAGAAATAGCGGTTCTCCGATTTGGATAAAAGATAATAATAATGTACCTCAATTGGTCGGGGTACATTCAAGGGGTTTAGATCATTGTAATGGATCAGTTCTCATTAATGCCGAAACCTATAAACAGGTGGTCGAATGGTGTAAAAAATCAGGAATAAATTTGGAAAAATAATCCAGAAATTAGGCTCATATCGCTTACTTCACTGATTTGATGATCTCCAGTTGTATTAAAATAACTGTTAACTAAAATCATCAATTAAAAATACAAAAAGCTCTTTAGGTCCATGTGCACCTAAAACCAATGTTTTTTCGATATCGGCAGTTCTGCTGGGGCCTGTAATATTGCTGATCATCGATGGGATCTGATTACCATACTTGTTCTTCAATAACAGAAAAGCATCTTTAAGATCTAAAACCAACTGACTGGTTTTGGCGATCACAATGTGTTGATGTGGAAAAATGCTTAATCTCCTACCAGCAGCACCGCTATTGCTTACCATTACACTTCCGTTGCGGGCAACCAAAGCTTCGCAAAGGGTAATGCCCACTTCTGCCTGTTCAAAATCTTTATCGGTTTGGTAAAAAGGGAATTCGTATTTGCTTAAAAACTGCTGTATTTCTGGTTCCCAACAGTATATTTTCCGCCATTTATATTTATCGGCCAGCTGCAACATGTTTTCAAAAAAATCAATTCCATCCTCGCAGAAGATAAAATTACCGGATATAGCTGTAAGCTGTTCGGCAAATAATATCTCCAGCTCATCTGTATTTTTTTTATACAATGGACTTTCTTCTAAATTAGGATATGGGTTTTCGCGCTTCTCTAATAGTGCTTTCCTTATCTTTTTTAGTATTTGTTCTTTAGCTGTCGTATTATCCTTCATATAAAAAAAAGCTACCCTAATGATTAAATTAGGGTAGCAAATGTAATAATAGAAATTATTTATTTATGCCTCAACCGGAGTAATATGTCCGGGTGTACCACTTTCACCTTGGTTTTCGAATAAACGTTTTCCGAAAATCACTTCTAAATCGTCTTTAAATAAAACTTCTTTTTCGATTAAAATATCGGCTAACTGGATCAATTTATCTTTATTTTCTTCCAATAACTGGATGGCTCTTTGATATTGACCTTCAATTAACGCTGAAATTTCTTTATCGATAGTTAAAGCGGTATCCTCTGAATATGGTTTAGAGAAGTTATACTCGTTCTGACCGGAAGAATCATAATAAGTAATATTTCCTAACTTTTCGTTCAAGCCATAAATGGTAACCATTGCCCTGGCTTGTTTATTTACTTTTTCTAAATCGCTCAGGGCACCTGTAGAAATGGTATCGAACATCACTTTTTCAGCGGCCCTACCGCCCATTGTTGCACACATTTCATCAAGCATCTGGTGTGGACGAACAATTAAACGTTCTTCTGGTAAATACCAGGCTGCACCTAAACTTTGTCCACGTGGAACAATGGTAACTTTAACCAATGGCGCTGCGTGTTCTAACAACCAGCTTACAGTAGCATGGCCAGCCTCATGAATAGCAATAGCACGTTTTTCACTTGGTGTGATGATTTTGTTTTTCTTTTCTAAACCACCTACAATACGGTCAACCGCATCTAAGAAATCCTGTTTATCTACAGCTGATTTATTTTTACGGGCAGCAATTAATGCGGCTTCGTTACAAACATTTGCAATATCTGCGCCTGAGAATCCTGGCGTTTGTTTAGCTAAAAATTCTGTATCAAGCTCTTCTGATTTTTTAAGTGGAGTAATGTGGACTTCAAAAATTTGTTTACGCTCGATAACATCCGGTAAATCAACATAAATCTGTCTGTCGAACCTACCCGCTCTTAATAAGGCTTTATCTAAAACATCCGCACGGTTGGTTGCAGCCAAAATGATAACATGTGTATTGGTGCCAAAGCCATCCATTTCAACCAAAAGTTGATTTAAGGTATTTTCACGCTCATCATTTCCGCCCATTACACCGTTTTTACCACGGGCACGGCCAATGGCATCAATCTCATCAATAAAGATAATACAAGGAGATTTATCTTTCGCTTGTTTAAACAAGTCGCGAACACGAGATGCACCTACTCCAACAAACATCTCTACGAAATCAGATCCTGACAGAGAGAAGAACGGAACCTGAGCCTCGCCTGCAACTGCTTTAGCCAATAAGGTTTTACCAGTACCCGGTGAGCCTACCAATAAAGCACCTTTCGGGATTTTTCCACCCAGATCGGTATATTTCTTAGGATTTTTAAGGAAATCTACAATTTCCATTACCTCTGTTTTTGCTTCTTCTAAACCGGCAACATCGTTGAAAGTAATATTTACCTGGCTTTCTTTATCAAATAAAGTAGCTTTTGATTTTCCGATACTGAAAATCTGACCGCCGCCGCCAGCACCACCGCCCATTCTGCGCATCATAAAAATCCAAAAACCGATTAAAAGCAATACAGGTAAAATGATGCTTAAAAACCAGCTTGCCAATGGATTGCTGCGGCTGGTTTTTTCAGCCAATATCCTAGGTTGGTTAGCAGGAAGATCTTTTTGCGAATCGGCAAGTTGTTTATCAAGCCCGTCCATCGTGCCGGCATTGAAAAATACAACAGGACTGGCTGCATTATTTACACTAAATGTGCTAGTGCTTTTGTATCCATCGTATATTGGTTTTTTTAAACTATCTTTTTTGATGTATACCTCTACGCGGACTAAATCGTCGGATTTATAGGCAACAACCTTCTGCACGTCACCTTTAAGTAACATCTGTTGCTCAAACTTTTGGTAAGTTACTTCCTTACCTCCGTCCGTAGTAAATAAAAACTGTGCTGCAATAATGGCTATGATAATGGCCGCATACACCCAGAAAATATTAAATTTTGATCCTTTTTGTGGTTTTTTAGGGATGTTTGGAATTCTTCTCCCCTGTTTTTCGTTGGTGTTTTGATTATCGTTCATTTGTCTTTGTCAAAATGGTTCTATTAGGTTATGCGCTTTGATAATTTGTGCTTTCTGCATCTCCCCAAAGTTCTTCTATGCCATAAAAGTGGCGCTTTTCTGTTTTAAAAATGTGCACAACCACATCGAAATAATCAAGAATAATCCAATCTGCTGATTCGAAACCTTCCTTATGTCTCGGATCGGCCTGAGTGGCTTTATATATTTCTTTTTCTACACTATCGGCAATAGCTTTTACCTGAGTACCGGAGTTGGCACTTGCTATAATAAAATAATCAGCGACTGAAGTATGAATATTTCTAAGATCTAACCGCACTATATCTTCTCCTTTTTTTTCCTGTATGCCGTGAACGGCTAACTCTGAAAGGTATGTAGAAAGGGCTACTATTTTCTTTTTTACCATTAAAATGCTTTAATTTTGGAATTACAATATTATAAATTCGACACTTGCAAAATAACACTTTTTCGACACTATTTGTTGGTCAAAATTTAATCAAATTAAAAGAAGTTGATTCTACGAATAACTTTTTAAAAAACTTGGTGTCAAAATCCGAGCCATTAGCTGAAGGGACTGTAATTATGGCAGACAATCAGTTTGCCGGAAGAGGACAGCAGGAAAGCGTTTGGCAAACCCAGGCGGGTAAAAATATTAGTACAAGTATTTATTTAAAGCCTTCTTTTTTGCCACTTGATAAGCAGTTTTATTTAAATATTGCCGTTAGTTTGGCTGTTAGTGATGCCTTAGCTTGTTTTGTGCCGGAGGGAATAAAAGTAAAATGGCCCAATGATATGTATTACCATAATAAGAAATTAGGCGGGATATTAATCGAAAATACACTGACAGGCAGTTCTTTTAAATCATCAGTAATTGGCATTGGCTTAAATGTAAATCAATCAGAATTTTCTGAAAGCATAAGCGAGCGAGCCACTTCCATCATTCGAATTTTACAAAGAGATGTACCTTTAATGGATATTATGGATAAAATATTCATTTTTATGGAAAAATACTACTTAATTTTGAGGGAAGGGAAATACAGTATTTTACAAAATGATTACCTTGCGAGGCTGTATAACTATCAGGTTTCTGCGTTATATAAACATAACGGCGAGGTTTTTGAAGGAATCATTAAAGGAGTTGAAGATAACGGTAGACTAAACGTTGATACAGAAAAAGGTTTAAAAATTTTTAACTTTAAAGAAATTGAATTTACACACACAAAATAAACACAAATGAAAAAAATCACCCTGGTGCTTTCGATGGTACTTTTTACCATTGCTGGCGCATTCGCTCAAATTGAAAAACCGGTAACGTGGGCTTACTCTGCAAAAAAAGTGAGTAAAACTGAAGCTATAATTTATTTAAAAGCGACAATTGATGACAGATGGCATATTTATTCTCAGAATGTGAAAGACGGAGGGCCGGTAAAAACTACTTTTACTTTTACCCCTTCTAAAGATTTCAGCCTTGTAGGTAAAACAATTGAGCCTAAAGCTATTGTTAAATATGAAAGCACTTTTAAAATGAATGTAAGTTATTTTGAAAAAGCGGTAATTTTTCAACAAAAAATTAAGCTAAACAAAGCAACTACAGTTGTTAAAGGCGTGGTAGAGTTTATGGTTTGTAACGATAAACAATGTCTTCCGCCAGAAGAAGTTGAGTTCAGTATTCCGGTTAAATAGTTGACATCAAAATATTTGCAAACAGTCCCGGGTTTTCGGGACTGTTTCTTTTTAAAGTAAAATCTACAAGGTGTTGTGGTTTAAAAAAAATCGTTTCTAAAATTATTCTTAATTTCACGGATTCAAAATACACACACAAAACACACAAATGAAAAAGGTTTTATTATTGTTGTTAATGGCTACAATGTTTATTGCATTGCCAGCTATTAAGAGTTACGCCCTCGTAACACAAGATACCACAGCAACCGCTCCTCCTGATGATATTGTTTTTACCGAGGTTGGTTCAGCACAGGATAGTGCTGCCAATAAGCAGGTAAAAACGGAAAAAGATACCCTTAAAAAAGATACGGTTAAAGTAGAAAAAACTACGGTTGCTGGAAAAGATGCTCCAAAACAATCACTTTGGGTAACCTTTGGTTTGGGCCTTTTGGCCGGTATTGCTGCTTTTTTTCTTCCATGTATTTTTCCGATGGTTCCGCTTACTGTCGGTTTCTTTACCAAAAGAGCCGAAAGCAGGGCAAAAGGAATCAGGAGTGCTATTATTTATGGTTTATCGATTATTGTAATTTATGTGGGTTTAGGCGTAATTATTACCTTGATCTGGGGCGCCAGTGCATTAAATGAAATATCGACCGATGGATTTTTTAATATTTTCATCTTTCTTATCCTAATTGTTTTTGGCGTATCGTTTCTAGGCGCTTTCGAAATCACGCTACCAAGTTCGTTTGTAAATAAACTCGATGCAAAATCGGATGCTAAAGGTTTAAGCGGAATCTTTTTTATGGCTGCAACCCTGGCAGTTGTTTCCTTTTCTTGTACAGGGCCATTAATTGGAACATCTTTGGTCGCCATTAATACCGATCTGTTAACACCAGTTATCGTCATGTTCGGCTTTTCGCTATCATTGGCGTTAATTTTTACCATGTTTGCTATTTTCCCAAGTTTAATGACGGGGCTACCAAAATCAGGCGGTTGGTTAAACTCAATTAAAGTTTTTCTGGGGTTCCTAGAGTTGGGTTTATCATTAAAATTTCTTTCAACAGCCGATCTGGCCTATCACTGGGGAATATTGGACCGGGAGATATTCCTGGCGATATGGATTGTACTGGCCTTAATTTTGGGTGTTTATTTATTGGGAAAAATTAAGTTTTCTCATGATAGCGACCTCCCTTATATTTCTGTGCCAAGATTATTTATTGCAACAGCAACTTTTGTGTTTGCCATTTATCTCATCCCAGGTTTATGGGGAGCACCTTTAAAAGCTGTAAGTGCACTGGTCCCCCCGCTATCTACCCAGGATTTTGTAATCGGACAAGATAGTGGTGGCGGATCAAACCAAACGGCAGCAACTAGCCATGCTAAACGTAAATATGCTGAATTCCTGCACATTCCGCATAATATTGATGGTTTTTTTGATTATCAGGAAGCATTAGCTTATGCCAAAGAAGTAAAAAAACCGTTATTTCTCGATTTTACCGGACATGGTTGTGTAAATTGCCGCGAAATGGAAGCCAGGGTTTGGTCTGACCCAAGAGTGCTTAAAAAATTGAAAGAAGATTATGTGGTGGTATCGCTTTATACGGATGATAAAACCAGTTTACCTGAAGCAGAACAATTTGACTCTAAAATTTTAGGCACAAAAGTGAATACCGTTGGTAAAAAATTCAAACATTTGCAGGCCGAAAGATTTAATACTATTTCGCAACCATATTATGTACTTTTGGGGACTGATGAAAAAGAATTAGTTTCTCCTCCTATTGGAGTAGAATTTGATATAGATAAATATTTGCAATATCTGGATAATGGATTATCAGGATTTGCCAAGAAATAAACAAATGAATAAGATTAAAAAAATTGGTGTTTTAACCTCTGGCGGCGATTCGCCAGGGATGAACGCTGCAATTAGGGCCGTAGTAAGAGGCTCTATTTACTATGACATTGAAGTAACTGGTTTTATCCGTGGCTACGAAGGGCTGATCAACAATGATTTTATCCCTATGGACCGCAAATCTGTAGCAAATATTATCCAGCGCGGAGGAACCATTTTAAAAACCGCACGCAGTGAAGCTTTTAGAACCGTTGAGGGCAGAAAACAAGCTTATGAAAACCTGAAAGCTAAAGGCATTGATGCTTTAGTGGTAATTGGTGGTGACGGAACATTTACAGGTGCCAATATTTTTTCTAAAGAGTTCGATTTCCCGATTGTAGGTTTACCAGGAACAATTGATAATGATTTGGCAGGTACCGATTTTACTATCGGTTATGATTCTGCTATCAACACTGTTATTGATGCGGTAGACAGGATCAGGGATACGGCCGAATCGCATGACAGGCTTTTTATTGTGGAAGTGATGGGTCGTGACTCCGGATTAATTGCTTTAAGAAGTGGAATAGGCGTAGGTGCTGAGGCCATCATGATTCCAGAGGCAAACATGAACGCCGATGACATTCTACATAAATTAGAGCATAGCCGTAAAGATAAAGCCTCAAAAATTATTATTGTTGCCGAAGGTGATGATACAGGAGGTGCATTTAAGGTTGGCGAAATTTTGCAGGAAAAATACCCGCACTACGATACAAAGGTTTCAGTTTTAGGCCACATTCAGCGGGGAGGTAAACCAACTTGTATGGACCGTGTATTGGCAAGTCGCTTAGGTGTTGCTGCTGTAGAGGGTTTAATTAGTGGCGAAAGCGGCGCAATGGCCGGGCAGGTAAACCGCGAAATTATTTTTACCCCTTTCGATCATGCCATTAAACACATTAATGCAGAAAAAGTGAGTGCCAAGTGGCTTAAACTTATTGATATACTTTCGTTTTAAAACAGAAACAGCATATAAAAAGAAAAGTCTTTCCCGCACCGGAAAGACTTTCTTGTTTTTGCTTAGTTTTCGCAATAAGCAATTTCTTAATCTGCTAAAATTACAGCAGTACCATTGGCGCTTACCATGAGCATGCTGCCTCCGCTGCCCACAGTTTCATAATCTAAATCTACACCAACAATTGCGTTTGCGCCTAATGCGGCTGCGTACTGCTGCATTTCGTTAACTGCAGTATCTTTACCCTCTCTTAAAACGCGTTCGTAAGAACTCGATCTGCCCCCTACTATATCTGTTATGCCTGCAAATAAATCCTTAAAAATATTTGCACCAATAATGGTTTCTCCGGTTACTAAACCAATATACTTTATAATTTTTCTGCCCTCAACCGTAGGCGTTGTGGTTACTAACATAGTTTCAGTTTTTTATCATTAGAATAAAATTTTAAAAAAATGTTACATTTTTTCGAAAGAGGAAAGATTAGCAACGATTGCTCTTAAGCTATGCCCAAAAAATTTATGCCCAAAAATTAATCAAAGGAAATATATTGATTGACAACTTTAACTTTTAGGAAATGAATGCATAGATGGATTAAACCACTATACTTGCATCGTTATTTTTATGCAATTAAAATGAAATCTATTATGAACATTAGTTGAACGCTCCATTGAGGTTGAAATGCCTTGATGTAGATTTATAATAACAAACCCGCGACCTCTTCCCAGTTATTTACGCGTTCGTATTCAGTTACCAGTAAATTATGTGGCGAAGTAAACAACAGCGGCCGACCTGTAAAATTTATAAAGTTTTTGGTGCGGTCGTCGATAATGATGTCGACGTTTACAATTTTATTTCCACAGAACATGATGTGCTGCCAATCGATGAAAGAAAAATGTTCGGCCAACCAGTCGTACTTATCAACTAATGAATTACGGAATTCCATCGCCGCTGAAACAATATACACATCATATTTTTCCTGTAAAGCTTTAATTACCCGTTGGCTATCTGCAATAACTTTAAGATCGCGGAAAAAACCGGGCTCATTTATATATTCGAACCATTTTTGGTTTACCTCCTGGGGCACATGGTGATAAATTTCGTTTCCGGCATCAATCTTTAAATCAAGCGGAACATTAAAATCACGGTTATACAGTTTAATAAATTTTCCAACGGCATCGGCAATCACCTCGTCCATATCAATCGCAATTCTTTCCATTTGTATTTGCAAATATTTTGGCGCAAATATCCTGAAAACAAAGAAATTAAACTATGTTTTTAATTTCCAGTATTTTAGTTATCTTTGCAGCCCCGCAGCATGCAGCTCCGGGAACTATGTTGAATACATAAATACAAAAGAAAATGGCAACTAAAATCAGATTGCAAAGATTCGGTAAAAAAGGTAAACCTTTTTTCCACGTTGTGGTAGCAGATTCCCGCTCTCCACGTGATGGTAAATTTATTGAGCGTTTAGGTTCTTACAACCCAAATACCAATCCTGCTACCATCGAAATTAACTTCGAAAAAACTTTAGCTTGGGTTAACAGTGGTGCACAGCCAACTGATACTGCTCGTGCTATCCTTTCTTACAAAGGTGTTTTATACAAAAAACACTTAGAAGGTGGTGTTAAAAAAGGAGCTTTAACTCAAGAACAGGCAGATGAAAAATTTGCAGCTTGGTTAGATGCTAAAGCGGGTAAAATTTCTGGTAAAACAGAAGGTTTAGCTACTTCTAAAGCAGATGCGCGTAAAGCAGCATTAGCAGCAGAAGCTAAGAAAAAAGAAGATAAAGCAGCAGCTATCGCAGCTAAAAATGCACCAGTTGCAGAAGAGGTTGTTGAAGAAGAAGCGCCAGCTGTTGAGGCTGAAGCAACTGAAGAAGCTCCTGCAGCAGAAGCTACTAAAGAAGAAGGCGCAGAATAATTTTAATTATTTTGTCTCATAAAATAGCGTTCCGGATATTCGGAACGCTATTTTTTATTAATACCCCCTGCCCCTAAAGGGGGGTGTTAATAAGGCCACTTTAGGGGATTTAGGGGTGGGTATGAAACACGAAGAAGCATTTTATATAGGTTACGTTACCAAAACGAGGGGTTTAAAGGGAGAAGTTCAGGTATTTTTCGAATTCGATGAATATGAACAACTCGAATTTGATGTGGTTTTTGCCGATATGAATGGTAAACTCGTTCCGTATTTTGTAGCTTCAACAAAGCTACAATCCAATAAAACAGGCTACTTTAACTTTGATGATGCCGATCATATTGATAAAGTGCAACCGCTATTAAAAAAGAAGTTGTACCTGCCTCTTTCGCAAATGCCCGAACGCGAAGAAGGAGAATTTTTCTATACCGACTTTAAAGGCTATTTAGCTATAGATGAAACTTTGGGCGAATTGGGCGAAATTTTGGAAGTAAACGAATATCCACAGCAATTTGTAGCTACGGTGATTTATAAAGAAACTGAAATTCTGTTCCCGCTAAATGAAGATTTTATTGTAGAATACGACGAGAATGAAAAAATCCTCACCCTCGATTTACCTGAAGGTTTGCTGGACATTTATCTCGAAAACTAAAAATATTTTCCTTATTGATTTACCCGACCCTTGGGATTAGCGGGATTCTTCACTCAATGTTGTGGTTTTTCAAAGCAAGCTTAGCAAGACGCCGAAAAACCATTCCCAAAAAGATGCGTCCGCACGGTAGGAACAAGTACAAGGTAATGGCTTGTTAATTTTGTAGTATTAGGTTTGTGGTTTGGCAATCAGGAGGGTATTTACACCCCCACTAATTTTAATTGTTAAATTTTACTACAGACCTTATGCGGGTTCAAGACAGACAATCAATAACCATCGAATCAGGGAAGTATATTCCATCAACCTTATTGGCGCTAAAAAAAGGCCCTGGTTTTTGATAAGCCTGTTGAGGAAATATTTGAACTAGAAGAAGGTGATTAACAGTGTATGTTTTTAGAAGAAAAATTATTAATTTAGATTTCATTCTAATCAATTTAACATGCTCAAAAGAATATCAAAAATTGCAGTAATTTTCTTTGCAGTACTAACTATCTTTTCCTGTAAAACCGTACAACAAGCTAATTTAAAAGAAATCAAGCCTTTTGTTGGCATCTGGAACGATACCAGTAATCCGGGCTGTAAAGTCGTTTTTAAAGCAGATGGAAGTTTTTATAATATCGCCAAAGAAGGTGGTGTACAGATCATCACGCATAGTGGCACATTTAAAATTTTATCCAGCAACATGTATGTACTAAATATTTCGGATGCAAGGACCGATGCTACTTATGATCTTAAAGGCAGGCAATATGCAAACTATTACACCTTGAGCAATGACCGGAAAACGATGAAAGTAAGCGGTGTTGTTGACGGACGGAACGGTAGGAAGCCGTTGCAGTGGGCGAGCGATCTGGTAAAGGTTAATACGCTGGATTAATATTTACCAAAATGAGTTTCTATAAGGGCCAAAATTGATATTGAGCATAGCAAAATTCGACTTCGGGCTAAAGACTTCAGACTAAAGACTTACCTTTGCCTCATGCGTTTCGATATTATAACAGTTCTGCCCGCTTTATTAGAAAGTCCTTTTGCTCATTCTATTTTGCAACGTGCACAAAAAAAAGGTATAGCCGAAATTGTTGTGCATAACCTGAGGGATTATGCTACTAACAAACAAAAAAGTGTAGACGATTACCAATATGGCGGAGGCAGCGGTATGGTAATGAGTATCGAGCCTTTTGCAGCCTGCATCGAAAAACTTAAGGCAGAAAGAGAGTACGATGAAATTATTTTCATGAGTCCCGATGGTGTTACTTTAAACCAGAGCACAGCCAACGAACTCTCTATTAAAAAGAACATCATTATTTTGTGTGGCCATTACAAAGGCATAGATCAGCGTATACGTGATATCTTTGTAACAAGAGAGATCTCTGTTGGCGATTATGTTTTAAGTGGAGGAGAGCTGCCTGCTGCAATTGTGGTAGATGCTGTGGTGCGCTTAATACCTGGTGTTTTAAATGATGAAACCTCTGCCCTATCTGATAGTTTTCAGGGAGAACTGCTTGACGCACCGGTTTATACCCGTCCGGCAGATTGGCGCGGACATAAAGTGCCCGATGTTTTATTAAGTGGCCACGAGGCAAAAGTGAACGAGTGGAGACACGAACAGGCCTTAGAACGGACTAAAACCCGCCGTCCTGACCTTTTGGAATAGAAGCAATTAACACAATCGAATGTGGAATTCATAAAGAATGTGGAAAAAATTAAAATAGGTTTTTTTTTCTCAAAAATAATCCCTAATATTGCAATCCGATTTTCACGGGATGAAATATCGATTTAATAGCTTAAAATCATGGATTTAGTAAAATTTGTTGAAGAGCAGGCCATCGCGAAAAAAGATTTTCCTGCGTTCAAGTCTGGCGATACAGTGAGCGTACACTATAAAATTCGCGAAGGTAATAAAGAACGTGTTCAAATTTACCAAGGTGTTGTAATACAACGTAACAGTGCAGGTGCTAACGAAACCTTTACCGTTCGTAAAATGAGCAACGGCGTTGGTGTTGAGCGTATTTTCCCTTTTAGTTCTCCAAACATTGAGAAAGTAGAAGTGAATAGCTATGGTAAAGTTCGTAGAGCGAAATTGTTCTATTTACGTGCTTTAACTGGTAAAGCTGCTCGTATCAAATCTTTGAGAAAATAATATTCTTTATTATAAGATATAGCCTTCACGATTAATTTCGTGGAGGTTTTTTTGTTTATACCTTTGTTAAATGTTAGATTCTGCTTTTTTCGACCAAGTTTTTTGGGGTAATACCATAAAAGCCTATTTCCTTTTCGGAGGTATACTCTTTTTTGGCTTAGTTTTCAAAAATATTGTTTCCAAGCTCTTAAGCAAGTTGTTGTTTAAACTTTTCAGAAACTTTTCAAATCAATCACACAACGATGCTTTTGTTGCGCTACTTGTAAAGCCCATAGAGGTTTTTATTCTGTTAGCTACGCTTTACCTTTCTATCAACCAGTTAAAGCATCCGTTAGAGGTAGCGGTATTCCATTACAGTAAATTAATCGGTAAGGTTAAAGAGTTGATCCCGGTAACCATTGGGGATTGTATTGACCGGATATTTTTGTTTGGGATCATTTTATCTGTTTTTTGGATTATCTTAAGAATAATCGATTTTATTAGCCACGTTTTGTTATATAAGGCATCGCTTACTGAAAATAAAGCCGACGATCAATTGGTACCCTTTTTAAAAGAACTGTTTAAAACGCTTGTAATCTTTATTGGTTTTTTTACCCTTTTGGGTTTTGTTTTCGAGGTTAATGTATTGACGCTGATTACCGGACTGGGTATTGGTGGTATTGCCATTGCTTTGGCCGCTAAAGAGAGCTTAGAGAACTTAATTGGTTCATTCACCATCTTTTTAGATAAACCTTTTACCGTTGGCGACCTGGTGAAGGTTGACGGTGTGGAAGGCACTGTAGAAAAGGTAGGTTTCAGAAGCACAAGGATCAGAACTTCCGAAAAAACCATGGCTACCCTACCCAATAGAGGTATGATAGACGGTGTTTTAGAAAACCTTTCCTTGAGAAATTCGCGTAAGGTATCATTTGTGATTGGACTTACGTACGAAACTAGTTCAGATTCTTTAAGAAAAATTATCACCGAAATTGAAAGTTACATCAATAATCACGAGGGTACCAGCAATGATGGAAACGCCTCTTTTAAAAGCTTTGGCGATTCGGGTTTGAATGTTGAAGTTAATTATTTTGTAACGGTACTTAATTATTCCGAATTCCTTAAAATCAGGCAGGAAATTAACCTGGAGATTATGGATATCGTGATTCGTAATAAATCGGATTTTGCTTACCCAACACAACGTTTAATCAGCGACAGGCCACTTGGCAACGCAGCAGAAAAAGAAGTCGGTAATGATGCTACGGATTAGCGCTGCGTCAATTCAATGTAGTGATTTGTAAATCATCAATGATAAACAGATAAAATTATTTCGTTTTTTGGAAAGCAAGGCTTGCGCAATGATTAACGTGTGTTCCTGCTATCCACTACAAGTCCTCTCCCGATTAAAAATCGGGATGCTGGCTTTCCGTTGCTATCAGGTTTAGATGGATTCTTTAGTGTTCCAAAATCCCTTTCATTTCCTTTGGTCTGTGTCCTCAAGAACACCGCGTTAATCCAATGGAAAAACAAAAAGCCGGTTTAGCATTAACTAAACCGGCTTTGTTGTGAAATATTATATCCTTAACTTAAAGTGGCCAAGGTGGTGATTCCGCCTTTTACAACCTGGTTAAGTTCTACGTTAACTTTGGTGCCTATGGGAAGAAAAACATCTACCCTCGATCCGAATTTGATAAAACCGAACTGTTCTGTTTGTATCACCTGATCACCTTCTTTTACATACCATACAATCCTGCGGGCCAAAGCACCTGCAATTTGACGGAATAATACCGGCGTACCGTTTTTATGCTCTACAACAGTGGTGGTACGTTCGTTTTCGGTAGATGATTTAGGGTTCCAAGCCGCAAGATATTTTCCTGGGTGGTATTTGAAAAATTTAACTACACCTGAAATGGGGTTACGGTTAATGTGCACATTAACAGGCGACATAAAAATAGATACCTGTAAACGTTTATCTTTAAAGTATTCGCCTTCTTCTGTTTCTTCGATTACCACGACTTTACCATCTGCAGGGCAAATGACCAGGTTTTCACCTGAAGAGAAGCTACGGCTCGGATTACGGAAAAACTGCAGTACAATAATGAATAAAGCAGCTGAAAAAATATAAATGAACCAGCGCAACCAGGTAATGTCGTGATATTTATAATCAACAACCGCGTTGATCACGAAAATAAACAGTATGCTTAAGGCAATGGTGGTGTAACCTTCTTTATGTATGGTCATTTTGTTAAAAATTATTGGGCAAAGGTGCGAAAAATAAATTAATCCAATCTAAAAATTATGCGCCTGTTGCCCTGTAAATATCGGTCAGGTTTCGGCCAAGGCCATTATAATCTAAGCCATAACCTACTACAAACTCGTTAGGTATTTCAAAACCAACATATTCCAGCTCTTCAATTTTGTAATTCAGGGCGCTTGGTTTTAGCAAAAGTGAACTTACTTTAACCGATGCCGGATTTTTTTCTTTAATCGTTTTTAAAATTTGGGTTAAGGTAAGGCCGGTGTCAACAATGTCTTCCACAATGATGATATCTCTTCCCTCTATATTTTCAGGCAGTCCGATCAGTTCTTTTACATTTCCGGAGCTTGATGTACCTTCATAAGAGGCCACACGCATAAAGGCAATTTCGCAGGGCACGTTGATTTCTTTAATTAAATCGGCCATAAATAAAAAGCTGCCATTCAGCACGCCGATAAATAAGGGGCATTTGCCTTCATAATCAACATTCATCTGAATGCCCATCAAACGGATGCGTTTATTTAAGGTGTCATTTTCTAAAAATATCTCGAACTCTTTATCCTCTACTTTTATTTTATGCATTTTGATGTTAAATAGTTTAAATGTTGGAAAGTGATGTAGGTTAATTGTTTAACTCGGTTAACTGTGAATTTAACTAAGAACTGAAAAACTGTAAACCGCCAATTGCAAACTGTTTTGGTTAATTGTTGAGTTTAACTTACAACTGCAAACTGTAAATTGTCAACTGAAAACTATCTACTACTGCTGACTTTTCTCCAGTTCCTTCTGGCGTCTCCGTTCTTCCCTGCGCTCCTGCCTCAATTGTTTTTTGGTTTTAGCGGTATCGGCAGGTGTGGTCGTTTGTTTATTTGTAGTGGTGTCTTTTTTAGATCCGCCGCCAAATAATCGTTCGAAGAAGCTTTTATTTTTATCGTGTACAATTATAACCGGTAAACCATCGCCATCATCGTCGAAAGCAGACGTATCAACCACAGCCGTATCAGGTGCCAGGTAACGGCGCAGTCCTTCTCTCAAACGAACATTATAAAAACCATAACCAGAGGTATCGCCAGGTGTTAAACCTTTTCTGGCCATAATATTCCCCATAAACCTGAAGTAGTTGAACATATAAGGTTTCAAGCTGCCATCGGCCATAAATTTATACATCGATGCTTTAGGCTTAGGTACAATACTGGCCAAAAATAATCCATCGCCAATAGTTAAATCGGCTGGTTGCTTTCCAAAATAATATCTTGAGGCCTCTCCTATTCCATAAATATTCTGGCCTAACTCCATGATATTGAAATACACCTCTAGCATCCGCTGTTTACTGATCAGGTGATTATGTTCAATAAGCCAAACAATCAAAATCTCCTCTGCTTTACGCGCCAAAGTTTTCTGACGGCTTAAATAAACGTTTTTAACCAACTGCATACTGATGGTACTACCGCCACGTTTAAATTTCTTTTCCTTAAAATTTACGGCGATCGATTTTCGGATCGATTCTTCAACGAAGCCATTGTGCGTAAAAAACGAAGGATCTTCTGCCGTTAAAACAGCATTAATGAAGTTTTTAGAAATGGCCGAAAGCGGCGTAAAGTTTGGATTCGATGGACCAATGGTGATATCGCGCATCGGTTTGCCGTACTCATAAGGTGTGTAAACAAACGTATTGTTAATTTTTTGCAGATTCGTTTTGCCCCACTGTACAATTTTAAAATTAACCGGTGTTAGGGTCGAATTAAAACGGACACTATCGGGTATTTTTGTATCCAGGTAAAAATTGAGGTTATATTTAACCTTACCCTGTACTTTTAATCCTTCCAGCGACTCAAACAAGCCCTGTGGAAAAGCATCTAAAATGCTTTGGGCATCCTGTTCTTCTGCATTTAATTTTAATTCGTAGATCTTGTTTTTTCCTAGGGTGTATTTAACAAAAGGATGGATTTGTGCATTTTTTAGGTAAGCTGTTGAGGAGCTGTCTAAAGCAATATAGTTTTGACCAACCAGAATATCTGCATCCAGTTTTGCACTTTGGACAATAATATCGTTTGAAGCAATACGCGGTTGGTTGATCAGCATATTTTTTACCGACCAGGAGCCCGATATTTTATAATTATCGCCACTGTATTTCGCGTTTTTAAGTTCCGTTTGTAAGGTGTCGAAACTTATTTTTGCATGAAGTTTATTATTCAGGTAGGGTAATTCGAGTTTTTTACCGTCAGCATAAGCCGTAAAGCGTAACTCTTTGCTGCCAGGATTTACATGGCCATCTACATGCCAGGTAGCTTCGCCATTATTTACATTTATGGCCGATTTTAAATCCCCACCATCAATTGTAGCCATGGTGGCAAAGCTCAGTTTAGCCGTGTCATGATCATTTAGTTTAAAAATCATATTCTGCACATCCATATCATCAGGGATTTTGTACAAAACTTGGTTCAGGATGTTGCTGGCTATTTCTGATAAATTAACTTTTCCTTTATTTTCGGTGCTGTCTTTTTTCTTTCTCTTTAAGATAAAATCGATGTTGGTGGTCGAATCTTTAAGCACTACGCTTACAAAACCTTCTTTCAGTTTTACCTCCGACAATTTTACATTCCCAAAAATGAGTGGAAGAAGTTTTACACCTACACTCAGTTCGCCAATGTTAGAAAGGGTATCCCGCTCTTTAGGAACAACAGAAATATTGGTCATTTTAACGGTACTGAGGCCAGTAAATCCGGCATTGCCGATTTTAACTTCAAGACCGTAATCTTTATCGGCCTTGGCAATTGCTTTGGCCACCATTTTTTTAAGAAGGGCTTCCCTTTTACTATAAGCTACGGCGCCAAAAGCGATACAAACGACTAAAAAAACACCTAAAACCCAGGCTCCGATTTTTAAATATTTTTTGGGGATCTTAATTTTTGGTATTCGCATATAGTCGTTAAAATGGTTAATTGCTTAAACGTAACAATTAAATGTTTATTTCGTGTTAAAATTACAGTTAAAAAGCCTAAATAAAAGTATTTATGGCTATGTTTTGTTAATTTTGAATTTAAATTCATACAATGCAGATTAGCCCGCAACAAGTTTTAGATGCGCTTAAAAATGTTGAAGATCCCGATCTTAAAAAAGATCTGGTGACTTTAAACATGATTAAAGATTTACAGATTACAGATAACCAGGTCAATTTTACATTAGAGCTTACTACTCCGGCATGCCCGATGAAGGAAATGCTGAAAAATGCCTGTACAAATGCCATTAAACATTTTGTATCGCCAACGGCAGAAGTCGTAATCAATGTAACTTCGAGGGTTACGCAGCCAACCAACTCCTCTTCACTAGATAACATCAAAAACATTATTTTGGTTTCATCAGGAAAAGGTGGCGTGGGTAAATCTACCGTATCGAGCAATCTGGCTGTGGTATTAGCTAAAGATGGTGCCAAAGTAGGCCTGATCGATGCCGATATTTATGGTCCATCGGTGCCAACCATGTTCGACCTGGTTGATGCGAAACCAGGCGCTGAAGAAACCGCAGATGGCAAAACAAAAATTTTGCCGATCGAAAAATACGGGATCAAAATATTGTCGCTAGGATTTTTTGCTGATCCTGGGCAGCCGGTGCCCTGGCGCGGTCCAATGGCCTCAAATGCGGTAAAACAATTATTTAATGATACCAATTGGGGCGAACTGGATTACCTGATTGTTGATCTTCCACCGGGAACAGGCGATATTCACATTACCATTACGCAGAGTTTCCCGATTTCAGGAGCAGTTGTGGTTACTACACCTCAGCAGGTTGCTCTGGCCGATACACATAAAGGTTTAGCGATGTTCAGGATGCCAGGAATCAATATCCCGATTTTAGGTGTTATTGAAAACATGTCGTATTTTACTCCTGCAGAATTACCTGATAATAAATATTACATTTTCGGAAAAGGTGGGGGTACAGAACTTGCAGCACGTTTTGATGTGCCATTTTTGGGTGAAATTCCGATTATCCAGAGTATTTCTGAAGCCGGAGATCAAGGAAAACCGGTAGCATTGAACCAAAATCCTTTGTTAGATGGCATATTTGGCGATATTGCAAGTAAGATTGCACAGCAGATTTCCATCAACAACGCGCAAATGGTGAATTGCTAAAAAATTACTATTTTTATAACCTTAAAAAATATATAATGAATTTAACAGAACAAGTAGAACAGGCATTGGAAACCATCAGGCCATATTTAAAGGCCGACGGAGGTGATGTTTCTGTTGAAGAAATTACATCTGAAGGAACGGTAAAACTTAAGCTTTTGGGTAATTGCGGCTCTTGCCCAATGAGTTTCATGACAATGAAATCGGGTATTGAACAGGCAATTATGAAAGCTGTTCCACAGATCACTTCGGTAGTTGCCGTAAATATGGCAGAGCAAGAGTAAGCTTTAACACTATTTAACTAGAAAGTTTTATTATAAAAATTACTTTTGTCTTAATGAGATATTGTATTACCCTGATTTGCCTAATTTTTTCCCTAACCGCTTTTGCGCAACAAAAGCCGGCACAGGATAAACTCATCCAATTTTCAGGGATTATTACCGATATCGATAGTTCAAATGTGATACCTTACGTAACCATCACCAATCTCTCTGCAAAGAGTAAAAGGGTTGGTGCCGATTACAGGGGATACTTTACTTTTATTGTTAACCCTGGCGATACCATCTTGTTTACGGCCATTGGGTACAAAAAATTCTCAACCGTAATACCACAAAGTACACCTGATAGTAAATACACCATTATGGTTAAATTGAAAGCAAATGTGATCGATTTACCTTCGGTGCGTGTTTTTCCCTGGGCTACAACAGAAGAATTTACCCGCGAGTTTTTATCGATGAAACTGGCCGATGATGATATGGCCATTGCCAAAAAGAACCTTTCGCGTTCGTCAATTGATGGCTTGATCCAAACGTTACCGCGCGACGGACAGGAAATCGGCAGTCAGAATTACCGCTATAATTTCGACAGGATGATCAATAAGAACATGGTTCAAACCAATCCACTACTTAATCCTTTCGCCTGGGGTAAGCTGATGCAGCAGATCTTTGATGGTGATAAGAGCAGGACGAATTAGTCTGGAGTCTTAAGTCAGGAGTCCTTAGTCTTGGGTGTAGCGGACGGTTTTAATTAGCAATTATATTTTATCGTCATTCAGATTTTAACGTATCCGGAATGAAAATTTTTCCCTCTCAATCATTCGTATTACATTCGGATATTTCAGCCAACGAGGCCTTGGACAATTTATCGGGCGCTTTACCAAAAGATCAAAAGCTTTCTCTGCGTTTCATTCCCAGAAATCCGGACAATATACCATTTAAAGGATATATTTACGGTTCGACATTTAATATCAAGAGAAATTTATTGTATAGAAACTCTTTTCAGGCAGATATTTCAGGAGAAATATTTGCAGAGGGCAGTGGTTGTAAAATAGATGTTAGGCTAAGTTTAATGCCGCTTGTAAAGGGTTTTTTAATGCTTTGGTGTTTATTCGCAGGAATTTTTTGCCTCATATTTCTTTTTGGGGCGATAAAAGAGCAAGAGCCAAATCTCGCATTTGGTTCATTAATCGCATTGGGTATGCTTGGGTTTTGTTATTTAATCACTTCTTTGGGCTTCAAATCAGATTGTGAAGAATGCAGGAAAGCGCTAAATGCTGTTTTTAAGGTTGAGCCGCAACCGATCTTTAAAGGGAAGGACTGGAAGGGTGATAAATAGTTTGTGTACTAAACAGTGGTTCGTGGAGACACGAACCAAGGTGCGTGTTGGGTTTAATAATTAAAGCAAAAAAGACCCTGAAATAAATCCGATAGCTATCGGATCAGGATGACGAATCGCATGAGAAATTGATCCAGATTGTGGCAATAAGAAAGGGAAAACGTTTCCATTTTCCCTCTTACATCTTCCATTTAAGCCTATCTTTTCTTGCTCTTGTTCGGAAATTTCATTTTGTAATCTGTTTTGATATTTCCTTTTGAAATCGCATCCAGTTTACTTTTAAGCATCGTTTTACGCAATACACTTACTTTATCGGTAAATAATTTACCTTCGATGTGGTCATATTCATGCTGGATTACTCTTGCTGGCATTCCATCAACATCATCAGTATGCTCTACCCAGTTTTCGTCGAAATAGGTAATCTTGATGTTCGGTTTACGCATGATGTTTTCTCGGATATCAGGAATACTTAAACAACCTTCGTTAAAGCTCCAGGCTTCGCCTGTTTCTTCTAAAATTTCGGCATTGATGAATACTTTTTTATAGCCTGGTTTACCGTCTTCGTCTTCGCCAGTATCCACAATAAACAAACGGATTGGCAAACCGATCTGCGGTGCAGCAAGCCCTACACCGTTTGCGTAATACATGGTGTCGAACATATCGCTGATCAATTGTTTTAATTCTGGATAATCTTTATCGATATCAGTTCCCACCTTTTTTAAAACAGGATCTCCGTAAGCTACTATTGGTAATTTCATTGTATTGCATTTTTTTCAGAAGTGAATCTGAACTCTTTAATTATTATAAAATGGTGTCAGTCTGAGCCTGTCGAAGACTCATCATTAAGTCCTTCGACAGGCTCAGGAAGACAAACTGAAAGATTTGACTTGCAAAAATAACAATTATTCCTCTATTGGACAGAAAGTAAAGATATTCAGTTTGTCAATATCTAAAATTTCATGCGTAACATCAACCATCTGTGTGGTGGTAACGGCATTAATTTTCTCAAAAACAGTCTCCAACGAATCTATTTTATCATGATCAATCAGGCTTTTGGCCATTGATATGATTAAACCAATCCTGTTTTCTTCTCCTAAAGCAATCTGTCCGATAAATTTGTTTTTGGCTTTTTGCAGCTGCAACTCGTTTAAAGGTTTCTCTTTAAGTTTTTTGATCTCTTTAAAGATTAAAGAGAGTGCCCTGGTCTGTTTTTCCTTATCTGTACCAAAATAAATGGAAAAAATTCCGGTATCGTGTAATGGCGAGAAATTAGATTCGATGGTATAGGCAATTCCGTATTTTTCCCTGATCTGTAAGTTTAAAACCGAGCTCATTCCATTACCACCAAAGTAATTGTTGAGGAGCATTAAAGGAACTTTTTGCGACTGATAGGTAGAATAGGCCTGTGTACCCAAAATACAGTGTGCCTGCATAATCGGTTTGTAAATGGTGGTATTGTTCTGCGGAAGTATGCCTGGTTTAATCCTTTTTTTAACCGGATTGTTCTCTTCAACATCAGCAAAATGTTTGCTTCCTTTATTTACAATGTTGTTTAAAGTATAATTTCCTAAAATGGCCACCACGATTTCGTTGGTGCGGTAATTGGCTTTTCTGAAATTGATGACATCCTCGCGTGTAAAGTTTTGAACTGATTCTGTTGTGCCCAGAATGTTATTACCCAATGCATGCCCGGCGAAAAGCATATCTTCGAAATCATCATTGATGGCTTCTTCGGGCTGATCTAAATAAGATGAAATTTCATCCAGAATCACGCTTTTTTCTTTATCCATTTCCTCTTCCGGGAAAGTAGAATGGAACATAATATCGTTAAAAAGATCTAATGTCCGATCGAGATAGGGATTTAAAAAAGACGCATGTACGCAAGTATATTCTTTTGTAGTATAGGCATTTAAATCTGCGCCAACGCTTTCTAAACGGTTTAAAATTTGGTTGGTACTTCGTTTTTCAGTCCGCTTAAAAATTAAATGTTCGATAAAATGCGCTAAACCTGCTTTATTTTCAGGTTCATCGCGTGATCCTGTATTGATGATAATGCAAGCGTGAGATATGGCTGAAGCCGAAGGCACATGCAATAAGCGTATGCCGTTTGGCAGGGTGTGAACATTGTATTCCATTGAGGGGCAAAGATAAGGCTAATTGCTTACAAAGCCTCTGTATCGGGGTATTGCAATTGTAAGGCGGAAATCAATTTATCTTTTGTTGGTCTCTTAAGGACTAAAAAAACAAAATTAGCGAGGCCAAAGATTAAGAAGAAAGAGTTGTGTGTGATAAAAAAGCCAACGATATTAAAAAGCGCCCCGCCTTCTAAAAGTGCCGAACTGATGATAAAAGCACTTTGGTACATATTGATCTTCGTATCGGCAGAGGCAGATTTATCGATTTTAGAAATTAAATTTCTGTAAAAGAAAATGCTTCCTGATATGGTAATCAGCCCCATAATTGGAAATATAGGGTTAAAAGGTGCAGTGGTTTGCGGATTGGCATCAAAAAACATGATTTCGCGGTTAAGGAAGATGGTTACCAATGCAAAGAGGAAAACACCTGAGCATAATGCGAGGTGAATAATTTGGAGTGTTTTTAGTTTGGTGTTCATTGTAGGGTGAAATAGGTTTTGATTTAAATTTTAAAAAGATGGTCGTCATTCCCAACTTGATTGGGAATCCTAAAGCGTTTATGCATTAAGATTCCCAATCAAGTTGGGAATGACGAGCCGGGTAAAAAAATTATTTCGTTATTCCCTCCAGCGAGAATAAAAAGGCCCAGCGTAATGCCACATCTTTTAAATAGTCGAAACGGCCGGAGGCGCCACCATGGCCAAATTCCATGTTGGTTTTCAGCAACAGCACATTTTTATCGGTTTTGGTTGCCCTTAATTTGGCTACCCATTTTGCCGGCTCAAAATACTGCACCTGGCTATCGTGTAAACCGGTTGTAACTAACATATTTGGGTAAGCTTTTTTCTCTACGTTTTCGTAAGGCGAATAGCTTTTCATGTATTCATAAGCTGCTTTTTGTTTTGGGTTTCCCCATTCATCAAATTCGTTTGTAGTAAGCGGAATGCTTTCATCAAGCATGGTATTAACCACATCTACAAATGGAACATCGGCAATCACACCATTCCATAAATCAGGCGCGATATTAACCACTGCGCCCATTAATAAACCGCCGGCACTGCCACCATGTGCATATAAATGGCCTTTTGAGGTATATTTCTGATCAATTAAATATTCCCCTGCTGCAATAAAATCGGTGAATGTATTTTTCTTTTTCATCAGTTTTCCATCCTCGTACCATTGGCGGCCCATTTCCTGTCCGCCGCGGATATTGGCGATGGCAAATACAAAACCACGATCCAACAGGCTTAAACGTGGTGAAGAGAAATAAACATCAGAATTTGCTCCATAAGAGCCATAACCATAAAGTAACAAAGGCGATTCTCCATTCTTTTCGAAGCCTTTTTTATAAACCAGGGCAATTGGTACTTTAGTGCCATCTTTCGCCGTTGCAAAAACACGTTCAGTAACATAATCTTTTGGATTATAGCCACCCAAAACCTCCTGTTGTTTCATTAGTTTCTGGTCTTTTTTTACCAGATCGTAATCATAGGTAGAGTTTGGAGTAGTTAATGAGGTATATGAATAACGTAAGGTTGTACTGTTATATTCGGGGTTAGCCCCTACGCCAGCGTCATAAACAGGTTCGTCAAATTTAATATAATAATCGCTTTTGTCTTTTTTGAGTACTCGTAGCTCGGTTAATCCGTTTTTACGCTCTGATAAAACAGTAAAATCTTTAAATTCTTCAGCACTTTCCAATAACACATCGGCACGGTGCGGAATCACTTCTTTCCAGTTTTCTTTTTCGGTTTTATCCAGCTGACATTCCATTAAACGGAAATTCTTAGCGTTCCAGTTGGTTAAGATCAAAAATTTGTCATCAACAGGCATTATATCATATAATACGTCTTTTGATCGGGCTGCAAAAACTTTAAAGGGGCTTTCCGGGTGGTCGGCATCGACTATTTTATATTCTGAAGTGAGCGTTCCCTGTGAGGCGATAAAAATATACTTTCCGTTTTTTGATTTGCCTACACCGATATAGTTGGTATTATCTTTCTCATCGTAAACTACCGCATCTGTTTTGGCATCTGCACCAAGTATATGTTTTTTGATTTTTTCGCTTAGTAGCGTAACCGGATTTTTTGACGTGTAAAAGAACGTTTTATTATCGTTGGCCCATGCCACCCCACCTTCAGTATTGATAATGGCATCTTTTAAAATTTCGCCAGTTTCTAAATTTTTAATGTTAATGGTATACTGACGGCGCGAAACCTGATCGACACCAAAAGCTAAAAGTTTATTATCGGGACTAACGCTAAATCCGGTGGCGCTGTAATAGGAATGGCCTTTTGCCAGTTGATCTACATCCAGCAAGATTTCTTCCGCTGCAGATAAACTTCCTTTTTTACGGCAGTATTTAAAATATTGTTGTCCATCCTCTGTCCGGGAGTAATAGTAGTAGCCATTTCTAAAAACCGGAACCGATTCGTCTTTTTCTTTGATCCGACCTTTCATTTCCTTAAACAGATCCGCCTGAAATTGATCTGTGCTTTTCATCATTGTGTTGAGATACGTATTTTCGGCTTTTAAATAATCGACAACCTTTGTGCTGTCAGGACCTTTTTTAAAGTAATCGATCATCCAATAATAATTATCTACTACGGTATCGCCGTGTATAACTCTTTGGTGCGGAATAATTTCCGCTATGGGCGCCTTTGCATCAGGCCACTTTATTGCTTTCATTTCTTTCTTTTGAGGTTGATTACAGGCCGTAATTGCACTGAGCAATATAAGGCTGGGTAAGATACGTTTCATAGCGGTTTGATTTCGGTTCAATTGCAATTTAATAATTTAGTTCAATAGTTCATTAACCATTGGTTTATTAGTGGCGTGGTGGTTAATTGTAAAAGAAATTGTTTAATTATTGAATGGTTAGATTGTTACCTTCAAATTGTTGTAGAGGGTTAATCGGTTAATTGTTTAAATCGGTTAATAGACTCCAAACGCTCAACCCCAAACTCATTTCCATTTTAGCAAAAATCCATCAAGCCTATAGATAATCATCTGAATTAGAAAAATTGATGGTAAATTGCCACATCCAAACGGTTTGAAATCATAATGAAATTAGAATACAAAAAGATAGTTGTTAAGGTTGGTTCGAATGTAATTACGCAAGCGAATGGTTTGCCGGATGAAGTGAGGATTGAACACCTTGTAAATCAACTGGCGGATATTAAAAAGCAGGGTATTGAAGTGATTTTGGTGTCTTCTGGTGCGGTAGCATCGGGCAGAAGTTTGATTAAAGTATCCGAAAAACAGGATGCGGTAACTACCCGACAGCTATTGGCGGCCATTGGTCAGGTAAAACTGATTAATACCTACTCCAATTTCTTTGTTGCCCATGCTATACAATGCGCGCAGGTTTTGGTTACGAAAGAAGATTTCCGAGACCGGGCGCATTATCTGAACATGAAAAACTGCCTGCAGATTTTGCTTCAAAATGAAGTAATCCCGGTGGTGAATGAAAACGATGTAGTTTCGGTTACTGAGCTGATGTTTACGGATAATGATGAACTGGCAGGGCTAATCGCCTCCATGTTAAATGCCGATGCGTTGATTATTTTATCGAATGTAAATGGTATTTATAACGGTGATCCGAAAGTTGAGGGTTCGGCTGTTATTGAGGAAATTAATGGTTCGGTTACTAACCTGGCATCCTTTATACAAACCGGAAAATCACAATTTGGTCGGGGTGGAATGATTACCAAATCGACCATGGCACAAAAAGTGGCTAAATTAGGTATAACGGTTCATATTGCCAATGGAACGAAAGATGATGTACTGACTTCTCTATTGAACAATGAACTGGTGCATACACGCTTTGTTCCCGAGAAAAGCAAGTCAGGCAAAAAAAAATGGATTGCTCATTCAGAAACCGCCGCTACAGGAATAGTCAAACTAAATGATGGCGCTAAAACGGTACTAACCTCTGGTAAAGCCACCAGTTTATTACCCGTGGGAATTATTGAAATCCAGACGGATTTTTTAAAAGGCGATATTATTAAAATTATCGATGAAAGAAATAACCTGATTGGATTGGGAATAGCAGAATATGGTTCTGATAAAGCCAGAGAGCGTATTGGACAGAAGAAACAAAAGGCTTTGGTGCATTATGATTATTTTTACTCGGCTATTTAAAGGGGTTTACCGCAAAGGACGCAAAGAGATGCGCGAAGGTACACAGAGATAGGGTAAACAAGGTCGTAAATATGCAATTAACTTTAGTGTTCTCTGCGAAAAACTTAGCGCTCTTTACGGTTAATAATTAACAACATGAATTACAAACAATACTTCGAAAAAGCGAAACAGGCTAGTCGCACTTTGATTAGTTTGGGCAAAGAAACAACAGATACTGTTTTAAAGGATCTGGCAGAAGCTCTATTGGCTAATACAGCCGAAATTCTTATTGAAAACGCGAAGGATTTGGCTAAAATGCCTATCGAAGACCCTAAATACGACAGGTTAAAATTAAGCGCAGCACGTATTGCAGATATTGCTAATGACCTTAAAAATGTTGCAGGCTTAAACAGTCCATTGGGTAAAGTCCTTTCTGATAAAATATTGGATAACCAACTCCACATCCAAAAGGTTAGTGTGCCTTTAGGTGTTGTGGGTGTGATTTACGAAGCACGGCCGAATGTTACTGCCGATGTATTTTCGCTTTGTTTTAAAACCGGGAATGTTGCCGTGTTAAAAGGTGGAAGTGACGCTGAATTTTCTAATCTCGCAATTGCAAAGGTAATACATGGGGTGTTGGATAATCATAAAATAAACCGCGATGTTTTAACCTTACTGCCTGCGGAAAGGGCCGCAACCGAAGCTTTATTAAATGCACGGGGATTTGTGGATGTATTGATTCCGAGAGGAAGCCAATCGTTGATTAATTACGTTCGGGAAAACAGTAAAATCCCGGTTATTGAAACCGGTGCGGGCATTGTACATACTTATTTTGATGAATCGGGTGATTTAGAGAAAGGCAAGGCAATTATTTTTAATGCTAAAACCAGGAGGGTGAGCGTTTGTAATTCTCTAGATTGTGTGCTGGTTAACGAAAACAGATTAAATGATCTGCCGGCGCTTTTATCTCCTTTGGCTGATGGAAATGTGGAGTTATTTGCTGATGAGAAAAGCTATGGAGTATTAAAATCTTCTTATCCATCCCACTTATTAAACCAAGCCACACCAGAACATTTTGGAACAGAGTTTTTATCGTTAAAACTGGCGGTCAAAGTTGTAGCGAATTTAGCAGAAGCATTAAACCACATTGCCGATTACAGTTCCAAACATAGTGAAGCCATTATTTCCGAAGGTGCAGACAATATCGCACAATTTTTAAATGAAGTAGACGCCGCTGCGGTGTATGCCAACGCTTCTACTGGTTTTACCGATGGTGCCCAGTTTGGTCTTGGAGCCGAAATTGGCATTAGTACGCAAAAACTCCATGCCCGCGGACCAATGGGCTTGGAGGAACTGACCAGTTATAAATGGGTAGTACGGGGTAATGGGCAAGTGAGGGGATAATGATGTTTTGTTGTCATTCTGAGCGCAGCGAAGAATCTTTTTTTGGTTGATAGTTCATTGGCCATGGTTTTTTAGCCGCAATGGCCATCAACTATGAGCCAAAGGACCATGGACTATTAACACGACGACCGATTGAACTAAAGTTCAAAAACCTCTCCCCTTTCAGGTACCGCCACATTAAAGCCATCTTCCTGCAATGCCTGTGATAAACTTTGCAGGCTTTTATCCTCGCCGTGCACCAGGAAAACTTTTTTAGGCTGACCGGTTTGTTTAATTGTTTTCACTAAATCGTTATGATCGCCGTGGCCGCTTAAGAGGTCAGTTTTACGGATGGTGGCGTAAACCATCATTTCGCGGTCTTTAATGCGAACAATAGGTGCTCCGCTTAATAACTTGTATCCAAGGGTCCCTTTTGCACAGTAACCAATAAAAAGGATGGTGCAATAATAGTTCTGAATATTATAATACAGGTGATCCTGGATCCTTCCACCCTCTAACATGCCGGCAGAGGAAATAATGATACAGGGATCGAAATAATTAGAAACATCTTTACTTTCTTTCATGGTTTGAACGTAAGCCAGATGCTCAAATTCAAACTCATCACCCATAGTCTGGTAAAAATCTTTCGCTTCCTGATTTACCAGGTTATGGTGTTTACGGTAAACTTCGGTCGCTTGAATGGCCATAGGGCTATCTACAAAAATCTGAATGGGGGGCAACAGTTTTTTGGTAAATATCTGGTTTAAGGCAAATACCAGCGATTGTGTACGGCCAATACTAAATGCCGGAATAATCAATCGTCCAGGACTTTTGATACAGGCTTCGGTAATCTCCTGAACCAGGCGGTCTTCAAGCGTTTGGTCTTTGGTATGCATTCTGCCTCCATAAGTTGCTTCGCTTACTATATAGTCTACTTCTGGCAGTGGTTCTGGGTTAACTAAAACCGGGTAATTTTCTCTGCCGATATCGCCGGTAAAAGCTATTTTTTTCTCTGCACCCTGATCATTTATGGTTAAAATGGCTGCTGCAGCACCCAGCAAATGACCAACAGGGACAAAAGTTAAGCTGATATCGCCATTAATTTTGAAAGGTTTGTTGAAAGCAATGGTTACAAAACGATCGATCGTGTCCATTACGTGCTTGTGCAGGTACAATGGTTTTGGTCCGCTGAAGTTACCGCGTTTAGTACGTGGTTTTCTGCCGGCTTTTCTTAAAAAAAGCTCAACAGAATCGAACAGCAATATCGAAGTAAGATCGGCGGTTGGTGGTGTACAAAGCACCTGGCCGTCAAAACCCAGTCGAACCAATGTGGGCAGATTACCAGAATGATCAATATGCGCGTGAGTTAAAATTACCAGGTTTATACTTGCCGGATCGAAGGGGAATTGTTGGTTTTCTTCCTGGTAGGTTTCCTTCTCGTAATCTAATCCACAATCTATCAATATTTTATAATGCCCAATTTCGAGCAGGTGCATACTGCCTGTTACTTGTTGTGCTGCGCCCCAAAACGTTAACTTCATCTTCTTATCTATCGCGTAAAATCTTTAGCCGTAAAGTAGTATAAATGATGGGATTTTTAAACAATCATGCGTAATTTTTTAATTTCATTTAACACGGAGGTCGCAGAGAAAAACCACAATGCACACTGAAATAATCGTAATTTCTTTACAAAGTAAAATCAGACCTCTACCTTTCCTGAATTTGAACTTATTTATAATTGATTAACTTCTCTGAATTTAAGGCTCCTTGATATTTCACTTTTTGCCTCTTCCGAAAAATCTTCTAAATCAGCTGCTGTGATGATTTTTTCTACAAGCAGAGCAGTTATAGTACCTAAAAACCATGAATTTCTAAGCCCGTCGTATCTTCTGGCGATGTGCTTGTCGAAATCTGTTACAGCAGTAAAAATTTTGTAATAATCGTCTCTGTTGTCTTCAGGCTGTTGTGTTTTCCATTGGTCTAAAATTTCGGAAAATACCTGCATTTCGTTTTTTAGTTCCCGTTGTAAAGCGACTTCGAATAATTTTCGGGCAACTTTATTGTCTGCTTTTGAAAAATCCATAGGTTAAAATTTATTAGGATAAAGATAACAAAGTCTGGCGTATGGCTTAGCTAGCTCAACAAAAAGATTTTTATCTTTGCAAGAAAATATCAGTTATGCAAGAACCTTTTGATATAGAGATAGGACCAATTAATTATTCAGTTTTTCCAGAGGGGAATGATTCATACACCATTTTCAAAGATGGAAGAGAATATATTCAGATCCAAAAAGATACTTCATCGATCTGGTTGAAAATGGATTATAAAACAGAACTTCCAATTTTTGAGGAAGATGAAGAGGTGAATGCAATTGGGCAGGCGATTGAAAATTATGTGCCCGAACCTGAAGACGAGGAAGAAGACGAATTATAATAAGCAATCCTCAACAAGGCTTGGCTAAACCACTCCGTGTTGAGGATTTAAATTTAGGCAAGGAGCTTTAATAATTCTTCTGCAACTTTTTCTGATGAGGCAGGATTTTGTCCGGTAATCAATAAGCCGTCAACTACAGCATAGGGATTCCAATCAGCTATCTTACTGTAATGACCACCATTTTTTATCAACATATCCTCTACTAAGAAAGGAACTATATTTGTTAATTGTACGGCTTCTTCCTCGGTATTGGTAAATCCGGTTACATTTTTTCCTTTCACCAAGTATTCACCATCTATCTTTACATCCTTAAGCACTCCAGGAGCATGACATACAAAAGCAACAGGCTTGCTGGCGGTATAGAACTCGGTAATGAGCTGTTGTGAAGTTGCGCTTTCTGCTAAATCCCAAAGTGGTCCGTGGCCACCAGGATAAAAAACTGCATCATAATCATCCATTATTATATCGGCCAATGGAGTGGTGTTTTTTAATTTGGCCAAAAGAACAGTGTCTTTGTCCATTCTTTTCGTCGTTTCGGTTTGAAAAGAAGGATCTTCACTTTTAGGATCTATTGGTGGCTGACCACCTTTTGGTGAGGCCAATACAATATCAATACCTTTGTCGGCTAAGGCATAATATGGCGCCGCCAATTCTTCTGACCAAAAACCTGTTTTTAAACCTGTATTTCCTAATTCGTCGTGGCTAGTAAGCACGAATAAAACTTTCTTATTCATATTTTTTATGCTAAGTGTATCACAAAATTAGTGCTGTTTGTTAAGGCAGCAAAGGACTTCGATCACAAATTTAATGTGCGCAAAATCACACTTTTGCGGAAAGCCTGCTTAAGGTTTCTCTGGAAATGCCCAGGTATGCTGCGATTATTGTTTTAGAAACCCGTTGCATCAATTGGGGATACTGTTGAGCGAGTTGTTCAAAACGCTCTTTCGGGCTTGTGGTCAAAAGTGATAAAATCCTTTGCTGTAAAGCTACGTAGCCCAAACTGTTTTTTATCCTGAAAAAATGCTCCATTTTATGGCTTTCGCTGCATAGCTGATCTAAATTATCTTTGCTGATGGAGAGCAGATCGGAGTTTTCCAGGCAGCTGATATTGGTAATTGATTTAACATGACCATAAAAAGCCCTGAAATCGGAAAGCCACCAGTTTTCCATCGCAAACTGGATAATATACTCTTTACCATTGGCATCTGTAAAAGTGGCCTTTAATAAACCTTTAACAACAAAATAAATGTGATTGACAAATTCGTCTTCCTGTATCAGGTATTGGTGTTTTTTAAGCGTTTTTGATTTGAAATGTGCCGCTATATGCTCAAACTCCTGATCGGTGAGGGAAATGATTTCTTCGAGGTGTGTTTTTAATTCAAAACTCATGCTATAAATTTAACTAAATTAAGCATGAAACGCATTTTTTTGGTTTTGGACTGGGGAAAGGCAAAAAAATAATGCCCGATCTAATCGGGCATTATTTTTAAATATTCCTTGTTATCTGGTACAATCTGCCGTCCAAAGCTGGCTGTCTCTAACTACCCTGATGGTTAGGTTGCTGGCGTCGATGCTAATGCCTGTTAGGCCCGAGCCAATACTTACGTAGCTGTTATCGCCTTTCTTTTCGAATTTTACTCCCGTAATATCCGGAATGTTGTTGCCAAAGTAAAAATTATAGGTTTCGCCAACTTTACTTACGGTTACTTTTCCATCGCTACTGGTAATAGTATTTTCTCCACTGCGGTATGAAACCGAACCTTTGTACGTGCCTACAAAGAAATCGCGATCTGCAGGGTCAGTATCTTTTTTACACGATACCATTACGGTTAATGCTATTAAAAGCATGCTGAAAATTTGAACTGTTTTTTTCATCTCTTTCACTTTTTTAATTTTTAAATAGGTCATAAATGTAACAGTGTTATGACAATGACTATGCCAAACAAAAAATATGATCTGTAAATGAGATGAGGTATTGGAAAGCAGGGATCTTAAATTTGTTTATTAAGTAGTTGTATATTAGGCTTTTGTTAGGGTAATTCTTTATTTTAGCTTGGACTGTTAAATAATCTATTTTCAAACCTGGACTGATCAGTTGAAAGCAATAAAACTGTTCAGTTTAAATGAACTTGTTCAATTTAGCCATTGATAAAGTCCAGCATTTCAACCTTTTTAATTTACTGTTGTTTTTTAGTAAATCAGCTAAATAAGGTGCTTCAGGATCGCAATCTTTTTTGTGAACAGGGTTACAAGTAAAAAATAGTCAAAACAAAATGAGCGGTGTTTCATGCTATTCTTTGGTGTAGTTTGATGGTCCGTTAATATTAACCGTTTCACCTAAAAAATGGGGTTTCCTGCCCATAATCAGATCGATTTTAGATTTTGCTATAGCAAAATACTCTCTGAATGAGGCGTATTTGAAGCCTTGATATGTTCCTTGATCAGCAGCAAAACCATAAGATTTTATTCCTAGTTTATTGCCGGTGCTGATACATCTATTTAAATGATATTTTTGCGATACCAGAATTGCGGTGTCTATATTGAAAATAAATTTTGATCTGTAAAGTGTCGAGTAGCTATCAAAACCTGCATAATCCAGGTAAATTTTATTGGTATCAACACCATGTTCATAACAGTAAAGTTTCATTACAGTAAGTTCGTCGTGTGCATCACTTCCATTATCCCCTGACAGCAAAATTTTATCAATTTTATGGTTTTTATAAAGTTTTATACCCGCATCAAGCCTGTCTTTTAAATATTTACTGGGTTTATTATTGTTTATGCCTGCTCCAAAAATAATGGCTACCCTTGCTTTTGGTACGTTTTGCGGGTTGAAGTAAATCAGTGGATCAGTTTGGTGTTTGACTAACAAATTAATACCAAACACTACAATAAGGCCCAAAATAAAGGCGGAGAACAGCAGTTTTATTATTTTTTTAGTGTTCATTTATTGATGCGCTAATTGTTTATCTTTTTGATCTGCAGTTTTGGATTATTATTATTTAAGATTGCGGCAATCTTTTTATCCAGATCTAAATTGTCAGTATCGTCGAAAGGTTCGCCAATTTTATATGGTACGAGCTTTTTATTAAATCTATGCAACTGATAATAATTGGTACCGGTTAAACCATAACTCATAATTATTTTGTATTTTTTGTTGTAACTGGGGTTAACAATTTTGTCGAAATCTTTGACCCTGGTTAAGGTATGGTTTTTGGGATTAACAAGGTAAAGATTGTAAAACGAGTTTCCTCCCCTGGCACCTGTATCTTCGAAAATTAACAGATCTTTTACACCGTCGTTGTTATAGTCTTCGTAAGTGATATTGTCAGTGACGTGGCGCATTTCTATGTTTTCTTTCCAAAAGATTTTATCGGTTTTTACGCCTCTTTTACCGAAATAGATATTGGCATGGCATAATTCTCCCGAAGGTTCTTTTTCAGTAATTAAATGCTGTATAGCGAGTACATAGTCTTTATTTTTAAAAGGATAAATGTATTGCCAGATTCCTGTTGCGGTTGGCTGATTGAATACTTTTTGAGCAAACGAATGACTGGAAATAAATATGAAGCATAGAAAAAATATCCTGATCATGTTTGGCATCTTATAATATATCTATGTTATATTTCTGAAAGTTTCTGGGCAAGCTCTTCCGTTATTTCATCAAGTGTAAACAATCTGCCCCAATTAAACTTTTTCCATACCGTTTTTGGTTTGTTGGTTTTGTCGCTAAACATATTGCCACCAGAGGTTTCACTTTTTTTTCGTGTGGAGAAATTAAGGCTGGTAATGGTTTCTTCTCCCGAAGATCGACTATAACTCTTGATATCAAAGCCAATCAGCTCCATTTTTTGATTCTGGAACCTGAATGTATAATCAAGATTACTCACCCCGTAGGAGCCACAGCTCAGCCAATATTGATAACTTAAAATGAGCGTGCCGTTTTTTATGCTGATGGCACCCGTTTCCTGCAAAGGATCGGCAAGGCAAGTGTTCTCTGCATCATTTTCAGGTGGAATGAAACTGGTATTTTGAGCCTTTAAGCTGTAATTTCCGGATGTTTTAAAAAGTACCAAAAGAATGCGAGGATTCACATTCAGTTTATCACTGCCCATACCGTCGTTTTTGATGATATTTTTTGGATTGGTATTCTGGATAATGATCGCTTCATCAGGTAAATGATCTTTATTTAAATCACCTTTGGCCCGATAAATTATTTTCCACCCTTTTGGAACAAATGCATTTGTATTAGTGCCTGTTTTAGGGATTTGAGGGTGATCGCTTTGGGCAAATAACTGAACAGAAATTAATAATAACAATATGCCTGTAATATTTTTCATACGACATAAATTATGAAATGAGCACAAAAATAAGAAGATAAATTTTTCATATATGGTATTTGCTGATCAATAAACTTAATCTTTATCAAGATAACGAGCAAATTAAACCGCTCTTTGTGTAAAGAATTACCCTGCCCACCCATTCCTATCCAAACTCCTGTAATTAATCGATTCTGCTAAGTGTTCCAATTCTACGGTATCACTTCCATCTAAATCGGCAATGGTCCGTGCAACTTTTAAAATCCGGTCGTAGGCACGGGCCGAAAGACCTAATTTTTCCATAGCTGATTTTAGGAGGATGTTTCCTTCATCGCTGATCTGGCATACTTTGCGAACCATTTTCGGACTCATTTGGGCATTGCAATGCAGTTCTTCTTTATTCGCAAAACGTAGATCCTGAATTTCCCGTGCTTTAATTACACGTTCCCTGATGAGGTTACTTCTTTCTGTTTCTGCAGTAGAGGCTAATTCTGTAAAATTAACGGGTGTTACTTCTACATGCAGATCTATCCGGTCTAAAAGCGGTCCTGATATTTTACTCAGGTATTTTTGCACCACACCAGGTGCACAAACACAATCTTTCTCCGGGTGATTGTAAAAACCACATGGGCAGGGATTCATAGAGGCCACCAGCATAAAGCTGGCTGGATATTCTACCGAAAACCTTGCTCTTGCAATAGCCACTTTACGGTCTTCTAAAGGTTGGCGCATGACCTCTAAAACAGTTCGTTTAAATTCAGGTAGTTCATCTAAAAATAAAACACCGTTATGTGCCAGTGATATTTCTCCGGGTTGTGGATTGATTCCGCCGCCTACCAAGGCTACATCGCTAATGGTATGGTGCGGTGAGCGGTACGGACGGCTTGTCATTAAAGCATCGCTCGCAGAGAGTTTTCCGGCAACAGAATGGATTTTCGTGGTTTCCAAAGCTTCGTTTAAATTTAATGGCGGTAATATAGTAGGCAGGCGCTTGGCCAGCATGGTTTTGCCTGCACCTGGCGGCCCTATTAAAATAACATTGTGACCGCCTGCAGCCGCAATTTCCAGCGCTCTTTTAATATTTTCCTGGCCTTTAACATCGGCAAAATCGTGCTCGTAATTATTGATGTTTTTTAAGAATTCTTCTTTGGTATTCACTTTAACTTGTTCCAGCGCTTCGCTTTTATTAAAGAAAGCAATTACCTGGGCCAGGTTTTCTACACCATACGCCACTAAATCGTTTACAATGGCTGCTTCGCGAACATTTTGTTTCGGTAAGATAAATCCTTTAAAACCTTCCTGTTGAGCTTGTATGGCAATCGGTAAAGCCCCTTTTATGGGCTGTATACTTCCATCTAAAGAAAGTTCGCCCATAATAAAATAATCTTCTAATTCGTCGGCCGGGATTTGACCTGATGCTGCTAAAATGCCGATGGCAATTGGCAGATCGTACGAGGAGCCTTCTTTTTTCATGTCGGCAGGTGCCAGGTTTACCACTATTTTTTGTTTAGGCATGCGAAAACCTGAAACATTAATGGCGCTGGCCACCCTTTGTAAACTTTCTTTTACCGCATTATCGGGCAGGCCTACCATATAGTACTTGGTGCCTGCGCTAATATTCACTTCGATTGTTATGGTTAGTGCATTTACGCCATAAACAGCACTCCCGTATGTTTTTACAAGCATTTAATTTTAATTAAAATAAACTCGGATGTAAATTATTCGGGATGAATATTGATCACTAATATAGAAATTGTTTAGATAAAGATCAAGGTTTAGTTATTATAAGTTCAGGCCCATTGGTTTCAGCAACCGATGTTAATAAACCTGATTGGACGAATGCCGATTCCTTCTATCGGCAGCAGGGAAAGCAGGGCTGAAACCCACTATGGAATACTGAACCCCCATTTCCAAAACCTATAAACAAAAAATCCTGATCATTGCTGATCAGGATTTATATTATTTTAAAAGATGCTGAAACAAGTTCAGCATGACGTGACTACTAATTTTACGCCATAAACCTTCTCTACCCTTAACCTTGCAAACTATCTGCCAAATGGCATTTTAGGCATACCTTTCATCATGGCGGCTGCGGCTGCAGGGTTAGAAAACTGCTTCATCATTTTACGCATATCTTCAAACTGTTTAATGAGCTTGGTTACTTCTTCTACCTTACTTCCTGAACCTTTTGCAATACGTAAACGGCGACTTTGCTGAATGCTATCCGGGTTTTCTTTCTCAAATGGTGTCATCGAATTGATGATGGCTTCGATTGATTTAAAGGCATCATCCTGGATATCTACATTCTTCATCATTTTACCCACACCTGGTATCATGCCCATCAGATCTTTCATGTTGCCCATTTTCTTGATCTGCTGAATCTGGTTGTAGAAATCGTTGAAATCGAATTTGTTCTTGCGTATTTTCTTCTGCAATTCTGCAGCTTCTTTCTCATCGAACTGCATTTGTGCACGCTCAACAAGTGAAACCACATCACCCATACCCAAAATACGCGATGCCATACGATCTGGATAGAAAACATCCAGCGCTTCCATTTTCTCGCCGGTACCGATAAATTTAATAGGCTTGTTTACTACCGATTTAATGGAAAGGGCCGCACCACCACGGGTATCGCCATCCAGTTTGGTTAAAACAACACCTGTAAAATCTAAACGGTCGTTAAATACTTTGGCTGTATTTACCGCATCCTGACCAGTCATCGAATCCACTACGAATAAAATCTCGTGTGGTTGCGTTTTAGCCTTAACTTCAGATATTTCGTTCATTAAAGATTCGTCGATCGCTAAACGACCTGCGGTATCAATAATGATTACGTTATTTCCATTTTGTTTACCGTGTGCAATACCTTCTAAAGCTATGCCAACAGGATCGTTTGATGCACGGTTTGCGTAAACTGATACACCAACAGAAGTTCCTAAAACTTCCAATTGATCTACAGCCGCCGGGCGGTACATGTCGCCTGCTACCAATAAAGGTTTTTTGCCCTTGCCTTTTAAGTGTAAGGCCAGTTTACCTGCAAAAGTAGTTTTACCCGCACCGTTTAAACCTGCAATCAAGATAATGGTAGGGTTTGCTTTAGTATCTAACTCTGTAACTTCACCACCCATTAAGGCTGCAAGTTCATCATTCATTATTTTGGTAAGCAGCTGGCCCGGAGAAACGGCGGTAAGTACGTTTTGCCCCAAAGCTTTTTGCCTCACATCATCAGTAAATGTTTTTGCTGTTTTATAGTTAACATCGGCATCTAATAATGCTTTGCGGATTTCCTTCATGGTTTCTGCCACGTTAATTTCCGTAATGCTGCCTTGTCCTTTTAATACTTTAAACGCTCTGTCTAGCTTGTCCTGTAAATTATCAAACATCTTTTTTTAAGCTAAAAGCTTCATGCCAAAGGGCAAAAAGCTACTTGTTTTTAATAAAAGGCAAATGTATCAAATTTTGCTTGTAAATTGCTGCACCTCAAAGGCAAAAATCTTTTTTTGAAAATGAGCAGTTCGATTTTCATAGGTACTGTACTCCCACCATTCACTTCAATCTTTTTGTGCCTCAGCATGACAGCTAAGTTTGGGAGCAGTGCAGCAAAAAGTATTTCCGTTTCTGTCGGGTTTAAGTACAATGGTTTCCGCCCGGAAGGAAAGGAAATAACGGACAAAATATTGCGCTGAAACAATAAAGTTTAAATCGTTGAATGACTTAAATTTTATGTTTTTTTCATTTGGTGCAACATTTTGGTTAAGGCATGGTCTTATACCGAACTAACCTAAACGAATGAAACGCTGCATCATCCTTCTTTTTATATTTTCTTTTGCCTTTTCTCAGGCTCAGGATATTTCGAAACAGCGGCAACTGGAAGCGAAAAGAACGGTACCAAGCCCAAAAATAGATGGCGTTTTAGATGACGAATGTTGGAACAATGTTCCCGTTGCCACTGATTTTATTCAGATCAGGCCAAATCCTGGAAAGATAGAAACTTATGATCGGCGTACTGAAATGAAGGTGATTTATGATGATGTAGCCATTTATGTTTACGCCCGGATGTACGATCACCCTGATAGTGTTTCGCACGAACTGGTTTCGAGGGATAATATCGGCAACGCCGATTTCATTTCGATAATTCTTGATCCATTTTACGATAAAATGAATGGAAACGGCTTTTTTGTTACGGCTGCGGGTGTTCAATTTGATGCCAAATACTCGCAGGTGGGTGATGAAGATGCAAACTGGAACGCGGTATGGGAAAGTGCCGTTAAATTGGACGATAACGGTTGGACCTGTGAAATGAAAATTCCTTATTCAGCTCTTCGTTTTTCCGGTAAGGATATTCAGCACTGGGGATTGAACTTTAGCCGCAGGATACAGCGGAGCAATACGCAAACTTTTTGGAATTTCGTCGACCCTAAAGTAAATGGCTTCATCAATCAGGAAGGCCTTTGGACAGGGATAAAAGATATTAAACCGCCATTAAGGTTATCTTTTTCACCCTATATTTCGGCTTATGTAAACCATTATCCGGTTAATTTGCCAGGGGTAAAAAACACCACCGCGCGGTTTAATGGCGGGATGGATGTTAAATATGGAATTAACAACAGTTTTACTCTCGATATGACACTTGTGCCCGATTTTGGTCAGGTGCAATCAGATAACCGGATCCTGAATCTTACCCCTTTTGAAGTAAAATTTAACGAAAACCGCCAGTTTTTTACCGAAGGAACCGAACTGTTTAACAAAGGCGATCTTTTTTATTCTAAACGGATTGGCTCAATTCCGTCTTACTACGATTACAGTGGCGTGGGGAATGATAAAATTGTAAAAGATCAGAAAGAAGCCAAAGTGCTGAACGCCACAAAAATATCTGGACGGACGGCGAAAGGCCTGGGTATCGGGATTTTTAATGCGGTTACCAACGGCATGGAAACAGAAGTGGAAGACGCGCAGGGTAACATCCGCATGGTCGAAACCCAGCCCCTTACCAATTACAATATTCTGGTATTCGATCAATCACTAAAAAATAATAGCTCGGCAACATTTATCAATACCAATGTGTTAAGGCGGGGCTCGGCTTATGATGCCAATGTAACTGCATTGCTGTTTAACCTAAACAATAAGGGGAACAAATACTTTGTTAATGGCGCAGGTAAAATGAGCTATTTAAGGGGTAAAGAAACCAGTACCGGATATAGTTATGGGCTTAAGTTTGGTAAACAGAGCGGTAATTTTACCTGGAGCTATTCGCAGCAATATGCCGATGATAAATTCGATCCTTCTGATTTGGGTTTTTTTACCAATAACAATTTTTTAGATCAGGTGCTGGATTTTCACTATAATGTCTATAAGCCAAGCAGTTGGTACAATCAGTTATTAAGCTACTTTAATATTTTATACTCTAGGAGAGCTATACCAGGCAGCTTCCAAACTTTTTCTGTAGAAGGCGGACCTTATGTTCAATTTAAAAATCTTTGGTCGGCAGAAGTAAACGGTATCTATACCGCTGCAAAAAACGATTTCTACGAATCGAGAAACGGTCAGGTATATAAAACCCCCGAAAGCTATAGTTTCGTTTTATATATTAATCCAAATCGCGCAAAGGCTTATAACTTTGGAGGAAACATCCGCTACAGGGAACAGGAACTTTTTAAGGGCAAAGAGTACAATTTTTACTTTTTCCAGAACCTGCGGATAAATGATAAAATTGCTTTTGGTTTAGATCTTAACTTTAACCCAAATTATAATTATGTAAATTGGGTAACGGCACAGGGTGATAAAGCTATTTTCTCCAAATACGACCGCAGAACGGTAGAAAATTCTTTCGATGCCAAATATACTTTTACCAATTTAATGGGTTTTACAGTGGTGTTGAGACACTATTGGAGCGACAGAAGAAATAAAGAATTTTACCTGCTTAAACCTGATGGCAATTTGAGCAACTATACCGGAACGCCATTAAACGGGCTAGACAGAAATTACAATGTATTTAATATTGACTTAATTTATACCTGGCAGTTTGCTCCAGGCAGCACTTTATCCGTTTCTTATAAAGATGCGGCAGAAACTTACGATACTTATTACACAGAACGCTACAATAAAAACCTGAGCGGAATTTTAAATGCCCCGCAAAATAACAGCCTTTCAGTTAGGGTTTTGTATTATGTAGATTATCTGGACCTTAAGAAAAAAAGGAAAAAGGTTTAGAAAGATTTGGTCTGGGCATTTCCTGGCCTTGGGTTTAAACCTAAGGCCGGGAAAAAATATACATCCAGGACTAAAGAATAAAGACTGGGGACTTTGGACTCCAAACGCCCAACCAACCTACCGCGCTTTCCCCGGGCTTATGCCGAATTTCTTGCTAAATGCGCTGCTGAAATGCTGTACTGAAGAATAACCCAGTTCATCCGAAATATTTTTGATGTCTTTGCTGCTATCGGCCAGGAGCTCTTTAGCCCGCATTAATTTATAATCGCTCAGATAACCAAAAACAGTATTTTTGAACACTTCTTTAAAGCCATGCTTCAGCTTAAATTCGTTTATTCCTGCGGTTTTGGCCAGTTCGGTTAAAGATGGCGGATGATTGGCATTGGCCAGCAGGTATTCCCGGGCATAATAGATCCTTTCTTTATCATAAGCCGATTTAATAGCAGGATTTACGGTTTTTTTAGCTGCTTGTTCAAAAGCTTGGGCCTGTAGTGCAAGCAGTTCCAAACATTTAGACTGAAGAAACAATAATTTTAACCCACCTGTAAAATGGCAGTTCATAATATCTTTAATGCAGCTATGCATGGCCAGGGTAATGGGCAGGTTTTCTGATGAAATTTCTACCGAACGGCTGTTCATGATGTTTTCGGCAAAATTCTTTAACAGGATGCTGCTTTCGCTGGTTAAATCAATAAAACGTGACCTTTCAAAATTTATCTCAAAAAATTTATGCGGACCTCCCGTATCAAACTCTGCCATCCCGTCAAAATCAGGACTATAAATAATGTTATGCTGGTTTGCTTTAATATCCAGGCGTTTATTGGTGAGGTAATTTTCCATAATGCCTCCGCCAGTAAGTGCAAAGTGGAGCTCTACCATATCAGGTTCATCAAAAGATTTAATGCGCAGGCGGCTTTGTTTCACCACCATATCGCCGTAAACGATATAAATGCCCGAAAAAGCAATCTGTACGATCTCTGCATCGCCAAAAGGGAAACTGTATTTATCCCGCCTTTCGGTTACCAGTGGCTGATTAAATTGAGCAATGTCGAACTTACTTCCTACAACATAATATTTATCATCGCTATCGTAAATGTTTAAGGCCATAAAATCCTTTTGATATAAACTTTAATCCTTTTGGTATAAAAAGATCCTTTTGTTAGACAACTACTTTTGTTCAAAGTTACTAAACAAAAGAATACGATGCCTAAATTACCTTCATGGCTGGCCAACACAATGGAAAAAGTGATCAGCAATAAAATATATCAAGTAGAAGTTGTAGAAACCAAAATGTTAAGCAGCAACTTAAAGTGCGTTACCTTTAAAGGCGATTTTTTTGAAGCTAAATTTATACCCGGAAACGAAGTATTGCTGAGGGTTAACGCCAATGAATACAGACATTATACTTTATCGGGCTTTGACGAAGCACACGAAACCTGCGAAGTGATTTTTTACCTGAACAGGCAAGGGCCCGGACATCATTTAGCTGTAAATATCCAAAAAGGAGACCGTTTAAAACTGATTGTAGATCAGGCAAAAGTAAAATACAATGAAGCATCCAATCAGCATTTCTTTTTTGGCGATGAAACCAGCCTCGGTTTGTATGAGTCGCTGGGTAAAAAGGTAATTGATGAAGATGTAGAGTATTTTGGGGTGTTGGAACTCCAGGAAGAAAACCTGAATTCAGTTGAACACCTCAAATTATTGATTGATACGGTACCATCTGACCTGAATGCCCCTGCGAAAAATGCCATCAACTGGATGGACAATATGCACCCGCTATGTTGGGAAATGTGGCAAAATGCTACGTTTTACTTAACAGGCAGGGCAAAATCAGTACAGCAGTTTAAACGTTACCTAAAACAAAGGGGCGTAGGCTTTAGGCAGATTATTACCATGCCGTACTGGGAAATGGGTAAAATAGGTGGCGGGTAAACCTATCTCGGGAAGGTAAAGCCAAAACCCAGCGCTAAAGTCTGGTTCGCCTGTATTTTGTTCGTGCCTGTATCCTTATCGAACAGGAGTACGCCAGTTAAACTCGTGTTCATAAAACGATTGATTTTTGCCGTTAATGCAACATCTAACCGGTGATCAATATTGCTCATCTTAAAATCCTGATACGGAATGAACATCTGGTAACGTACCTTAAGATTCGTATTGGTAAATATATCCTTATCAATTGCACTTACAATCTGAAAAGCCAACTCATTACGTACTTTTTTGCCATAATCTACCCCAAAAACACTAGCTTTTGGCGGTTTGGTATTATCAACAGGATCAAGAAAAAGCTTTTCATCCAAGACAAAAGTTTGGCGTGCAGTACCGGTACCTATACGGGTAGAAAAATATTTAACAGGCTTATACTCGAAACCAATAGATTCTGTTAAATAACCCGGGCCCATAAATTTTGAAATCAGCGTGGCGGTTTCCTGGCCGTTTACCATACTGTAAGAATAACCATTATCAAATTGGGATTCAAAACTTAACGATCCAAAGAAGAACCAGCTTTTAGAAAGCTGGAAAGAAGCTTTATTATCCCAAAAAATACGGTCGTTGGTTTTCTTTTGCAGCTGATCTTTATTTTTGATTTTGCCATATTGCAAAACAAGCTCGCTTACATAACTGTAACTGTCTTTGTTGTATTCTGCCTTCCAGTTAACCAAACCGCCAACGGCTACAGAGTTGGTACCACCACCTTTCCAATTGTTACTGAATTGGGCCTGGTTAATGTTGATACCAATGTTGGTTCTTGTTTTCCAGTAATTAATCCTGGCGTTTACAACCAAAGGCTTAATTTTTACAGGCTCAAAGTTTAATGGTCCCTGCCTGCTTGGCAACGGACTACGTTTTAACTTTATATTCAGGTCTTTAGTATTGATCGGAATTGTATCAATTTCCTGTGCATATAATTTTGTAGAGCAGAAACTTAGAATCAGGATTATGGCAGCTAAACAGTTCTTCATTACCTACAAAGAAAAAGAAAAATTTTAGAGATAAAAAGCATTTAACAAAATGATTGCCAGAACAACAATGCAATTTGGACAGAAAATCGCCTTATAATATTGATCTGATCCAGCCGTACCAATTGCCGTTTTTCAGATAATTAAGGTCGGTATCATGATTATAAGCTTCCTTTTCAAAAACAATGTTCCGATAAGCCTGGTCGTGGTTTTGGTATTTAAAAAGGTTGATAAGGTAATTAAAAAGATACAGCAGATAAAAAGGCAAAATAAGCAGTTCTAACTGTTGGCGCAAATGGATTTTCTCGTGATTAATCATCTCTGCATCGTTTTTAAGCTTTGAAGATTTTAGCAGGATAAAAGGAAAGATGGCCATGCCAGCTGCCGGAAGTTTTTTAACGATCAGGATTGGCGCCTTCACAGCTTATCAATGGTTATTTTGGGCAATGCCGGCAATTGTAAGGCTTTAGGATTTAACCTGTAGCTTTTATAGGCATTCCTGATAAAAAGATTAAAGGCGTAATCTGTTGCATCTAATACAAATTGATAAGTAGGGCGATATTGCTGCATAAAATCTGTCAGTTCGGCATCTTTTATACCTAATACCTGGCTGACAAGACTGGCACTGAAACGATAATCAATCAGGTCTTCACGATAATCTTTTTCCAGAATTTTTTGAAGGTGACGGGCATTTCTTCCTTGTCTGCTTAACAGGTTATAGATCGCATCGATACCTAAACCAACACCACCATTACTTAAATTCAATAAATCTTTACTACTTCCCTTCATGGTTTGGTAACGGTATTCCTGAACATTTTTTTCGTATTGCTGCTGTGGGCTCAATCTTTTTTGTTGAATAACTACATCGCGTAGTCTGATGCCGAGCGATCTGAGTTGAAAATATGCAGCAGTTTGGCCTTTAAAAACAATGGTATCAACTCCATAGCCTGATAAAGCTGCAACCAAGGTATCACCTGGTAGGGCAAAGGTACTAAATTCGCCTTTTGTGTTGTTATATAAGCCATCACCCGTACGGATGTTGTAAATATACACTTTGGCCAAACGCTGCCTGGTTTCTTTATCAATAACAATTCCCTGCACAGGTTTATTTTGTGCATGAAGCCACGTAGAGAAGCCAAGAATAAATATAAAGGGAATAAAAAATTTCATTAAGCTACAAAACTACAAATATCTTGCTGGCGATGTTTGTACTTAACATTATTTAACCTTAAGTGTTTGACCTAGCTTAATAGCGTCGGTACTCATTTCGTTTAGCATTTTTAACTGATCGACTGTTAAGTTAAAGCGTTTAGCAATATTGTACAGCGTATCTCCTTTAACAACGGTATAAGTGCCATCGGCAAGAATTGGTTTGGCGCCTGCAGGTGGTGTTTCTACTGGTGTAAACTTAGCCTTCTCCTGGGGAATATTTTGATTGATTTCTGTAAAAACACGATCCTCGCGCGCAATTTTCTGCTTTTCGCTTTCTGGTTGATCGTACTGGTAAAGCTGATATTTTTCGATGGTATTGATTAACAGATCAGGATATTTAGGATTAGTGGCATACCCCGCTGTTTTTAATCCCTGTGCCCAGCTTTTGTAATCGTTTTTATCCAGTTGGAAAAGAAAACTATAACGTTTGCGTTTTAGAAACTCAGAATGATCCCTGAATGATTCGCGGGCATCTTTATATACCCTAAAACAGTCGTTTTTTTGGTCATCATCACGGAAATAGTTTTTTCCTTTCCATTCTGAAGTACATTTAATGCCGAAATGATTATTGGCATACTTGGCCAAATCGCTGTTTCCACTGCCTGATTCTAAAATACCCTGTGCTAAAGTAATACTTGCAGGAATACCGGCCGAGTTCATTTCTTCTATGGCTACGCCTTTAAACTCATCAATATAACTTAAGGTATTATAGCTTTTGTATGAGTTATTATTGGCTTTGTTGGCTGCTTTTTCAATCTGTTTGTTGTTTTTGGAAAATTTCCTGGAACCGCATGAGCTTAAAAAAACGAGGATTGTCGCTAATAGGATAAGTTGGTTGGATGAACGCATTGGTATATGATTAATTGTGAACTGAAAACTGTGAACTGAAATAGGTTAATTGTGAACTGAAAATTGCAAACTGAAAATTAGACTTAGGACTCATAACTAAAACTTAATCTTCTGCCCTGGTTTTAAATTTGCTTTTTTGATCCCGTTTTTCTGCATCAGTTTTTTTACTGTTGTACCTTTCTTTTTGGCGATGATACTTAAGTTATCGCCCGATTTTACAGTATAAGTTTTTGTTGTTCTTCTGCTTCTGGTGTGGCGGCGTACCGGAGTGGCATAAACAGGTTCTTCGTATCCTTCCGGTCGCTCATCGTATTGGTAAAGCTCATATTTTTTAATGAGTCCAATAACCTGACTGGCCCATCTTCTACTGCTGGCATAACCACAGCGGCGGATGCCGTAAGCCCAACCCTTGTAATCGTACTGATCGTACTTCGCAAACAGGTTGTTAAAAGGCTCGCGGGTTTCCATTATTTCAACAAAATGGCTGTAAGATTCGTCCGCATTTAAATAATCGCGGTACGAAGAATGGATATCTGCATTGTTGTTAGGCCCTTTTACACCAAAATGGTTATTGAGGTGCTGCGCAATTTTACTGTTTCCGGCAGCAGATTCATGTATGGCAACGGCTAAAATAACGCTGGCCGGAATTTTATGATCATGCATTAAACCTTGTGCATATTCTACGTGCGCTGCAATATATTCTTCTGTGTCTTGTGCTTTTGCAATAATCCCCGCTAAAAGGAGCAGGCAAAAAGTAAAGATTTTCTTCATTTCTTTTTTGGTTAATAGACCATGGTTTAATGGTTAATAGCCTTGGCTTAGCAGGCAATGAGCCATTAACTATATGCCATCATCATTTCTTCCTGATCACAAACAAACCATCACGCACAGGTAAAATCAATTTCTCAACCCGTTCATCTGCAGCTATTTTATCATTAAAACTAGTAATATTTCTGGTGTCTTTATCCTGTTTCTCCTGGAGTACTTTTCCACTCCATAGTACATTATCCACAATAATAATCCCGCCCGGGCGTACACGGTCAAAAATGAGATCATAATAGGTACCGTTGTTTTTCTTGTCGGCATCGATAAAAACAATGTCGAAAACTTCATCTAAACTTGCTATTGTAGTGGTAGCGTCGCCAAGGATGTAATTAATCTGATCGTTATATGCTGATTTGGCAAAGTTTCTGCGAACCATATCTTCCAGTTCTTCATTAATATCCAGCGTATATAGCAGGCCATCATTTGTTAATCCCTCAGCAAGACATAAGGTGGCATAACCAGTAAAAGTGCCGATTTCTAAAATCCTCTTAGGGGAAATCATTTTGCTGAGCATGCTTAACACCCTGCCCTGGTAATGGCCTGAAAGCATACGGGGCATTAAAACTTTAAGGTTGGTTTCGCGGTCTATCTGTTGAAGCAATTCGCTTTCAGGTTCGCAATAAGCAATTAATAGATCTTGTAAATCGTCGTTTATCAGGCTCATTTTTTGGTTATAAACGGTTACTTTCCATAAAATATTGTAAAATGATGGTTGCAGCAATGGTATCAACCCTGTTTTTATCCCTTCTGTCGCTTTTTTTTAACCCGCTTTGCATAATGGCCTGATGCGCCATTTTAGAAGTAAAACGTTCATCAACCCAGTGTCTTGGGATATCGGGAAACGATTTTTTCAGCAGCGTAGCAAAACCTTTCACATGTTGTGCCGAATCAGACGGAGAACCATCCATTTGTTTAGGATCCCCAAGCACAAAGGCCCCCACCTGCTCGGAAAGCATGTATTTTTTAACATATTCGATCACATCTTTCGGGTGCACCGTATCCAGGCCTGTTGCAATTAGCTGCAAAGGATCGGTTACCGCAATGCCGATGCGTTTTGTTCCATAATCAAATGCGAGGATCCGTGCCATAAGTTAAGCGTTGGGTGTTTGGCGCAAAGCGTTTACTACCGTTTAAAAATAAAAGCCAAAGGTAAGCTTTTTGAAATAATCGATAAACATAAGTGCTAATGCCTTGGTAACGTGTTTGTTGTTAACTGAAAAATTGATTTGTTCTATTTTTTGGAAAGCAAAACCTGTGGTACTTGGGTAGGTGCTGTCCTGCTGTATGCTTTAGCCCTCATGCTTCGGGGCTGCCGCTCCCATCAGGTTTAGTTGATGCAGGCCAGTTCGGTTGGGTAAAGTTGCATAGTGCGCTACTTGATGTTCCCGAAGAATTACTGATTTTAGTTAAATAAACCTGATAGAACGAAAAGCCCGGAGCGCAGCGAGGACTTAAAGGGATAGCAGGACTGCATTTGCCATTGAAACAGAACCAGCCATTTCCAAAAAAAACAATAATGAAGCTTCGCTATCGCTATACGATGGGCAGGCAAACTCTTAAATTTTGAAAACTTAGGCGGTTGCTACATGCCAAATATGTATGCCGAACGTAAGAACATGGTCACTTGTGTGTGAATCTCATATCTATTTCTTATTTTGCACCAAATGCAGTTTAAAGAAATTATCGGACAGGAAAGAGTGAAGCAACAATTGGTGCAAACGGTTAAAGAAAACCGTATTAGCCATGCGCAACTGTTTTTGTCGCCTGCTGGCTCTGGAGCTGTACCCCTGGCCATTGCCTATGCGCAATACATCAATTGCCTTAATAAAGGAGAGAACGATAGTTGTGGCGAGTGTTCGAGTTGCAGAAAATACGAACGCCTCATCCACCCCGATCTGCATTTCTCCTATCCGTTTTTTGCTTCTGCCAGTGTAAAAACTGCTGTAGATGTGTTGGATGAATGGCGGGGTATGCTGATGCAGGATCCTTATTTTGATATGGATATCTGGCGCTCCAAGCTTGATGCGGCCAATAAACAGGCCAATATCAACATTGCCGAATGCCACGATATTATTAAAAAGCTGAGTTATAAGGCCTTCGAAGCGGAAACAAAGGTTTTAATTATGTGGCTTCCGGAATACCTGGATAAAGCTGGAAATGCCTTGTTAAAATTAATCGAAGAACCGCCTGCAAATACACTGTTTATTTTAATTGCGCAAAGTCAGGATCAGATTTTAACCACCATCCTATCCAGGACGCAAATTGTGAAAATCCCAAAACTTTCGTCGGAAGAGGTTACAGGATATTTATTAAATGCAAGCGGATTAACTGAGCACCAGGCTATTGATTATTCCTTTTTGGCCGATGGAAATTTAATTGAGGCCAAAGCTTTGGCTGCCGATACACAAAGCGACAGTTCGGGCACCTTTACCGCCTGGCTAAGGATGGGTTTTGGAAATAAAGTTCCCGATCTGATCGATTTTACCGATGAGGCTGCCAAATGGGGAAGAGAAAACCAGAAGAATTTTTTAAAATATGGCGTAAATTATTTACGCGAATGCTGTTTAATTTTAAGTGGTGCCGAAGAATTGGTTAAATTACCTCCATTAACATTCGAAACCGCCAAAAAACTCAGCACACACGTGCTTACCTTACCTATGGCAGAGGCCATAATCGGCGAACTGGAAAAGGCACATTACCACATTGAAAGAAACGCGAACCCGAAAATTCTGTTTTTAGATGTATCTTTACAATTGGTAAAAATTATCAAGTTTAAAACGCTCCCTGCGGGGACTCAATATATATACAATTAATATGGGATGTGGAAGTTGTTCAACAGGTGGTGGTTGCACCCCTAATGGATGCAAAAGTAATGGCTCATGCGGCACCGGTGGTTGCCAGACAATGGAAGTTCACGATTGGCTGTCTAATTTGGATATGCCTTCTAATTATAAACCTTTTCAGGTTACCGAAATCAAATTTAAAGGTTCACGTAAAGAGTTTTTCCTTAATAATGATAACATTTACCTCGAAATCGGGGAGCTTGTTGCTGTTGAAGGACCAACGGGTGGTTTTGATGTGGGGCACGTTTCGCTTACGGGAGAACTGGTAAGAATCCAGATGAAACGCCGTAAAACCGCACTAGATCAGGTAACCAAAAAAATCTACCGTAAAGCTACCGAAGCCGATGTAGAGAAATGGAATGCTGCCAAAGGGATGGAATGGGAAACCATGCACAAAGCCCGTAAACTGGCATTGGATTTACGTTTGCAAATGAAAATCAGCGATGTAGACTACCAGGCCGACAAAACCAAAGCCACTTTTTTTTATACGGCTGATGGGCGTGTGGATTTCCGCGAACTGATTAAAAAAATGGCGGAGAGTTTCCGTATCCGCATTGAAATGCGCCAGATCGGAATGCGTCAGGAAGCTGGTCGTTTAGGCGGAATTGGCTCTTGCGGGCGCGAATTATGCTGCTCTACCTGGTTAACCAACTTCAAAACGGTTTCTACGGCTGCGGCGCGTTATCAAAATTTATCATTAAATACGTTAAAACTTGCTGGTCAGTGCGGTAAATTAAAATGCTGCTTAAACTATGAGCTGGATACCTATCTGGATGCTTTAAAAGATATTCCCGATAGAATTGAAAACCTGGATACTGAGGCCGGTTATGCCCGTCACCAGAAAACCGATATTTTCAAGAAAATCATGTGGTTCAGTTACCAGGGGGATGAAAACTGGATTCCGGTGAAAGCTGCACGTGTAAAAGAGATCATGACGATGAACAAGGCGGGTAAAAAAGCGCCTAACTTAAAAGAAGAAGCTGTTCAGATTGCCGCGCCGGTTGTGGTAGAAAAATCTTTCGATTACGAAAATGTAGTTGGTCAGGATAGTTTAACCCGACTGGACGAACGTTCTCGTAGTAAAAATAATCAGAACAGGAACAACAATCAGAAAAATAACCGCAATAACAACCAAAATAAAAGGGAAAGAGTTCCTGCCGGAGAGAAAAATGCAGGCCCTAGTAATAGGCCGCAGCAGCCTCAACAGGGGGCGCAAAAAGCTCAGCAAGGCGGAAAACAACCTAACGGACCAAAACCGCAACAAAATGCAGGTCAAAAGCCTCAACAGTCAGTGCCGAAACCACAGCGTGTTAATGGGCCAAAACCTCAAAATAATAAACCAAAGCAGCTGCAAGGACCAAAACCTGTAGTTAAAGCTGAAGGAAATGTTACGGTAGAAGGTGCTAAGCCAGAACAAAGCAAAAACAAGAACAGAAATAATCGTAGGAAAAACAATAACCGCCGAAACAATAATAATGGCTCAGAAAATAAACCTGCTGCTGAATAAAAGACAAGTATTCTTGCTTGGTTTTTTATTGATTACTTCGCTATTTGTGGGCTGTACATCCAGCGTAATTGATAGTAATGTAGAAATTGCAGGCCGCAGGTGGACCTACCGTAACCATGTTTCGACCACATTTGAGATTAAGGATAATACTAAGGCCTATAATATTTATTTTAAGCTTAGACATACCGCCGATTATAAATACGCCAATATTTTTATCCTTGTTCATTTTAAAGATGGCAAAAAGATGGTAACGCGGCGTTATCAATACAAACTGGCCAAAAATGATGGTGAATGGTTGGGTAGCGGATCTGGAAATGTATTCAGTTATACTTTACCTATGCTTACCAACTATCATTTCCCTCATAATGGGAAGTTTGAGATCGAAATTGAACAGAATATGCGCGATAATCCGCTTTTGGACGTAAGCGATGTTGGTTTAACTGTAAGTGAATCCCTAAGCAATCAAAATTAATTAACTCTTGAAAGCACCTCTCTTTAGATTAATCTTTTTGGGTTTAATCTTAACACTTTCATCATGTGTCACCGTCTACCAGCTTAGCCCGGCCAAAAACAACTTCAACTACAAAAATAATATTGAATATGAAGTGTATGGAATGAGTTCTGCAAGCCAGCAAGCCACAGGAAATAGCAGAATAGTTGCTAAAAAAGGCTATACTTTTGTTAGCGTAAAGATGAAAGTGACTAATAAAACAAACGAAACAGTTGATTTAGATTTCTCAGAAGTTTCATTATTAGATCTTGTAAATAAAGTAAAATACCCGGTTTCTTTTGTGTACCAAGCTACAGTTGTTGCAATACCAGCAAAAAATAAAACAACTTTAGGGCCTCAAAAAAGTTTAAAAAGAATATTGCTGATTAGCTATCCGGATAAAATGAAGCCTGAACTTTTAGAAATTACTGGTGAGAGGTATGAAATTCAATTTTCAAAATAAGCTATAGATATTTTAACAGGCTTTCCAGTTTCATTCCTCGCGAGCCTTTGAGTAATACTAAATGATCTTGAACGGAGTTTTCTTGTAAATACTGAGCAGCCTCAGCAGGTGTTTCGAAAAATATGCCTTTAAAATTGTCTTTAAATATATAGAAATCCTTTCCGATGAAAATGAGCTGATCCAAACCACTTTCGTTGGCCTGTTTTGCAATAAGTTCATGCTGAACAGGTGATTCAGGGCCTAATTCGAACATATCTCCCAAAATAGCGGTTTTTTTACCGGACGATAATACGGCGATATTTTTCAGTGCCGCGGTCATGCTACTTGGATTGGCATTGTAGAAATCGCAGATCACCGTATTTTTTTCAGTTTTGGTGAGTTGCGAGCGGTTATTTTTCGGCTGGTAATTCGATAAACCGGTGTTGATCTCTTCTGGACTCATGTCGAAAAAATCTCCTATGCAAATTGCAGCCAGGATATTTTCAAAATTATAACTACCAGTTAAATTGGTTTTTACTGATGATGAAACCTCATGATTGGTCCAGTCTACTTCAATAAAAGGATCGCTGCTTTTTAAAGCGCCTTTAATGGTATTCCCATTTTCGGTTCCATAATAAATCAGTTTGTTTAAACCTGCAGCAGTACTCATTTCGAGCAAATTAGGATTATCCCTATTGATAAAAGTATAACCACTGGTCTGTTTAAGGTAAGCGTAAAGTTCTGCCTTGCCTTTTTTTACCCCTTCAAAGCCACCGAACCCATCTAAATGTGCCATACCTACATTGGTAATAATGCCGTGAGTAGGCTGTGCGATGGTGCAGAGCAGTTCTATTTCCTTTTGGTGGTTTGCGCCCATTTCAATTACCGCAACCTGAACATCATCGGTAATGGATAATATAGATAATGGAACACCAATGTGATTGTTTAAGTTACCAAAGGTTGCAAAGGTTTTATATCGTTCGGCTAAAACAGCATTTACCAGTTCTTTGCTCGTGGTTTTTCCATTGCTACCGGTTAAACCGATAACAGGGATGTTAAGCTGCTTACGGTGATGACGAGCCAGATCCTGTAAAGTACTTAACACATCCTTTACCAATAAACACTTATCGCTGTCTGCGTATTTTTCTTCATCAATTACAGCAAATGCAGCTCCTTTTTCTATGGCCTGAGCGGCAAATTCGTTGGCATTAAAAAGATCTCCTTTTAAGGCAAAGAAGATACAACCAGGCGTAATGTTTCTTGTATCGGTAGAGATAACAGGGTTTTCCAGGTAATAATCGTATAGTTTTTCGGTTGTAATCATGCTTATCGTAAAAAATATGATGTAAAATTAAGCTTTCGCGCCAACAAAAAACAAAATTAGTACATTAGGTAAAATTATTTTCCTATGAAGAGACTCTTAACGTTCTGCCTAATCACCCTTTGTACTGTTTTGTTTGCGCATGCACAGCTAAAATCTCCTGATGATTTTTTGGGTTATGAACTCGGCTCGCACTTTACCCCTCACCACAAAGTAGCCGATTATTTTAGGCAAACCGCTGCGGCTTCTGCTAAAAACATGAAGCTGATAGAGTATGGTAAAACCAATGAGGGCCGGCCGTTAATGGTGGCAGTTGTTTCTTCGCCAGAAAATGTAACCAAACTGGAACAGATCAGGAGCAATAATTTAGTTTTGGCAACTGGCACCAATAATAGTGTCGATCTAACCAATCAGCCTGCTATACTTTGGTTGAGCTATAATGTACATGGCAATGAGGCAAACTCTACTGAAACTGCCATGAAGATGCTCTATACCTTGGTTTCGGGCAATATCAAGCCTGCCAACGAGTGGTTAAAAAATACTGTTGTGGTAATCGACCCCTGTTTAAATCCTGATGGAAGAGACCGTTACGTAAACTATTTTAATAGTGTGGTAGGGAAAATGCCTAATTCAGATCCCTCCTCCAGGGAGCATATTGAACCCTGGCCAGGTGGCAGGCCAAACCATTATTATTTCGATTTAAACCGCGACTGGGCCTGGCAAACACAAATTGAGAGCCAGCAACGATTAGACCTGTATAACCAGTGGATGCCACAGGTACATGTTGATTTTCATGAACAGAGCTATAATGAGCCTTACTATTTTGCGCCAGCGGCAGAACCCGTTCACCAGGACATTACGCCCTGGCAAAAAAGTTTCCAGGTGGTTGTTGGTAAAAACAATGCCAAATACTTTGATGCCGAAGGCTGGCAATATTTCACTAAAGAACGTTTCGATCTGCTTTATCCCTCTTATGGCGATACTTACCCTTTGTATAATGGATCAATCGGTATGACTTATGAGCAGGGCGGAATCAGAGCCGGATTATCAGTGGTAACCAACGATGGGGATACGCTTACCTTAAAAGACCGTATCGCACACCACTTTACAACAGGAATGTCGACCCTTGAAGTGACTTCTTTAAACCATAGTAAATTATTAGCGGAGTATAAAAAGTATTTCCAGCAGGAACTAGCCAATAGCCCGGGCATTTATAAAAGTTATATTATAAAAGCGACTAATTTATCGCGCTTAAAAAAACTGGCCGGACTCTTAACCAAAAATAAAATCGAATTTGCTTATGGTGGAGATAAAACCGGTAAAGCTTACGATTACGATACCCAAAAGGAAGAAAATTTTAGTATCGCCCGAAACGATTTAATTGTTAACATTCAGCAGGCTAGAGCAGTTTTGGCTAACGTTTTATTAGAACCCCAAACTTTTGTAACCGATTCTAATACTTATGACATTACGGCCTGGGCCCTACCCTATGTTTATGGATTAAAGGGCTATGCCAGTAAAGAAAGTATAAAAGGAAAATTCCCGGCAATTGAAGAACCGGAGGTAATCAATCACGAGCTTGAGAAGCCCCTAGCCTGGTTATTTAGCTGGGGAACAAGCGAAGATGTTCAGGTTTTAACCGCGCTGCAAAAGGAAAATATAAAAGTGAGGCAGGCCGATCAGCCATTCTCGGTAAACGGTAAAGACTATCCCGCAGGAACCCTGATTGTGTTGAGGGCTGAAAACGAAAGATTGATAAAAGGGATGAAGGATAAGGTTACATCGATTGCCAAAACTTTGAACAAGCCCATCCTGGCCATTAGCAGTGGTTTTGTAGAGAAGGGAAAAGATTTTGGTTCTAACGTTTATCCATTGTTAAAACAGCCTAAAATTGCCATTGTATCTGGTATGGAGGTTTCTTCTCTCGCTTTTGGCGAAGCCTGGTTTTTTCTGGAACACGATTTAAATCTTTCCCCAATTATTATTAATACTAAGGATCTGAATAACCTCGATATTAATAAGGTAAACACTTTGATTTTGCCCGATGGAAGTTATAGCGCTTTTATAGGCGATGGTTTAACTGTATGGCTAAATAAAGGAGGAAGGTTGATCTTAATGGAAGATGCTATAGAAAGTGTATTTGAGAAAAAAGGCTTCGATATTAAAAAGAAGGAAGCTGTGGTAAAAAAAGATGAAAAGCCAGAGGCAAACAAACTTCTTTTTAAGAATAAGGACAAGGATGATTTTGAAACTATTATTCCCGGTGCAATTTATAAGATCAATCTTGATTCCAGTCACCCGTTTTCTTATGGCCTGGGTAAAACCTATTATAGCTTAAAAACAGACCGTAAGATCTACGAGTCTCTTGTTAAAGGTTGGAATGTAGGGTTGATTAACGAAAAAAGTTTAATGGCCGGTGTGGTTGGCAAAAAAGCAAGGGAAGAGCTTAAAACTGGCCTTCTTATTGGCGCACAAGATTTCGGACGAGGCCAGGTGATTTATTTGGCTAATGATCCTCTTTTCAGGAATTTTTGGGAAGGTGGTAAGACGCTTTTCGGAAATATCCTGTTTTGTAGTTATTAGTGCATGCAGCATATAGTCAGTTTAAATTTTTTTAACAAATATAAATGGCCTTTTGCTATCACAAGAGCGTAGTCGATTGCTTTATTAATGTGTTGGAATGGTCTTCGGCTACGCTCAGACTGACATACGGAATAAATTTTATTTAATTTTAAATAGGCTTTTAGTGATGTCAATTTTATCTTGCTGGAAGCCAACATCAAACAGTAAATGCGGTGAATTTTTAATCCTCGGGTGGGAACGAACCGCGCCAGCTATCCCTGCGGCATGAGTATTCAGGCTGGAAATATAATATCATTTTTCTTTTTGTTCGGTTTGTGAAGTTTTGAGATAAAGATACTCTCCAGGCAGGCATGGCTTTTAATCCTAACCACCATTCCTGTTATGATTTCCTGTGTTAACTACAAAAGTATATAATTGAAATCTCACCATTTTTCAGCTAAATAAAACCTATTTAAGTTTTTGTATAGTCTTTTTAAACTTATCAGCATGTTATAAGTATGTTTTTCTTTTAGTTTTCTATTCTTTATGGTTTTTTCATGAATATCGTCTGTGTTTTTTTATTCGAAATTTATTAATGTTAATTTGTTTTTTATTAAAAATCATTTTTTGTATTATTATTTTGTGTTTTTTGGCTTTATTTTTAATTTAATTCTAAATTATTTAAAAATAAAATCAATTTTTGTATTAATTATTAATTAATATATGTTTTTTTATGTTTTTATTTTAAATAATTTCGGTTTTTAATGCTGATTATTGGTCTGAAGGTCAGGTTTTTATTTTTTTTTATTAAATATTTGTTTGAAAAAGCTTTTTAACCCGAATATTAACGCTTAAATTAGGCGAATCATTAACTAAACCTATTCTTGACCATGAAAAAACTTTTACCGAGTTTGTTCATCTGTATGTTTTTTGCCTTGGCGGCATTGGCACAGGATCGAACTATCACCGGAACAGTTACGTCTTCAGAAGACAAACTGCCAATCCCTGGAGTAAGCATAAAAATTCAGGGAGCCACAGGGGGCACCTCAACCAGTGCTGACGGAAGGTTCTCCATTAAAGCCTCACCAGACGCTAAAATTATTGTATTTTCCTCAATCGGCTTTGCGACTCAATCCATACCCATTGGAAGTTCAAATGTAATCAATGCTGTCTTATCTTCAGATGCTAAGGCTTTGGATGAAGTTGTGGTAACTGCTTTGGGCCAGGTTAGGAGGAAAAATACCCTGTCTTATGCGGCGCAGCAGGTAAAGGGTGAAGAACTTACACAAACACGGTCATCAAACGCAGCGTCTGCGCTATCAGGCAAAGTATCTGGTTTGCAGATTATCCAAGGCAATGCAATTGGTGGATCAACCAATGTTGTAATTAGAGGAAATAAGTCTTTAACAGGGAATAATCAGGCATTATTTGTAGTGGATGGTGTTCCGGTTGACAATTCAAACAATAATTCTACTAACCAGAGAACAGGGAGGGGTGGTTATGATTATGGAAATGCGGCAGCAGATATCAATCCTGACGATATAGAATCGGTTAACGTGCTTAAGGGAGCTGCAGCAAGTGCCCTTTATGGTTCCAGAGGAGCAAATGGTGTAATTATGATTACTACAAAAAGCAGGAAGAGTAAAGGCATGGGGATTACGATTAATAGTGGTTTAACCGTCGGAACAATAGATAAATCAACTTTTCCGGAGTATCAAACGGAGTATGGTGCCGGGTATTCAAGTGGATATGAAAGTGGAGATGGCTTCTTATTGATTGATGTTCAGGGTAATGGTGTTAAGGAAAAGGTTGTTCCTACTTCTGAAGATGCATCTTACGGAGCTAAATTTGATCCAAACCTACTGGTGTATCAATGGGATGCCTTTGATCCATACTCTCCTAATTATAAGAAAAAAACACCGTGGGTTGCTGCCGCAAATAATCCATCAACATTTTATGAGACCGCAATTTCTAATAACAATAATATAATATTTGATGGTGCATCTGATAAAGGAACAATCAAGCTCGGCTATACCAGAAGTGATGACCGTGGAACGTTACCCAATAGTAAAATCATTAAAAATATATTGAATTTTGGCTCTACTTACCAAATTACCGATCGGTTAACTGCATCGGCACTTGCGAATTATTCAAAAGTTGAGGGTTTGGGTAGATATGGGTCAGGATATAGTGGGTTAAATGTGAACCAAAATTTTAGGCAATGGTATCAAACCAATGTTGATATGATGGCTCAAAAGGATGCTTACTTTAGGAATAAGCAAAATGTTTCATGGAATTGGGCTGATCCTTCTACGCCTGCAGGCCTGGTACCTAAATATACTGATAATTATTATTGGACAAGGTACCAGAATTATGAAAATGATACCAGGAGCAGGATTTTTGGGAATGCGTCCTTAAATTATAAGGCAACTGACTGGCTAAATATTCTCGGACGTGTTTCTTTAGATAATTACAATGAATTTCAGGAAGAAAGGGTTGCCGTAGGAAGTCAGGGAGCAGCTTCTTATGCCCGCACGGACAGGTCGTTCAACGAAACAAATTTTGACCTTATTGCAAACTTTGATAAAAATGTAACGAAGGACCTGAATTTGAAAGCATTGCTTGGAGGTAATATCAGAAAGAGTTTGTTGAATAGCGTTTTTTCCACAACAAATGGTGGACTTATTGTGCCAGGGCTTTATAGTATTTCTAATTCTGTTGGTGCTGTAGCAGCCCCTATAGAAAACTATCAGCCTAAAGAAGTTGACGGATTTTTTGGTGGAGCCACACTGACCTATAATGAATCTTTAACATTAGAAGGTACTTTTAGAAGAGATAAATCTTCTACTTTGCCAGAAGGCGGAAATGCATATAACTATTATTCGGTTGCTGGCAGCTGGTTGTTTTCTAAGCAACTAAAGGATAAAGTTGACTGGATATCATCCGGAAAATTACGTGTCAACTATGCCACAGTTGGAAACGATGCCCCTTGGGGAAGTACCAAAAATGTTTATACCTCTCAAAATCTATTTGGATCAAGCATTTTATTTGCATATCCTTTTACTACAAATAATCCTTCATTAAAACCCGAAAAGACAGAAAGCAGCGAGATTGGTTTAGATATGGCATTTTTGGATAACCGCATCGGTTTTGATGCTTCATATTACCTGACAAAAACAAAAAATCAAATTATACCCGTTGCGGTTTCTGCTGCAACAGGTTTTACCAATACCTATGTTAATGCCGGTGTGATAAGAAATAATGGTGTCGAGGTTTCATTGTATGGTTCACCAATTAAAACACAAGATTTTTCCTGGAATATTAACATCAACTGGACAAAAAACAACAGTAAGGTCTTGGAATTGTATAATGATAGCAAAAACTTGCAGTTGGCTAGCTTTCAGGCAGGTATAAGTGTTAATGCTACTTTAGGTCAGCCGTATGGCACCATTCAGGGCAAAGATTATGTTTATAACGCAAACGGACAAAAAATTATTGGTGCAGATGGATATTATAAAATAACATCTAGTACAACTAACGTTATCGGCAATATTAACCCAAAATGGATTGGGGGTATTTATAATAGCTTTAAATACAAAAACGTATCCTTAGGATTTTTAATTGACGTCCGTTCCGGGGGCAATGTTTGGTCATTAGACCAATTTTATGCTACTTATACCGGTATTTTACCAAATACAGTTGGTTTAAACGATCTGGGTAATCCGGTAAGGAATCCGGTAACCAATAGTGGAAACAGCGGAGGTGTTATTTTGGATGGCGTAACAGAAGACGGTCAGGTTAATACTAAACGTGTCGTGATAGATGCCAATTCTCCTACCCTTCCGCAATCTGCATTTTCATACGATGCCAGTTATGTAAAATTAAGAGAAGCTACATTAACTTATTCTTTTCCTAAAGCCATGATTTCAAAATGGGGCCCCGTTAAAGGGATTGATCTTTCTGTTTTTGGAAGAAATTTATGGATTATACATAAAAATCTCCCTTATTCAGATCCGGAAGAGAATTTGTCTTCCGGAAATGCGCAGGGGATACAAAGTGGTGCATACCCAACAACCAGAACAATAGGGATTAATGCAAAGCTATCATTCTAATTAAATCGATAATAAAATGAAAAAATCAATCATATTTTTTGCAATGCTCGTTTCTTTCGCAGCTTGTAAAAAGAATATTACATCACTTAATATTGATACCAAAAGGCCATCGGAGGTTCCTGCTGCGACTTTGTTTTCATTCGCAACCAAATCTTACAGCGATGTTGTCACGAGTGCTAGTGTTAACAACAATGTTTTCAGATTCACTACAAGTCAATGGGCAATGGTAACGTATCAGGATGAAACCCAGTACGACTTCGGTACCAGAAATATTCCTCAAGCGTGGTGGACTACGATGTATAGAGAAGTGCTCCAAAATTTAACCGAATCATCAAACATCATAAAGGCTAACAGTACGTTAAACGCTGGTATAAAATCGAATCAACTGGCAATTATTGATATCATGCAGGTGTTGGCCTTTAGTACACTGGTTAATACTTTTGGCAACGTTCCTTATAGCCAGGCATTAGATCAACAAAATCTTTTTCCGAAATATGATGATGCGAAAACGATTTCGTTAGAGCTATTGAAAAGGCTAAATACTGACATTGCCCAACTCAATACCGCAAGTGCAGGGTTTTCTTCAAGTGAGGACCTTGTTTTTCAGGGTAATATTTCAAAATGGATAAAATTTGGTAATTCTTTGCGGATGCAACAAGCTTTAATTTTAGCTGATGCAGAGAATGCAATTGCCAAAGCTGCTGTCGAAGCATCAGATGCAGGTGCAATTTCTGCTGATGTGGATAATGCAGCATTTAAATATCTGGCAGGTGCACCAAACCAAAATCCACTTTTTGTTGATATTGTAACAGGTGGGCGTGGTGATTATGTGGGCGCAAAAGATTTGGTAGACAAATTGTTAGCGCTGGCAGACCCTCGTTTGCCACAGTATTTTGGTACCAATGCAAACGGTGCCTATGTTGGCGGTATAGTTGGGCAGGTAAATACGATATCTGCTGTTTCTAAACCTGGACCTAAGGTTTATGCTCCTGATGCGCAAACTTTGCTGATGGATTATGCAGAAACTGAATTTAACAGAGCAGAAGCTGCTGAAAGAGGATATGCTGTTAGCGGTAATGCAGAAACGCATTATAATAATGCGATTACGGCATCGATTTTATATTGGGGAGGTACTGCTACACAAGCATCCGCTTATCTGGCAAATCCACAGGTTTCCTATACAACGGCATCTGGTACATGGAGAGAAAAAATAGGGGTCCAAAAATGGATCGCTCTTTACAACAGGCCTTTTAATTGTTGGACAGAGTTAAGAAGATTGGATTTTCCAAAAATTACTGCACCAGTAGGAGCTAAATCTGGTTTTCCAAACAGACTTAGCTATCCAAGCAATGAACAGCAATTAAATGGCAGTAATTATAGTCAGGCTTCTGGTGCAATTGGAGGAGATGTTGTAACCACAAAATTATTCTGGGATAAATTTTAGAAATGAAATGACGTTTTGATAGTAGAAATGCACTTTTAAGAGGTTCTGTTATATTACCCCCGTTTTAGAAGCACTTTCTATAATTTAATTTATAAGAAGTTAAAGGGGCTGTCCGATCTTTTTGGGCAGCCCCTTATTTATTCGGGAGCCTGATGGAGAAAATTTTCCTGCAGCCGATTGCGGTTTTGGCTAAATTTTATTAGAGCCTCAAATTCTGATAACTGATTTACACTTATAATATAAAGCGTAGGTTCTTATAAATATATATGGATTAATCGTTAAAGACGATTTCGAAACCACAATGCCGGCTGGAATTTATCGGATCAATCTTGATTCAAGTCCCCCCCTCTTCTTATGGCCAACGTAAAACCTGTTATAACTTAAAAACAGACCATAAGCTCTATGAGCCTTTGGTTAAAGGTTTGAATGCATGTTTAAATAAAATTACAAAAGTTCATTGCCGGTGCAGTGGGTACAAAAGCAAGAGAAGAGCTTAAAACTGGTCTCCTTATCGGTGTACAAGATTTCGGGCGTGGCCAAGTAGTTTATTTGGCTGATATCCTTTTTTAGAAACTCTTGGTAGAGAAAAAACCTTATTCAGGAATATAATTTTTGTCAGTTTATTAAAACAGCACTTTAAAAATGAGCTGTAGTTAGTAATTTTTTAGTCAAATTTATGATTAGCAAAAAAGTTACGGTTAAGAAATAGGCCTTAAGGGGGCTTAGGGAGCTGCAAGTTAAAAAAGGTTAAAATAAATTTGCTTCAAGAATTAACTAACTCTAATTTAGTGCTTTATTTACACATTAACTAACCTATTTACTATGAAAAAACTTCTACAGAGTTTGTTCATTGTCCTGTTTTTCGCGGTGAGCGCAATGGCACAGGATCGAACAATCACAGGAACAGTTACGTCTTCAGAAGACAAGCTACCAATTCCTGGCGTAAGCGTAAAAATTCAGGGGACCGCTGGTGGTACCTCTACTGATGCGAATGGAAAGTTCTCCATCAAAGTTTCATCAAATGCCAAAACAATCGAGTTCTCATCAATTGGATTTGCAACTCAAACTCGCCCAATCGGAAGCTCGAGTGTGATTAATGCTGTTCTAGCTACTGATTCTAAAGCCTTAGGCGAGGTTGTGGTAACAGCGTTAGGAGTTAATAAGGCTACAAAAACCTTAGGGTATTCCCAGAGCACTTTTAAATCAGCTGAAGTTAATGCTTCTGCACCAGCAAGTTTATTTGGTGGTTTGCAGGGTAAGGTTGCAGGAGTAAACATTTCTAATACTTCTGGTGCACCGGGTGGATCAACCAAGGTTATTTTAAGGGGCTATTCTTCAATAACCGGCAGTAACCAGCCCTTGTATGTTGTGGATGGCGTGCCTTTGGATAACTCAACTGCAGGTTCCAATGACAATTATGATTTTGGTAACAATGCAAACGACATTGATCCTAACAACATCGAAAGCATCAGTATTTTAAAGGGTTCTGCAGCAACAGCATTATATGGTTCTCGCGGATCGAATGGTATTTTAATTGTAACCACTAAAAAAGGAGCTGCTGGTAAGTTGAAGGTAGACCTTTCTACCTCAACTACCTTAACTAATGTTGCCTCTATTTATAAGCCACAGGATCAGTTTGGGCAAGGTTGGGATGGTACTTATATTCCTTCTGAAAACGGTAACTGGGGCCCAAAATATGACGGACAGTTAAGGACCTGGGGTGCTATAGTTGATAACTCTCAGTTGTTGAAACCTTACTCTTTCATTAAAAACAATGTGAGGGATGCATTAACTACAGGTATCGAATTAAATAACAATATCGCATTAAGCGGAGGAAATGAGAATAGTACGGCTTATTTTTCTTATGGTAATATTTATAGCGATGGTTATCTTCCATCTGACAACGATTCTTACAAAAGAAATAATTTTACCTTAAAGGGATCAACCAAGTACGGAAATTTCACCGCTGATGCCTCTTTAAACTATGTTGGTAAAACCACTAAATTTATCAATCAAGGTGGTGGTGATTCAGGTATCGGATCTTCATTTTACGAAGAAATACTACAGATCCCCGGAGATATTCCGATTAAAGACTTTCAGGATTATAAAAACAAATTTTTTAATGTAGATAATTATTTTACCCCGTATGCAGAAAACCCTTATTATGCCCTTTACGAAAATGGAAGTAGGTACAAGAGTGATCGTTTGTATGGTAACATTAATTTAAATTATAAAGCAACAGATTGGTTAAGTTTTCAATTCCAGCAAGGTGCTGATGTTGATAATGCTATAAGCAAAATCTGGCATAATAAAAATGCACCAAGTGTAGGCAGTTATAATGCTGGCGGTAACATCGAGGGGTCTGCGAGAGCAAAGGATGCTGGTGATGTAGTCGAAGGATCTGTAAAAACTTTTGAATACGATACAAAATTTAATGCCTTATTTAATAAGGAATTAAATAGTCATTTCGATTTAGATGGTTTAATTGGGGTGAATTATAATGATCGTGGTTCAAGAATATTAAGCACCCGTATTGAAGATTTAGCGATACCAGGTTTTTATCAGATCAATAACTCTGCAAATAAACCAACATCAACCAATGCAGAATCTCACCGCCGTTTATTCGGTGCCTATGCCTCTGCAACCCTAGGTTATAACAAATATTTGTATTTAACCTTAACAGGAAGAAACGACTGGTCGTCAACACTTCCTCAGAGCAATAACAATTACTTCTACCCTGCTTCCAGTTTAGCTTTCATTGCTTCTCAGGCTATCGATTTAACTAAAACACCAATCAGCTTTTTAAAATTAAGAGCGAGTTACGGTGAAACAGGTAGTGATACCGATCCTTACCGTGTATTTAATACCGCTAACAGAACATCATCTCCGTTGGGTTTTGGAACCTTGACTTTCCCTCTTTTCGGGGTGGCGGGTTATTCGATTTCTAACCAGTTGAACAGCAATAATTTCAAGCCTGAGCGCGTTAAAGAGGTAGAGTTAGGTGCAGAGATCAGGTTCTTAAAAGACCGTATCGGCATTGATGCAACTTATTATAATAAATTACGAAAAGATCAGATTATTCCATTGCCTATCGATCCGGCAACAGGTTATTCTTCTTACATCGTAAACTTTGGTTCGGTTCGTAATAAGGGTATAGAACTTGCTGTAAATATCAAACCGATTAAAACAACAGATATAGACTGGACCTTAAATTATACCTTTACAAAAGAAAACAGTAAAGTAACCGAACTTCCGATCGGATTAGATAAAGTAGTTTTAAATTCGGCTTACGATGCACAATTTGTAGCCCGTGTTGGTCAGCCACTGGGTATTATTGAAGCTCCTACACGAACTTATAGCCCAAGTGGACAGGTAATTGTAGATAAAAACGGCTATCCTGTATACTCTTCTGAAAATGTAAGCTTTGGCACTACACTTCCTGATTTCGTAATGGGATTAAATAATCAGTTTCGTTATAAAGACTTTTCACTTTCATTTACCTTAGACTGGCATAAAGGTGGTGTGTTCTATTCTGGAACGGCTGATTTATTGAACTTCGTAGGTGCTGATGCAAAAACGACTTATAACGACCGCCGTCCTTTTATTGTTCCTAATTCGGTTCAGAAATTAGCAGATGGTACTTATGTAGAAAATACCGCTCCAATAACAGAAGCCAATACAGATGATTTCTATTACACCACATCAAACAAGGCCGATGCTTATGCCAACCGTATTTTAGACAGGTCTTTTCTAAAATTAAGAGAAGCTACTTTAAGTTATAATCTGCCTAAATCTATTGTGGGTAAAGTAGGTGCACAAAGAGCAAGTGTGTCTGTTTTTGGAAGAAATTTAATCACCTGGCTGGCTAAAACAAACAAGACCATCGATCCAGAGGTTTCTAACTTTGGAAATGATTTAGGAAGTGAATTTGGTGAGTTTAGAACTGCTCCTCCGGTTAGGTTCTTTGGCGCATCATTAAAAGTTTCATTTTAATCTCCCTCGTAATGAAAAATAATCATATAAAATATAAAGCGCTGATGTTATCAGCAATAGTGTTTCTTGCTTTTGGATGTAAGAAAACACTTGATATTAATGTAAGTCCAAATAACCCCCTAATTGAAACCACAACCCCTGAAGTATTATTTCCTTCGGCAGTGGCTTCTACAGCAGGACGTGTTGGTGGTGAACTTACTATTCTTGGCGGTATATGGTCGCAGTATTACACGCAGGCAAATGCATCAAACCAGTACAAAACCATTGATGCTTATGCGCTAACGCGTAACGATTTGAATGGCAGTTATAATGAACTGTTTTCTGGTGCTTTGGCCGATTATCAATTGGCTATAAATTTAGCTGTAGCCAGAAGTGATTGGCGTTATAATTTAATGGCCACGGTAATGAAAGCTTATACCTATCAGGTATTAGTAGATTTGTACGATAAAGTTCCGTACACGGAAGCATTAAAGGGCCTTGATAACCTGCAGCCAAAATTTGATGATGGTTATACCGTTTATGTAGGTTTGCTTGCTGAAATAAATGCAGCCCTGGCCAAAGATTATTTAAGCACTCCATTAAATAGCGACCAGATAAAAACAGATTTTCTTTTTGGTGGTGATATGGACCTTTGGACTAAATTTGCAAACACCCTGAAGTTGAAAATGTATTTGAGGATGGTTAATGCAAAACCTGCGGAAGCACAGGCCGGCATTACTAAACTGTATACTGATGGTGCAAACTTTTTAACTACCGGCGCAGGCATTGCTACATTTCAGGATGCACCTGATAACAGTAATCCTTTTTATGAATACAACGTTCGTCGTTTAAATACTACCACCAATTTAAGGGCAAGTAAAACCTTTACCAGCTGGTTGGTGGAAAACAGTGATCCAAGGGTTAATTATTATTTTGGAACAGCTAACCCGGTACCCATGAATCAAGGTGATTATACTGCTACTGCAATTGAACAGCCTACCTATGCAGGCGCAACCGTTTTTGCACAAACAGCAAAAGATCCGGTTTGGTTTATTTCTGCTGCAGAATCTTATTGGATGCAGGCCGAGGCTTTAGAACGTTATTTTGGAGGAACGGGTGCTGCGGCAATGTACCAAAATGGTGTTAAAGAAGCTTTTGCACAAGTTGGATTAGCTGTAGGAACAATTCCTGCTCCATATTTGGTGTATTCAACAGGTACTTTTGAGCAAAAATTAGAACAGATTGTTGTTCAGAAATGGGCCTCTTTTGCAGGCTCACATAGCCTGGAAGCCTTTTTTGAGCAGGAGCGTACCGGTTATCCTAGAATAAGTACTGTATATTCTACTGATGATAATTATTTGGCAGGTCAATGGGTATATTCAAAAAATGGTGTTACTGCTGGTTTGTTCCCTAAACGTTTGGTATTTCCTGCATCATCAAGAGATAGAAATAGCAACACGCCTGCAGAGGTGCCAATTACAACAAAAGTTTGGTGGGGTAAATAGTGTTTATAATTGATAAAGAGATGAAAAGATATTTAACAATAATCATATTGGGGGTTATAAGCATGACTTATAGCTCTTGCAAAAAAGAGTCCTTTGATTATCCGGAAGGTTATGTAGGTATTTCTAAAATAACGGTGTTCCCAATAATTACCATGAAAGGTGATAAATATGTAGCAGTAGCAAAAGGTGCAACCTATACTGATGCAGGCGCAACAGCTGCGGCAGGTGCAAGCAACATCGAAGTGAAAGTTACGGGATTACCAAATACAGCTAATGCAGGTGTATATTTAATTACCTATGCGGCTACAAATACCGATGGTTTTTCGGCCACAACAACCAGATCGGTTGTGGTTTACGATACTAAAGCCGATGCTTTAGCTAACGATTTTTCAGGGGATTATTTAAGAGCTGCTACAGGAGCCATTTCAAAATGGACCAAATTAGCACCTGGCGCCTACCTGGTGAATAATCCAGGCGGTGCACCAACTGGCACAGCCGTTAATGTAATTGCAATAAACCCTACAGGCAGCGTAATTGACATTCCACAACAAAATACCGATAGCGGTCCCTGGGGATCAAATACAGAAAGTAAAAATTTAGTTTCTGGCAATTATTCTTGGGCAGTAGAGAATCCAGGTTATGGTACGGCAGTTAGAACCTTTGTTAAACAATAATTATAAAATGATGAAAAAATATTTTTATATACTAACCCTTTTTGTACTAAGCATATCTGCTTGTAAAAAGGACGAACCTGTTGGTGGTACATCAGTACAAGATCTGTCTGGCGAATGGTGGGTGCAGATTGATGGTGAAGGTGATTATTATGGCATTTCTACCTATAATACAGCTGATAATTCATTAAGCCAAATGTGGTTAAATTTTACAAATTTAAAGGGTGATGCTGACAATACTGTTTTTGGTAAGGTGAGTGTAAATCTGGATAACAAAACCTTTACTGGACAAAAAGTTGTTAATGTAGGGACATATGAATATTCTACTCCTCCAACTTTCACAGTAACCAACGGAAAAGTAACGCCAAATGGAGCCGTAGGGCCATCATCTAAAGCAACAACTGATGCTATCGCATTGGATGTTGAATTTTCGGATGATCCAGGAACGGTTTATCACCTTAAGGGTTACCACCGCACCAAGTTTGTTGGAGACGATCATTAACTTTAACCCAACTAAATAATGGGTTATCATAAAACTGGATTTTTGGAAGACCTTCTTTAAATAACGTGTTATTATAGAGCTCGTTAATGAGCAATTTGTTAAAATCAAGAGGCTGTCGCTAAAAGGGCAGTCTCTTTTTTTTGGTAATAGTTGTATATTTTACATAATATTGATTTTTTGGCACAGTTTTTTTAGATCCATATAATAATTTTTATGATCGTTAAAGGATAAATTCGGCTTATAAAGAGTTAAAATATTACTAATTAATCGAAAATTTTCGATGTTCTGTAGAAAATTTCCCCAAAACAGCCTTTTTAATAAGACAATATTATTGTCAAAACAAAGTCATTATATTGTGAATTTGTTAAATTTTGTTAAATTGTTTCTCAGCTCTATTATATTAGCAGCTTAATTAAATAATCATTAACTAATTTAAATTTCATGAAAAAACTTCTACAAAGTTTGTTCATACTTTTGTTTGTTGCATCTGCTGCAATGGCTCAAGACAGAACAATTACTGGTACGGTAACTTCTTCAGACGACAAGCTGCCGATACCTGGAGTAAGCGTAAAAGTAAAAGGTACCCAAGCAGGTACCATTACAGATGCTAATGGAAAGTATTCCATTAAAATTGCTACAGGTACAACAACATTAGAATTCTCTTATATAGGTTACATTGCGGAGACTAAAGCTGTTGGCACTTCAAATTCAATTAATGTAGTTTTGGTATCCGATTCGAAGGTACTAAGTGATGTTGTCGTGACGGCAAACTCCATTTCAAGAGATAAAAGAAGCTTAGGTTATTCTGCTCCAACTTTAAACAATACTGAATTAACTTCTGGTGGAAGCCCAAGTGCAATTAGTTCTCTAGCAGGTAAAGTGGCTGGTGTTAACGTTACTTCTACTTCGAATACTCCAGGAAGTTCGGCGAGAGTTGTACTACGAGGTGGGTCGTCTATTTCTGGATCTAACCAGGCGTTAATAGTGGTTGATGGGGTTCCTATTGATAACTCAAGTGTTATTGGTGGAGCTTCAGTATTGTCGAGTGTTGATTTTGGTAACCGTGGTAATGATTTAGCTGCTGATGATATCGAGTCTGTAACAGTGCTAAAAGGCCCTGCTGCCGCTGCACTTTATGGTTCTAGGGCATCCAATGGTGCTTTGATCATTACAACCAAAAAAGGATCAAAAGAAAAAGCAACCATCACTTTTACTACCTCTAATACTTTTTCAAACGTAGTTAAACTACCTGATCTTCAAAATGAGTATGGTCAAGGTTATTACGATGTTGTTGCTCCAGATGGAAAATCTGCTACGTTTGTAACCGATCTTAAAGAAAACGGAAGCTGGGGTGCTCCATTTACTGGAGTTGTTCAGGGATGGGGACAACAAATTGACGGTGTTAGATTAACAAAACCTTACTCTGCTCTTCCAAATAATGTCCGGGATTTCTTTGATACAGGCTTTGCAACAGATAATAGTGTCAGTATCTCTGGTGGTGGAAAAAGCACTACCTTCTATTTAGGCATTAATGCACTTAGTTCTGATGGAGTATTTCCAACCAACAAAGATAAATATAATAAATACGGCGTTAGATTTAATGGAACAGCTGATTTAGCTGACAAACTTACGGCTGGAATATCTTTCAATTATAATAGAATTGATGCTAATCAAGTTGGAGGTGGTCAAGGCGCTGCTTCTGTTTTTAATAATGTGTTACAAACTGCCAGGGATATTGATTTACCTGCATTAAGAGATTTAAATAATAAATATTATGGTTACGGTTATACCGATGCGGCAGGTATTCCACATCCTAATTCTTATGGATATTACGGAACTTACACTCAAAATCCATACTGGGTACTAGAAAATTTTGCAAACTACGATGATGTGAGCAGAGTTACAGGTAACTTTAATTTAAATTATAAACCATTAAAATGGCTGGATATTCAGGAAAGAGTTGGTATTGATACCTATTCGGACAGAAGAAGAACAATATCTCCTAAATATAGCTTTGTTGACATAGATCAAACTGCAGAATATGCAGGGAATAATACCAGAACCAATGTTGGTGCCTATCAAATAGATCAATATAATGTTACCGAATTGGTTCATGATTTTATGGTTACCGCTAAACATAAATTTAACGAGGATTTTGAGGGATCGTTAATGGTGGGTAATAACATCAGACAAAGAGGAACAAATACACTTAGTTCTGCTACCAACACATCTGGTGGTTTAGTAGTTCCAGGGTGGTACAATTTGTCAAACAGTAATGGGCCGATAAACATTATTGCAGATAATTTATCAAAAAGAAGACTAATTGGTCTTTATGCCGATTTGAACTTATCTTATAAAAATTTCTTGTTTTTAGAGGCTACAGCAAGAAATGACTGGTCTTCAACATTACCAAAAAGTAATAATTCATTCTTTTACCCAAGTGTAAGTGGCTCTTTCGTTTTTACCGAATTACTTAAAGACTCGCCTGTATCAAGTGTTTTAAACTATGGGAAATTAAGATCAAGCTGGGCTCAGGTGGGTAATGATACCGATCCTTATCAGTTGCTATCTACTTATGGAAAAACGACTATAAACGGTAGTTTTGGAAGCACGGTCTTTCCTTTTGGTAACGTTGCCGCCTTAACACCAGGTTCAACCTTAGGTAATGTAAATCTTAAGCCTGAAATTACCACAGCTTTTGAAATTGGTGCAGATTTAGGCTTCTTAAATAACAGGATCACGATAGATGCAAGTTATTACAAAAGCAATTCTAAAAATCAGATTTTGGCCATTCCGATTCCTAACTCAACAGGTTACGGATTCAGCGTAGTTAACGCGGGTGAAGTTCAAAATAAAGGTGTGGAGTTAAGCTTAAGAGGAACTGTATTAAAATCTGCTGATTTTGAGTGGGGTTTATACGGATCATTTACTAAAAACAACAACAAAGTAGTTTCACTAATGCCTGGGATTGATCAGTTTGTAGTGGGTGGATTCTCTGGAATGTCGATCGTTGCTGCGGTAGGTAAACCATACGGTGAGTTTTATGGTGTTACTACATTAAAAGATGATCAGGGAAGAACTGTTGTTGACAAAACAACAGGTATGCCGTTGAGTACTTCTAAAGCAGAATATCTGGGCAATTACAATCCTAAATATCAGGCTTCATGGGGTACTAGTATTAGGTATAAACAATTGTCTTTGAATGTCCTGTTTGATACTAAACAAGGTGGGAAATTCTATTCTAGAACAAGATCAACGTTAGCCTTTGTCGGTGCTTCCGCAGAAACCGGTGGAAATAGATTTGGAGAAATCTGGCCTAATTCTGTTTATCAGGACGCTTCCGGGGCATTCGTTCCAAATACAACTGTGGGTTATGTTAAACAAGATTATTATGGTGGTAGCTTACCAGCGGGCTTTGGTATAGTTGATGGCTCTTTCGTAAAATTACGTTCTGCTAGTCTTTCTTATGCCTTTAACAAAGCTCAGCTTAAACGCCTGCCATTCAGTTCTATAGCCGTAGGTCTTTATGGAAATAATTTATTTATGTGGACAGCTAGTGAGAATCAGTTTGCTGACCCAGAAATTAACTCAGCAGGTGCTGGAAATACTCAAGGATTTGACTTTACTGCGCAGCCATCGGTTCGTAATTATGGTATCAACCTTAAAGTTACATTTTAACAAATTAAAGTAGTTCAATATGAAAACGAAAATACAAAAATCAAAATATACGCTTTTGCTGATATTACTTGTTGGCATACTGAGTATATCAGGATGTAAGAAATTTTTGGATATCAATGCAAATCCAAATAACCCGGATACTGCGGAACCATCTTTATTGCTTCCAACTGTAGAGGCTGCAGTAGGGCAGATTGTTGGTAACAGTTTCCAGGTTTATGGAGGTATGTGGAGCCAATACTGGACACAGAGTCCAAACAGTTCACAGTATAAAACAATTGATCAATATAACCTGGCCAATACTGCATTTGACAGACCTTGGTTAACACTATATCGGAATGCATTAATTAACTGTAATCTGATTATCAACAGTAAAGGTTCAAGCTTAGAATACATGAAAGGCATGGCTTACATCCTTAAAGCTTATTCTTACCAGCTTACCACTGATGCTTTTGGCGATGTGCCGCTATCTCAGGCTTTAAATCCTAGCCTTTATGGTTCGCCAAAATATGATTCACAAGCGCTTGTGTATGATAGTATCTTCAATTATATCGATAAAGGTGTTGCTTTATTAAAGGTTTCATCAACTTCTCCAGGTGCACAAGATATTATTTTCCAAGGAGATATTCCAAGCTGGCAAGCGTTTGCCAACACGCTAAAACTTAGGGCATACCTTAGAATTGTAAAAGCTGATCCAGCAAAAGCTGAGGCAGGAATAAGAGCGTTATATGCTACCAATCCAACGTTTTTAGCTAAGGATGCAGCAATTAAATACTCTAGTATTGGTGGTAATGAAAATCCACTTTACAATGAAATGTTAGCTTTAGGTAAAGTTCAGAATTTAGTAGCCAGTTCAACTGCAGTAAATGCGTTTACCAGAAACTCCGATAAAAGGTTACCAAAGTTTTATGATCTGGTTGATGGACAAACCACTTTGAACTCTATAGTACAAGGTAGCTTTGCTGCATCTGGTGTTGCTAAAGTTGTTTCTATTCCCTCTACCTTAACTGGTGGTAACGCAGCGAACAGTGGCTCTGCAACTGCTCCTGTAAAATTGATTTCTGCATCTGAGTCAGCATTTTTGCAAGCAGAAGCAGTAGCTAGAAATTATGCAAGTGGTACGGTTTCTAATTTATTAACAACTGGAGTAAGAGCGAGTTTCGTTGCTACAGGATTGACAGCTAATGATGCTGACGCATATTTTGCAGCTGCACCAGATGGTCAGGCGGCACTAAGTGCAGCAACAACTTCTGAGGCTTTAGTGAAAGTTATTATTACCCAGAAATATTATGCAATGTGCGGAACACAAGGCTTTGAGGCTTGGTCAGAATATAGAAGAACAGGATACCCAGATTTTCTTATCACCTCTGTTGGTTCAAATATTGGCGCAGGTAGAACACCTTTAAGGTTGCTTTATTCAAGTGCAGAATCAACTTCAAATCTAAACTTCCCAGGAAATATTGTGATTTATACACCAGTTTGGTGGGATAAATAATTTCTATGGTTTGATATTGGAAATATCAATTTGGTCTTAAACGTCTAAATTAGAAATAAACATATAAATAGCAACCGGTTTGTTCCGGTTGCTATTTTTTTTGCCCAGAACGGGCGCAAACTCTAGGGCAGAAGGCCTGAAAGCGCCTTGATCGAGGGGATGTTAACTTAAAGCAAGGGCGTGCTCCGTGAGTAGGAATCTGAGGGAAGCAGGGAATAAAAACTTGACCTATTAAACAGAAACATAATAAAAACCTGAGTTCGATTATTAAAATGCCTGTAACTGTTATTCATCAGGTAGTTTTTTATTTTGTTGCGGATGCCCTCAACAGGTGTACACCATCAATAAACAGGATTTCGAAAACTGATTAGATATGTGGCACTTGTCCGCAAAGCGTTTTCCAGATATTTTTTAGAAAACCTTCCCTCTTCAGAGGCCTTTGTCTTTCATTTTTTCCTCGGCTGATGACGAAATTCAAGATTTCTCCCCTGCCGTTGATGATCAGGTTAATCTAGATACAGTAGGCCAGCTCATTGTAGATTTTCCAACTTCTATAGTTCACTTAAATGCCTTTTTTGCCTTGATGCGATTGTTTTTGCAGATCCTGATCAGGGTAGAATCTATAAATGAGATTCCTGTGCATGAAACGGCAGAACAGGTTTTAAGGAACATGGCCAATGGTTGATAATTTGGAATGGCAGCATGATACCGATTACTCCGCTTTCAGTCATTAGGAGAATTTCTGCAGACCTTTTCTAAAATTAAGTTTTTTTGGTTTTGACGGAATTCTTGTGAAATTCATCAACTATAAAGTAAATATCAGTGAATTTAGCGTGTAATCGCGGCCTCTTTCTTGTTAATATTGGAAGGCCAGAAATTTAGATGTAAGCATTTGCCGCATCATTACAATGTTATCCTCAATTCATAGTCGAAGAGGTTATTATCAAAGAAATGTTTGCGCTATAAGATTTTTTTTAAGTGATTCTCTCTTTTAAATAAAGTTCTAATCTAATTGTATCTTTTTGGATGAATTTTTCCCTTTATTAATGAAGGCCATATCAGTTTATTGCGCTTAGATTGTGAATGGAAGTCAAAAACAAGCTTTTTGATTAGTTTTTATTAAAAAAAATAATTTTTCTTGCTTTTTGAGATTTGCATCTAGCTTTTCTAATTGCTATATTGTGTTATTAACCGAAACTAGACTAACTTTTATGAAAAACTCGTGTAGAGATTGTTCTTTCTATGCTATTTATTGCAACCGGAGCAGTATCAACATAGAATAAATAATGGGCACAAAATGTCTATAAGCCAATCCCAGGTAAATATCAAACTAAAAATGCAGCTTTCGAGAACCACATTAGTTGCAGGTAAGGTATACATGGCAGGATTACGCATTTTTTTCTAATAATCAGTTTGTTTAGCTCGATTTAATAAAAAATAAAATTTTTATTGTAAAATTTGTATTACAAAATACTAAATTCTATATTGTATTATTATTAACTAAACTAAACTTTTTTATGAAAAAACTTCTACAAAGTTTGTTCATATTGCTATTTATTGCCACCTCAGCAATA
>Ga0157371_10000226_pt1 | contig 82385 bp, 79 predicted proteins | sample C45metaG_FD_113462 | JGI IMG/M metagenome (GOLD analysis project Ga0157371, IMG submission 113462) | Corn rhizosphere microbial communities from Kellogg Biological Station, Michigan, USA - C4-5 metaG | ecosystem: Host-associated > Plants > Roots > Rhizosphere > Soil | place: USA: Michigan...
AATTTACCGCCCAGCAAGCCGAAACCGATTGCAGTACCCAGTGCGCCCAGGCCGATCAGCAGTGCAACAGCGATAGCAGCTAGACCAACTACAGTTTCCATCTTTCCTCCCGACTTTTACGTCGTATTGGTTAGGTTTTTCTTAGTTTAAAACGGTGTAACAAATCGTTGTTTCGGCCCGCGAGGGCCACCCTCGCATCGTTGACGCGAGGGGCATCAGACACGCCAGGCGAGCCTTAATGGTTCTCTTCGTGCGCCATCGACAGGTAGACGATGGTCAGCATCATGAAGATGAATGCCTGCAGGGTGATGATCAGGATGTGGAAGACTGCCCACGCCCATTGCAGCACCACGCCCAGGCCGCTCAGCCACAGCAGGCCGCTGCCGAACATCACAGCGATCAGGATGAACACCAGCTCACCGGCGTACATGTTGCCGAACAGCCGCAGGGCCAGGGAAATCGGCTTGGCGATCAGGGTCACGAACTCCAGCAGGAAGTTGACCGGAATCAGCACGATCTGCACCAGCATGTTCTTGCTGGAGAACGGATGCAGGGTCAGTTCGCCGATGAAGCCGCCTATGCCCTTGACCTTGATACTGTAGAAAATGATCAGCGCGAACACCGACAGCGCCATGCCCAGGGTGGCATTGGGGTCAGTGGTCGACACGGCGCGGAACGGAATGTGCGGGTCGCCGGAAATCATGATCGCCAGTTGCGGGATCCAGTCGACCGGTACCAGGTCGATCGCGTTCATCAGGAAGACCCAGACGAAAATCGTCAGCGCCAGCGGAGCGATCACGGCGCTGCGGCCATGGAAGCTGTCGCGAACGCTGCCGTCGACGAACTCGACCAACACTTCGACGAAGTTCTGCAAGGCGCCCGGCTGACCGGAGGTGGCTTTCTTGGCCGCCATACGGAAAATCAGGACGAAGATCAGGCCCAGAGCGACCGACCAGCCGAGCGTGTCGACATGGAATGCCCAGAAGCCCATTTCCTTGGCTTCTGCCGCGGTGTGGGCAAAGCCCCAACCGCCGTCTGGTAGTTGCCCGAAGGTCAGGTTCTGCAAGTGGTGCTGGATATAGCCCGAAGCGGTTTCTGCTGCCATGGTTGCCTCAAACGCCCTAAGGTCTCGAAAGTCTTGTTCTCATCAGCAAGGGAGCAAACCAGCTGACCGACTGGGTCAGGAGGAACACGCCGAACAGAGCCAGCGGTGCCAATGGTTTGATCCCTGCGAACACCAGTGCAAACAGCACTGCCGTCAAAATCAGTTTGCCTGCCTCGCCGGCATAAAATGACCGGACGATGGCTTGTGCCGCCCGGGCCCCGGAAAACCGGAATGCCCTGTGAGCGAAGTAAATATTGGGCAGGAGCGCTATCAGCCCCCCACAGAGCCCTGAGTAACCAGCCACTCCCCCGTGCCAGTACCACAGCGCGATCGCTGCCAGCAGTGACACCACGAACTGAGCCAGCAAGACCGGAAATACCGTCCAGTGATGGAACGGCAAGCGGTTTGGCGTGCGTGTTTCCATCCTGACTGCTCCTCGACTGCTGGCCCGTCAGAATCAATTACTTGGCATAATTTGTGCCGACAAAATGCGCGCAGAGTATAGGGGCGGTTAAGTCCCTATTCAACTGCCAGGTAGTCATTTCCGACTGGCCGCTACAACCGCAATTGTTTCAGCGGATGTGGGCCAGGACACCTTGCAGTTCATCGAGCGAGTTGTAGCGAATCACCAACTGCCCCTTTCCCTTCTGGCCGTGGCGTATCTGCACTGCGGAGCCCAGCCGCTCTGCCAGGCGCTGCTCGAGGCGGCTGATGTCCGGGTCGGGTTTGTCGGCAGGCACCTCAGCCGGCTTGCCGGTCAGCCACTGGCGTACCAGCGCCTCGGTCTGACGAACCGTCAGGCCACGTGCGACAACATGTCGCGCCCCTTCCACCTGCTGTTCCTCGGGCAAACCGAGCAGCGCGCGGGCATGACCCATTTCCAGATCACCGTGCGACAGCATGGTCTTGATCACTTCGGGCAGCGCAATCAGCCGCAGCAGGTTGGCCACGGTCACGCGCGACTTGCCCACCGCGTCGGCCACCTGTTGCTGGGTCAACTGGAACTCGTGCTGCAAACGCTGCAGCGCCATGGCCTCTTCCACCGGGTTGAGGTCTTCGCGCTGGATGTTCTCGATCAGCGCCATGGCAATGGCTGCTTCGTCGGGCACGTCACGCACCATCGCCGGGATCGTCTCCAACCCGGCCTGCTGCGTGGCCCGCCAGCGGCGCTCGCCGGCAATGATCTCGAAACGACCGTTGGCGATCGGGCGCACCACGATCGGCTGCATCACACCCTGACTCTTGATCGAATGAGCCAGCTCTTCCAGGGCTTGCGGGTCCATGTCACGGCGCGGCTGGTACTTGCCGCGCTGGATGATATCCACAGGCAGGTGCTGCAATTCCTTCTGATCGACCTGGGTCGCCTGCTCTTCCAGGGTACTCACGGTCGGACCGCTCAGCAGCGCATCCAGACCACGTCCGAGACCTCGTTTCTTGACGGCCATGGGTATTCCTTAAGTTGGCGCGACGGTGCGGGGTTTGCGACGCTGCCGGCGGACCATCTCGCCTGCCAGGGCCAGATAGGCGAGCGCACCCCTTGACTGCTTGTCATACGCCAGCGCCGGCATGCCGAAACTGGGCGCCTCGGCGAGACGGATGTTACGTGGGATAACCGTGTCGTAGAGCTGGTCGCCGAAGTGTTCCTTGAGCTGCGCGGACACATCGTTGATCAGGCTCAGCCGTGGATCATACATGGTGCGCAGCAAACCTTCGATTTTCAGCGCAGGGTTGAGCAACTCGCCGATTCGCTTGATGTTATCCACAAGGTCGCTCAAGCCTTCCAGAGCGAAGTACTCGCACTGCATGGGGATAATGACCCCGTCGGCCGCGACCAGCGCGTTGAGCGTGAGCATGGACAGCGACGGCGGACAGTCGATCAGGATGTAGTCATAGTTTTCGCGGATCGGGGCCAGGGCCGTACGCAGGCGACTTTCCTTCATCTGCATTTCCAGCAGCACCACTTCGGCAGCGGTCAGGTCGCGGTTGGCTGGCAGCAGTTGGTAACCGCCGTGCTCGGAAAACTGCATGGCCTGGGCCAGATCGCATTCCCCGATCAGGACGTCGTAGACCGAATTCTCCAGGGCATGCTTGTCCACGCCGCTGCCCATGGTCGCATTGCCCTGGGGGTCGAGATCGATCAACAGCACACGGCGCTTGGTCGCGACCAGTGATGCTGCGAGGTTGATACAGGTGGTGGTCTTGCCCACACCACCTTTCTGGTTCGCTATCGCGAATACCTTAGCCATTATTGCTCTTGTTCCCAATCATGCCGTGCGGCGCAGTATCAGCAGATGGCGTTGGCCTTGGCAACCAGGGACCGCCAAGGCGTGTTCGCTATCGAGGGTGAAGTCAGCCGGCAATGCTACCAGTTCATCGGCCGGATGCAGCCCCTTCATTGCCAGCCAGCGGGTGTGGGTGTCGCCCAGGTGCCGCGTCCAGGTGGTGAAATCCTCGAGGCTGCTGAACGCCCGGGAGACAATACCAGCGAATGGGCGCTCCGGTCGAAAGGCTTCGACCCGACTGTGGATAACTTGCAGGTTGTCGAGCTTGAGCTCGAGCTTCACCTGAGTCTGGAAGCGGGTTTTCTTGCCATTGCTGTCCAGGGTGGTGATGCGCTTGTGTGGAAACAGGATGGCCAGGGGAATACCCGGCATCCCGCCGCCGCTGCCAACGTCCAGCCAGCTGTCGGCGTCACCCAGGTGGGCCACGATGCTCAGGCTGTCGAGCAGATGCCGCGACACCATCTCGTCGGGATTGCGCACCGCCGTGAGGTTGTAGGCTTTGTTCCACTTTATCAACAGGGCCAGGTAGTCCAGCAGCTGTTGCTGCTGGCGCTCGCTCAACGGCACACCCAATTCACGGGCGCCTGTGGATAATTCTGCGGCGTGTTGCGCGGTGACCATCGAACTCAAGCGCTTTGCTCCAACGTGCGGCCGGCGCCACGTTTTTTCAGGTGAATCATCAACAGCGAAATCGCTGCCGGCGTGACCCCGGGAATCCGCGATGCCTGGCCCAGGGTTTCCGGCCGCGTCTGGCTGAGCTTGCCCTGGATTTCCTTGGAGAGGCCGGAAATGCCGGCGTACTCGATATCCACAGGCAGGCGCGTGTTTTCGCTGGCGCGCAGCCGGGCGATTTCATCTTGCTGACGGTCGATGTAGCCGGCGTACTTGGTCTTGATCTCGACCTGCTCGGCCACCTGAGGGTCGATGGCCTGGCCGTTGGTCACGTCCATCAGGCCGGCATAGTCGATTTCAGGGCGCGTCAGCAGGTTGAGCAGGTTGTACTCATGCGCCAGCGGCGTACCGAATTTCTCAGCGATGGCGTTGCCCTGGTCGGTGTTGGGCCTTACCCAGGTGCTTTTCAACCGCTGCTCTTCGAGTTCGATCGCTTCGCGCTTGGCACAAAACGCCGCCCAGCGAGCATCGTCGACCAGACCCAATTCGCGACCTTTTTCGGTCAAGCGAAGATCGGCGTTGTCCTCGCGCAGGATCAGTCGGTATTCGGCCCGCGAGGTGAACATGCGGTAGGGTTCCTGAGTTCCCAAGGTAATCAGGTCGTCGACCAGCACGCCGATGTAGGCTTCATCCCGACGCGGGCACCAGCTCGGCTTGCCCTGCGCACGCAAGGCCGCATTGGCGCCGGCGAGCAAACCCTGGGCTCCGGCCTCTTCGTAGCCAGTGGTGCCGTTGATCTGCCCGGCGAAGAACAACCCGCTGATCACTTTGGTTTCGAGGCTGTATTTCAAGTCGCGCGGGTCGAAATAGTCGTATTCGATGGCATAGCCGGGCCGCACGATATGGGCGTTTTCCATGCCGCGAATCGAGCGCACGATCTGCAACTGCACATCGAACGGCAACGAGGTGGAGATCCCGTTGGGGTACAGCTCGTGGGTCGTCAAACCCTCGGGCTCGATGAAGACCTGATGGCTTTCCTTGTCGGCAAAACGATGGATCTTGTCTTCGATCGATGGGCAATACCGTGGCCCCACCCCTTCGATCACGCCCGAGTACATGGGCGAGCGATCGAGATTCGCCGCGATGATTTCGTGGGTACGTGCGTTGGTGTGAGTGATCCAGCAACTGACCTGGCGCGGGTGCAGCGCCTTGGAGCCCATGAACGACATGACCGGAATCGGTGTGTCGCCGGGCTGTTCGGTCATCACCGAGAAGTCGACCGATTTGCCATCGATCCGAGGCGGCGTTCCGGTTTTCAGGCGGCCGACACGCAGAGGCAGCTCGCGCAGGCGATGGGCCAGGGCGATCGACGGCGGGTCACCGGCACGGCCTCCCGAGTAGTTCTGCATGCCGATGTGGATAAGACCCCCCAGGAACGTGCCCGTGGTCAGCACCACCGAGTCGGCGAAGAACCGCAGGCCCATCTGAGTCACCACACCGCGGACTTGATCCTGTTCGACGATCAGGTCATCACACGATTGCTGGAATATCCACAGGTTGGGCTGGTTCTCGAGGATTTCGCGCACTGCGGCCTTGTACAGAATGCGATCTGCCTGGGCACGCGTGGCACGCACGGCCGGGCCCTTGCGGTTATTCAGCACGCGAAACTGGATGCCACCCTTGTCGGTGGCCAGCGCCATGGCGCCGCCGAGCGCATCGATCTCCTTGACCAGATGGCTTTTGCCAATCCCGCCAATGGCAGGATTGCAGCTCATCTGGCCCAGGGTTTCCACATTGTGGGTAAGCAGCAGTGTCTTGGCGCCCATGCGTGCCGACGCCAATGCTGCCTCGGTACCGGCATGGCCGCCACCGATGACGATGACTTCAAAACGGGAAGGGAAATCCACCACGCACCTCGTGCCTGTTCTAGATGGGAATTTGGGATAGCTGCGCAGTATAGGGAATAGCCACCTTGCGGGAAACCTTTTGCACAAAAAATAGCCAGCTGTGGATGACCAGCGGGTAATAGAAATAAAAAAAGAGAAATTTATTAAATCTTTGTTTTTATGTTTATATATACACAGGCTGTTTTCTGTGGATAACGTGCTAGAGCCCTTATGCTCAAAGGTGTACAGAGAAATTAAAGTCTGTGTTCAGGTGGCCATGAGGGTTCTGGATAAGCCCTTTTAACCTGTGGATTAAACGGTACTTTACCCACAGGGGCAGTTATCTCCATCTTTCAAGCCGCCTTATCAACCTACCTCATGGGCGGTTGTCCACAGGGCTCCTGCGTGCAGTCAGCCAGCGTTTGGTCCGATAGCAGACCGGGAAAACGTGCGCGATGAAGGTCACGGGCGCACTTCAGCGCCCTTTGCACCACACAGTGGAAAAGCTAGAGAGGGGAATTCAAGGGACCGCCCCGTGAGAGGGGCTGATCAGGAAGGCAGATGGGATGCTGTGGATTACTTGCCGATGCAGAAGCTGGAGAAGATTCTGCCCAAGAGGTCGTCAGAACTGAACGCACCGGTAATTTCCCCCAGCGCCTGTTGGGCCATGCGCAAATCCTCGGCCAACAGCTCGCCGGCACCTGCCAACGTCAGCTGGTCGCGTCCGTGTTCGAGGCAGGCCGATGCCTGACGCAAGGATTCGAGGTGTCGACGGCGGGCGCTGAAGCTGCTTTCAGCGGTCTGTTCATAACCCATGCATGCTTTCAGGTGGTCACGCAGGAGCTGTAAGCCCTCGCCATCGGCTTTGGCGCTCAGGGCAATGGTGACATGGCCGTCTTCGCTGTGGCGCAGCGTCACGGCTTCGCCGCTCAGGTCAGCCTTATTGCGTATGAGGGTGACTTTGGCCGGGTCCGGCAGTTGCTGCAGGAACTCGGGCCATAAAGCGAAAGCATCGTTGGCCTCGGGCGCGGTGGCGTCGACCACCAACAGTACCCGGTCGGCCTCGCCAATGGCCTTGAGTGCTCGCTCGACACCAATGCGCTCTACCTGGTCTTCAGTGTCACGCAAGCCTGCCGTGTCGACGACATGCAGGGGCATGCCATCAATGTGGATATGTTCGCGCAGGACGTCGCGAGTGGTGCCGGCGATGTCCGTGACGATGGCGGCTTCACGCCCGGCCAGGACATTGAGCAGGCTGGATTTGCCGGCGTTGGGTCGCCCGGCGATAACCACGGTCATACCGTCGCGCAGCAATGCGCCCTGCCCGGCTTCGCGCATCACAGTGGATAACTCGGAACGGACATTATCCAGCAGCTTCAGGACGTGGCCATCGGCAAGAAAGTCGATCTCCTCCTCGGGAAAATCGATCGCCGCTTCCACGTAGATGCGCAGGCCGATCAATTGCTCGGTCAAGTTATCCACACGCTTGGAAAAAGCCCCCTGCAACGACCTCACCGCATTGCGCGCAGCCTGGGCCGAGCTGGCCTCGATCAGGTCGGCAATGGCTTCAGCCTGCGCCAGATCGAGCTTGTCATTGAGAAAGGCGCGTTCGCTGAACTCACCGGGGCGAGCCAGTCGGCAGCCCGCTTGCAGGCAGCGTTGCAGCAGCATATCCAGGACCACGGGGCCGCCATGCCCTTGCAGCTCCAGCACATCTTCACCGGTGAACGAATGAGGGCCCGGAAAATACAAGGCCAGGCCTTCGTCGAGCACTTCGCCCTGTTCATCGACCATGGGGCCGTAGTGGGCGTAGCGAGGTGTCGGCAGCTTGCCCACCACAGCCTGGGCAACGCGCGCTGCCAGGGGCCCGGACACCCGGACAATCCCCACACCGCCGCGGCCCTGCGCCGTGGCAATGGCGGCAATCGTTTCAAGGATAGGGTTCATACGCAGCCTCGGCGATTTTCAATGGATAGCAAAACGCCCCACGAGGGGGCGTTTTGTTCACAGGTTAGACAACCAACCCGTCAAGCAGCCGCTTTTTTTGCCGCCGCTTCGATGCCGCGAGTGATGTACCACTGCTGCAGGATCGACAGGGTGTTGTTGGTGACCCAGTACAGCACGAGACCGGCCGGGAACCACAGGAAGAAGAAGGTGAAAATGATCGGCATCATCTTCATGACCTTGGCCTGCATCGGATCCGGTGGTGCCGGGTTCAAGCGCTGCTGAATGAACATGGTTGCACCCATGATGATCGGCAGAATGAAGAACGGGTCCTTGATCGACAAGTCGGTGATCCAGAACATCCACGGGGTCTGACGCATTTCCACGCTTTCCAGCAGCACCCAGTACAGCGCCAGGAAGACCGGCATCTGCACCACGATCGGCAGGCAACCACCCAGTGGGTTGATCTTCTCTTTCTTGTACAGCTCCATCATCGCCTGGGACATCTTCTGACGATCGTCGCCGTGCTGTTCCTTCAGGGCAGCCAGTTTCGGCGCCACGGCACGCATGCGCGCCATCGAACGATAGCTGGCAGCCGACAAGGGGAAGAACAGCAATTTGATCAGGATGGTCAGGCAGATGATCGACCAGCCCCAGTTGCCGATCAGGCTGTGGATATGTTTCAGCAGCCAGAAGATCGGTTGGGCGATGAACCACAGAATGCCGTAGTCAACGGTCAGCTCCAGCCCTGGGGACAACTCCTTGAGTTTTTCCTGAACCTTGGGGCCGGCGTACAGCGTCGCGCCTGTCTCGGCCTTGGCGCCGGCAGGGACGTTGAGCGTCGGGCCGGTGAAGCCGACGATGTAGTTGCCCTGGCTATCCTTGCGCGTCATTACGGTATTGCTGTCGCCATGCGCCGGTACCCAGGCCGTGACGAAGTAGTGCTGCAGCCAGGCGACCCAGCCGCCCTGGACTGTCTCGCGGAAGCTGCCCTTGTCGATGTCCTTCATCGAGACCTTTTTGTAGGGCTCGGAAGTTGTCCACAGGGCCGCACCCAGATAGGTCGCAGTGCCGGTGGCGGTGCTCGAGGACGGATCGGAACTGTCGTCACGCTTGAGCTGAGCGAACAGGTTGCCGTTCCAGGCCTGGGCACTGCCGTTGTCAATCAGGTAGTTGACCTTGAGGTCATACTCACCGCGTGCCAGCGTGAAGCGCTTGATGTAATTGACACCGGCATCGCTGAATTTCAGATCGACGACCAGCTCGTTCTGGCCTTCGGTCAGTTGATAACTTTTCTGATCGGCAGCATACAGCGGACGACCCGACGAACGGGCATCCGGTCCATTGGCGCCGGTCAGGCCACTTTGCGCCAGGTAGGTGCGCTCACCGCCGTTGTCGAACAGCTGGAAAGGAATGTCCGGCATGTCCTGACGACGCGGATATTCCGGCAGATTCAACTGGACGATGTCACCGCCATTCGGGTCGATAGCCAGGTTCAGCACGTCGGTCTTGACCCAGATCAGATCCTTGCTGACAGCCACAGGCGTTGGGGCGACCTGGTTGGCTTCAGCGTTGGCGCTGGGTACATCGGCACTGGCTGGAGTGTTGGTGCCGGGAACCGTGTCGGGCAATGCCGGGGCGGTTTTGCTGGCAGCCACATTCTGCGTCGGCAAGGCAGCCTGACCGTAATCCTGGTTCCACTTGAGAACCATTACGTAGGCCACGATTGCCAGTGCGACGATCAGGATCGTGCGTTTAATATCCATGATTACTCGGCTATCGATGAAGTACGGGGTGATGGGGCAGTCGGAACCGGGTCAAATCCGCCAGGATTCCATGGATGACAGCGGCCGAGGCGACGCACGGCCAGCCAGCCACCGCGCAGAAGACCATGAGTTTCGATGGCTTCGTACGCGTAGCAGGAGCAACTGGGGTAGAAACGACAGTGGCTGGCCATCAGCGGGCTAATGGCATAGCGGTAGAACTGGATCGGAACGAGCGCCAGTTTACGCATCTTGACTGTCTACCCCTTCAGACTTGGCAGTGATCACGGGAGCAGGCCGATTACGAGCCAGGCGCTTCCAGAGTTTGCCAAAGTGCTGATGCAATTCTGGGTTTTCAACATCGCCCAAGCCTTTACGCGCGACGATTACGATGTCCCAACCCGCCAGCAATTGCTGGTGCAGGCGAAACGAATCGCGCATCAGACGCTTCAGACGATTGCGCTGAACGGAAAGCTTGACGCTCTTTTTTCCTATCACGAGCCCGAGTCGCGGGTGTTCCAGGCCGTTTTCGCGCGCAAGGAGCAGCAGGTTTTTCCCTGGAACCTTGCCGGATGGGGAGTCAAAGACCGCTTTGAAATGCCGGGCTGTCAGCAGACGCTTTTCCCGACTGAAGTCCTGACTCACCACCAGTGCCGGAAGATCAAACTGCCAGGCGCTTACGGCCCTTGGCGCGACGACGCGACAGGACGGTACGACCGTTTTTGGTGGCCATGCGAGCACGGAAACCGTGGGTGCGAGCGCGCTTGATGGTGCTGGGTTGGAAAGTACGTTTCATGGCGTGTTACCTGGTTCGTCCACAACGGGCCGGAATGGCCCCCGTTTTAAGAGACCGGGGATTCTAGTGAAAGCAAGCCCTCAGGTCAATTTCCAACCAGATTTTCCTTCATGCATGCCATTGCCCGTAATACCCGAGACGGCCGGTACTACGGCTGCCATCTTGGACAGCGGGGCGATTCAGATATAAAAATAGAGAAGGGACTTATTTAAAGCTTTTCTGTAGAACTTATAGATATTAGAGAGCGACCTTTCTGTGGATAAGACGCTGAAAGCCTTGCCCAGCGGCGTGTACAGAGATCTGCAAGTCTGTCAGGAAGCCGTGCTGCGGCTGTGCTGATCCCGCTTATAAGCTGTGGACTAAACATCGGGTTATGCACAGCCAGGTTATCAACAGGCTAGAAGGGGTGGTTGTGCATAGCCCTTAGCCCGACTTATCCACATAGCTCCTGCGCACCTTCCGCGTGGCTTTTTTGCTCGTTTCGGGTCGTTTGTGACGCCTGTGTCGCGCTCCTTATGTGGATAAGTCCGGCAAGCGCCGGTACAATGGGCGCTGTTTTTTGCCTTAGCGGCTTTCATTCAGGGGATTCCTTTGTCAGTGGAACTTTGGCAGCAGTGCGTGGAACTCTTGCGCGATGAACTGCCTGCCCAGCAATTCAATACCTGGATCCGTCCGCTACAGGTCGAAGCTGAAGGCGACGAGTTGCGTGTCTATGCACCCAATCGGTTTGTGCTGGACTGGGTCAATGAAAAGTACCTGGGCCGTTTGCTGGAGTTGTTGAGCGAGCACGGCCAGGGCATGGCGCCTGCCCTTTCCTTATTAATAGGCAGCCGCCGAAGCTCGGCTTCCCGTGCTGCGCCCAATGCGCCATTGGCGGCAGCCGCCGCTGCGTCCCAGGCGCAGGTGGTCGCCACCACAGCACCGCCTGCGGCCAGCGAGCCTGTAGCAGCGCCCGCCGCCACGGTGGAGCGCAACGATGCCCCTTCGCGCGACAGCTTCGATTCCATGGCCGGTGCCAGTTCCCAGCCAGCGCCGGTTCGCGCCGAGCAGCGCACGGTCCAGGTCGAAGGAGCGCTGAAGCACACCAGCTACCTCAACCGCACCTTCACCTTCGAGAACTTCGTGGAGGGCAAGTCCAACCAGCTGGCACGGGCTGCGGCGTGGCAGGTTGCCGACAATCCCAAGCATGGGTATAACCCGCTGTTCCTGTATGGCGGAGTGGGCCTGGGTAAAACGCACTTGATGCACGCAGTGGGCAACCACCTGCTCAAGAAGAATCCCAACGCCAAAGTGGTGTACCTGCATTCCGAGCGGTTCGTGGCCGACATGGTCAAGGCGCTGCAGCTCAATGCGATCAATGAGTTCAAGCGCTTCTATCGTTCAGTGGATGCGCTGCTCATCGATGACATTCAGTTCTTCGCCCGCAAGGAGCGCTCGCAGGAGGAGTTTTTCCACACCTTCAACGCGTTGCTGGAAGGCGGACAGCAGGTCATCCTGACCAGCGATCGCTACCCCAAGGAAATCGAAGGCCTCGAAGAACGTCTCAAGTCCCGCTTCGGCTGGGGACTGACCGTGGCGGTCGAGCCACCCGAACTGGAGACACGCGTCGCGATCCTGATGAAGAAGGCGGACCAGGCCAAGGTCGATCTGCCGCACGATGCGGCGTTCTTCATTGCCCAGCGTATTCGTTCGAACGTGCGTGAGCTTGAGGGTGCGCTGAAGCGTGTCATCGCCCATTCGCACTTCATGGGTCGGGACATCACCATCGAGCTGATCCGCGAGTCGCTCAAGGATCTTCTGGCGTTGCAGGACAAGCTGGTCAGTGTGGATAACATTCAGCGCACGGTGGCCGAGTACTACAAGATCAAGATCTCCGACCTGCTGTCCAAGCGTCGTTCCCGCTCGGTTGCGCGGCCGAGGCAGGTTGCCATGGCCCTGTCCAAGGAGCTGACCAACCACAGCCTGCCGGAAATCGGCGACGTGTTCGGTGGCCGTGACCACACGACCGTTCTGCACGCTTGCCGAAAGATCAACGAACTCAAGGAATCCGACGCGGACATCCGCGAGGACTACAAGAACCTGCTGCGTACCCTGACGACCTGATGAACGTCAGCGCAACTTATTGAGGCAAGGGACTAGACCATGCATTTCACCATTCAACGCGAAGCCCTGTTGAAACCCCTGCAATTGGTCGCAGGTGTCGTTGAGCGCCGTCAGACCTTGCCGGTGCTCTCCAATGTCCTGTTGGTCGTGGAGGGGCAGCAGCTGTCCTTGACCGGCACCGACCTGGAAGTCGAACTGGTTGGCCGTGTGCAACTGGAAGAGGCTGCGGAGCCGGGCGAGATCACTGTGCCGGCCCGCAAGCTGATGGACATCTGCAAAAGCCTGCCGAGCGATGCGCTGATCGACATCAAGGTCGACGAGCAGAAGCTGGTGGTGAAAGCCGGCCGTAGTCGCTTCACTCTCTCCACCCTGCCAGCCAATGACTTCCCTACCGTGGAAGAAGGCCCGGGTTCGTTGACCTGCAGCCTGGCCCAGAGCAAGTTGCGTCGCCTGATCGAGCGGACCAGCTTCGCCATGGCGCAGCAGGACGTGCGTTACTACCTCAACGGGATGCTGCTGGAAGTGTCTGCAGGCATCATCCGTGCTGTCGCCACCGACGGTCACCGTCTGGCCATGTGTTCGATGCAGGCTGATATCGGCCAGGCCGATCGTCATCAGGTGATCGTTCCGCGCAAGGGTATCCTGGAGCTGGCTCGCCTGCTGACCGAGCCCGATGGCAATGTCAGCATCGTCCTGGGCCAGCACCATATTCGTGCCACCACTGGCGAGTTTACCTTTACCTCGAAACTGGTCGACGGCAAGTTTCCCGACTACGAGCGAGTCCTGCCCAAGGGTGGCGACAAGTTGGTGGTGGGTGACCGCCAGGCATTGCGTGAAGCATTCAGCCGCACAGCAATCCTCTCGAACGAGAAGTACCGCGGTATCCGCCTGCAGCTGGCTGCCGGCCAGTTGAAGATCCAGGCCAACAACCCGGAACAGGAAGAGGCCGAAGAAGAAGTCGGTGTCGAGTACAACGGCGGTGCCCTGGAAATCGGCTTCAACGTCAGCTATCTGCTGGACGTGCTGGGCGTGATGACTACCGATCAGGTGCGCCTCATTCTCTCCGATTCCAACAGCAGTGCGCTGGTACAGGAATCGGATAACGATGACTCGGCTTACGTCGTCATGCCGATGCGTCTGTAACGCTATCAGCAGACTCTAATGTCCCTCAGTCGTGTCACAGTCACCGCGGTGCGTAACCTGCACCCGGTGACCTTCTCCCCTTCTGCGCGCATCAACATCCTCTACGGTGCCAACGGCAGCGGTAAAACGAGTGTGCTCGAGGCCATCCACCTGTTGGGTTTGGCACGGTCCTTTCGCAGCACGCGGCTGATCCCCGTCATCCAATACGACCAGGGCGCCTGCACCGTGTTCGGTCAGGTCGAGCTGGGTGAGGGTCGTCACAGTAGCCTGGGTATCTCCCGCGAGCGTCAAGGTGACTTCACCATCCGAATCGACGGTCAGAACGCCCGGAGCGCTGCGCAGTTGGCGGAAATCCTGCCCATGCAGTTGATCAATCCGGACAGCTTCAGGCTGTTGGAAGGTGCACCCAAGGTGCGCCGACAGTTTCTGGACTGGGGTGTGTTCCACGTGGAACCCCGCTTCATGGGAACCTGGCAGCGGCTGCAGAAGGCCCTCAAGCAGCGGAACTCGTGGCTGCGGCGTGGTACACTTGACGCCGCTTCGCAAGCTGCATGGGACCGAGAATTGTGCCTAGCCAGTGCGGAGATAGATGACTACCGCAGGGCCTACATCAAAGCCCTCAAACCGGTATTCGAGCGGACGCTTGCCGACCTGCTGGAACTGGACGGTTTGACGCTCAGTTATTATCGCGGCTGGGACAAGGAACGAGAGCTGCAAGACGTACTGACGGCTTCTGTCATGCGCGACCAGCAGATGGGACATACCCAAGCTGGACCGCAGCGGGCCGATCTTCGGTTACGTTTGGGCGCGCATAATGCGGCGGATATCCTGTCTCGTGGCCAGCAGAAGCTTGTGGTGTGTGCGCTTCGCATTGCCCAAGGGCATCTGGTCAATCAAGTTCGTCAAGGCCAGTGCATCTATCTTGTCGATGACTTGCCATCCGAGCTGGATGAGCATCATCGACGTTCGCTGTGCCGCTTGTTGGAAGATTTAAACTGCCAGGTATTCATCACCTGTGTAGATCAAGAATTGTTGAGGGAAGGCTGGCAGGCGGAAACGCCGGTGGCCTTGTTCCACGTGGAACAGGGCAGCATCACCCAGACCCACGATCATCGGGAGTGAAGGCATGAGCGAAAATCAAACGTACGATTCCTCCAGCATTAAGGTGCTGAAAGGGTTGGATGCCGTACGCAAACGTCCCGGTATGTACATTGGCGACACCGATGATGGCAGCGGCTTGCACCACATGGTGTTCGAGGTGGTCGATAACTCGATCGACGAAGCCTTGGCTGGCCATTGCGACGATATTACCGTCATCATCCATCCAGATGAGTCCATTACCGTACGAGATAACGGCCGTGGCATTCCGGTCGACGTACACAAGGAAGAAGGTGTATCGGCGGCGGAAGTGATCATGACGGTCCTCCACGCTGGCGGCAAATTCGACGATAACTCGTACAAGGTATCGGGCGGTCTTCACGGCGTGGGTGTGTCCGTGGTGAACGCGCTGTCCGAACTGTTGGTACTGACCGTACGCCGCAGTGGCAAGATCTGGGAGCAGACCTACGTACACGGCGTGCCCCAGGCCCCCATGAAGATCGTGGGCGACAGCGAAACCACCGGCACCCAGATCCACTTCAAGCCCTCGGATGAAACCTTCAAGAACATCCACTTCAGCTGGGACATTCTTGCCAAGCGTATTCGCGAGCTTTCGTTCCTCAACTCCGGTGTGGGCATCTTTCTGAAAGATGAGCGTTCGGGCAAGGACGAGACCTTCAAATATGAAGGCGGTTTGCGTGCATTCGTCGAGTACCTGAACACCAACAAGACTGCAGTCAACGAAGTCTTCCATTTCAACGTGCAACGTGACGACGGTGTCGGCGTCGAAATCGCCCTGCAATGGAACGACAGTTTCAACGAGAACCTGCTGTGCTTCACCAATAACATTCCACAACGTGATGGTGGTACCCACCTGGTGGGTTTCCGCTCTGCCCTCACGCGAAATCTGAACAACTACATCGAGCAGGAAGGCCTGGCCAAGAAGCATAAAGTGGCCACCACTGGCGACGATGCCCGCGAAGGTCTGACGGCGATCATCTCGGTGAAAGTACCGGATCCGAAGTTCAGCTCTCAGACCAAGGACAAGCTGGTTTCCTCGGAAGTCAAAACGGCGGTCGAGCAGGAAATGGGCAAGTACTTTTCTGACTTCCTGCTGGAGAATCCGAACGAGGCCAAAGCCGTCGTAGGCAAGATGATCGACGCCGCCCGTGCTCGTGAAGCAGCACGAAAGGCGCGTGAAATGACTCGCCGCAAGGGCGCGCTGGACATCGCCGGGTTGCCTGGGAAGCTGGCTGACTGCCAAGAGAAAGACCCTGCTCTTTCCGAACTGTACCTGGTGGAGGGTGACTCCGCCGGCGGCTCGGCCAAGCAAGGGCGCAACCGCCGTACACAGGCGATCTTGCCATTGAAGGGCAAGATTCTGAACGTGGAAAAAGCCCGTTTCGACAAAATGATTTCGTCCCAGGAAGTGGGCACGTTGATCACGGCCTTGGGGTGCGGTATCGGTCGCGAAGAATACAACATCGACAAGTTGCGCTATCACAACATCATCATCATGACCGATGCTGACGTCGATGGATCGCACATCCGTACCCTGCTGTTGACCTTCTTCTTCCGTCAGTTGCCCGAGCTGATCGAACGCGGTTACATCTACATCGCCCAGCCGCCGTTGTACAAAGTGAAAAAGGGCAAGCAGGAGCAGTACATCAAAGACGACGATGCCATGGAAGAGTACATGACACAGTCGGCTCTGGAAGATGCCAGCCTGCACCTCAACGAATCAGCGCCGGGTATCTCCGGGGAAGCGCTGGAGCGGCTCGTGAATGACTTCCGCATGGTCATGAAAACGCTCAAGCGCCTCTCGCGTCTGTACCCGCAGGAGCTGACCGAACACTTCGTGTACTTGCCTGCCGTCAGTCTCGAGCAGCTCTCTGACCATGCTGCCATGCAGGAGTGGCTCGCCAAGTTCGATGTTCGCCTGCGTACCACCGAAAAATCGGGCCTGGTGTACAAAGCCAGTCTGCGAGAAGACCGCGAGCGCAACGTTTGGCTACCGGAAGTGGAGATCACTTCCCACGGGTTGGCCAGCTATGTGACGTTCAACCGCGACTTCTTCGGCAGCAACGATTACAAGACGGTCACCGCGCTCGGTGCGCAACTGACCAGCCTGCTCGATGAAGGTGCCTACGTTCAACGTGGCGAGCGCAAGAAAGCGGTCGGCGAGTTCAAGGAAGCCTTGAACTGGCTGATGAACGAGAGCACCAAGCGTCATACCATTCAGCGCTACAAGGGCCTTGGCGAGATGAACCCGGACCAGCTGTGGGAAACCACGATGGACCCAAGCGTGCGGCGGATGCTGAAAGTGACGATCGAAGATGCGATCGGCGCTGACCAGATCTTCAACACCTTGATGGGCGATGCCGTCGAGCCGCGTCGTGACTTCATCGAAAGCAACGCTCTGGCAGTTTCCAACCTGGACTTCTGACGCAGTTTTCGCGATGCCGAGCCCCGGGTGCTTCAGTGCCCCCGGGGCTTTTTTGTGCCCCACTGGCGGGTAGCCGTTCGCTGTCGGATACGCAGAGGCCGCTTTTCAACGTCTTTTGTCCTACACCCCGCCGATAATCGAGGTTCGATAACCGTCGGGGGGGGTGGGTATGACAAACACAACAGTGGATCAGCAGGTGTCCCCTGCTACCTTGAAGAAGGTGATCTACGCGGCGGCAGTCGGTAACTTCGTGGAGTGGTTCGATTTCGCCGTTTATGGCTTTCTCGCCACCGTCATCGCGCAGCAATTCTTTCCCAGTGGAGACGCGAGCGCAGGGCTGTTGAAAACTTTCGCTGTGTTCGCGGTTGCCTTTGCGTTCAGGCCTTTGGGTGGCATCGTGTTTGGTATGTTGGGGGACCGTATCGGTCGCAAGCGCACGCTGGCCATGACCATTCTGCTGATGGCAGGTGCCACCACCTTGATCGGCCTGCTGCCGACCTATGCCGCCATCGGGGTGGCAGCGCCCATACTGTTGACCCTGATTCGCTGTGCCCAGGGTTTTTCGGCCGGCGGCGAGTATGCCGGGGCGTGCGCTTACTTGATGGAACATGCTCCGCAGAACAAGCGGGCGTGGTACGGCAGCTTCATTCCCGTATCGACCTTCAGCGCATTCGCCTGCGCTGCCGTGATGGCGTATGCGCTGGACGCCTCGCTGTCGCCGGAGGCCATGGCCAGTTGGGGGTGGCGCGTGCCCTTCCTGATCGCTGCGCCGCTTGGGCTGGTAGGCTTGTATTTGCGCTGGCGCCTCGATGAAACCCCGGCGTTCCAGGCTGTGGCACAAAAACACGCCATCGAACACTCGCCTTTGCGTGAGACGTTGAAGCACCACGGGCGGGCCATTTGCTGCCTGGGTGCCTTCGTGTCAGTCACGGCGCTGTCGTTTTATATGTTCACTACCTACTTCGCGACTTATCTACAGGTGGTGGGTGGGCTGAGTCGCGCCACGGCGTTATTGATTTCCGTGATTGCCCTGGTGTTTGCCGCCCTGCTCTGCCCCGTCGCGGGCGCGTTTTCGGACAAGGTCGGGCGGCGCATGACGGTATTGACCACGGGTGTTCTATTGATCGTGGTGGTTTACCCGTCATTCCTGCTCGCCAGTTCCGGATCCTTTACCGCGTCTGTCATCGGTGTAATGTTATTGGCCGTGGGGGCAGTGCTGAGCGGCGTAGTGACCGCTGCGCTTTTGTCCGAGACCTTTCCCACTCGCACGCGCTACACCGCTTCGGCGATCACCTACAACCTTGCATACACCCTATTCGGCGGTACCGCACCACTGATGGCAACCTGGTTGATCGGTATCACGGGCAGTAACTTATCCCCAGCCTTTTATCTGGTCGCTGTTTCCATCCTGGCACTGATCGGGGGAATGGCATTGCCGGAGACGTCGAGAATTTCATTGCACGACACGCTGGCGGCGCCTGAAAAGGCGCCGCAGGCGGTGCGTATCGGCTGATCAGCCTGGCTTGGCGAGCAGAGCACCTTCAGGTGCCCTGCTCGCCGTCGACATCAACGGGTCGGTTCTTCCAGAACTTCAACCGTGGTTGCTCCTGGCCAGGTGCCAGAAATATCCACATTGCGCACGCCCGTCAGCCATTGGGACAGCGGTGCGGCCCATTTGAAATCGTGGTTGTCATTGGTGAACACGCCAATGAACACGATGCGCAGATGCAGATTGGTGGCGTTCAACGGGATGTCGGCGAAGATCTTCGAGCTGCCGCCGATGATGGTCGCGCTCTCCTCATGGCGCCCTTCTGCTGTGTCATAGGCCAGTTCGGCACGGGCGGTGTAGGTGGTGCCCTTGGTGAACTTGCTGTCAACGTTGATCACCAGTGCGTTGACCTTGCCGATCCAGGTCGGGATCAACTGAGTGCCTTCGAATGAGGTGAAGGCGTAGGCGACCGACAGGTTGGCTTCCTGTTCTTCACCCGCTTCCGACGGCCATACGTGTTTGTCGATGGCCTTGTCGCTGACAGCGTATTGATAGCTGGCACTGGCGCTGCCGCTGGGCCCGGATTTGCCCAGCAGTGCATGCATGCCTTTGACGCTGCCACCTACGGTGTACGAAGCCTTTTCTTCACGCGCTGCCAGGTTGACGCCGCTCTTGGCATAGATCACTTCGGTAATGACGCCGAAGCCCTGGGCGATTCTACCGTCGTGCGCCATGCCGACTTTTTCGGCTTGCTCGTACAGCCAGTCGTAGTGGTCCTTGAGTGCGGTGAGGTCTTTGATTGCCAGGTGCTGGCTGATGTTGAACTCCGATGCCATGGAGTTCTCTTTATCCATCGTCCATTTCACTTCCAGCTCCGGCGTAATTTGCAAACCGGTGTTGGGATCGACCGCTGTCACGCTGGCCTTGCCGCTCGCCTCTTCACGAGTGACGCCCACGCTTTCCATTTTCCAGGAGCTGCTCTTGATGTCCTCTTTCAGCTCCAGCGCGTCCAGGTAACCCACCGATTGGAAGCTACCCGACTGTGGGTCTACGATGCCCACGGCACCCGGGCGAATAGCCGGGTCGAGGGACCAGTTGCCCCACAGCGAGGGACGGGTGGTGCGAATCAGATCGGTATAACGCTTGTTCCAGTTAGACATGATGACTTCCCTGTAGGTTATTGACGTGCCTGAGTGACACGTTCCGCTAACCTACCGAGTGGCATCTTCATCAACCACAGGGTGAATGTTCCACGTGGAACCTGGCTACTCCTGCGCACCCAGCAAAAGCGGCTGTTCGGATTGACACAGTTCCTGCAGAAAATCCCAGACGATCCGCAACCGCACGGCTTTGTGCAGCTCGCGGCGGGTGCTGATCCAGTAACTTCTCTGGATGGCCTCGGCAGGCAGCACCCTGCTCAAGCCGGGGTCATGTTGTGCCATGTACATGGGCAACACCGCAATACCTAGCCCTGCCCTGGCAGCTTCCTGTTGCGCCAGAACGCTGGTGCTGCGGAAGGTCACTTGAGGCGAGCGACAAAAGCTGTCCAGCAAGAGCAGTTCCTGACTGAACAGCAAATCGTCGACATAGCCAATCCATTGATGCCGGGAAAGCTGGTCGCGGCTGGCCAGCGGACCGGCTGCGGCAAGGTACGTCGGGCTGGCATACAGTGCCAATCGGTAGTCGGTGAGTTTTCGAGTGATCAGCTGATCCGCGTTTGGCTTGCCGAGATGAATACTGATATCGGCTTCTCGGTTGAGGAGATTGACGAAGCGTGGAACGGCGACCAACTCCACTTCAAGCCCGGGGTATTGGCTGAACAGTGCTCCCAGTCGCGGAGTCAGAAAGCTGATACCAATACCCTCGGTCACGCCCAGGCGTACCTTGCCCATCGGGTTGACGGCTTGCGTGATGTCTTCCTGGGCCAGAAGCGCCAGGTTTTCCATGGCCTCGGCGTGCTTGAGCAATTTCTGGCCTGCGGGCGTCAATTGAAAGCCTTCCGCCTGCTGGACGAACAATGGCGTACCCAAGTGCTGCTCGATTCTTTCAATATGGCGCGCCACGGTGCTATGTGTGGTCTTCAGGCGCCGCGCCGCGGTCAACAAGCGACCGCTGCGCTGAAGCTCCAGAAAAAATCGAAGATCATTCCAGTCAAACATACCTGCGCCTCGTTGTTGCCCTCCTTCAAGCCTGTTCAAAAACACGCACCCGGTGGGCGAAATCAAACCTGTCATTCACGGAGCCAGTTACTAACCTGTAGGGCTAATACAAAAACAATAAAGGTCACGAGGCCGATGCCAACTCCCGAGATGGATTATGACTACATTATTGTCGGTGCCGGGCCTGCGGGATGTCTGTTAGCCAATCGTCTGTCTGCCAACCCTGGTCACCGTGTGCTCTTGCTCGAAGCGGGCGGCAAGGACAACTATGCCTGGATACATATTCCCGTTGGCTATCTGTTCTGCATCGGTAACCCGCGAACTGATTGGTGCTTCAAGACTCAAGCGCAACCTGGCCTGGATGGGCGCACCCTCAGTTATCCACGGGGCAAGGTCCTGGGTGGATGCTCCTCGATCAACGGCATGATCTACATGCGTGGGCAAGCCCGCGATTATGATCGCTGGGCGGCGCAGGGTAATCCAGGCTGGGCCTGGAAAGATGTGTTACCGATGTTCGTGAAAAGTGAACATCATTTTCAGGGTGACGGCCCAGTCCACGGCGCCCAAGGGGAATGGCGGGTCGAACAGCAACGCTACCGCTGGCCTATCCTGGACGCGTTTCGCTTGGCTGCTCAGCAGGCTGGCATTGCCAGCGTCGATGATTTCAACACCGGCGACAACGACGGTTGTGGATATTTTCAGGTCAACCAGAAATCAGGAGTGCGTTGGAACGCTGCCAAGGCTTTCCTGAAACCGATTCGCCACCGACCCAACCTGACCGTGTTGACCGGTGTACGGGTCGACAAGGTGCTGCTGCAGCACGGCCGGGCCTATGCGGTCCAGGCCAGTTGGCAAGGCGCCGATCGCACGTTCAAGGCCTCCCGGGAGACGGTCCTCTGTACCGGAGCCATCGGCTCCCCGGGCATCCTGCAGCGTTCGGGTATCGGACCGAGGCCGCTGCTGGAGCGCTTGGGCATTACGGTGCAGAAGGAGCTGCCAGGGGTGGGCGGCAATCTGCAGGATCATCTGCAGTTGAGGCTGGTGTACAAGGTCGAAAATGCCCGTACCTTGAACCAGGTGGCGAACAGCGTCTGGGGCAAAGTCGGGATGGGGTTGCGTTACCTGTACGACCGCAGCGGACCACTGGCAATGGCACCGAGCCAATTGGGCGCCTTCGTACGTTCGGATCCGGATCAGCCCTCCCCCAACTTGCAATACCATATCCAACCCCTGTCATTGGAGCGATTCGGCGAGCCGTTGCACGCATTCCCCGCCTTCACCGCCTCAGTGTGCAACCTGCGCCCGAACAGTCGTGGCCGCGTCGATATCCGCTCGGCGGACCCGGATGCCGCGCCCTTGATCGACCCCAATTACCTGAGTGACCCCGAAGACCTGCGGGTGGCGGCGCAGGCTATCCGGCTTACTCGACGCATCGTGCAGGCCTCTGCATTGCAGGGCTATGCGCCCACCGAATACCTGCCAGGGGAGCAACTGCAAAGCGAACAACAGTTGCAGGAAGCCGCCCGCCGCATCGGCACGACCATATTTCACCCCGCTGGCACCTGCCGCATGGGCAACGATGCCATGGCGGTGGTCGACGCGCAGCTTCGGGTATGGGGCGTGGCCGGGCTGCGGGTCGCCGACGCCTCGATCATGCCCGAGATCGTCTCGGGCAACACCTGCTCCCCTACCCTGATGATTGCCGAGAACGCGGCGCGGATGATGCTTGCCACGCCAGCACTGGAACCTAGCACGCGACACGAGGAGCTGTTGACCACGGTCAACTGATACACCGGCAACAAAGGCCCGGTCGCAGTCTGCCGGCGCCGACAGTGGACAACAACAATAATCACTGTGCCCTGCGGGGCCAAGGACAACAGGCATGACGGACTATATCGAAAAGCAGAACACGGCCGCGCCGGCGGGCACCAAAAGTGACGAGCGCAAAATCATCTTCGCCTCGTCACTGGGAACCGTCTTCGAGTGGTATGACTTTTTTCTCTACGGTGCGCTGGCTGCGGTCATCAGCAAGCAGTTTTTCGCCGGTGTGAATGACACCACGGCCTTCATCTTCGCCCTGATGGCTTTCGCTGCAGGGTTCCTGGTGCGGCCGTTCGGCGCGCTGGTGTTTGGCCGACTGGGTGACATGATCGGGCGCAAATACACCTTTCTGATGACCATCGTCCTGATGGGCGTATCGACCTTCGCCGTCGGCCTGCTGCCCACCTATGCCAGCATCGGCATCGCCGCGCCGATCATTCTGGTGGTATTGCGGATGTTGCAGGGCCTGGCACTGGGGGGCGAGTACGGCGGTGCTGCCACGTACGTGGCCGAGCACGCTCCGGCGCACAAGCGTGGGGCGCACACGGGTTGGATTCAGTCCACTGCCACCCTGGGCCTGTTGTTGTCGTTGTTGGTGATTCTGGTGTGCCGCTACCTGACGGGCGATCAATTCGAAGTGTGGGGCTGGCGCCTGCCGTTTCTGCTGTCGATCGTATTGCTGGGGGTGTCGACGTGGATTCGGCTGAGCCTGCATGAATCACCGACTTTCACCAAGATGAAATCCGAAGGCAAAACCAGTACGTCGCCGATCCGTGAGTCTTTCGGGTCATGGGCCAACCTGAAAATCGTCCTGACCGCGCTGTTCAGCATCAATGCCGGGCAGGCTGTCACCTTTTACACAGCCCAGTTCTACGTACTGTTCTTCATGACTCAGATGCTCAAGATGGACCCGGCGCAGGCCAACTCGTTGTTGATCATCAGCGTGATCATTGGCGCACCCTTCTTCGTATTTTTTGGCTGGCTGTCTGATCGCGTTGGTCGCAAGCCCATCCTGATGACAGGGCTGCTGTTGGCTACCGTGTTGTACTTCCCGATGTTCAAGGCGCTCAGCTACTACGCCAACCCGCAGATCGACACGGCGAGCCGAGAGGCGCCGATCAGCGTCATGGCGGATCCTGACACCTGCACGTTCCAGTTCGATCCGGTGGGCAAGGCGAAATTCGACAGCCCTTGCGACAAGGTCAAGACGTTCCTGGTCAAGCAGGGCCTGCCCTATAGTTCGGGGCCTGCCATCGCCGGCACGGCGGTGGTGGTCAATATCGGCGACCAGCGTATCGAGGGGTACGACGAAGCAGCCCTGCGCACCGCTGTCGCTCAGGCAGGCTACCCGGCCAAGGCAGACCCATCGGCAGTCAACCAACCCATGGTGGTGCTGATCATCGTCGCCATGATTTTGATCGCCACCATGACGTATGGGCCGTTGGCCGCTGTCATGGTCGAACTGTTTCCGACCCGTATCCGCTACACGTCGCTGTCACTGCCTTACCACATCGGCAACGGCTGGTTTGGCGGCTTCCTACCCACCGTTTCATTCGCCTTGGTGGTCTACACCGGGGACATTTTCTACGGGCTGTGGTATCCGGTCCTGATCACGGGTATCAGTTTGATCGTGGGGATTTTCTGCCTGAAAGAGACGCGCCACGTCGACTTGGATAACGTGTAGCGAAGGCATAAAAAAACCGGCGCGAAAGCGCCGGTTTTTTGCTGCCAGAAAAAACTTATGCACGTTTTTATCAGCACCTAGGCCGGTTCGAAATAAATAGCAAAATCATCCACTTATGAAATTTTCGAGGCCGTCTGCAAAGTAACTGTACACAAGTTATCCACAGAATCAGACCACCACCTGAGGTTCCACGACGTCGGGGTGTTCAGGCAGTGAACCCATGGAGCGCTGAGCCTGTTCATTCCAGGCCTGAACCTTGTCATTGAGCGCAGCAATGGCGCGCGGCCCGCTGCCGTCGGCCAGCATCGGGGCGCCAATGATCACCGTGATCGTGCCGGCGCGCTTACCCCAACCTTCCTTGGGCCAGTACTTGCCAGCGTTGTGTGCCACCGGCAATACAGGCAGGTTGGCATTGACTGCCAGAGCGCTACCGCTACGGGTGAATTTGCCGATCTGGCCGAAAGGCACTCGGGTCCCTTCCGGAAAGATCAGCACCCAGACCTTGTCCTTGAGCAGCCGGTCACCTTTGCTGGCGACTTCCTTGAGCGCCGCTTTTGGATTGTCCCGGTCGATCGCGATGGGCCGCAGCATGGCCATCGCCCAGCCGAAAAAGGGTACGTACAGCAATTCCCGCTTGAGCACTTGGCTGAGGGGCTCGAAATAGGCAGAAAGGAAGAAGGTTTCCCAGGTGCTCTGATGATTGGCGAGGATCACGCAGGGGGTTTCAGGGATGTTTTCCTGACCTTTGACCTCGAAGTGGATGCCCAGGATGACGCGGCTCAACCAGAGCGCGCAGCGGCACCAGTACACGTTGATGAAGCGATAGCGTGCCCGAAAGGACAGAAAGGGGGCGACGAAGAAACTCAGGGTGCACCACAGCAGGGAACTGGTTCCCAGCAGCAGGTAAAAGAGGAATATTCTGATCGCCTGCAAGATCGACATAGCGGCAGTTACCGTCGCGGGATCAACCCGCTCTCCTGAAGAGTGTTCACCCGATGCGCACGGTGTCGGCAGTGCACGAGGTGGCCCTGCCGACACCGCACCCGCGGGGCGAGCTATTGGTGGATAAGTGCTCTGGCGACAGCGGCCAGATCTTCGAAAACCAGGGTCGTTTCAGGCAATCGCTTGCCCAGGGTACGCAGACCCTTGCCGGTCTTTACCAGCACCGGTGTGGCGCCTGCGGCCACAGCCGCCTCGAGGTCGCTGAGGCTGTCACCGACGAACCATACGCCCTCCAGCGTCGCATCATAATGCCTGGCGAGGCGTTGCAACATGCCCGGCAGCGGTTTGCGGCAGTCACACCCCGCGTCCGGCCCATGGGGGCAATACACCACCTCCCCCACGTGCCCGCCTTGCGCCTGGACCAGCGTTCGCAAACGCTCGTGCATGGCGTCCAGGGTGGCGATGTCGTAGTAGCCGCGGGCAATACCGGACTGGTTGGTGGCCACGGCGACCGTCCAGCCGGCCTTGCTCAACTGCGCGATGGCGTCGATCGAACCGGGCAGCGCAATCCATTCCGACACCGATTTGATGTAGGCGTCGGAGTCTTCGTTGATCACGCCGTCACGGTCGAGTATCAGCAGCTTCAAGGCTTACCCCAGCAACGAAATGTCGGCAACGCCCAGGAACAGACCACGCAGGCGCGCCAGCAAGGCATAGCGGTTGGCACGTACATTGGCGTCTTCGGCATTGACCATCACCGCTTCGAAAAACGCGTCGACCGGTTCGCGCAAGGCGGCCAGGCGTGTCAGCGCATCGTTGTAGCGGCGCTCGGCAGCCATTGGGCCCACGGCATGGTCGGCCTGCTGGATGGCCGAGTACAGCGAGAACTCGTTGGCGTTGTCGAAGTACTTGGGCTCGACGGTCGGAGCGATCGCGCCTTCGGCCTTGCTCAACAGGTTCGACACCCGCTTGTTGACGGCAGCCAGTGCGGCGGCTTCGGGTAGGCGACGGAACGCCTGCACGGCCTGCACGCGCTGGTCGAAATCGAGCGCCGAACCGGGCTTCAACGCCCTGACCGACAAGTAGGTGGCAACGTCCGTGCCCTCGTCTTCATAGCGCGCACGCAGGCGGTCGAAGATGAATTCCAGCACCTGCTCGCTCAAGCCGGCGGCCTTGACCTGCGGGCCGAATGCGGAAACGGCGAAGGCCACGGTTTCGTTGAGGTCCAGGTCCAGCTGCTTCTCGATCAGGATACGCAGCACGCCCAGGGCCGCACGGCGCAGGGCATAGGGGTCCTTGCTGCCGGTGGGCAGCATGCCGATGCCGAAGATGCCGACCAGGGTGTCGAGCTTGTCGGCGATGGCCACCGCTGCACCGGTCAGGGTCTGCGGCAGCTCGGCACCGGCGCCACGCGGCATGTACTGCTCGTTCAGGGCCAGGGCGATATCGTCTGGCTCACCGTCGTTGAGCGCGTAGTAGTAGCCGGCAATGCCCTGCATTTCCGGGAATTCGCCGACCATCTCGGTCGCCAGGTCGCATTTGGACAGCAGGCCTGCACGGGCGGCGCGCTGGGCATCGCCGCCAATGCGTGGGGCGATGAAGGCGGCCAGCTTGGAAACGCGCACAGCCTTGTCATAGACGGTGCCCAGCTGTGCCTGGAAGACCACGTTTTCCAGGCGCTGGTTGAAGCTCTCCAGCGCTTGCTTGCGGTCCTGCTTGAAGAAGAACTCGGCGTCGGTCAGGCGTGGGCGCACGACTTTCTCGTTGCCCTGGACGATCTGCCGAGGGTCGGTGCTCTCGATATTGGCTACCGTAATGAAACGCGGCAGCAGCTTGCCCTCGGCGTCCAGCAGGCAGAAGTACTTCTGGTTGTCCTGCATGGTAATGATCAGGGCTTCCTGCGGCACGTCCAGGAAGCGCTCCTCGAACGAACACACCAGTGGCACCGGCCATTCGACCAGGGCCGTCACCTCATCGAGCAGGGCGGGCGGCACGATGGCCTGGCCTTCCTGCTGCAGCGCCAGTTCCTCGATACGCTTGGCGATCAGCTCGCGTCGCTCGTTGAAGTCGGCCAGTACATGGGCCTGGCGCAGTTCCTCGCGGTAGCTGGCCGGCGAGCTGATGCGCACATTGTGCGGATGGTGGAAGCGATGGCCGCGCGACTCGCGCCCGGCCTTCTGGGCCAGGATCGTGCAGTCGACCACTTCGTCGCCCAACAGCATGACCAGCCATTGGGTCGGGCGCACGAACTCTTCCTTGCGCGCTCCCCAGCGCATGCGCTTGGGAATCGGCAGGTCGTTGAGCGAATCTTCCACGATGGTGGGCAACAGGCTGGCGGTCGGCTTGCCGACGATACGCTGGCTGAAGCGCAGCTTGGCGCCGGACTGGTCGATCTCGGAGAGGTCCACACCGCATTTTTTGGCGAAGCCCAGGGCGGCCTGGGTCGGGTTGCCCTCGGCGTCGAAGGCTGCCTGACGCGGTGGGCCGTCGAGGTTGATGCTGCGGTCGGGCTGCTGCACGTCCAGCTCGCTGATCAGCACGGCGAGGCGGCGTGGTGCGGCGAACACACCTTTGGCGGTGTAGTTCAGGCCTGCGCCCTGCAAGCCTTTTTCGATGCCGGCCAGGAAGGCTTCGGCCAGGGTATTGAGCGCCTTGGGCGGCAGTTCTTCGGTGCCCAGTTCGACCAGGAAATCTTGCGCACTCATTGTGCAGCCTCCAGCTTGGCCAGTACTTCGTCACGCAATTGCGGGGACGCCATGGGGAAGCCCAGCTTGGCGCGAGCTTGCAGGTAACTTTGTGCGACGGCGCGCGCCAGGGTGCGCACCCGCAGGATATAGCGCTGGCGCTCGGTCACCGAGATGGCACGGCGGGCATCCAGCAGGTTGAAGGTGTGCGACGCCTTGAGCACCATTTCATAGGTCGGCAGGGGCAACTGCAGTTCGATCAGGCGGTTGGCTTCGCTTTCATAGAAATCGAACAGCTCGAGCAGCTTCTCGACGTTGGCGTGTTCGAAGTTGTAGGTCGACTGCTCCACTTCGTTCTGGTGGAAGACGTCGCCATAGGTCACCTTGCCGAACGGGCCGTCGGTCCAGACCAGGTCATAGACCGAGTCGACGCCTTGCAGGTACATGGCCAGACGCTCGAGCCCGTAGGTGATTTCGCCCGTCACCGGATAGCATTCGATGCCGCCCACTTGCTGGAAGTAGGTGAACTGGGTGACTTCCATGCCGTTCAGCCAGATCTCCCAGCCCAGACCCCAGGCGCCCAGCGTCGGCGATTCCCAGTTGTCTTCGACGAAGCGGATGTCGTGCACCAGCGGGTCCAGGCCGATATGGCGCAGCGAGCCCAGGTACAGCTCCTGGAAATTCTCCGGGTTGGGCTTGAGAACCACCTGGAACTGGTAGTAGTGCTGCAGGCGGTTGGGGTTCTCGCCATACCGACCATCGCCAGGACGGCGGCTCGGTTGCACGTAGGCCGCGTTCCAGGTTTCCGGGCCGATGGCGCGCAGGAACGTGGCGGTGTGGAAGGTGCCGGCGCCCACTTCCATATCGTAGGGCTGGAGGACTACACAACCTTGTTCGGCCCAGTATTGCTGCAGGGCGAGGATCAGGTCTTGGAAGGTACGCACGGCTGGCGTAGGCTGGCTCACGAAATTCACCTGTATCTAGGGCTGCGAATATAAAGAGCGGGAGTATACCGCGATTCGGCGGCGCCTCTACCCATGGAGCCTTATGCCTCGTTGCTTTTGGTGCACCGCGGACCCTCTTTACGAGGCCTATCATGATCAGGAATGGGGCGTACCGCTGCGTGAGGCTGGCGGGTTGTTCGAGTTGCTGCTGCTCGAAGGGTTCCAGGCCGGGCTGTCGTGGATCACGGTGCTGAAGAAGCGCGAGCACTATCGCCAGGTGCTGGCGGGTTTCGACCCGCGGCAACTGGCCGAGCTCAGCGACGAGCGGATCGAACACCTGATGCACGATCCCGGCGTCATCCGCAACCGCCTCAAGCTCACTGCCGTGCGCCGCAACGCTCGGGCGTGGCTGGAGCTGGACGATCCGGTGGCGTTTCTCTGGTCGTTCGTCGGCGGCCAGCCGATCATCAATCATCATCGCGATCGGACCACCATGCCCACCCAGACCCCGCAGGCCGAAGCCATGAGCAAGGCCCTGAAGAAAGCCGGTTTCACCTTCGTCGGTCCAACCATCTGTTATGCCTTCATGCAGGCGTCGGGCATGGTCATGGATCACACCCTGGACTGCGATCGGTACGCCGCCCTGGCGCACTGAAGGTACAATGCCCGGCTTGGACAATGTAGGAGTGCCCTGTGGAAAAGTTCAAAGGTGCCTTGATGGTCGGGGCGTTGAAGCTGTTCGCCCTGCTGCCGTGGCGCACGGTGCAGCGCGTGGGCGCAGGCATCGGCTGGCTGATGTGGAAGGTGCCCAATCGCTCGCGCGAGGTGGTACGGATCAACCTGAGCAAATGCTTTCCGGAAATGGACGCCGCTGCCCGTGAGCAACTGGTGGGCGACAGCCTCAAGGACATCGGCAAAGCCCTGACCGAGAGCGCCTGCGCGTGGATCTGGCCGGCCCAACGGTCGCTGGATCTGGTGCGCGAAGTCGAGGGCCTGGAGGTACTCCATGCGGCCCTGGCGTCCGGCAAGGGGGTGGTCGGTATCACCAGCCACCTGGGCAATTGGGAAGTGCTGAACCACTTCTATTGCAACCAGTGCAAACCGATCATTTTCTACCGCCCGCCCAAGCTCAAGGCCGTCGACGATTTGCTGCGCAAGCAGCGCGTGCAGTTGGGTAACCGCGTGGCGGCTTCCACCAAGGAAGGCATCCTGAGCATCATCAAAGAGGTGCGCAAGGGTGGCCAGGTGGGCATTCCGGCCGACCCGGAACCCGCCGAATCGGCCGGTCTGTTCGTGCCCTTCCTCGGCACCCAGGCGCTGACCAGCAAGTTCGTACCGAACATGCTCGCCGGCGGCAAGGCGGTCGGGGTATTCCTGCATGCCCTGCGCTTGCCTGATGGCTCCGGCTACAAGGTCATCCTGGAAGCGGCGCCCGAGGCGATGTACAGCACCGACACGCACACGTCGGTCGCGGCCATGAGCGCGGTGATCGAGCGCTATGTGCGCGCCTACCCCAGCCAGTACATGTGGAGCATGAAGCGCTTCAAGAAACGCCCGCCCGGCGAAGCGCGCTGGTACTGACTCAACCCTGGCGGTCGAGCTTGCGCAGGAACACGGTCATTTCCTTTTCTGCCTGCTTGTCGCCATGCCCCTGGGCCGCCGCGATGCCCTGCTCCCAGGCCTGACGGGCGCCGGCCTTGTCGTCGGTCGCTGCCCTGGCCTTGCCCAGCAACTTCCAGGCCGCCGAATACTGCGGGTCGAACGACACGCACTGCGCCAGGTGCTCGGCGGCCCGGGCCGGCTCGCCCAGGTCCAGGTAACCCTTGCCCAGGCCGAAACGCAGCAGCGCGTTGTCGACGCCCTTGGCGAGCATTTTTTCCAGTGATTCAAGCATCGTGACCTCCGCGGGTCAGAAGAAACTCAAGCCGGCGTGGAACAGCTTTTCCACGTCACGGATGTGTTTTTTATCCACCACGAACAGGATCACATGGTCCCCGACCTGGATCACCGTATCACCATGGGCGATCAGCACTTCTTCGTCACGGATGATCGCCCCGATCGTGGTGCCCGGTGGCAGCAGAATGTTCTCGATGGCCTTGCCGATCACCTTGCTGGAGCGGGCATCGCCGTGGGCGATGGCCTCGATCGCTTCGGCTGCGCCACGGCGCAGGGAGTGCACGCTGACAATGTCGCCGCGGCGCACATGGGCCAGCAGGGTGCCGATGGTGGCCAACTGCGGGCTGATGGCGATGTCGATCTCGCCGCCCTGGACCAGGTCGACATAGGCCGGGTTGTTGATGATAGTCATGACCTTGCGCGCGCCCAGCCGCTTGGCCAACAGCGAGGACATGATATTGGCCTCGTCGTCGTTGGTCAGGGCTAGGAAGATATCGGCCTGGGCGATATTCTCTTCCAGCATCAGGTCGCGGTCGGAGGCGCTGCCCTGCAACACCACGGTGCTGTCCAGATGATCGGACAGGTGGCGGCAACGCGCCGGGTTCATTTCGATGATCTTGACCTGATAGCGGCTTTCGATGGCCTCGGCCAGGCGTTCGCCGATCTGCCCGCCCCCGGCGATCACCACCCGCTTGTTGGTTTCGTCGAGGCGACGCAACTCGCCCATCACCGCGCGGATGTTGGCCTTGGCGGCGATGAAGAACACCTCGTCGTCTGCCTCGATGACGGTGTCGCCGCGCGGCAGGATGGCCCGGTCGCGCCGGAAGATCGCCGCCACGCGGGTGTCGACGTTGGGCATGTGCTGGCGTATCTGGCGCAGTTGCTGGCCGACCAGCGGGCCGCCGTAATAAGCCTTCACCGCCACCAGTTGGGCTTTGCCGTCGGCGAAATCGATGACCTGCAGGGCCCCCGGATACTCGATCAGGCGCTTGATGTAGTTGGTGACCACCTGCTCGGGGCTGATCAGCACATCGACCGGAATGGCGTCATTGTCGAACAGGCCGGCGCGGGTCAGGTAAGCCGCCTCCCGCACGCGGGCGATCTTGGTCGGTGTGTGGAACAGGGTGTAGGCCACCTGGCAGGCGACCATATTGGTTTCGTCGCTGTTGGTCACCGCCACCAGCATGTCGGCGTCGTCGGCACCGGCCTGGCGCAGCACCGTGGGAAACGAGCCACGACCCTGTACGGTGCGGATGTCGAGGCGGTCGCTGAGGGCGCGCAGGCGCTCGCCATCGGTGTCGACCACGGTGATGTCGTTGGCTTCGCCCGCCAGATGTTCTGCCAGCGTGCCGCCCACCTGCCCTGCACCCAGGATGATGATTTTCATCCGTTACTCCCGTCAGTGTCCGCGTGTGGCGGAAATCTTGATCAGCTTGGCATAGTAGAAGCCATCGTGACCGCCCTGCTGGGCCAGCAACTGCCGGCCATGCGCCTGCTTCAGCCCGGCCTGGGTGTCCAGGTCGAGTTCGCGGGCCCCGGCAGTGCGGCCCAGGAACGCCGCGATCACATCGCTGTTCTCGGTGGGCAACGTCGAGCAGGTGGCGTAAAGCAGGATGCCGCCCACCTCCAGCGTGGGCCACAGCGCATCGAGCAATTGCCCTTGCAGCTCGGCCAGCGCCGGGATGTCTTCGGGCTGGCGCGTCAGCTTGATATCGGGATGGCGGCGGATGACGCCGGTGGCCGAGCACGGCGCGTCGAGCAGGATGCGCTGGAAGCCTTGGCCATCCCACCATTGCGCCACGTCACGCGCGTCGGCGGCGATCAATCGGGCCTGCAAGCCCAGCCGGGCCAGGTTTTCCCTGACACGCACCAGGCGTTTTTCTTCCAGGTCCACGGCCACCACGCCCGCCAGTGCCGGCTCGGCCTCCAACAGGTGACAGGTCTTGCCGCCCGGCGCACAGCAGGCGTCGAGCACGCGTTGCCCGGGCGCAAGGTCGAGCAGGTCGGCGGCCAATTGCGCAGCTTCGTCCTGGACACTGATCCAGCCGTCGCTGAAACCGGGCAGGCTGCGCACATCGCAGGCGTGCTCGAGCACGATGCCGTCACGACTGAAGGTGCACGCCGAACTGGCGACCCCCTCTGTGGCCAGCATCGCGAGGTAGGCTTCACGCGAGTGATGCCGCCGGTTGACCCGCAGGATCATCGGCGGATGAGCGTTGTTGGCGGCACAAATGGCTTCCCAGTGCTGGGGCCAGAATGCCTTCAGGGATTTCTGCAGCCAGCGTGGGTGAGCGGTGCGTACCACCGGGTCGCGTTCCAGCTCGGCCAGGATATCTGCGCTTTCACGCTGGGCGCGGCGCAGTACCGCGTTGAGCAGCGCCTTGGCCCAGGGTTTCTTCAGCTTGTCGGCGCAGCCCACGGTTTCGCCGATGGCGGCGTGGGCGGGCACGCGGGTGTACAGCAGTTGATACAGGCCGACCAGCAACAGCGCTTCGACATCGGCATCGGCCGCCTTGAACGGCTTCTGCAGCAGGCGCTCGGCCAGTGCCGACAGGCGTGGCTGCCAGCGCGCCGTGCCAAAGGCCAGGTCCTGGGTAAAGCCGCGGTCGCGGTCCTCGACCTTGTCCAACTGCAGCGGCAATGAACTGTTGAGCGAGGCCTTGCCGTTCAACACGGCGGCCAGGGCGCGGGCCGCCGCCAGGCGCGGGTTCATTGGCCCAGTACCTGGCCGACCGCGAAGCGTTCGCGGCGGCTGTTGAACAGGTCGCTGAAGGCCAGCGCCTTGCCCCCGGGCAATTGCAGGCGGGTGATGCACAGTGCTTGCTCAGCACAGGCGACCACCAAGCCCTCGCGGCTCGCGGCGATGATGCTGCCGGGTGCGCCACTGCCGTCGACGACGTGCGCGGCCAGCACCTTGACGGTGTCGCCAGCCAGGCTGGTTTGGCAGATCGGCCAAGGGAAAAACGCCCGCACCAGCCGTTCCAGCACGGCGGCGGGCTGCTGCCAGTCGATGCGTGCTTCATCCTTGTTCAGCTTGTGCGCGTAGTTGGCCTGGGTGTCATCCTGCACCTCAGCTTGCAGCGTGCCGGCCTCCAGGCCGGCAATGGCCTGCAGCACCGCCGGTGGACCGAGTTCGGCCAGGCGGTCGTGCAGGCTGCCGCCCGTGTCTTCGGCGCTGATGGGGGTTTGCACCTTGAGCAGCATCGGCCCGGTGTCCAGGCCCGCTTCCATGCGCATCACGGTGACGCCGCTGTACGAGTCGCCCGCCTGCACGGCGCGCTGGATCGGCGCGGCGCCGCGCCAGCGAGGCAGCAAGGAAGCGTGACTGTTGATGCAACCCAGCGGCGGGATATCGAGCACGGCCTGTGGCAGGATCAGGCCATAGGCAACCACCACCAGCAGGTCCGGGCGCAAGGCGGCCAGTTCTTCCTGGGCCTCGACGGCACGCAGGCTGGGCGGCTGCAACACGGTGATGGCGTGCTCCAGCGCCAGTTGCTTGACCGGGCTGGGCATGAGTTTTTGCCCGCGCCCGGCCGGGCGATCGGGCTGGGTGTACACGGCCACGACTTCATGGGGGCTGTCGAGCAGGGCTTTGAGGTGTTCGGCGGCAAACTCGGGAGTGCCCGCGAAGACGATGCGCATGAAGTTCTCGCTAAAAGAAAAAGGCTTGCCGCGGCAAGCCTTTGCAATGAGGGATCAAGCGTGCTGGCGGTGCTGCTTTTCCAGCTTTTTCTTGATGCGGTCGCGCTTGAGCGTGGACAGGTAGTCGACGAACAGCTTGCCGTTGAGGTGGTCGCATTCGTGCTGGATGCACACCGCGAGCAGGCCCTCGGCAATGATTTCATAGGGCTGGCCATCGCGGTCCAGGGCCCTGATCCTGACCTGCTGCGGGCGGTCGACGTTCTCATAGAAGCCGGGCACCGACAGGCAGCCTTCCTGGTACTGGCCCATTTCATCGGTGAGCGATTCGAACTCGGGATTGATGAACACCCGTGGCTCGCTGCGATCCTCGGACAGGTCCATGACCACGATGCGCTTGTGCACGTTGACCTGCGTGGCAGCCAGGCCGATACCGGGGGCCTCGTACATGGTTTCAAACATATCATCGATCAACTGACGAATTTCGTCGTCGACCACGGCCACCGGCTTGGCAATGGTACGCAGACGCGGGTCTGGAAATTCAAGGATGTTTAAAATAGCCATATGCGTATTTGCTGCACTGTAAGGTAAAGTCAAAGGTGGCAGGCGCCTGACTGGCCGCACCTGCTGGCAAAACGATCGCCCGGGGTCACCCGGTCCACTGGCGTTTCACGTGAGCAGACATGATAAAGGGATTCACGGCATGAGGAAATCACTACTCGCCCTGCTGCTGTTAGGCTGCGCCAGCCTCGTGCAGGCGCAAGTGCAACTCAAGGACGGTTATCCACAGCGTTACACAGTGGTCCGCGGCGACACACTCTGGGACATTTCCGGTAAATTTCTTCGCGAACCTTGGCAATGGCCGCACCTCTGGCACGCCAACCCGCAGATTGCCGACCCGGACCTGATCTACCCCGGTGACTCGCTGGTGCTCAGCTACGTGGACGGTCAGCCCCAATTGAGGCTCGAGCGCGGCGCCTCGCGCGGTACCGTCAAGTTGTCACCGCATGTGCGCAGCACGCCGGTCGCCGAAGCGATTCCCAGTATTCCGCTGGAATCGATCAACAGTTTCCTGCTCAACAACCGAATCGTCGACAAGGCCGAGGATTTCAATACCGCGCCGTACATCGTGGCCGGTAACGCCGAGCGGGTCTTGAGCGGCATGGGTGACCGCATCTATGTACGCGGCGCGCTCGACCCCGATCACTCGGTCTACGACATTTTCCGCCAGGCCAAGACTTACATCGACCCCAAGACCGAGGAAGTGCTGGGCATCAATGCCGACAACATCGGCGGCGGCGAAATCGTCGCCACCGAGGGCGATATTTCGACGCTGGTGCTGGAACGCTCCAGTGCCGAGGTGCGCCTGGGCGACCGGCTGTTCAGTAATGAAGAGCGCTCGGTCAACTCGACTTTTTTCCCCAGTGAGCCGAGCGGCACGATCGACGGGGTGATTCTCGACGTGCCCCGTGGCGTAACGCAGATCGGCAAGTACGACGTGGTCACGATCAACCGCGGCAAACGCGACGGGCTGCGTGACGGCAATGTACTGGCCATCTACAAGACCGGTGAAACGGTACGCGATCGGGTCACCGGCGAATCGGTCAAGGTCCCGGATGAACGCGCTGGGTTACTGATGGTTTTTCGCATCTATGAAAAGCTCAGCTATGGTTTAGTGCTCAACGCCAACCGCTCGCTGTCGATTCAGGACAAGGTGAAAAATCCCTGACCGGCCAAGCCGGTGATACAGAGTTATCTACACAGTTATCCACAGCTTGTCCTGCTGTCGGAAAGCCACTTCGGATCAAGGATGATCAGATGCCGCTGTTCTCTCATGCGTTACCGCCTCTTGCCGAGCTGGAGGCGCGCCTGCTTCTGCACTGTCTGCCTGATATCGGCCCCGCAGGCTTCCACCGGCTGATCGCAGCGTTTGGCTCGGCCGCCCAGGCGCTGGATGCGCCAGCGGGCGCGTGGCGATCACTGCGCTTCGGCCAGGCCACCCTGGACGCCCGCCACAGTCCCCAGGTGCACGCTGACGCCTGCGCTGCGATGGCCTGGCTAGAGCGCCCCGGCCAGCATTTGCTGATGTGGGACCAGGCAGATTATCCAGCGCTGCTGGCCGAAATCGCCGACCCACCGCCCCTGCTGTTCGTGGCCGGCAACCCGGCGATACTGGAAAAGCCGCAACTGGCGATCGTCGGCAGCCGCCGGGCTTCACCGATCGCGCTGGACAATGCGCGGGCCTTTGCGCGCAGCCTGGCAGCGGCCGGGTTCGTCATCACCAGTGGCCTGGCCCTGGGGGTAGACGGGGTCGCGCATCAAGCGGCACTGGACGTGCAAGGCGAAACCGTAGCGGTGCTGGGCACCGGCTTGCAAAAACTTTATCCACAGCGCCACTGTCGCCTGGCCGAAGCGATGATCGCGCAGGGCAGCGCACTGGTTTCCGAGTTCCCGCTGAACGCCCATGCGCAGCCTGGCAATTTTCCTCGACGCAATCGAATCATCAGCGGCCTGTCGCTCGGGGTGTTGGTGGTCGAGGCCAGCCCCGCCAGCGGTTCGCTGATCACCGCGCGCCTGGCCAACGAGCAAGGCCGGGAGGTGTATGCCCTGCCGGGCTCCATCCATCACCCGGGCGCGCGCGGGTGTCATCAGCTGATACGCGAGGGTGCGCAGCTGGTGGAAACCGTCGAGCACATTCTGCAAGGGCTGCGCGGCTGGCAGCAGGTCGTGGCGCCCGCGCCTGCCGTCGACGGCGTGCCGGGCGCTGCCAGCCATCCATTGCTGGCCCTGCTGCGAGCGGCGCCGCTGACCAGCGAAGCGCTGGCGCGCAGCAGTGGCCGAGCGCTGGCCGAGGTGCTGGCGAGCCTGACCGAGCTTGAGGTGCAGGGCCTGGTGACCTGCGAAGCCGGCCGTTGGTTTGCTCGGGTGAGCTGAGTACACTTGGGCCTCCACAACGCGGAGCATTAGCAATGGTGAGCAGTTGGCGTGTGCAGCAAGCCGCGCGCAAGATTCGAGCGGGCGCAGTGATTGCCTATCCCACCGAAGCCGTGTGGGGGCTGGGCTGTGACCCCTGGAACGAAGAAGCGGTCGATCGTCTGCTGGCGATCAAGTCCCGCTCTGTGGATAAGGGGTTGATTCTGGTCGCCGATACCATTCGCCAGTTCGATTTCCTGCTCGAGGACTTTCCCGAACAGTGGATCGACCGTATGGCCAGCACCTGGCCCGGACCGAACACCTGGCTGGTGCCTCACCAGGGACTGTTGCCGGAATGGGTGACCGGCCGGCATGACACCGTGGCGCTGCGAGTCAGTGATCATCCACGGGTGGGGGAACTGTGCGCCCTGGTCGGGCCGCTGATTTCGACGTCTGCCAACCCGCAAGGCCGGCCCGCAGCGCGGACGCGGCTACGGGTCGAACAATATTTTCGCGGTGAGCTGGACATGGTGCTGGGCGGCGCACTGGGCGGTCGACGCAGCCCCAGCGTCATCCGCGACCTGATCAGCGGCGAAGTGATTCGCCCCTGACCGGGATCAGGCCCCCGGCTCCAGAATGGTCGACCCCACGGTCTGCCGAGACGCCAGTTGCTCGTGGGCTTTGCTCGCATCGGCCAGCGCATAGCGCTGGCTGATGTCCACCTGCAGGCTGCCGCTTTCGATCAACTTGAACAGTTCGTCGGCCATGCGCTGCAGGTTCTCACCCACGGCGTAGGTGGCCAGTGTCGGCCGCGTCACGTACAGCGAACCCTTCTGCGACAGCACGCCGAGGTTGACGCCACTGACCGCTCCCGAAGCATTGCCGAAACTGACCAGCAGGCCACGCGGCGCAACGCAGTCCAGCGAGGTTTCCCAGGTGTCCTTGCCGACGCCGTCGTAAACCACCGGGCACTTCTTGCCCTCGGTCAGTTCCAGCACGCGCTGGGCCACGTCTTCATGGCTGTAGTCGATGGTCGCCCAGGCGCCCAGGGCTTTGGCCCGCTCGGCCTTGGCGGCGTTGCCCACCGTGCCGATCAAGCGTACGCCGAGGGCCTTGGCCCATTGGCAGGCGAACGAGCCCACGCCACCGGCCGCCGCGTGGAACAGAATGGTCTCACCGCCTTTCAGGTCATAGGTCTGGCGAAACAGGTATTGCACGGTCAGGCCCTTGAGCATGACGGCGGCGGCCTGGTCGAAGCTGATGGACTCCGGCAGCTTGACCAGCACGGCGGCTGGCAGCACGTGGTGGGTGCTGTAGGCGCCCAGCGGGCCGCCTGCGTAGGCCACGCGATCACCGGGTTGCAGGTGTTGAACCTCGCTGCCGACCGCTTCGATCACCCCGGCGCCTTCGCTGCCCAGGCCCGATGGCAGGGAGGCCGCGGGGTACAGGCCACTGCGGAAGTAGGTGTCGATGTAATTCAGCCCGATCGCCTCATTACGCACGCGGACCTCCTGCGGGCCCAGTGGCTTGGGCTCGAAGTCGACGAACTGCAAGACCTCGGGGCCGCCGTGGGTGCTGAATTGGATACGCTTCGCCATCTGCTGTCTCCTGATTGTTTTTGCCACGAAGGGCCTATCGGACGCTTTTGCTTGACCGGCGTCAACTGTGGTGCCCTGCCTACCGATGGTATGCTAGCGCCGAATTTCCCTGGCCGGCGGTTCGTTCGCCGGCCGGAGCTTCTTCAGGATGACGCCATGACCACTCGCACCGAGGCTGTGAAAGCCTACCTGCTCGACCTGCAGGACCGAATTTGCGCCGCCCTGCAGCATGAGGATGGCGCCGCCGCGTTCGCCGAAGACGCCTGGACCCGGCCTGCCGGTGGTGGCGGCCGCACGCGGGTGATCGAGAACGGCCAGGTGATCGAGAAAGGCGGGGTGAATTTTTCCCACGTGTTCGGCGCCGGCCTGCCGCCCTCGGCCAGCGCGCATCGCCCGGAACTGGCCGGGCGTGGCTTCGAAGCCCTGGGCGTGTCGCTGGTGATCCACCCGCATAACCCGCACATCCCCACGTCGCACGCCAACGTGCGTTTCTTCATTGCCGAAAAGGAGGGTGAGGAAGCCGTCTGGTGGTTCGGTGGCGGTTTCGACCTGACGCCCTACTACGCCCATGAAGAAGACTGCATCCACTGGCACCGTGTTGCGCAGCAGGCCTGCGAGCCCTTCGGTGCCGAGGTCTACCCACGCTACAAGGCGTGGTGCGACCGCTACTTCCACCTCAAGCACCGCAATGAGCCGCGCGGTGTCGGCGGCCTGTTTTTCGACGACCTGAACGAGTGGGATTTCGACACCAGCTTCGCCTTCATGCGGGCGATTGGCGACGCGTTCCTGCAGGCCTATGTGCCGATCATGCAGCGCCGCAAGCACATGGCCTATACGGCGCAGCAGCGCGAATTCCAGGAATTTCGACGCGGTCGCTATGTCGAGTTCAACCTGGTGTATGACCGCGGCACGTTGTTCGGCCTGCAATCGGGCGGGCGTACCGAGTCGATCCTGATGTCGCTGCCGCCGCAGGTGCGCTGGGGCTATGATTGGAAAGCCGTGCCGGGCAGCGAAGAAGCCCGCCTGACCGACTACTTTCTTCAGGATCGCGACTGGCTGGCTGAAGCGGATGCCTGATACCGACCCTTTTCTTGCACGCGCAGTAACCTGTGCGTCTGCCTCTGATTAAGGAATTTCGTGAATGGACCGTTATGTCGTTTTCGGCAATCCGATAGGCCACAGCAAATCACCCGCTATCCACACCCTGTTCGCCGAACAGACAGGCCAGTCGCTGGAATACACCACGTTGCTGGCGCCGATCGATGGCTTCGCCGACTGCGCCCTAGGCTTCTTCAAGGAAGGACGCGGCGCCAACGTCACGGTGCCGTTCAAGGAGGACGCGTTCCGCCTGTGCAGCGTGCTGACCCCAAGGGCCCAGCGTGCCGGTGCGGTGAACATGCTGACGCGCCTGGCCGATGGCTCCCTGCGCGGCGACAACACCGACGGTACCGGCCTGGTGCGCGACCTCACGGCCAATGCCGGGGTGGTGATTCAGGGCAAGCGAGTGCTGCTGCTGGGCGCCGGCGGTGCTGCTCGGGGGGTGATCGAGTCACTGCTCGAACAGCAGCCATTGGCACTGATCATCGCCAACCGTACCGTGGAAAAGGCCGAAGCGCTGGCCGGCCACTTCGCTTCGCTGGGCCCGGTGTCGGCCAGCAGCTTCGAATGGCTGGAAGAGCCGGTGGACATCATTATCAACGCCACTTCGGCCAGCCTGGCCGGGGCGTTGCCGCCGATCGCCAGCAGCCTGATCGAGCCCGGTGTGACGGTGTGCTACGACATGATGTACGGCAAGGAGCCGACGCTGTTCTGCCAATGGGCCACCGAGCACGGCGCGGCCCGGGCCGTGGACGGCTTTGGCATGCTGGTCGAGCAGGCGGCCGAGGCGTTTGCCTACTGGCGCGGTGTGCAGCCGGACACCGCGCCGGTGCTGGCCGCCTTGCGCGAGCAAATGGCCGCCAGCTGACGCGGCGGCCTGTCGTGGTGGTCAGAGCCTGGCCTTGACCGCTGCCAGGCCCTCTTTGCCATTGAGGGTGTTCACGCCTTTGAGCCATTCATCCAGCACCGCTGGATTCGCCTTGAGCCACGCTTTGGCGGCGTCGGCATTGCTCGATTTGTCATTGGCCACGGTGGCCATGATGCTGTTCTCCATGGGCAGGGTGAACGTGAGGTTGGTCAACAGCTTCGCCACGTTCGGGCAAGCCTCGGCGTAGCCTTTGCGCGTCAGCGTGTAGACGCTGCCGCTGGTGCCGAAATACGCTTCGCCGCCCTTGAGGTAGTGCATCTTCATTTGCACGTTCATGGGGTGCGGGGTCCAGCCCAGGAACACGATGAAGCGGTCCGCCGAAGAGGCCTTGGTTGCCCTGGCCACCTGCGCCAGCATCGCTTGCTCGCTGGACTCCACCAGTTTCCACTGGCCGAGGTTGAAGTCGTTCTTCTTGATGATCTCCTGCAGGGACAGGTTGGCGGGCGCGCCGGAGCCGATGCCGTAGATTTTGCGATCGAACTTGTCGGCCTGTTTGTTCAGGTCCTCGAACGTGCGCACGCCGGCGTTCCACACATAGTCGGGCACCGCGAGGGTGAATTCGGTGCCTTCCAGGTTCTTGTGCAATTGCACCACTGAGCCGTTGGCAACGAAGGTGTCATAAAACCCTTGGTGCGCAGGCATCCAGGCACCGAGAAAAACGTCCACCTTGCCGTCTTTCAGCCCGCCGTAGGTAATGGGCACCGCCAGGGTGTCCACCTTGGTCTTGTAGCCCAGGCCGTCGAGCAGCCAGCCGGTCACGGCATTGGTGGCAGCAATGTCGCTCCAGCCGGGGTCGGCCATTCGAACCGTGCTGCAACTGGCATCGTCGGCCACTGCTGCCTGGCTGGCCAAGGCGAATCCGGTGAGTAGCAGTGCTGGGGATATCTTGATCATGGCGTGCCCTTTTTGACTTCGAGTTATTGGCAGGGTTGTGGATAACGTGCCTTGCGCTCCAGATCGTCCAGGTCGATGTGGTTGCGCATGTACTGCTGACTGGCGTCCACCAGCGGCTGGTGATCCCAGCTCTTCAGCGTCCCACGGCTCAGCGCGTCCGCCACCAGGCGCCGACGGCGCTGGCTGGCGAGGACTTGCCGGGCGATGGCCGGGATGTCCCATTTTTGCCGCGCCTCCTGCATGAAAGCCTCCAGCACTGCCTGGTGCGCGGGCGACTGACCCAGGTTCTCGCGCTCGTGCGGGTCGTTGTGCAGGTCGAACAACAGGCAGGGGTCCTGCTCACTGTAGATAAACTTCCAGCGTTCGCGGCGAATCATCATCAAGGGGCTCAGGGTTCCTTCGGCCATGTACTCGCCGAACACCTCGTCATGCCCGCCGCTGCCCTGCAGGTGCCCCAGCAGCGAGCGCCCGTCGATCGGCAAACCGGGCTCCAGCGTTCCGCCCGCCCACTCAACCAGGGTTGGCAACAGGTCGGCGGTGGAGACCGCGGCCGTGACCCTGGCGGGCGCGAATTGACCGGGGGCGCAGATCAACAACGGTACCCGCGCGGCCATGTCGAACCAGTGCATTTTGTACCAGAGGCCCTTCTCGCCAAGCATGTCGCCATGATCGCCGGAGAACACGATGAGGGTGTCGTCGGCCAGGCCGATTTCATCCAGCGTCTGCAGCAGCTTGCCGACGTTGTCATCAATGTAGCTGCAGGCACCGAAATAGGCCCGTCGTGCATCGCGGATCTTTTCCAGCGGCAGGGTTTTGCCCCACAGGTCATACACCTTGAGCAACCGCTGGGAGTGCGGGTCCAGACTGTCCTGGGTCGGGACTTGTTCAGGCATGGGAATGTCGCTGTCGGTGTACAGGTCCCAGAATGGCTTGGGTATGGTGTACGGGTCGTGGGGGTGAGTCATCGACACCGTCAGGCAAAAGGGTTGATCACCGCCCTGGCGAACATGGTCGTACAGGTACTGCCGAGCCTTGAACACCACCTCTTCATCGAAGTCCAGTTGATTGGTGCGCACGCAGGGCCCGGCCTGCAACACCGAAGACATGTTGTGATACCAGCTGGGCCGCTGCTCGGGTTCGTCCCAGTTCACCGCCCAGCCATAGTCCGCCGGGTAGATATCGCTGGTCAGCCGTTCCTCATAGCCATGCAACTGATCGGGGCCGCAGAAATGCATCTTGCCGGACAACGCAGTGCGATAGCCCAGCCGGCGCAGGTAGTGGGCATACGTCGGCACATCGGCAGGAAAGTCAGCGGCGTTGTCGTAGGCGCCGATCTTGCTCGGCAGTTGGCCGCTGACCAGCGTGAAACGCGAGGGTGCGCACAGGGGGCTATTGCAATAGGCCGCGTCGAACACCACCGCACGCTCGGCAAGGCGGGACAGGTGCGGCAGCTTGATTGGCGAGTCGCCGTACAGCGGTAACAAGGGGGCGGCCATCTGGTCGGCCATGATGAACAGAATGTTCTTGCGCTTCATCGATTCGCTGCACTCCATGTCTGGTATTTATGCGACATTGCGTAAAGTCAGCATGCAAGGCCTTAACCGACGGGTAAAGCCTGCCCCAGACAATGCTTAGGATAAGCTGTGCTTATGTATGAAACCTTGGGTGCCCTGTCGCTCGACCTGCTGCGCGTGTTCGAATCCTGCGCTCGGCTGCGCAGCTTTACCGCTGCGGCGGCTGAGCTGGGCACCACGCAGCCCGCCGTCAGCCAGCAGGTCAAACGCCTGGAGGAACAACTGGCCACGCGCCTGTTCGATCGTATTTATCGCGGCATCGAACTGACCGATGCCGGGGAGACGCTATTCGAGGCCGTGCAAAGCGGGCTGCAACGGCTCGACGCGGGGCTGGAGGCAATCACCGCACAACCCCAGCACGAGGTGTTGCAGGTGGCCACGGATTTTGCCTTCGCGGCCTACTGGCTGATGCCGCGCCTGCACCGCTTCCATGAGGCATGGCCGCACGTTGACGTCAGCCTGGTGACCAGCGAGCGCAGCCACGCCATGGTGCGCCCGGACATCGACGTGGCGGTGGTGTTCGGCGATGGTCGGTTCAAGCAGAGCGATAGCCACTGGTTGTTCGGCGAAGAAGTGTTCCCCGTATGCAGCCCTCGTTTACTCGAAGGGCGCCCGCAGCCGTTGACCGACAGCGACCTGCTCCACCTGCCGCTGCTGCACCTGCGCGCGGAAAGCAGCAGCCACTGGTTCAACTGGGGCGCGATGTTCCGGGCCTTGGGCCTTGGTTGCTCGCCGGCGCCGGGCCAGTTGCGATTCGACAATTACACCCTGTTGATCCAGGCGGCCATTGCCGGCCAGGGCGTCGCCATCGGTTGGCGGCACCTGGTGGACCCGATGCTGGAGCAGGGTCTGTTGTGTCGGCCGGTCGCGGCGAGTGCAACGTCGTCGCTGGCCTATTACGCCGTGGTGTCGACGCGCAAGCGTCGTGGCCCGTTGGTGCAGCCGTTTCTCGACTGGATGATGGCTGAGCGGGCCGCGCAGCCCTGAACGGTTCCTTGCCGCTCAGGGCAGCCGGTGTCAGGCAACGGCTGCCCTGGCCGGCCGTCAGCCGCGCGCGGAACGCACGCCCTGCGCCAGGGCACTGCACAGCGCCAGCACGTCTTCGACCGCTTGCTCGGGGCGCTCGGCCTTGGCGATCTTGTCGACCAGCGCCGAGCCCACCACCACCCCTTCGGCCAGGCGCGCAATGGCTGCGGCCTGCTCGGGGGTGCGGATGCCGAAACCGACACTGATCGGCAGATCGGTGTGCCGGCGCAGGCGTTCGATGGCGCTGCCGACGTGTTCGCTGGTGGCTGAACCGGCGCCGGTCACGCCTGCGACCGAAACGTAGTAGACGAACCCGGAGCTGCGCTCCAGCACCCGCGGCAGGCGTGCGTCGTCGGTGGTCGGTGTGGTCAGGCGGATGAAGTCGATCCCGGCGGCCTGGGCCGGCGCTGCCAGTTCGGCGTCATGCTCGGGCGGCAGGTCGACGATGATCAGGCCATCGACGCCGGCCGATTGGGCCTGCTCGATGAACGCTTCAACGCCAAAACGGTGGATCGGGTTGTAGTAACCCATCAACACGATGGGCGTGGTCTGGTTGTCGACGCGGAACTCACGCACCATCTGCAGGGTTTTGGCCAGGGTCTGGCCCGCTTCCAAGGCGCGCAGGGTCGCCAACTGGATGGCCACGCCGTCGGCCATGGGGTCGGTGAACGGCATGCCCAGTTCGATCACGTCCGCACCGGCGGCCGGCAAGCCCTTGAGGATGGCCAGAGAAGCGTCGTAACCGGGGTCGCCGGCGGTGACGAAGGTGACCAGGGCAGCGCGGCCCTCGGCCTTCAGGTCGGCGAAACGTTGTTCAAGACGGCTCATGCCAGGGTCTCCTGCGGGTGTGCGCCCGCCATGTGGTTCATCACGGTCTGCATGTCTTTGTCACCCCGACCGGACAGGCACACCACCATCAAGTGGTCCTTGGGCAGGGTCGGCGCGCGCTTGATGGCTTCAGCCAGGGCGTGCGCGGTTTCCAGCGCCGGAATAATGCCTTCCAGGCGGCACGTGGTGTGAAAGGCAGCCAAGGCTTCGTCATCGGTGATGCTGACGTATTTGACCCGCTCCATCTCGTGCAACCAGGCGTGCTCAGGGCCGATGCCGGGGTAGTCGAGGCCCGCGGAGATCGAATGGGCGTCGGTGATCTGACCATCGGCGTCTTGCAGCAGGTAGGTGCGGTTGCCGTGCAACACACCGGGCACACCGCCGTTGAGGCTGGCCGCGTGCAGGCTGGTGGTGACACCGTGGCCACCGGCTTCGACGCCGATGATCTCAACGCTGGCATCATCCAGGAACGGGTGGAACAGGCCCATGGCGTTCGAGCCGCCGCCCACGCAGGCAACCAGGCTGTCGGGCAGGCGGCCCCGTTTTTCCTGAAGCTGGGTCTTGGTTTCCTTGCCGATGATCGATTGGAAGTCACGCACCATGGCTGGGTACGGATGCGGACCGGCCACGGTACCGATCAGGTAGAACGTGTCGTCGACGTTGGTGACCCAGTCGCGCAGCGCCTCGTTCATGGCGTCCTTGAGCGTGCCGGTACCGGCCGTCACGGGCACGATCTCGGCGCCCAACAGCTTCATCCGGAACACGTTGGCCTGTTGCCGCTCGATGTCGGTCGCGCCCATGTAGATCACGCAGGGCAAGCCGAAACGGGCGGCCACGGTCGCTGTCGCCACGCCATGCATGCCGGCGCCGGTTTCAGCGATCAGGCGCTTTTTGCCCATGCGCTTGGCCAACAGCACCTGGCCGATTCAGTTGTTCACTTTGTGCGCGCCGGTGTGATTCAGCTCTTCGCGCTTGAAGTAGATCTGGGCGCCACCGCAGTGCTCGGTCAACCGCTCGGCCAGGTACAGCGGGTTGGGCCGGCCAATGTAGTCGCGCTGGAAATAGGCCAGTTGTTCAAGGAATTCCGGGTCCTGCTTGGCGGCTTCGTATTCACGGGCCAGGTCGAGGACCAGCGGCATCAAGGTCTCGGCGACGTAGCGGCCGCCGAAAGCGCCGAACAAACCGTTGGCGTCGGGGCCGTTGCGAAGAGTGCTCTGGGTCATGGGACCTCCTGCGAGAATTGGGTCAGGGCCGCCGTGGAGCGCGGCAATGGCACTACTTTAACCAGCGCACGCGACGATGAAAACCGATAAGATTGCAGCCACCTGTCAGGAAAACTCACCTATACCATGAGCCACGACCTCCCCCCGTTGAACGCCCTGCGCGCCTTTGAAGCGACTGCCCGCCTGGGCAGCGTCAACCAGGCAGCGCGGGAGCTGCACGTCACACACGGCGCCGTCAGTCGCCAGTTGAAAGCCCTTGAGGAACACCTGGGCCTGGCCCTGTTCAGCAAGGATGGTCGTGGCCTAAAGCTCACCGATGCCGGCAGTCGGTTGCGTGATGCCAGCGGCGAGGCGTTTCAGCGTCTGCGTGGCGTGTGTGCCGAACTGATGCAGCAACAGGTGGATGCGCCATTTGTACTTGGCTGCCCTGGCAGCCTGCTCGCGCGCTGGTTCATACCGCGGCTGGGCAGGCTCAATGCCGAATTGCCGGACCTGCGCCTGCATCTGTCGGCCGGCGAAGGCGACCTCGACCCCCGGCGGCCGGGCCTCGATGCACTGCTGGTGTTCGCCGAGCCGCCCTGGCCTGCCGACATGCAAGTGTACGAGCTGGTCGGCGAAAAAATCGGGCCGGTGCTCAGCCCGCGTCTGGCTCATGATGAGCGCTTGCTCGGCACGCCGGCCGATGCCTTGCTGGGTCAGCCACTGCTGCATACGGCATCGCGACCGCAAGCATGGCCGAACTGGGCACACGCCAACGGCCTTGACGAAGCGCTATTGCACTACGGTCAGGGTTTCGAGCATCTGTATTATCTGCTGGAGGCGGCGGTGGCCGGGTTGGGCATCGCGATCGCTCCGCAGCCGCTGGTCAGCGACGACCTACAGGCCGGACGTCTGGTAGCACCCTGGGGCTTCACCCAGACAGAGGCGCGTTTGGCCCTGTGGGTACCGCGGCGCGCCGAAGAAGGGCGCGCCGCGCAACTCGCGCGTTGGCTCCAGCGTGAGCTGGAGCGCCAAGGCGATCAGTGATTGCGCTTGCACATCAGGAAGGCGGCCAGCAGGCCCAGTGCACCCACGGCAACGCCGGCGGTCGCCCATGGATGTTCCTGAGCGTAGTCACGGGTGGCAACGCTGGTTTCGCGGGTTTTCACTTTGACTTCTTCATACGCATCGCTCAGCAGGCTGCGCGAGTGCTTCAGGGCACTTTCCGCGTTGCTTTTCAGGGCCTTCAGCGTTTTGCGCGATTCGTCGGAAGCATCGTCCTTCAAGCCTTCCAGCGAACGCAACAGGCTTTCGATCTCGGCTTCCATGCTTTGCAGCGAGGCTTTACGTAGTGAGCTATTAGCCATGGTGTGTCTCCTTCAGGGGTGATGATCAGGTGTAAGTTTCCGACTGCACCGCTTCGGGAAAGTGCAGTTGCGATGAACTTTTCATTGGAAATTCCCCACTGAGATATGCAGCCACGCTTTGTTGCAAAACCCAAGGAGAGCTTCCATGAGTGATCACCACACGTACAAAAAAGTCGAACTCGTCGGTTCGTCCACCACCAGCATCGAAGACGCGATCAACAACGCCCTGGCCGAAGCCAGCAAGAGCCTGCAGAACCTGGAGTGGTTCGAAGTGACTGAAACCCGTGGCCACATCGAAAACGGCCGGGCAGCGCACTTCCAGGTCACCCTCAAGGTCGGCTTCCGCATCACCAACAGCTGAAGCGCCGGGCCCTTCGTTCAATCCAACCCAGGAATGTGTCCATGAAGCAAATGATATTGGCAGTAGGTTTGCTCAGCCTTGCGGGTACCGCGCTGGCCGCGGGAAAACCGTGCGAAACGCTCAAAAGTGAGATCGACGCAAAGATCCAGGCCAAGGGTGCTTCCGGGTACTCCCTGGAAATCGTCGACAAGGGCAGCGTCACGGACCAGCAGGTGGTTGGCACGTGCGAAGGTGGCACCAAAGAAATCGTCTACAAGCGCTGACGGCTCCAGCCGAGGCGTGGCCTTGTGCACAGTGAAGATCGGCGAGCCTGCGTCCTGCACTCGCCGATGACAGTATCGACTGCCGCGATCAGGCCTGGTTGACCAGGTTCGCCAGCAGCTCGTAGGAGCGCAGCCGGTCGGCGTGCTCGTACAGGTCGCACGTAAAAATCAGCTCGTCGGCTCCGGTCTGCTCCAGCAGCACGTCCAGCCGTGCTCGAATTTTCTCGGGCCCGCCAATCATCGCCAGACCGAGGAAGCTCGACACCGCGTCCTTTTCATGGGGCAGCCACATCCCGTTCATGCTGTCGACCGGAGGCTGTTGCATCAGGCTTTCGCCGCGAATCAGGTTCAGGATACGCCGGTACACCGAGGTGGCCAGGTAGTCGGCCTGCTCGTCGGTGTCGGCGGCAACCATTGGAATGCCGAGCATTACGTAGGGTTTGTCGAGCACGGCCGAAGGCTTGAAGTGCGCTCGGTAGACACGAATGGCCTCGTGCATGTAGCGCGGCGCGAAATGCGAGGCGAACGCATAGGGCAAGCCGTACATGCCCGCCAACTGCGCACTGAACAGGCTGGAGCCCAGCAGCCAGATCGGCACCTGGGTACCGGTACCGGGCACGGCGATCACTTTTTGCTCGGGTGTGCGCGGGCCCAGGTAATTGATCAGCTCCAGCACATCGTCCGGGAAGTCGTCGGCGCTGCCCGAGCGTTCGCGTCGCAAGGCCCTGGCGGTCATCTGGTCGGAGCCGGGGGCACGGCCCAGGCCCAGGTCGATCCGGCCGGGGTAAAGGCTTTCCAGGGTACCGAACTGTTCGGCGATCACCAATGGGGCATGGTTGGGCAGCATGATCCCGCCCGAGCCGACGCGAATGCGCTGGGTGCCGCCTGCCAGATAGCCGAGCAGCACCGAAGTGGCGGAACTGGCGATGCCGTCCATGTTGTGGTGTTCGGCGACCCAGAAGCGGTTGTAACCCCATTGTTCGCCGTGCCGGGCCAGGTCCAGCGAGTTGTGCAGGGATTGCGCGGGGCCTTGGTCCTGGCGCACGGGCACCAGGTCGAGTATGGATATCTTGGTGTCGATCAGTCGTTTCATGAGTGCAGGATGTCCTCGTGCGGATGCAACGAACATCGTTACCATCCTAATGATCTTTGAGTATGGGCATATCCCAAGGATTCAATAGCCGAACAGCTATTCGGCCAAATCAGGACTGAACTTGCCCAAACGGCCAGCCTCTGATTTTTAGTATGCGCGAACCCGTCGCGCTGATTCTGGAGGCATCATGAGCACGATCAAGAAGACAGCATCGGCCGTTTGGCAAGGCGACCTGAAAACCGGTAAAGGCCAGATCTCCACGCAAAGTGGCGCGTTGAAGGACAACCCATACGGTTTCAACACCCGTTTCGAAGGCCAGCCGGGCACCAACCCCGAAGAGCTGATCGGTGCAGCGCACGCAGGCTGCTTCTCGATGGCGTTTTCGATGATCCTGGGCGGCGAAGGCTTCACCCCCGACAAGATCGAAACCAGTGCCGAAGTGTCGCTGGACAAGCAGGGCGACGGGTTCGCGATCACCGCGATCAAGCTGACCATGAGCGCGACCATTCCAAACATCGACCAGGCCAAATTCGAAGAGCTGGCCAATAAAGCCAAAGAAGGCTGCCCAGTGTCGAAAGTGCTGAACGCCGACATTACCCTGGACGCCAAGCTCAACGGCTGATGGACATCACTGCCAGCGCACGGATGCAGAGAGGAATGAACTATGAAGCGATTCGTTCTAGCGGTCTTCTGCAGTGCGTTGGCAGGTGTTGCCGCTGCGGCCCCCAAGCCCTGCGCAGAACTGAAGGCGGAAATCGAAGCCAAGATCCAGGCCCAGGGTGTGGCGTCCTACACGCTGGAGATCGTCCCCGCCGCCGAAGCGACCGATCCGACGATTGTTGTCGGCAGCTGCGAGTACGGCAGCAAAAAGATCATCTACCAGAAGAATGACACCTGAGCCCTGGCTCTGCGCTGGGGCTCACAGGCAATTGATGTGGCTGTCTTCGGCGACGATCTGGCGTTGGCTGTCATACAGCCGGGCACTGGGCCGCAGGCCAATTTCGCGGGCTTCGACGCGATAGCGCTGCCCCGCCTGGAAATGCTCGTAGCGCAGGGTGATGTAGCATTTGCGCTCGAAGGTGTCGGTGTTGAAGCCGATCCCGCCATACACCTCGAAATCGAAGCGCACGATCAGCTCATGTTCGCCGGGCGTCACTTGAAAATAGCGGCCATCGGGCCACCGTCGATCGTCTAGCCGATCCGCCATCACCAGCTTGCCGCTGACCGTACTCAAGTCGACCCAGGCCAGGCGCGGGTCGGCTTGGGGGACGGGCGTGGTGGTGCAGGCCGACAATGCCACTGCGGTGAACAACCAGAACATTCTGCGCATGCCATGCACTCCATTGGGCAGGGGCTGCAACCGGTGGGCCCGCCCTGGGATCAAGCGCGCTGGCAACCCGCCGGCTGGGCCTGCCCTACCACTCGCTGCTGCTGATCATACAGCTTAGCCCACGGGCGAAAGCCCACACTGCCGGCTTCCAGGCGGTAACGTTGGCCGGCGTTGAATGCCTTGTAGGTCAGGTTCAGCTCGCAGTCCCGCCACAGCGCCTGGGGCACCGGGCCGATGTTGGTCGGCTCCACGGGGAATTGGAAGCGCACCGTCAGTTCGTGGCTGCCGGGCTGCACTTCGAAGTAGCGGGTGTCCTGCCATTCGCGCTCGTCGACCTCCGTCGCGTGCAAGGTATTTTCCTTGGCCGCTTGCAGATCGATCCAGGCCTGATCAGGATTGGGATCCGGCAGACCGGCACAGCCGCCAAGGGCGAGCAGGCCGCCAGCCATCAGAAAAGCGCGCATGGTAAAACTCCAGGTGGTGATCACGACCGCTGCGCGGGTGCAGAGAGTCAATGCATGATTGGACAGGTCGTTTTATCGCATTCAGGCTACGGCTCACTCGACCGTTTTTTGCGGTGGTTGGTTCCCCTGGCACTGATTTTTCTGCTCGCCGGTTGCTCCAGCGTGAGCTACTACCAGCAATTGGCTGCGGGGCAATGGCAACTGCTGCGCGCGCGCCAGCCGGTGGCCTCGGTGATCGCCGATCCGCAGCAACCGCAAAAGCTGCGCGAGCACCTGCGCCAGGTCCAGGCGGCGAGGAACTTCGCCAGCCAACGTTTGCATCTGCCCGATAACGGCAGCTATCGGACCTACGCCGACATCGGCCGTCCCTATGTGGTCTGGAATGTGTTCGCCACCCCGGCACTGAGCCTGTCACCGCGCACGCAGTGTTTTCCGATCGCCGGCTGCGTCGCCTATCGCGGCTATTACCACCAGAGTGCGGCGCGCGGCGCGGCGGCGCTGCTGCGGCTCGACGGGCTCGACGTGCACGTGGGGGGCGTGCAGGCCTATTCGACGCTGGGCTGGTTCGACGATCCGATCCTGAGCTCGATGGTGGGTGCCGACGAACAGCGGCTGGCGAGCGTCATCTTTCACGAGCTGGCGCACCAACGCTTTTATATCCAGGACGACACACCGTTCAACGAGTCCTTCGCCACCTTCGTCGAACAGCAGGGCAGCCGTGAGTGGCGAACCGCACAAGGCCTGCCGCCTGCCGATCCGCAGGTGGAGCGCCAGCGCGGGCAGTTCATCGCGCTGGTGCTCGACACCCGCGAGCGGCTGCAGGCGCTGTATCGCCAGCCCCTGGCGCCGGCGCCGATGCTGCAGCGCAAGGCGGCCGAATTCGAACGTCTGCGCCAGCGCTACGCGCAGATGCGTGATGAGCAGTGGCACGGCGACCGTCGCTACGATGCCTGGGTCTATTCACCCCTGAACAATGCCAAGTTGCTGCCCTTTGGTTTGTACGACCAGTGGGTGCCCGCCTTCGCCACCCTGTTCACGCAGGCTGGCGGCGACTGGCCGCTGTTCTATCGCCAGGTGGAGCGCCTGGGCCGGTTGCCGCCCCAGGCGCGGGGTCAGACATTGCGGGCCTTGATGGCGCCTTGAATGAACGCCTGGTGCAGCTCGGCCAGGGTATCGAAATGCCAGGTCGGCGTTTGCGCCTCCAGCTCGGCGCGATCGCCAAAGCCGTAGCCCACCGCCACACACTCCAGGCCATTGCTGTGGGCGCCGATCAGGTCGTGCTTGCGGTCGCCGATCATCAGGGTCTGCGCCGGGTCCAGGCCTTCCTCGGCCAGCAGGTGGGCGATCAGCTCGACCTTGTTGGTGCGGGTACCGTCCAGCTCACTGCCATAGATCACCTTGAAATGCCGGGCGAAGTCGAAGTGCCGCGCGATCTCCCGAGCGAATTCCCAGGGCTTGGAGGTCGCGATGTACAGGTGCCGGCCCTGTGCCTGCAGGGTGTCGAGCAGCTCGATGACGCCCTCGAACACTTCGTTCTCGTACAGGCCGGTGACCTTGAAGCGCTCGCGATAGAAATTCACGGCCTGCCAGGCGCGCGCTTCGTCGAAATCGTAGAACTGCATAAACGCCTGCAGCAGGGGCGGGCCGATGAAATGCTCGAGCTTGCGCAGGTCCGGTTCGTCGATGCCCAGCTTGGCCAGGGCATACTGGATCGAGCGCGTGATGCCCTGGCGCGGGTCGGTCAGTGTACCGTCGAGGTCGAATAGAATGTTGCGGTGGTGCATGGCGATTCTCACGGTTGCTGGTCGAAACCTTCGGCCAGGTGTTGGTCTTTGAGCTTGACGTAGTTGCCGGCGGTGTAGCTGAAGAACGAACGCTCTTTCTCCGTCAGGGGGCGAGCCTGCTTGACCGGGCTGCCGACATACAGAAAACCGCTTTCCAGGCGTTTGCCCGGCGGCACCAGGCTGCCGGCGCCGATGATCACCTCGTCTTCGACGATGGCGCCGTCCATCACTGTGCTACCCATGCCGATCAGAATGCGACTGCCCACGGTGCAGCCGTGCAGCATGACCTTGTGGCCGATGGTCACGTCGTCGCCGATCAACAGAGGAAAACCGTCGGGGTTGAAAGGCCCGGCGTGGGTGATGTGCAGCACACTGCCGTCCTGCACGCTGGTCCGTTTGCCGATACGAATACGGTGCATATCGCCGCGAATGACGGTCAGAGGCCATACCGAACTGTCGGTGCCGATTTCAACGTCGCCGATGACCACCGCCGAGTGGTCGACGAACGCACGTTCGCCGAGCTTGGGCGTATGCTGCTGGAATCTGCGAAGAGTCACGATAGCTTCCTTCTGTTGCGCTGATAGCTGCGGTTAGCGTGGATTGTAATTAAGATGTCCCCGTGTTTCTTCTCAGCCAAGGTGTTTAACCGTGAGCGCGAATCCCCTTTTGCAGTCGTATGACCTGCCGCCCTTTTCGGCGATCCGTGCCGAGCACGTACAGCCGGCGATCGAGCAGATCCTGGCCGACAACCGCGCGGCCATTGCCCGTATTCTTGAAACCCAGGGCCAGCAGCCTAGCTGGGAAGGCCTGGTATTGGCCATGGATGAATTGAACGACCGGCTGGGCGCGGCCTGGAGCCCGGTCAGCCATTTGAACGCCGTGTGCAACAGCGCTGCCCTGCGCGAGGCGTATGAGGCGTGCCTGCCGGCGTTGAGTGCCTACTCGACCGAACTGGGCCAGAACCGCGCGCTGTTCCAGGCCTTCGAGGCGCTGGCCAACAGCCCCGAAGCTGCCGGTTTCGACGTGGCGCAGAAGACCATCCTGGAACACTCGCTGCGCGACTTCCGCCTGTCGGGGATCGACCTGCCGGCCGACCAGCAGAAGCGCTATGCCGAAGTGCAAAGCAAACTGTCCGAGCTGGGCAGTCGCTTCTCCAACCAGTTGCTCGACGCTACCCAGGCCTGGAGCAAGCAGGTCACCGACGAAACCCGACTGGCGGGCCTGACCGACTCGGCCAAGGCGCAAATGGCTGCCGCGGCCAAGGCCAAGGACCTCGAGGGCTGGCTGATCACGTTGGAATTCCCCAGCTACTACGCGGTGATGACCTACGCCCATGACCGCGCCCTGCGCGAAGAAGTGTACGCGGCCTACTGCACGCGCGCCTCGGACCAGGGCCCGAATGCCGGGCAGAACGACAATGGCCCGGTGATGCGCGACATCCTCGACCTGCGTCAGGAGTTGGCCGAGCTGCTGGGTTATGCCAGCTTTTCCGAATTGAGCCTGGCCACCAAGATGGCCGAGTCCAGCGACCAGGTGCTGTCGTTCCTGCGCGACCTGGCCCAGCGCAGCAAGCCGTTCGCCGAGCAGGACCTGCAACAGCTGCGGGCCTATGCCGCCGAGCAGGGCTGCGCCGACCTGCAAAGCTGGGACAGCGGTTTCTACGGCGAGAAACTGCGCGAGCAGCGCTACAGCGTGTCCCAGGAAACCCTGCGGGCCTACTTCCCGATCGACAAGGTACTCGGTGGCCTGTTCGCCATCGTGCAACGCCTGTACGGCATCGAGATTGCCGAACAGAAAGGCTTCGACACCTGGCACCCGGACGTTCGCCTGTTCGAAATCAAGGAAAACGGCCAACACGTCGGGCGGTTCTTCTTCGACCTCTACGCGCGCGCCAACAAGCGCGGTGGCGCCTGGATGGACGGCGCCCGCGACCGCCGGCGCACCGCCGACGGCGTATTGCAAAGCCCGGTCGCCAACCTGGTGTGCAACTTCACCCCTGCCGATGCAGGCAAGCCTGCCCTGCTGACCCACGATGAAGTCACCACCCTGTTTCACGAGTTTGGCCACGGGCTGCACCACCTGCTGACCCGGGTCGAACATGCCGGTGTGTCCGGAATCAACGGCGTGGCCTGGGATGCGGTCGAGCTGCCCAGCCAGTTCATGGAAAACTGGTGCTGGGAGCCTGAAGGCCTGGCGTTGATCTCCGGTCATTACGAAACCGGGGAGCCACTGCCGCAGGACCTGCTGGAAAAAATGCTGGCGGCGAAAAACTTCCAGTCGGGCCTGATGATGGTGCGCCAGATCGAGTTCTCGCTGTTCGACTTCCAGCTGCATGCCTCCCACGGCGACGGTCGCAGCGTGCTTGAAGTGCTCGATGGCGTGCGCGACGAAGTCTCGGTCATGCGCCCGCCGGCCTACAACCGGTTCCCGAACAGCTTCGCGCACATCTTTGCTGGCGGTTATGCGGCCGGTTACTACAGCTACAAGTGGGCAGAAGTGCTGTCGGCCGACGCGTTCTCGCGCTTCGAAGAGGATGGCGTGCTCAATGCCCAGACCGGTCGCGCCTTCCGCGAAGCGATCCTGGCCCGCGGCGGCTCGCAGGCACCGATGGTATTGTTCGTCGACTTCCGTGGTCGCGAGCCGTCGATCGATGCCTTGCTGCGCCACAGCGGCTTGAGCGAGGAAGCGGCAGCATGACCGATGCACCGTCGAACGTGACCAAGAAGCGCTTCATTGCCGGGGCGGTATGCCCGGCCTGCAGCGAGCCGGACAAACTGATGATGTGGAGCGAAGCCGACGTTCCACATCGCCAGTGCGTGGCCTGCGGTTACCAGGACACCCTGAACGCCCAGGGGCAGTCGGTGCCCAGCGAGCTGGGTACGCGGGTCAACAAGGCAGCGGCCAAGCCGGCCAGCAAAGCAGTGCAAACCGTGCAGTTTTTCCCCAACCCGAAGTTGAAAAAGCCTGACTGAGCCCGCGCGCCGGGGTGCACTTGCCTGCACCTCGGCGCATGCCGGCCGCCGCTGTATCGTCGTGACCTATCTGAAATGCAAATAGCCGGTATCGACTGAAACCGGTTTCATTTTCTGCAACAAATCGATACATTCCCCCGCTTGAATACCGAGGCGGCATTTCGCCGCACCGCCTTGCCCCTGCTGTTTGGTGTGCAAGCCTCCATGAAAGGCTGCCGTCCGGCCACGCCGTCGACGCGCAACCGCATAAGAAATGCCCCCGTGAAGCCCCGAACCGTTGATGAGGATGTACCCCATGTCTGACCGAGACTCGGAAAACCCGCGCCGGGATTTTCTGCGTAAAACCCTGACACTGATCCCCGTGGTGACAGTGGCCAGTACCGGCCTCGGCATGCAGGCACTGGCGGCCAGCGAACCTGCGCCACGCCCCGTGCCCAAGGCCGTGCCAGGCACAGCCTATGAGCCGACGTTCTTCACGGCCGAGGAATGGGCATTCGTGCAGGCGGCAGTGGCCCGCTTGATTCCGGCGGACGATTTGGGGCCGGGGGCCCTGGAAGCGGGTGCCGCCGAGTTCATCGACCGGCAGATGAATACCCCCTATGCCACCGGCGCGTTGTGGTTCATGCAGGGGCCGTTCGTGACGGACGCGCCGCCGCAGATGGGCTACCAGCTGCAATTGGTGCCGCAACAGATCTACCGGCTGGGCATTGCCGCGGCCGACGCCTTCAGTCGGCAGCAGGCTGGCAAGCCCTTCGCGCAACTCGACGGCGCCCGCCAGGACGCCCTGCTCAAGCAAATCGAGGCTGGCGAGCCGGCGTTCGCCGATGTCCCGCCCAAGGCGTTTTTCAGCCTGTTGCTGCAGAACACCCGCGAGGGTTTTTTCTGCGACCCCATTCATGGTGGTAACAAAGGCATGGTCGGCTGGACCCAGATCGGTTTTCCCGGTGCCCGGGCCGACTTCATGGACTGGGTGGAGCGCAACGAGGCCTATCCCTTCCCCGCCGTTTCCATTCGTGGCGAGAGGGCTTGAGCATGGCGACCGTAATGAAAAAAGTCGACGCCGTCATCGTCGGGTTCGGCTGGACCGGCGCGATCATGGCCAAGGAACTGACCGAGGCCGGCTTGCACGTGGTGGCGCTGGAACGCGGCCCGATGCAGGACACTTATCCGGATGGCAACTACCCGCAGGTCATCGACGAACTGACCTACAGCGTGCGCAAAAAGCTCTTCCAGGACATTTCCAAGGAAACGGTGACCATTCGCCACAGCGTCCATGACGTGGCCCTGCCCAACCGCCAGTTGGGCGCGTTCCTGCCCGGCAAGGGCGTGGGCGGCGCCGGCCTGCACTGGTCGGGTGTGCATTTTCGCGTCGACCCGATAGAACTGCGCCTGCGCAGTCATTACGAAGAGCGCTACGGCAAGCATTTCATTCCCCAGGACATGACCATCCAGGACTTCGGCGTCAGCTATGAAGAGCTGGAGCCGTTCTTCGACTTCGCCGAGAAGGTGTTCGGCACCTCGGGCCAGGCCTGGACCGTCAACGGCCAGGTCGTGGGCGACGGCAAGGGCGGCAATCCCTACGCGCCGGATCGCTCCAGCCCGTTCCCATTGCCCTCGCAGAAAAACACTTACTCGGCGCAGCTGTTCCAGAAAGCCGCGAGCGACGTCGGCTACAAGCCTTACAACCTGCCGTCGGCCAACACGTCCGGCCCCTACACCAACCCGTATGGGGCGCAGATGGGCCCGTGCAATTTCTGCGGCTTCTGCAGCGGCTACGTGTGCTACATGTATTCCAAGGCTTCGCCGAACGTGAACATCCTGCCCGCCTTGCGTCAGGTGCCCAACTTCGAACTGCGCACCAACGCCCACGTGCTGCGGGTCAACCTGGACAGCAGCAAACGCCGCGCCACCGGCGTGACCTATGTCGATGCCCAGGGGCGCGAGATCGAGCAACCGGCGGACCTGGTCATTCTGGGGGCCTTCCAGTTCAACAACGTGCGCCTGATGCTGTTGTCCGGCATCGGCAAGCCCTACGACCCGAAGACCGGCGAAGGCGTGGTGGGCAAGAACTTCGCGTACCAGAACATGGCCACGGTCAAGGCGTTCTTCGACAAGGACACCCACACCAACAACTTCATCGGTGCCGGCGGCAACGGCGTGGCGATCGATGACTTCAACGCCGATAACTTCGACCACGGGCCCCATGGCTTCGTCGGCGGCTCGCCGTTCTGGGTCAACCAGGCCGGCAGCCGCCCCATCGCCGGCACCTCCAACCCGCCCGGCACCCCGGCCTGGGGCAGCGCGTGGAAAAAGGCCACGGCCGACTACTACACCCACCAGGTGTCGATGGACGCCCACGGTGCGCATCAGTCCTACCGCGGCAATTACCTGGATCTCGACCCGGTCTACCGCGACGCCTACGGCTTGCCCTTGCTGCGCATGACCTTCGACTGGCAGGAAAACGATATCAAGATGAACCGCTTCATGGTCGACAAACTGAGCAAGGTCGCCCAGGCGATGAATCCCAAAAGCATTGCCCTGCTGGGCAAGCAGGTGGGCGAGCATTTCAACACCGCCTCGTACCAGACCACCCACCTCAACGGCGGCGCGATCATGGGGACGGACCCCAAAACCAGCGCGGTCAATCGCTACCTGCAGTGCTGGGATGTGCACAACGTCTTCGTACCCGGCGCCAGCGCCTTTCCCCAGGGGCTAGGCTACAACCCCACCGGCCTGGTGGCGGCGTTGACGTACTGGTCGGCCCACGCGATTCGCGAGCGCTACCTGAAGAACCCCGGTCCGCTGGTTCAGGCTTAAGGAGTGCCGACGATGACGAGAATGTTAATCGCGGGCCTGAGCCTGTGCTTCAGCCTGCCGCTGCTGGCGGCCCCTGCCGCGAACGATCCTGAACTGATCCGCCAGGGCGAGTACCTGTCCCGGGCCGGTGACTGCGTGGCGTGCCACACCGCCAAGGGCGGCAAGCCCTTCGCTGGCGGGCTGGGCATGGAGACGCCGATCGGCGTGGTCTATTCGACCAATATCACGCCCTCGGCGACTGGTATCGGCAACTACAGCTTCGAGGATTTCGACAAGGCCGTGCGCCACGGCATCGGCAAGAGCGGGAGCAGTTTGTACCCGGCCATGCCCTACCCGTCCTATGCCCGCGTCAGCGATGCCGACATGCAGGCGCTGTACGCCTATTTCATGCACGGCGTGGCGCCGGTGGACGCCGCCAACCGCGACGTCGACATTCCCTGGCCGCTGAGCATGCGCTGGCCACTGGCCGCGTGGCGCCACCTGTTCGCGCCACCGGTGCAGGCCTATCAACCCCTGCCCGGCTCGGACCCGGTGGTCAGTCGCGGCGCCTATCTGGTCGAAGGCCTTGGCCATTGCGGCGCGTGCCACACGCCACGCGCCTTGACCATGCAGGAAAAGGCCCTGAGCGCCGGTGAGGGCGCCGAGTTCCTGGCCGGCAGCACGCCGCTCGAAGGCTGGATCGCGAAAAACCTGCGGGGCGATCACAAGGACGGCCTGGGCAGCTGGAGCGAACCTCAACTGGTGCAATTCCTGAAAACCGGGCGCAGCGATCGCAGCGCGGTGTTCGGCGGCATGAGCGACGTCGTCGAGCACAGCATGCAGTACATGACACCGCAAGACCTCACGGCCATTGCCCGCTACCTCAAGACATTGCCGGCGAGCAATCCGGACGACCAGCCGCACGTCTATGACCGGCAGGTGGCCGATGCCCTCTGGAAAGGCGATGACAGCAAGCCGGGTGCGGCGGTGTACATCGACAACTGCGCCGCCTGTCACCGCACCGATGGCCAGGGGTATACCCGGGTCTTCCCGGCGCTGGCCGGAAACCCGGTGTTGCAGACGACCGATGCCACCTCGCTGATCCATATCGTGCTCAAGGGCGGCACGCTGCCTGCCACGCACACGGCGCCCTCGACCTTCACCATGCCCGGCTTCGACTGGCGCCTGTCGGACCAGGAAGTGGCCGATGTGGTGAACTTCATCCGTACCAGTTGGGGTAATCAGGGCGCCACGGTCAAGCCCGACGACGTCGCCGCCCTGCGCCGCGACGACGGCAAAAGCGCCTCTGGCGATGACCTGGGGCAAGTGACCGAACATCGCTGATCGGCCGCAGAGGTTGGCAAGGCCCGGGCCTGCGTATACTGTATGAAAAAACAGTATACGGAGGCCGTCCATGGCAACGCCCGCTGCACCCCGTGGTCGTGGCACCGCAGCCAACCCGCCCAATCGTTTCGCCCCGGCCCGCTCCGTGGCGCAGGACGATGGCTGGTATCAGGAAGTGCCGCTGACCCAGGGCACCGAGGTCCGGTTCGAAACGGCCAAGACCATCATCACGCGCAACAGCTCGCCCGACTTGCCCTTCGATCGCTCGATCAACCCTTACCGCGGCTGCGAACATGGCTGCATCTACTGTTATGCGCGCCCTAGCCACGCCTATTGGGACTTGTCGCCGGGGCTGGACTTCGAAACCCGGCTGATCGCCAAAACCAATGCCGTGGCCCTGCTTGAACAACAATTGAGCAAGCCGGGCTACGTGTGCGCACCCATCAACCTGGGCGCCAATACCGATCCGTATCAACCCATCGAGCGCGAGCACCGACTGACCCGGCAGTTGCTCGACGTGCTGCTGCGCTATCGCCATCCGGTCACGATCATCACCAAGGGCTCGCTGATTCTGCGCGACCTGGACCTGCTCGCCGAGTTGGCCCAACAGCGGCTGGTGTCGGTGATGATCAGCCTGACCACGCTGGATGACGAACTCAAACGCATTCTCGAGCCGCGTGCTGCCGCGCCCAAGGCACGGCTGCGGGCCATTCGCGTAATGCGCGAAGCCGGTATCCCGGTGGGCGTGCTGTGCTCGCCGATGATTCCCATGATCAACGACTGCGAGTTGGAACACCTGCTGCGCGAGGCCAAGGCAGCCGGGGCGATGAGTGCCAATTACATGATGCTGCGGTTGCCGCTGGAAGTGGCGCCGCTGTTCGAACAATGGCTGCACACCCATTACCCGCAACGCGCTGCACATGTGCTGAGCCTGATTCGGCAGAGCCGCGGCGGCCAGTTGTACGACAGCCGGTTCGGCTCGCGCATGCGCGGGGAAGGGGTATTTGCCGACCTTCTTGCGCAACGTTTCGCAACAGCTTTGCGCCGGCAGGGTCTGAACCGAAGAGGCGATTTCTCACTCGATTGCAGTGCCTTTTGTCCGCCCGGCGGACAGATGGCATTGCTTTAACAGTGAGGCTTGACTTGACTAAGCGAAGTTGCGAGGGCGAGCAAGTTATCGGTAGTGGGTATTGGCCATTAATGGTTTTTTGCTATTATCCAGTTCCCTCTTGCTGGTTGTAAAAGTTACATCTTGAAACTGTACTGTTCAGTTTCAGTTAAGTTTAAGACGCTAACTTGTGCAGCGAGTGACCGATCAGTCACTGCCCGACATCCATCGCCAGGCCACGTATTCGGCATGTGTATGGCACCCTTCAATTGGGAACAATCCTGATCCGTCAAAGAGGACGAAGCATGAACGACAAGAACCCGAACCCAGGTTCCGCCGCCCACGCAGAAAGCGCTGACGAGGCGCTGAAGACGATCATTGACGGCTTTCTGCACTTCCATCATGACGTCTTCCCGGAGCAGCAGGCGCTGTTCAAGAAACTCGCCACCGCGCAGACGCCCCGCGCCATGTTCATCACCTGCGCCGACTCGCGCATCGTGCCGGAACTGATCACGCAGAGCTCGCCGGGCGACCTGTTCGTGACCCGCAACGTTGGTAACGTCGTTCCGCCCTATGGGCAGATGAACGGTGGTGTGTCCACGGCACTGGAATATGCCGTGCTGGCACTGGGCGTGCAGCACGTCATCATCTGTGGGCACTCGGACTGCGGCGCCATGCGTGCTGTGCTCAACCCCGACTCACTCGAGAAGATGCCGACCGTCAAAGCCTGGCTGCGTCACTCGGAAGTGGCAAAGATCGTGGTTCAGGACAACTGCAACTGCGCCAACGAGTTGGAAAGCATGCAGGTGCTGACCGAAGAGAACGTCATTGCCCAGTTGCAGCATCTGCGCACGCACCCCTCGGTCGCCTCGCGCCTGGCCAGTGGTCAATTGTTCATCCATGGCTGGGTGTACAACATCGAGACCAGTGAGATCAAAGCATACGACGCTGAACAAGACCGCTTCGTACCCCTGAACGGGGTGCTTCCTACACCGAGTGCTACGCCTAAAGGCCGCTTCTAGCATTTCGCTCGCTACTCAACGGGCCAGGATGGCCGGCACTTAAGGTGTTGGCTGGGTCTGTAGTCATCTAACAATAATAATAACGGTGTGCGTATTTGCCGGGCAGCACAAAAGCCAGGTGGCCTTCGGCTACATGGCTTTTGTCCGCCTTGCGGCAAGGCGTCGCCCGAAAAAAGATGACTACGGTAGGCCCTGATGCACCTTCAGGAGAATCGATGTGAATATTGCACAACTGAAAGCGGTTTTACCCAGGGAGCTGTTGGCTTCAGTGGTCGTGTTCCTGGTCGCCCTGCCGCTGTGCATGGGCATTGCCATCGCCTCTGGCATGCCACCGGCCAAGGGGTTGATCACCGGCATCATTGGCGGCATCGTCGTCGGCTTTCTCGCCGGTTCGCCCTTGCAGGTCAGCGGTCCGGCGGCCGGCCTGGCGGTCCTGGTATTCGAACTGGTGCGCCAGCATGGCATGGCCATGCTCGGGCCGATTCTATTGCTCGCCGGCTTCCTGCAATTGCTGGCGGGGCGTTTCAAGTTGGGCTGCTGGTTCCGCGTGACTGCGCCAGCCGTCGTCTACGGCATGCTCGCCGGTATCGGTGTACTGATCATTTTGTCTCAGGTCCATGTGATGCTCGACAAGGCGCCACAGCCGTCGGGCTTGAGCAACCTGGTGCAGTTCCCCGGGGCGGTCGCCGAAGCCTTGCCGACCGTGGGCGGCGGGTTGGGCTGGCAGGCCGGCATGTTGGGGCTGCTGACCATTGCCGTCATGTGGGCCTGGGAACGTTTTCGCCCGCAGCGCCTGCGCTTCGTGCCCGGCGCGCTGCTCGGCGTAGGCCTGGCGACGGCCATCAGCCTGCTGCTGGCCATGCCGGTCAACCGTGTGGAAGTGCCGGACAACCTGGCCGATGCAATCAGCTGGCTCCAGCCCGCCGACCTGCTCAAGCTCGCGGACCCTACCCTGCTGATCGCGGCCATTGCCGTGGCGTTCATCGCCAGTGCCGAAACCCTGTTGTCGGCGGCGGCGGTGGACCGCATGCACAGCGGCCAACGTTCGGATTTCGACCGTGAACTGTCCGCCCAGGGCGTCGGCAACATGTTGTGCGGCCTGTTGGGTGCACTGCCGATGACCGGGGTGATCGTGCGCAGTTCGGCTAACGTGCAAGCCGGAGCGCAGACGCGCATGTCGGCCATTTTCCACGGCGTCTGGTTGCTGGCCTTCGTGGTGTTGTTGTCCTCCACGCTGCAGAGCATTCCCGTGGCGAGTCTGGCCGGGGTGCTGGTCTACACCGGCTTCAAGCTGGTGGACTTCAAAGCGTTCCGCGGCCTGGGTCGTTATGGCCGGATGCCGATGTTCACCTACGCGGCCACGGCGTTGGCGATTGTTTTCACAGACCTGCTGACCGGGGTGCTGTTGGGCTTCGCGCTGACCCTGCTGAAGCTGGCGTTCAAGGCGGCGCGCCTGAAAATCACCGTGGTCGAGGGCGAGAATCCGAAGGAAGTCGAACTGCGCTTGACCGGTTCCGCCACCTTCCTCAAGGTGCCTGCCCTGACCAAGGCCTTGGAAACCATCCCTACGGGCACCAGCGTTTATGTGCCCCTGTCGAACCTGACCTACATCGACCACTCCTGCCTGGAATTGCTGGAGGAATGGGGCCGGGCGAATCAGGCTCAGGGTTCGCGGATGATCATCGAGAGCCGTGGCTTGAAGCGGCGTATCGAAGGGCAGTTGCGGACATCCGCCGGCATGTAGCGGCAAGGCCAGGGCCGTTGCAGGCCCTGGAACGCGATGGCTTCACTCGGCCTGGGAGACATCTTCCAGGCCGATGCCCAGGCGCCGCGACATGCACGGCCACTTCTTCCAGGCGGCGCCGGTGGCTTCGCTGCTCAGGCGTTCGCGATAGGCGATCACCGATTCCAGTTCGAAACTCTCATCCCCCAGCATCTGTTCGACCGAATGGTGCACTACCTCGTCGAGTTCATTGGCGAAGGGTTCGCCAATCAATTGATGGGCGATCAGGTTGGCGACGGTCATGTCCAGCGGAATCAGCGGCTGGCCGAGATGACGGATATACAGGTCGTTGACCTCCTCCACCAACCGGTGCGCCAGATAGGCTTCGTCCAGCAGTGCCGCCAGGCCGTCGTGGCCCGCCGCCAGTTTTGGAGGGCAGGTGAAATAGTCCTCGGCGATCTTCAGCACCGGCTTGATCTGCGACTCGATACCGGCTTCACGCGCCACGTCGTTGGCCGCGTCGAGAAATTCCGGCACTTCTTCGATGTAGGCGGTGACGAAACGGCTCAACGCGCCTTTTACGTCCGCATCGGGCAAGGTGATGGTGGGGTGCAGGTGGGGCACCCGTTTGTCCAGCTGCAGTTTGAGTTGGCCGAGTGTGGTTTCTTCTTGCTTGGTACGGTCAATCAGCTCGCGCAATGCAGCGGTGTTCATGCAGGCTCCAATCAGGGGTTTACGAAGTGAAGTGCAACGATAGCTGGCTTCTGGGACAGGCTCAGATGCATTTTGCATAAATATGACAATTCTTATGTCATGCGTTTTACGGTGCAGGACCGCGTCGGGCTGTTGTACATTGCCTGGCTTCAGACCCCAGACACGTTGCCCACCTTATGACTCGTCTGCAGAAAACTGTCTTTGCCCTGGCCGCAGTCGTGGCCGTCATCCTTGGCCTGCTGGTCAGCGTCCTGCTGAACACTCGCACGGAGGTCGACACGGTGGGGCTGACCGACGCTGGCATCATTCTGCTGCCAGAAAGCCGCGCCGTGCCTGCGGTACAGATGACCAATCAGGATGGCCAGGTGGTGCGCCTGGACCAGCTCACGGGCAAGTGGTCACTGCTGTTCTTCGGCTACACCTTCTGCCCGGACATCTGCCCCACCACGTTGGCCACCCTGCGCGATGTGCAAAACCAGCTACCGGCCCAGACGCGGGCACGCCTGCAAGTGATGCTGGTCAGCGTTGACCCGCACCGCGACACGCCGCAACAGCTCAAGCAATACCTGGGTTATTTCAAGTCCGGGTTCCAGGGGCTGGTGGGCCCGATCGAAGTGCTGCAGACCCTGGCGACCGGTATCAGCATCCCCTTCGTGCCGGCCGACACGCGCCAGCCGAACTACCTGGTGCAACACAGCGGCAACCTGGCACTGATCGGCCCGGACGGCCGTCAGCGCGGGTTTATCCGTGGGCCTCTGAATGGCCCGAAGTTGCAGGCACAGTTGCCCGGGCTGGTGGCCCGGGACTAGGCACTGTACAAAAAAGCGGCAGCGCGGGTCAGAAGGCTGGCAGCACGGCGCCTTTGTATTTCTCCAGAATGAACGCTTTGAGCTCCGGGCTGTGCAGCGCGGCGGCCAGCTTGGCCATGGCGGGCGCGTCCTTGTTGTCCGGACGGGCGACCAGGATGTTCACGTAGGGCGAGTCATTGCCTTCGATGACCAGAGCGTCCTTGGACGGGTCCAGCTTGGCCTCCAGTGCGTAATTGGTGTTGATCAACGCCAGGTCGACCTGGGTCAGCACGCGTGGGATGGTCGCCGCTTCCAGCTCACGAATCTTCAGGCCCTTCGGGTTTTCGGCAATGTCCTTCAGCGTGGAAAGGATATTGTTCGAGTCCTTGAGTGTGATCAGGCCGGCCTTTTGCAGCAGCAACAGGGCGCGGCCGCCGTTGGTGGCGTCGTTGGGGATGACCACATTGGCGCCGCTGCCGATCTCGTTGATGTTCTTCAGCTTGCTGGAATAGGCGCCCAAGGGCTCCAGGTGCACGCCGACGACGCTGACCAGGTCAGTGCCTTTGCCCTTGTTGAACTCGTCGAGGTAGGGCTGGTGCTGGAAGAAGTTGGCGTCCAGACGCTTCTCGGCCACCTGCACGTTGGGTTGCACGTAGTCGGTGAAGACCTTGATCTTCAGGTCGACGCCTTCTTTGGCCAGGGCGGGTTTGACGAACTCGAGAATCTCGGCGTGCGGTACGGCAGTCGCGGCGACGCTCAGGGTTTCAGCGGCATTGACGTTGGCCGACAACGCTGCGAAGGCGGCAACGGCCGCGAACAGTTTTTTCATGATCAACTCCTTGTGAATCCCCAGGCAGCCGAGGCTTCGATTATTTGCGAGAAAAATGTACGACCAGTCGATCGCCGACCATCTGCAGGATCTGCACCAGCACCAGCAGCAAGACCACGGTCACGATCATCACGTCGGTCTGGAACCGCTGGTAGCCGAAACGGATGGCCAGGTCACCCAGCCCTCCGGCACCCACGACACCGGCCATCGCGGTATAGGACACCAGCGTGATCGCGGTGACGGTGATCGCCGCGAAGATTCCCGGGCGCGCTTCCGGAAGCAGGGCGTTGAGAATGATCTGCCGGGTGGTGGCGCCCATGGACTGGGTCGCCTCGATGATGCCGCGGTCGACTTCGCGCAGCGCGGTTTCCACCAGGCGCGCGAAGAATGGCGTGGCGCCGACCACCAGTGGTGGAATGGCGCCGCCGACGCCTAGCGAGGTCCCGGTGATCAGTACCGTCAGCGGGATCATCAGGATCAGCAGAATGATGAACGGCAGCGAACGCAGGATGTTCACCACCAGCGAAAGCAGCGCGTACACGCGCTTCTCCTCGAACAACTGGCGTGGCCCGCACAGAAACAGCAGGACGCCCAGCGGCAGGCCGAGCACGATGGTGAACAGCAGCGAGCCGCCCAGCATCAGCAAGGTGTCGACCGTGGCGATCCAGATTTCGGCCCAGTCGACATTGGCGAAGTAGCTCAACAGGTCCATCAGCGCAGTACCTCCATATGAACGTCTGCGGCGGTGAAGCGGGCGAAGGCCGCCTCGATGTCGCCACCGCTGATGGCAAGGGTCAACTGACCGTAGGGCGTTTCCTTGATACGGTCGATGCGCCCGGCGAGGATGCTGTAGTCGACGCCGGTTTCACGAGCCACGGTGCCCAGCAGCGGTGCGTAGGTGGCTTCGCCCTGGAAGGTCAGGCGCACGATGCGGCCAGGGACGTGGGCGAAGTCATCGCGTTGCTCGTTTTCATCGACCTGTTCGCTCTCCTGGACGAACCGGCGCGTGGTCGGGTGCTGGGGGTGCAGGAACACGTCCGCCACCGGCCCCTGCTCGACGATCACGCCCGCATCCATCACGGCCACTTGGTCGCAGACCCGGCGGATCACGTCCATTTCGTGGGTGATCAGCACGATGGTGAGCTTCAGCTCGCGGTTGATCTCGGCCAGCAACTGCAGGACCGACGCCGTGGTCTGCGGGTCGAGAGCGCTGGTGGCCTCGTCGCACAACAGAATCTTCGGGTTGGTCGACAGGGCACGGGCGATGCCGACCCGCTGCTTCTGCCCGCCCGACAGTTGCGCCGGGTACTTGCGTGCATGGTCCGACAGGCCGACGCGCTTGAGCAGCTCGTTGACGCGGCGCTCGATGTCCTTGCCGGACAATTCACCGGCCAGGGTCAGCGGCAAGGCGACGTTGTCGGCCACGGTCTTGGAGGCCAGCAGGTTGAAGTGCTGGAAGATCATGCCGACCTGCTGACGGAAACGGCGCAGCTCGGAAGCGTTGAAGGCGGTGACGTCCTCGCCATCGACCAGGATCTTGCCGCCGCTGGGGGCTTCGAGCCGGTTGATCAGGCGCAGCAGGGTACTCTTGCCAGCGCCGGAATGGCCGATCAGGCCGAAGACCTGGCCATTGGGCACGCTCAGGCTGGTCGGATGCAGGGCCGGGATTTCCCTACCGGCGACGCGGTAGGTCTTGTGGACATGTTGGAACTCGATCACGTAGCGAACCTTGTGGGGCGCATGAATTGATGGTCAGCGGTTAGCCGGGCGCGCATTTTAGCCTTTCTGTATAGATGTACTTAGCATTTATTTTGCTGATCTCCAGCGATTTGGCGATAACGCGACTAAAGGTCGTCATTTAAAAGGAACGGCTCACCGGGTAGTCAGTCACTACCTAAGTATCTCAGCCATGCCCTGCCGTGATCAGGGAATGCGCACCGTTCAAGTCCGATCAACGGACAGCCGTGATGAGGAGTTTAGGTCGATGAAAAAAGACACACCCGCCGTGGGCAAAAGTGAAGCCGCCGGCACTGACACCCTGGATCGCAGCAACACCAATGCCAAGCTCGAGAGCCTGGAGCAGTTTCGTTCGGACGCAACCGGCCAGGCGCTGCGCACTAACCAGGGCGTCAAGATCAGCGACAACCAGAACACCCTGAAGGCTGGCCCGCGTGGCCCGTCGTTGCTCGAAGACTTCATCATGCGTGAGAAGATCACGCATTTCGACCATGAGCGCATCCCGGAGCGTATCGTTCACGCCCGCGGCACGGCCGCCCATGGTTTCTTCGAAACCTACGAGTCGCATGCCGCCCTGACCAAGGCGGGTTTCCTGCAGGACCCCGGCAAGCAAACGCCTGTGTTCGTGCGCTTCTCCACGGTGCAGGGCCCGCGTGGCTCCGGTGACACCGTGCGTGACGTGCGCGGTTTCGCGGTGAAGTTCTACACCGACGAAGGCAACTTCGACATGGTCGGCAACAACATGCCGGTGTTCTTCATCCAGGACGCAATCAAGTTCCCGGACTTCGTGCACGCGGTCAAACCCGAGCCGCACAACGAGATCCCCACCGGCGGCTCCGCGCACGACACCTTCTGGGACTTCGTCTCGCTGGTACCGGAGTCGGCGCACATGGTCATCTGGGCAATGTCCGACCGTGCCATTCCGAAAAGCCTGCGTACCATGCAGGGCTTCGGTATCCACACCTTCCGTTTCATCAACGGTGAAGGCAAGTCAACGTTCGTCAAGTTCCACTGGAAACCCAAGCAGGGCGTATGCTCGCTGCTGTGGGACGAAGCGCAGAAGCTGGCGGGCAAGGACACCGATTACCATCGCCGTGACCTGTGGGAATCCATCGAGATGGGCGACTATCCCGAGTGGGAACTGGGCGTGCAGATCGTGGCGGAAGAAGACGAGCACAAGTTCGAATTCGACTTGCTCGACCCGACCAAGATCATCCCCGAGGAGCTGGTGCCGGTGACGCCGCTGGGCCGCATGGTGCTCAACCGCAACCCCGACAACTACTTTGCCGAGACAGAGCAGGTCGCGTTCTGCCCGGGCCATATCGTGCCAGGTATCGATTTCAGTAACGACCCCCTGCTGCAAGGGCGTCTGTTCTCGTACACCGATACGCAGATCAGCCGTCTGGGCGGGCCGAACTTCCACGAAATCCCGATCAACCGCCCGGTCGCACCGAACCACAACGGTCAGCGCGACGCCCAGCACCGTACCACGGTGCACAAAGGCCGTGCTGCCTACGAGCCGAATTCGATCGACGGCGGCTGGCCGCGCGAAACGCCGCCGGCTGCGCAGGACGGCGGGTTCGAGTCGTACCACGAGCGTATCGAAGCGCACAAAGTGCGTGAGCGCAGCGAATCGTTCTCCGACCATTTCTCCCAGGCGCGGCTGTTTTTCCACAGCATGAGCACGCCGGAGAAAGAGCACATCATCGCGGCGTACAGCTTCGAGTTGGGCAAGGTCGAGCGCGAGTACATCCGTGAGCGTCAGGTCAACGAAATTCTGGCCAACATCGACCTGGAACTGGCTGCGCGCGTGGCTGCCAACCTCGGCCTGCCGGCACCTAAAGCCGGTACCGTCGACACCCCGTCGATGACCCTCAAGGAGTCGCCAGCGCTGAGCCAGGTGAACCTGCTGTCGGGCGACATCAAAACGCGCAAGGTGGCGATCTTGGTGGCCAACGGTGTGGATACCAAGGCCGTCAAGGCGCTGCAGAAAGCCCTTGAAGCCGAAGGCGCCCATGCCAAGATCCTTGGCCCTACCAGTGCGCCGGTGAAAACCGCCGACGGCCAGACCCTGGCCGTGGACGCATCAGCCGAAGGCCTGCCATCGATCGCTTTCGATGCGGTGTGGATCCCGGGCGGTAAAGAGTCGGCCAAGGCCCTGAGCGGCGATGGCGTGGCCCTGCACTATGTGCTCGAGGCCTACAAGCACCTCAAGGCCATCGGTTTCAGCACGGACGCCAAGCCGCTGCTGGACGCGCTGCGACTGGAAGAAGATGAAGGCCTGCTGGTGGGTGACGGCGATGCGGCGATCAAGTCGTTCATCGCCGCCATCGCTCAGCACCGGGTCTGGGCTCGCGAGCCCAAGGCCAAGGCCATCCCGGCCTGATCGCTACGGACGGCGCGGGAACAGCACCACCTGGGTCGGCCCGTTCGGGTCGACCCTTCTTCCGACCTTCAGCTGCATTTCCGGCAGCTGTTGGCTGACCCTTTCGGTCAGCAAGGCCTGCAGTCGGCGATACTCGCCCGGCTGACGGACCTGAATGATCACATCACACTGAAACGAGGCAACATCGGCTGCGATGTCGTCCATCTGTGCGCGTAATTGCGGCGCGCTGTGCATGATCAGTTCAACAGTGCTGGCGCTTTGCGAGGGGTCGATCAGTCTCGCGCGTGAGCGGATCTCGGCAGCCCGCAACGCGGCTTCGGCCTGTTCCAGCTCAGCCTTGCGCGCATTGGCGATGGCGCCGTTCACCCCGCCCGTCAGGGCCGGTGCGGCTGGCATCAAGGCGCGTGCGCGGCCCAACGCGGTGGCGGCAGCATTGACATCGCCTTTCTGCAACACCACTTGGCTGCGCTGCAAATAGGCTTCGGCCAGCTGACGCTGGAACTGCTCCACGCGCGGGTCGTCGGGCGTCTGGCTTTGCAAGGCTGCCAACTGCTCTTCGGCAGTGGCCAGCTCACTGCTGGCGATATTTTCCTGCAACTGCTGCCAGGCATCCGGCGCGGGCGGCGCGGATGCCGCAGGCGGAGTGCTCTGACAACCGGCCATCAGCAGTGAAAATGCGGCAATCAGCAGACAACGGGAGGCGAACGGCTTCATTTGCTACAGCTCTCTGTTTGCGCAAAAAACGAGCAAGTCTACACCTTCCTTGGCGGGTCGAGAATACCCGGCCAAGGCGGCTGCGGGTTTGTTCACGCTAGCGCTTGGGCAAGGCCAGGCTGATCAGGAACATCAGTGCCGCGCACACCACGATCGACGGGCCGGCCGGGGTGTCCTTGAACCACGATAGGGCCAGGCCGCAGCACACAGCGAGCATGCCCAGCAGGCTGGCGCCCACGGCCATCTGCTCAGGCGAGCGAGCATGACGCTGGGCGGCCGCCGCAGGGATGATCAACAGCGAAGTAATCAGCAGCACACCGACGATTTTCATGGCCACCGCGATTACCACGGCAATCAGCAGCATCAGGGTCATGCGCAACGCCACGACCGGCAGGCCTTCGATCATCGCCAGTTCTTCGTGCACGGTCACTGCCAGCAACGGCCGCCACAGCACCACCAGCAAAACCAGCACCAAAGCGCTGCCGCCCAGTATCCACAACAGATCCTGGCTGCCGATCGCCAGCAGGTCGCCGAACAGGTAGCTCATCAGGTCGATGCGCACATCGTGCATGAAGCTCAACACCACCAGGCCCAGGGACAGCGTGCTGGGCGCGAGGATGCCCAGCAGCGTGTCGGACGCCAGCGGCTGGCGCTGTTGCAGCGTGACCAGCAAGATGGCCAGCAACAGGCACCCGAGGGTCACGGCCAGCGTCGGGCTGACGTTCAGCGCCAGGCCCAGGGCGACGCCCAGCAGCGCCGCATGGGACAGCGTGTCACCGAAGTAGGCCATGCGCCGCCAGACCACGAACGAACCCAGCGGGCCGGCGACCAGTGCGAGCGAGAGACCGGCCAGCAAGGCGTAGAGAAGAAAGTCAGCCATGCTTGCAGTGGTCTCCGTGCACATGGGCGTTGCTCACGACACCGCCGTGCAGGTCATGGGCGTGGTCGTGATGGTGGTGATAGACGGCCAGGCTGGGCGCATGGCTGCCGAACAGCTCGACGAACGCCGGGTCGCCGCTGACCTGTTCGGGGTGGCCCGAGCAGCAGACGTGGCGGTTCAGGCACACCACCTGGTCGGTGGTGCTCATGACCAGGTGCAGGTCGTGCGACACCATCAGCACGCCGCAGCCGTGGCGGTCGCGCAGGCGGGTGATCAAGCCGTACAGCTCGGCCTGCCCGGCGACATCGACCCCCTGCACCGGCTCGTCGAGCACCAGCAGTTGCGGCTCGCGCAACAGGGCGCGGGCCAGCAGCACACGCTGCAGCTCGCCACCGGAAATACTTTGCACGGGGCTGTCGATGACCTGGGCAGCACCCACCTCATCCAGCGCCGCCACCGCGCGGGCGCGATCGACACCCGGCACCAGGCGCAGGAAGCGCAGCACCGACAGCGGCAACGTCGGGTCGACCTGCAGCTTCTGCGGCATGTAGCCGATGCGCAGGCGCGGTTTGCGCCAGACCGAGCCGATGCCCGGCTTGAGCAGGCCCAGCACGGTGCGCACCAGGGTGGTCTTGCCGGCACCGTTGGGGCCGATCAGCGTGACGATTTCACCGGGTTGCACGCACAGGTGGATGTTATCCAGCACCTTCTGGCCGGCAAACTCCACCGTGACGTCGTCCAGTCGAATCAATGCGTTGGGCATCAAGCCTCCCTGCAGGTGGCGCAAAGGCCGACCACTTCGACCGTCTGCCCTTCCACGGCGAAGCCCACCTGGCGCGCGCTATGGACGATGGCGTCGCTGATGGTCTTCTGCTCGAGCTCGACGGCCACATGGCATTGGCGGCAAATCAAAAACTGGCCCTGGTGAGCATGCTCCGGGTGGTTGCAGCCCATGAAGGCATTGAGCGAGGCAATCCGGTGGACCAGGTTGTTTTCCAGCAGGAAATCCAGTGCCCGATAAACGGTAGGGGGCGCGGCGCGGCGGCCGTCCTGCTCGCTCAGCACGGCCAGAATGTCGTAGGCACCCAGCGGCTTGTGGCTCTGCCACACCAGTTCCAGCACCCGGCGGCGCAGCGCGGTCAGGCGCACGCCCTGGCGGGCACACAGGCTGTCGGCTTCGGCGAGCGCGCTGTGGACGCAATGAGAGTGGTCATGGGGAAGGCTGGCTAACGGCGTAGTAGGCATGAGCGGCGACGATTTCTGCTAGGGACGTTATTATGTTACCCGTTTATACCGTCGTGAGTGGTTACCGTGTCTCGAATTTCTCTGTTTTTCGTCGCTTTCGCCATGGCCATGGGGCTTTCCCAAGGGGCTCGAGCGGACGTCAAGGTGCTCACCAGCATCAAGCCTCTGCAACTGATCGCCGCCGCTGTGCAGGAGGGCGTCGGCCAGCCGGACGTGCTGCTGCCGCCAGGGGCTTCGCCCCATCACTACGCCCTGCGGCCTTCGGATGTGCGCAAGGTGGCGGCTGTCGATCTGCTGTACTGGATCGGGCCGGATATGGAGAGCTTCCTGCCCGCTGTGTTGCACAACCGCAGCAAACCCACGGTGACCGTTCAGGACTTGCCCGGCATGCACCTGCGTCACTTCGCCCAGGACAGCCATTCGCATGCCGAGGACAGTGCCGAGCACGACCACGATCACCGCCCCGGCACGCTGGATGCGCACCTGTGGCTGTCGACGTTCAATGCCCGCGTGATCGCCAGGCGCATGGCCGATGACCTGGCCGCTGCCGACCCGGCCAACGCCGAGCGTTACCAGAGCAATGCCAAGGCCTTCGCCCAGCGTCTGGACAGCCTGGACCAGCGAGTGCGCGAGCGGGTGGCGGGCATCAAGGGCAAGCCGTATTTCGTGTTCCACGAAGCCTTCGACTATTTCGAAGAAGCGTACGGCCTGCAGCACACCGGCGTGTTCAGCGTGGCTGCCCAGGTGCAGCCCGGGGCCCAGCATGTCGCGGCGATGCGCCAGCGCTTGCAGGAAGTGGGCAAGACCTGCGTTTTCAGCGAGCCGCCGATGCGCCCGCGCCTGGCCCAGACCCTGACCGCAGGCCTGCCTGTGACCCTGGCCGAACTCGATGCCCTGGGCGGTTTCGACGATGCGTCGGCAACCGCCTATGAGCGCTTGATCGGGAAGCTGGGCGATGACCTGGCGCACTGCCTGGAGGGGTTGTAAGCCCCTGCCCGGCGGGCGGTTACAGCGCCATCGGCAGGTTCAAGGCGACAGCGTCGCGCAGGGCCAGGCGGTCCTCGAACTCCTTGGGGTCGTGGATCATGACGTCGAGCCCGGCAAACGACTCTGCCGCGATCAGCCGCGATAACCAGAAGCGCACGCACGCCACGCGCAGCATCGCCGGCCACAGCTGCGCTTCGGCCGGCGTGAAGGGGCGCAGGGCGGCATAGGCGGCCAACAGCGCCCGGGCGCGCGGCAGGTCCAGATGACCGTCGTCGGTGGAGCACCAGTCATTGATGGTGATCGCCAGGTCGTACAGCATCGGCCCGGAGCAGGCGTTGTAGAAGTCGATGACGCCGGTCAGGTGGGTGCCTTCGAACAGGACGTTGTCGCGAAACAGGTCGCCGTGCAGGTTGGCCCGCGGCAGTGCCAGGATCTGCGTCTTGTGTCGCTCGATTTCCGCCAGTGCCCGCTGCAACAGCGCCGCCGGCTGCTCATCCAGGCGGGTGGTCAGCAGCGCACCCTGCTCCAGCATCCAGTCCAGGCCGCGATCGGTCTTGCGCTCGATGATTCGGGCCTGCGTGGCACCGTGGATGTGCCCCAGCAGTTCGCCCACCTGGGCGCAATGCTGACTGTTGGGGGTCTTAATGTGTTTGCCCGCCAGGCGCGGTTGCAGCAACGCCGGCTTGCCGGCCAGCTCGCGCAGGGCGACCTGCTCCTGCGTGCGCAAGGCATAGGGCACGGGCAGGTCGGCGTCGTGCAGCACGTCCAGCAGTTCGATGAAGAACGGCAGGTCGGCCACCGGGCCCCGTTCCACCAGGGTCAGGACGAACTCGCCCTGCTCCAGGTTGATGAAGAAGTTGCTGTTCTCGGTGCCAGCGGCAATGCCCTGGAAGTCTCGCAAGCGGCCCAGGCCGTAGGGGGCGAGGAAGGATTCCAGCTCGGGACGAGCCAGGGGGGTAAACACAGACATGTCGAAGTTGCCCATACTGGCGCCGCCCTGCGGTGGCGCCCGGTTGATGTTAAGGAAACAGCCTTACCACTCGAAGATTTTCCACTGCGGGATCAGCATATCCGGTTGGTCGGAGCGAATGAAGTTGGCGTCCGTACCGTCGGCGCGCACCAGAAAATAAGGCTTGCCGTTCTTCGGGGTGATCTTGACTGCATAGAGGAAGCCGTTCTGGCGGTACTCCTGAATCATGTTGCCGCCTTCCTGGCGAATGGTCACGTCGGGGTCTGCCGAGGGCGCAGTGTCCGCCGCCATGGCAGGCAGCGGGCTGGCAGCGAGAAAGCTCACCAGCAGGAAGCGTTTGAGTGCGCGCATGATAACCTTATCCTTTTGTTGTCAGTGTTCCGGACATTCTATCCCCGGGCCCGTCGAAAAGGTTGATTCTGGTCATGAGCAAAGCGCCCCTCGTCCTGGTGGACGGTTCTTCCTATCTGTATCGCGCCTTCCATGCGTTGCCACCGCTGGCCACCTCCAAGGGGATGCCGACCGGTGCCGTCAAGGGCGTGTTGAATATGCTCAAGAGTCTGCGCCGGCAATACCCGGACAGCCCGTTCGCCGTGGTGTTCGACGCCAAGGGGGGGACCTTCCGCGACCAATTGTACGCCGAGTACAAGGCCAATCGGCCGAGCATGCCGGATGACCTGCGCGTGCAGGTCGAGCCGCTGCACGCTGCGGTGCGGGCCCTGGGCTACCCGTTGCTGTGCATCGACAATGTCGAGGCCGACGATGTGATCGGCACCCTGGCGCGCAGCAGCGCGGCCTCCGATCGACCGGTGGTGATTTCCACCGGCGACAAGGACATGGCGCAACTGGTCGACGGCCACATTACCCTGGTCAACACCATGACCGGCAGCGTGCTGGACGTGGCGGGCGTGAAGGAAAAGTTTGGCGTGGGGCCGGAACACATCATCGATTTCCTGGCCTTGATGGGCGACAAGGTCGATAACATTCCGGGCGTGCCGGGCGTGGGCGAAAAAACCGCCCAGGGCCTGCTGACCGGTATCGGCGGCGGCCTGGCCGAGCTGTATGCCAACCTGGACAAGGTGCCGGGGCTGGCGATCCGCGGCGCCAAGTCATTGCCCGCCAAGCTGGAAGAGCATCGCGAGATGGCTTTTCTTTCCTACGAGCTGGCGACGATCAAGATCGACGTACCGCTGGACATCGAGGTCGATGCCCTGATGTGTGGCGAGCCGGACCACGAGGCCCTGCTGGCGCTGTATGACCTGCTGGAATTCCGCAGCTGGGTCGAAGACGTGCAGCGCGACGCCAAGCGCAGCGGGGCCGAAGTGGCTGCCGCAGCTCCAGCGCCTGCGGACGTGGTCGAAACTCGTTATGAAACCATTCTCGACGCGGCGCGTTTCGAGGTCTGGCTGGACAAGCTGCGCCAGGCGCCGCTGTTCGCCTTCGACACCGAGACCACCGGGCTGGATGCCCAGCGAGCGCAACTGGTGGGCATTTCGTTCGCGGTCGAACCCCTCGAAGCCGCCTACATCCCGCTGACCCATTCCTACATGGGGGTTCCCGAGCAACTGGACCGCGACACTGTGCTGCTGGCGCTCAAGCCGTTGCTCGAAGATCCGACCAAGGCCAAGGTCGGCCAGCACGCCAAATACGACATCAATATCCTGGCCAACTGCGCCATCGGTGGCGACCAGGCCAATGGCATCAATGTGCAGGGCGTTGCCTTCGACACCATGCTGGAGTCCTACGTGCTGGACTCTACGGCCACCCGTCACGATATGGACAGCTTGGCCTACAAATACCTGGGCCACACCACCATCCAGTTCCAGGACATTGCCGGCAAAGGCGCCAAGCAGCTGACCTTCGACCAGATTTCGCTGGAACAGGCGGGCCCCTATGCGGCCGAAGACGCCGATATCACCCTGCGCCTGCATCGTCTGTTCGAAGAAAAATTCCGCCAGGTGCCCAGCCTGCTCAGGGTGCTGCAGGACATCGAAATGCCGCTGGTGCCGGTGCTGGCCCGCATCGAACGCCAGGGTGCGCTGGTCGACGCCCGCCTGCTGGGCATCCAGAGTGTCGAGCTGGGTGACAAGATGGTCGCGCTCGAGCGCGAAGCCTTCGAGATCGCCGGTGAAGAATTCAACCTGGGCTCGCCCAAGCAACTGGGGGTGATTCTGTACGAGAAGCTCGGCCTGCCGATCCTCAGCAAAACCGCCAAGGGCCAGGCTTCGACGGCCGAAGCGGTATTGGCCGAGCTGGCCGAGCAGGACTACCCGCTGCCCAAGGTGCTGATGCAGTACCGCTCGATGAGCAAGCTCAAGAGCACTTACACCGACCGCCTGCCCGAGCAGATCAACCCGCGCACCGGGCGTATCCATACCTCCTATCACCAGGCAGTGGCCGCCACCGGGCGCTTGTCGTCCAGCGACCCGAACCTGCAGAACATCCCTATTCGAACAGCCGAAGGCCGGCGCATCCGCCAGGCGTTCGTGGCCACCCCGGGCTACCGCCTGCTGGCGGCGGACTATTCGCAGATCGAATTGCGCATCATGGCGCACCTGGCCAAGGACGAAGGGCTGCTGCATGCGTTTCGCAATGACCTGGACGTGCACCGCGCCACCGCCGCCGAGGTGTTCGGCGTCGACCTGGCGGCGGTCACCGTGGACCAGCGCCGCAGCGCCAAGGCGATCAACTTCGGCCTGATCTACGGCATGAGCGCCTTCGGCCTGGCCAAGCAGATCGGTGTCGATCGCAAGCAATCGCAGGACTACATCGACCGTTACTTCGCGCGCTACCCCGGCGTGCTGCAGTACATGGAACGCACCCGCACCCAGGCGGCCGAGCAAGGCTATGTGGAAACCCTGTTCGGCCGGCGCTTGTACCTGCCCGATATCAATGCCAAGAACCCGGCCCTGCGCCGGGGTGCCGAGCGAACGGCGATCAATGCGCCGATGCAGGGCACAGCGGCCGATATCATCAAGCGCGCCATGGTTGCCGTGGACACCTGGCTGGACGAGTCGGGGCTGGATGCGCGCGTCATCCTGCAGGTGCACGATGAATTGGTGCTGGAGGTTCGCGAGGATCTGGTGGAGCAGATCGGCGAGCAGATCCGCCCGCACATGAGCGGCGCGGCGCAGCTGGATGTGCCGCTGCTGGTGGAAGTGGGCGTGGGCGCGAACTGGGATGAGGCCCACTGATTAAAACCCTGAGGCCAGGATGAAACTGCACGCTTATCGCGAACAGTTTTCACCTGGCCGGGAACTAATCGGCCGAAAATCGACTCAGAGGTGTTGAATGGCTGGTGAAGCCCTTCAATGCTCCTATGTTGTGTTAAGTGTTGGCAGATATCCGGATCACGCCCTAGCGATCTGGAACTTGAACCCCGAACTTCCCCCTCCCCATACGAAGTCCGGGGTTTTTTTTGCCTTTTTTTCAGCCTTCCTGAACGTCTTTGTCCGGCAATTCAAGCCAGCGCGCCAGCACGGCATAGGCCTCTTCCAGGCCCTGACGCTTGGGCGCGGAGAACAACTGGATACTGACGGCGTCGCCCCAGCCCTTGCGAATTTCAGCCTGCACCTTGAGCAGCACGCCCTTGGCGGCGCCATAGGTCAGCTTGTCGGCCTTGGTCAGCAAAATGTGCATGGGCATCTGGCTGGCGATGGACCAGTCCAGCATCAGCTTGTCGAAGTCCGTCATGGGATGGCGAATATCCATCATCAGGATCAGGCCTTTCAGGCTTTCACGGCTTCCCAGGTAGGCTTCCAGGTGGCGCTGCCAATGCTGCTTGAGCGGAATCGGCACCTTGGCGTAGCCGTAGCCGGGCAGGTCGACCAGACGGCGCTGCTCGTCGAGTTCGAAGAAGTTGAGCAGCTGGGTACGCCCTGGCGTTTTCGACGTGCGCGCCAGGCTGGCGTGGGTCAGGGTGTTGAGCGCGCTGGACTTGCCGGCGTTGGAGCGGCCGGCGAAGGCAACTTCGAAACCTTCGTCGTCCGGGCATTGGTCGACCTTGGCCGCGCTGAGCGAAAAGGTTGCCTGCTGGCACAGACCGAGGATGGGGTTTTTGACTTGCATGTGATTTCCGCTGGGGCTGTGCCCGTTTTTCAAGGGGCGAAGTATATGATGCCGAAGCCGGACCGATGACAGTCCTGCACACACACTATCACTTTCACCGTGTTGGATCCGTTGATGAACAAACTGATAGCGAGCCTGCTGCTGAGCCTGGCGACCGTCGGCCTGGCCCAGGCGGCCGGTGACCCGCTCGCGGGTCAGGCCAACACGGCGGTGTGTGCGGCCTGCCACGGCCCGGACGGTAACAGCCTGGTGCCGACGTTTGCGAAACTGGCCGGCCAGGGCGAACGATACCTGAACAAACAGCTGCACGATATCAAATCGGGCCGCCGCCCCGTTGTCGAGATGACCGGCATGCTCGAGTCGCTGAGCGATCAGCAACTGAGCGACATCGCCGCCTGGTACGCCAGCCAGGCAAGCACGTCGGCGCAGGCCGACCCGGCATTGGCCGCTGCCGGCGAGGCCTTGTATCGCGGCGGACGGCTGGACACCGGCCTGCCGGCCTGCAGCGGCTGCCATGGCCCGGACGGGCTCGGCCTGGCTGTGGCGGGCTTCCCGCACCTGCGGGGGCAGCATGCGCCCTACACGGCCCGGCAGTTGCGGGACTTTCGCGACGGCAAGCGCACCAACGACGGTGACAGCCGGATCATGCGCACCGTTGCCGGTCGCCTGGACGACCAGGACATCGAGGCACTGGCCGCCTATCTGCAGGGTTTGCCCTGATCGCCTGACACGCGCGGCAACGTGAAAGCCGCCCGATCGAGCGGAAAAGCGTCGATGCGTTACCCTTTTTTGCGATGTCTGCCGTTACACTAGCGGACCGTTCTTGACGCGACGACTCGACCGCACGGTCGTTGCCAAGGCGATTTCCATCAGCTCAGGAGTGAAGCATGCGTAATTTGATACTCAGCGCCGCGCTGGTTGCCGCCAGTGCCTTCGGGGTCACCGCACACGCTGCCGATGTGCCGCTCGAGGCCGGCAAGACCTACGTCCAACTGAGTAACCCGGTGCCTGTCGCCGAGCCGGGCAAGATCGAAGTGGTCGAGCTGTTCTGGTACGGTTGCCCGCATTGCTATGCATTCGAGCCGACGATCAATCCATGGGTCGACAAGCTGCCCAAGGACGTCAATTTCGTACGCATTCCGGCCATGTTCGGCGGTATCTGGGACCTGCACGGCCAGTTGTTCCTGACGCTTGAAGCCATGGGTGTGGAACATCAGGTGCACACCGCCGTGTTCGAGGCGATCCACAAACAGCACAAGATGCTCAAGAACAAGGAAGAAATGGCCGAATTCCTTGCCACCCAGAACGTCGACAAGGCCAAGTTCCTCAGCACGTTCGACTCCTTCGCCGTCAAGGGTCAGGTCGAGAAAGCCAAGAAGGCAGCCGCGGCCTATCAGATCAGCGGCGTACCGACCATGGTCGTCAACGGCAAGTACCGTTTCGACCTGGGCACCAGCGGCGGCCCGGAGAATACCTTGAACGTGGCGGACCAGTTGATTGCCAAGGAACGCGCTGCCAAGGGCGCCGCGCAGTAAGCGGCGGGCGTCATGAAGCGTTTTCGAACCGAGCGAGTCGTCGGTCGACATGACCCCCGGGTCAACGAGGAGCATCTGCACGCCAGCGGCTTGCCCGACGATGGGCGCTTGCGCCTGCTGAGCTTCAACATTCAGGTGGGCAACAGCACGGCCAGCTATGGCCACTACCTGACCCGCGGTTGGCAGCATCTGCTGCCGCACGTGGGGCGTTCTGCCAACCTGCAGAAGATCGGTGCCCTGCTGGCCGACTTCGACCTGGTGGCCCTGCAGGAGGCCGATGGCGGTAGCCATCGTTCCGGCTACGTCAACCAGGTCGAACACCTGGCACAGTTGGGCGGGTTTCCCTACTGGTACCAGCAACTCAACCGCAACCTGGGCAAGATCGCCCAGCACAGCAATGGTGTGTTGAGCCGCCTGCGGCCCTGGAACCTGGAGGATCACCCGTTGCCCGGCCCGTCCGGGCGCGGTGCGATCCTGGCACGCTTCGGCGAAGGCGAGGATGCGCTGGTAGTGGTGATGATGCACCTGGCGCTGGGCACCAAGACCCGCATGAGGCAACTGGCCTATATTCGCGAGCTGATTGGCGGTTATCGCCACCAGATCCTCATGGGCGACATGAACACCCATGCCAACGACCTGCTGCAGACCTCGCCGTTGCGCGACCTCGGGCTGCTCGCCCCGCAACTGGAGGCCACCTTCCCCAGCTGGCGCCCGCAGCGCTGCCTGGACCACATTCTGCTGAGCCCGACCCTGACCCTGGAACGCTTCCAGGTGCTGCCCATGCCGATCTCCGATCACCTTCCCGTTGCAGTCGAGATCCGCTTGCCGGACGCGTTGCGAGGCGACACACTTCCTGTCGTGCTCCCGCATTCTGGCAGACCCCTGGCATGACCGACGACGCGCAACGCTGGAAAGAGAAGTACCTGAAAAGCATCGAACAGCAGGAAAAACTCGAACGGCGCTGGAACGCCCGTCTCGACCTGTTGCGGCGTGGCCTGGTACGCAGCACGCTCGCCGCCGAGGGCAGCGATCGCGCGGTCGACGCCTGCATGAAGGAGATGCGCGAAGTCGTGCGCACCGACGACATGGATGCCAAGCTGTCGGCGCTGATTCCACGGCTGGAAAAAGCGGTGCTCGACTCCGAACAGCGCCGCCAGGTGCGCGTCGATCAGACCCGTTCGGCGCTGGCCGCTTTGGCGGGCCAACTGCAGCGGTTGGCGTTGCCGCGTGACGTCAGCAAACCGCTGAAGAAGTTTGCCAAGAGTTTGGATGAGCGGGCCGGCCAGGCGCGCGAGATCCCTTTGCTGCTCAGCGAGTTGAGCGCCCTGCAGGGGCAGGCCCTGGCTTCTGATGAAGACACCCCCGCGGCGGGCGCCCGACCTGGCCTGCTGCAACGCCTGTTTGGCCA
>Ga0157371_10000227_pt1 | contig 81890 bp, 81 predicted proteins | sample C45metaG_FD_113462 | JGI IMG/M metagenome (GOLD analysis project Ga0157371, IMG submission 113462) | Corn rhizosphere microbial communities from Kellogg Biological Station, Michigan, USA - C4-5 metaG | ecosystem: Host-associated > Plants > Roots > Rhizosphere > Soil | place: USA: Michigan...
GATGATCCCGTTGGGAGGTTACGTCTATGGCGTACTGGACGGCGTCTGGAAATCGGCGAAAACCTACCCTGTCCGCTTTAACCGCCAGCGCCGTGAAATCTGCTATATCGACGCCAAAACCCACCGTGTCCTCATCGTCCCCTGGGAAAGCGTCGTCGCCTGGGTCTCCAACTGCCAAGGCTTCGGCAACCACGGTATGGCCCGCGAGTACACCTTCGGCATGGGATTAGAGGACGAGGCTACAGACATCGTGCAGTTCATCACGCTGCGACAGCCCAGCGAAGCGCATGCTTTAGGCATGTGGACTTCCATCCGCAACTACATGGAAGAAGACCAATCGTTCAACGAGCCCAACCCCTACCTGGCGATACTGGGCCTTACACCCACTGAAGACGAACTGAAACCTTATGAGGGGCTCCACACCTTCGAGGTCGAAAAGCGAGAGAAATACATGCTCGGGTTTCTCCACCGAGAGGATGACTATGCGAAGCAACTAGGCCTGAAAAAAACAAAATGGCCCCTCCGCCGCTGGTACATTCGCCGTGTCCTGCTGTTCTGGAAAATGCCCTACCTACTCGCCGAATGGGGCCACCGCAAAGGCCGCCCAGCCATGCCGGAATCCGTCGTCGCCTGGTCTCAACCTCTTCCCCCGGAACAATGGGCCCAACCCAGCCCCGCGCTGGTCAAGGCCAACGCCGTTGTGAAGAACGCCATGGATAAAAAGAAAATAACCTTCGTCGAGGCCTGCAAGGCGGCGGGGCTACATGGAAACTGAGAGGTCGTACCCCTGAAACGCAAAAGCCCGGAACAGGTCCGGGCTTTTGCGCATCGCCTGCCTGATATCAGTGCAGGATCTGGCTCAGGAACATCCGTGTACGATCGCTCTGCGGGTTGTCGAAGAAGTCATCCGGGGCGGCCTGTTCGACGATTTCGCCCTTGTCCATGAAGATGACGCGGTTGGCCACGGTCCGGGCGAAGCCCATCTCGTGGGTCACGCACAGCATGGTCATGCCGTCTTCGGCCAGGCCGATCATGGTGTCGAGCACCTCCTTGACCATTTCCGGGTCCAGGGCCGAAGTTGGCTCGTCGAACAGCATGATCTTGGGCTTCATGCACAGCGCCCGGGCAATGGCCACACGCTGCTGCTGGCCGCCGGACAGTTGCCCCGGAAACTTGTGCGCCTGCTCCGGAATGCGTACGCGCTCCAGGTAATGCATGGCGATTTCCTCGGCCTGGCGCTTGGGCATCTTGCGTACCCACATCGGCGCCAGCGTGCAGTTCTGCAGGATGGTCAGGTGCGGGAACAGATTGAAGTGCTGGAACACCATGCCCACTTCGCGGCGCACGCTTTCGATCTGTTTCAGGTCGTTGGTCAGTTCCACGCCGTCGACGACGATACGGCCCTGCTGGTGCTCTTCCAGGCGGTTCAGGCAGCGAATGGTGGTCGACTTGCCCGAGCCCGAAGGCCCGCACAGTACGATCCGCTCGCCCTGGCTCACGTTCAGGTTGATGTCCTTGAGCACATGGAACTGGCCATACCACTTGTTCACGCCTTGCATCTGGATGATGCCCGGGGCGCCGGCGGCTTTCTTGATCGCTTCACTCATGATTACGCTCCTAACGCTTGTGGCCTGTGTCCAACTTGCGCTCCAGGTGCATGGAGTAGCGGGACATACCGAAACAGAAAATCCAGAAGACCAGGGCCGCGAACACATAGCCCTCGGTCGCCATACCCAGCCAATTGGGGTCGGCTGCCGCCTGCTTGACGCTGTTGAGCAAGTCGAACAGACCAATGATGATCACCAGGCTGGTGTCCTTGAACAGCGCGATGAAGGTGTTGACGATGCCGGGGATCACCAGCTTCAGGGCTTGCGGCAGAATCACCAGGCCCATGCTGCGCCAGTAACCCAGGCCCATGGCCGCCGCCGCTTCGTACTGCCCTTTGGGAATGGCCTGCATGCCACCGCGTACCACTTCGGCGATGTAGGCCGACTGGAACAAAATCACGCCGATCAACGCCCGCAGCAGTTTGTCGAAGTTCATGCCTTCGGGCAGGAACAGCGGCAGCATGACCGACGACATGAACAGCACGGTGATCAGCGGCACGCCGCGCCAGAACTCGATGAAAGTGACGCACACCACTTTGACCGCCGGCATGTTCGAACGCCGGCCCAGGGCCAGCAAAATGCCCAGCGGCAAGGCGCCGACGATCCCCACGAAGGCGATCACCAGGGTCAGCATCAGGCCGCCCCATTGGCTGGTGGCCACGTTTTCCAGGCCGAACACGCCGCCATGCAACAGGAAGAAGGCAACGATCGGGTAGATCACCAGGAAGCTCAGACCATAGACCGCCTTGCGTGGGAACTTGGGCAGGAACAGCGGGGCCGCGCCGATGATTGCCAGCCAGCCGGCCATGTCGACGCGCCAGCGCAACTCGGTCGGATAGTAGCCATACATGAACTGGCCGAAGCGCTGCTGAACGAACACCCAGCAGGCGCCTTCCTTGGTGCAGTCGGCCAGCTTGGTGCCGCTCCAGTTCGCGTCGATGATCGTCCAGCTCAGCAGCGGTGGCACGATGAGCCAGATCAGGTACACCGCCAACAGCGTCAGCAGGGTGTTGAGCCAACTGGAGAACAGGTTGGCACGCATCCACGCCACCACACCGACGGTGGTTTTGGGCGGCGCCATATCAGGTTTGAAAATGTGAGCATTCATGCGCTTTTCCTCACCGCTCGATCAGCGCAATGCGCTTGTTGTACCAGTTCATCAGCAGGGAAATGCTGATGCTGATGGCCAGGTAAACGCTCATGGTGATGGCAATGACCTCGATGGCCTGACCGGTCTGGTTGAGCACAGTGCCGGCGAACAGCGAAACCATTTCCGGGTAACCGATACCGGCGGCCAACGACGAGTTCTTCGCCAGGTTGAGGTATTGGCTGGTCAACGGCGGGATGATCACGCGCATTGCCTGCGGAATGATCACCTTGCGCAGCGTCGGCCCCGGGCGCAGGCCCAGCGAGCGCGCGGCTTCGGTCTGGCCATGGCTGACCGACTTGATGCCCGACCGCACGATTTCAGCGATGAACGCGGCGGTATAGACCATCAAGGCGATCGTCAAGGCCAGCAGTTCCGGGATCAATACCCAGCCGCCGACGAAGTTGAAGCCCCGCAGTTCGGGCATCTGCCAGTGCACGGGTGCGCCGAACACCAGAGCGCACAGCGCTGGAATGACGAAGAACAGGGCCAGGCCGACCCAGAACTTGTGGAACGGCTCGCCGGTGGCTTCGAAACGCTTGGTTGCCCAGCGCGACATCAGCACGATCGCCACGATGGCCAGTACGACGCGGATCACGAACGGCCAGAAGCCTGGCGCCGCGATCGCTGCGGGCATGTTCAGGCCCCGGCTGCTGAAGAAGAACGCGTCCATGAAACCGTGGGCGTTGCGCGGCCCGGGCAGCGTCAGGAACACGGCGAAGTACCAGAACAGGATCTGCAGCAGTGGCGGGATATTACGGAAGACTTCGACGTAGACCGTGGCCAGCTTGCTGATCATCCAGTTCGGCGACAGCCGCGCGACACCGATGATGAAGCCCAGCAGCGTGGCGCCGATGATGCCGATGACCGAGACCAACAAGGTGTTGAGCAGGCCGATCAGGAAAACGCGCGCGTAGCTGTCCGACTCGGTGTAGTCGATCAGGTGTTGGGCAATGCCGAAGCCGGCACTGCGCTCGAGGAAATCGAAGCCCGAGGTGATGCCTCGATGCTGCAGGTTGGTCTGGGTGTTATCGAACAGGAACCAGCCCATCGAGACCACCGCGACAATCGTGATGATCTGAAATACCCAGGCTCGGACGCGTGGATCGCTCAGGGAATACCCGTTGGATGCACCGATTTGTTTTTGCATGGAATGCCCCAGGAGGAATAGAAAGCAGCACCTGGCAGCGCGAGGCTGCCAGGTGCAGGGCCGATCAGCGTACTGGTGGGGCGTACTGGATGCCGCCGTTGTTCCACAGGGCGTTCATGCCACGGTCAATCGCCAGCGGAGTGTTCTTGCCGAGGTTCTTCTCGAACACTTCACCGTAGTTGCCGACTTGTTTAACGATCTTGACGACCCAATCCTTCGGCAGTTTCAGGTCTTTGCCGTATTCGCCGTCAGCGCCCAGCAGGCGAGCGACGTCCGGGTTCTTGGTGGCCTTGGCTTCGGCTTCGACGTTCTGCGAAGTGATGCCGGCTTCTTCAGCGTTGAGCATGGCGAACAGGGTCCACTTCACGATGCTGAACCACTCTTCGTCGCCTTTACGCACGACCGGGCCCAGAGGCTCCTTGGAGATGGTTTCAGGCAGCACGATGTAGTCTTTCGGGTTGGCCAGCTTGCTGCGCTGTGCGTACAGCTGCGACTTGTCGGAGGTCAGTACGTCGCAACGACCGCTTTCCAGCGATTTGGCGCTTTCATCGGAGGTGTCGAAGGTGATCGGGGTGTACTTCAGGCCATTGCCACGGAAGTAGTCGGACACGTTCAGTTCGGTGGTGGTACCGGCCTGGATGCAGATGGTCGCACCGTCCAGTTCCTTGGCACTCTTGACGCCAAGCTTGTTGTTCACCAGGAAGCCAACGCCGTCGTAGTAGGTCACGCCGGCGAACACCAGGCCCATGCCGGCATCGCGCGAGCTGGTCCAGGTGGTGTTACGCGACAGCACGTCGACTTCGCCGGACTGCAGCGCGGTGAAACGCTCCTTGGCGTTGAGCTGGCTGAACTTGACCTTGGTGGCATCGCCGAAGACCGCTGCGGCAACGGCACGGCAGACATCGGCGTCGATGCCCAGAATCTTGCCGGTGGAGTCAGGTACGGAGAAGCCTGGCAAACCGTCGGACACACCGCACTGGACGAAACCTTTCTTCTGCACTGCATCCAGCGTAGCCCCTGCCTGCGCGAAGCTGCTGACGCCGATGGCGGTAGCGGCGGTCAGGACTGCCAGGGTTGATTTCAAAATCTTCATTCAAAACCTCCAATTGCTCTTGTTGTATCCGGGCTTGTGTTGCTACCGCACCCTTTTGAGGCACTTTCGACCCGTGCTGGCTTTTTTTGGGGTCGACCGGCGTTGCAACCAAGTGATGAGTCTGGCGAGAGGTGTCTCGACCGGTGGGTTCACTCACTGCTCCCCTTTCGTTCGGACGTGCAGGGCATGGAACCGGCCCTGCACATTCGGCAATCGGCGAACGTGCCTTAGATCGAATACCGCTCTACGCTGCCCGTTGACGCTGTAAAGTGTTACCGGCACAGGTTTCGTTCTAATAACGACGGTTGTATAGCAAAGCGCGTACCAGTGTGGTGTGCCGAAGCGTTTCAGTGCACGTCAAGTCGAAAAGTTGTAGCCTTGCGACATCTTCTTTTGTTAATGCCTCGCGAGCGCACTTTTTGAATGCACCCTAAAAGAGCGATCGCCCCATTTTGGAGCCCTCATGAGCACACCCTTGATCATCCAGCCGACCCAGCCTGCCGATGCGTGCGTGATCTGGCTACACGGCCTGGGGGCCGATCAATATGACTTCGAGCCGGTAGCGCAGATGCTGCAGAAACAGCTGACGACCACCCGCTTCGTACTGCCCCAGGCACCGACTCAGGCGGTGACCATCAATGGTGGCTATGCAATGCCAAGCTGGTATGACATTCATTCCCTTAGCCCAGGCAAGCGCGCGATCGACGAAGCCCAGCTGGAAGCCTCGTCGCAGAGGCTTTGCGACCTGATCGAGGAACAGCGCGCCAGCGGCATCGACCCGTCGCGCATATTTCTCGCCGGTTTTTCCCAGGGCGGTGCGGTGGTGTACCACACCGCTTTCGTCCGCTGGCAGGGCCCGTTGGGTGGGGTGCTGGCGTTGTCCACCTACGCGCCGACTTTTGCCGATTCGGTTCAGTTGTCGGCCAGCCAACAGCGCATTCCGGCACTGTGTCTGCATGGGCAATATGACGATGTGGTGCAAAATGCCATGGGCCGCAGCGCCTTCGAGTATCTCACCACCTGGGGGGTGAACGCCGTGTGGCGCGAATACCCCATGGGCCATGAAGTGTTACCCAAAGAAATCAATGATATCGGTGAGTGGTTGGCCGAAAAGCTGCATTGAGCCTTCGCGACAGACGCGGGCTACCGACGCGTTCCTGTAGCCCGATCAGCAATCCACTACGCCGCGCCCAATTCTTGCATTACACTGGCCGCCGTACATTCCTTAACCCATTAATGAGATGACCGTGCTCAAAGCACTCAAAAAGATTTTCGGCAAGGGCGAGGCTGAGCCGCTCGCGGTCGAAAGCGGCGCCACGCGCACTGTGACTGCTCCCCCGAGCGCCCCCGCGCCTGCCGAGCCTGCCGCGCCCGCCCTTGCCGCGGCGAACCTGCCTGACAGCAGCGCGCCCGACGCCGTCGCTCCGCTTCCAGCACCGCGTGCGCCTCGCCGCGAGCGTGCCGTCAAGGCGCCCTCGCCCGCCTGGAAGCTCGAGGATTTCGTCGTGGAGCCCGAAGAGGGCAAGACACGTTTTCATGACTTTGCGTTGTCCGCCGAGCTGATGCATGCCATCCATGACCTCGGCTTTCCTTACTGCACGCCGATCCAGGCGCAGGTACTGGGCTTCACGCTCAAGGGCAAGGATGCGATCGGCCGCGCCCAGACCGGCACCGGCAAGACGGCCGCCTTCCTGATCTCGATCATCACCCAGTTGCAACAGACGCCGCCGCCCAAGGAGCGCTACATGGGCGAACCTCGGGCACTGATCATCGCTCCGACGCGCGAGCTGGTGGTGCAGATCGCCAAGGACGCCGCCAACCTGACCAAGTACACCGGCCTGAACGTGATGTCCTTCGTGGGTGGTATGGACTTCGACAAACAGCTCAAGCAGTTGGAAACCCGTCACTGCGACATTCTGGTCGCCACCCCGGGCCGTCTGCTGGACTTCGCCCAGCGTGGCGAGGTGCACCTGGACATGGTCGAGGTGATGGTGCTGGATGAGGCCGACCGCATGCTGGACATGGGCTTCATCCCGCAGGTGCGCTCGATCATCCGCCAGACGCCGCCGCTCAGCGAACGGCAGACGCTGCTGTTTTCGGCGACCTTCACCGATGACGTGATGAACCTGGCGAAACAGTGGACCACCGACCCTGCCATCGTCGAGATCGATTCACAGAACGTGGCCAGCGACACGGTCGAACAGCATGTCTATGCCGTGGCCAGCAGTGACAAGTATGCGTTGCTCTATAACCTGGTGACCGGCAACGACTGGGAGCGGGTGATGGTGTTCGCCAACCGCAAGGACGAAGTGCGGCGCATCGAAGAGCGCCTGGTGCGTGACGGCGTCAATGCCGCGCAGCTGTCCGGTGACGTCCCGCAGCACAAGCGCATCAAGACCCTGGAAAGCTTTCGCGAGGGCAAGATCCGCGTGCTGGTGGCCACCGACGTCGCCGGTCGGGGTATCCATATCGACGGCATCAGCCACGTGATCAACTTCACCCTGCCCGAAGTGCCGGACGACTACGTGCACCGCATCGGTCGCACTGGGCGCGCGGGCACCAATGGCGTGTCGATCAGCTTCGCCGGCGAGGACGACTCCTACCAGCTGCCGTCGATCGAAGCCCTGATGGGCCGCAAGATCCCCTGCGAAATGCCGCCTGAAGCCTTGCTCAAGCCGGTGCAGCGCAAGCGCCCTTCCTGAGCCGCCGCCCGGGCAGGGTCAACGCTACTCCGGCCTTGCCCATCGCCCTGCCGCCGCTTGATCGCTGGCGCGACCTTCCACCCAGCGCGGCCCTTGGGCCGTGTTTTCCTTCTTCCAGAAGGGCGCGCGGGTCTTCAGGTAATCCATGACGAAATCGCAGGCTTCGAACGCCGCCTGGCGGTGCGCACTGGCTACGCCGACGAACACGATCGGCTCACCGGGCAACAATTCGCCTACTCGATGCAACACCTCCAGCTTGAGCAGGGGCCAGCGCGTGTGCGCCTCTTCGACGATCTTGCCCAAGGCTTTTTCGGTCATGCCCGGGTAATGCTCGAGAAACATCCCCGCCACCTCGCGCCCGTCATTGAAGTCGCGCACATAGCCCACGAAGCCGACCACCGCCCCCACGCCCACGTTTGCGGCGTGCAGGGTGTTGAGCTCGGCGCCCGGGTCGAAGGCCTGCGGCTGCACTCGAATGCCCATGTCAGCCCCCGGTCACGGTGGGGAAAAAAGCCACCTCGTCGCCCGCCGCCAGCGGTTCTGCCAGCGAGCACAACTCTTCGTTGCGCGCGCACATCAGGTTGGCTTCGGCCAGGAAGTCCCGGTCGCCACGTTGCAGCAGGAACGCACGTACCGCCTCGATACTGGGGAAACTGCCGGGCAGCTGCTCTTCGGCACAGCCCGCGGCCTCGCGAAAGCGCGCGAAATACATGACCTTGACCGTCATTGGCTGTCACCCGCGCGAAAATCGCCGCTCTTGCCGCCGGATTTCTCCAGCACCTGCACGGCTTCGATGACCATGCCGCGATCCACCGCCTTGCACATGTCATAGATCGTCAGCGCCGCCACGCTGGCGGCCGTCAGGGCTTCCATTTCAACGCCCGTCTGCCCGGCCAGCCGGCAGCGGGAAACGATACGCACAGCGTCCTCGCCATCGGCGCTGAGCTCGACCTTGACGCTGGTGAGCATCAGCGGGTGACACAGCGGAATCAGGTCCCAGGTGCGCTTGGCGGCCTGTATCCCGGCGATGCGCGCCACCGCGAAGACATCGCCCTTGGGGTGTGCACCGTCGACGATCATGCGCAGGGTCTGCGGCAGCATGCGCACACGCGCCTGCGCCACGGCCTCGCGGGTGGTGATCGCTTTGTCGGTGACATCGACCATGTTGGCACGGCCTTGGGAATCGAGATGAGTGAGCACAGCCTTCTCCTGTTGGGGAAGGCTGATTGTAAACCGCAATGGGAGGGCTGTGGCGTTCGCGCGCACGCGAACGCCACGGGTGGCTCTAGAGGTGCGTCTCGGCGTATTCGGCCAGGATCGAGCGCGGCACGCCTTGCAGGGTGATGTGCACGCCGTTGGGGAAGTCCTTGAAGCGCTCGGTGAGGTAGGTCAGGCCCGAACTGGTCGCGGACAGGTACGGGGTGTCGATCTGGGCCAGGTTGCCCAGGCAGATCACCTTAGAGCCGGAGCCGGCCCGGGTGATGATGGTTTTCATCTGGTGCGGCGTGAGGTTCTGGCATTCGTCGATCAGAATCAGGCTTTGCTGGAAGCTGCGGCCGCGAATGTAGTTGAGGGATTTGAACTGCAGCGGGACTTTGCTGAGGATGTAGTCGACGCTGCCGTGGGTGTTCTCGTCGTCCATGTGCAGCGCTTCGAGGTTGTCGGTGATCGCGCCCAGCCAAGGCTCCATCTTCTCGGCTTCAGTGCCTGGCAAAAAGCCGATTTCCTGATCCAGCCCCTGCACACTGCGGGTGGCGATGATGCGCCGGTAGCGCTTGCTGACCATGGTCTGCTCGATCGCCGCAGCCAAGGCCAGGATGGTCTTGCCGGAACCGGCGGCGCCGGACAGGTTGACCAGGTGAATATCGGGATCGAGCAATGCGAACAGCGCCAGGCCCTGGTAGATATCGCGCGGCTTGAGGCCCCAGGCCTCCTGGTGCAGTAACGGCTCCTGGTGCAGGTCGAGGATCACCAGCTCATCGGCCTTGACGCCCTTGATCCAGCCGACGAAGCCTTGCTCGTCGATGATGAACTCGTTCATGTGCACGTTGGGCAAGGTTTCGGTCAACTGCACGCGGTGCCAGGTGCGGCCGTGGTCCTGGCGGGTTTCCACCTTGCTGACACGGTCCCAGAACGAGCCGGTCACGGTGTGGTAGCCACGCGACAGCAATGAAACGTCGTCGACCAGTTGGTCGGTGCTGTAGTCCTCTGCCGCGATGCCGCAGGCACGGGCCTTGAGGCGCATGTTGATGTCTTTGGTGACGAGGATGACGCTCAACTTCGGATTGCGGGTATGCAAATCGATCAGTTGGTTGATGATGATGTTGTCGTTGAGATGGTCGGGCAACAGGTTGGAGGGCTCGGCACGCTTGTCCATGAGGATGGACAGGTAACCTTTGGGGTCGCCCTTGCCGCGGTGAATCGGGACACCCTTTTCGACATCTGCCGGACAGGCTTCGCCCAGGGTCTTGTCGATCAGTCGAATGGCCTGGCGGCATTCGGCGGCGACTGAATGCTTGCCGTCCTTGAGTTTGTCCAGTTCCTCCAGAACGGTCATCGGGATGGCGACGTGGTGCTCTTCGAAATTCAACAACGCATTCGGATCGTGAATCAGTACATTGGTATCGAGCACATAAAGGATTGGCTGGTCGGAAGAGGTGCTGCGTCCTTGTTCATCCATACTCGGTCACCTTTTTGGGAGCCTGGCGACGCAATACCTGAGCGGTGCTGCGCCACGAAAGGGCCGCCGATATCCCGCACCGGGGAGCAGGAGCTACGAACCAAGTAAGAGTCGGGTAAGGACGCCACCTGTGTCGCAGGGTTCGGCGGTCTGTCTTTGTAATACCGCAAAAGAGGTGACAGAAAAAAGCACTTTGACGTTTATTTGAAGTTTATTTTGCAACCTGCCGAATAACACTTGGCGAGGCCGGGCGACCCCGTTACAGTCGGAAGTCAACCGGCCCTGCACAGTGCCGGTTTTTTTATGCCCGGACGCCTGCACCCCCGCAAACACGGGGGCTTACTGAAATTCCCTGCAATCCTGCCAGCCGATTCCACTTTGTGCCGTTTCCTTGAACAACCACGGCAAGGCGGTCAGGGCTTTGGCCTGGGTGTCGTGAAACACGATGATGCCGTGGCGCCATAACAGCATCAGGCTCAGCACCCGCTGGCCGGCCTGCTCGGCGTTGATCCGGCCATCGTCGTCACGGGCATCGATGTCCCACAGCGCCACCTTCATGTTCTGGCTGGCAAAGAAGGCTTCACTGTCGGCGCGCCGCTGGCCATAGGGCGGCCGGAACAGCGCCACGTAGTTATCCGGCAAATCGCCCTGGGCCTGGGCGGCACTGCGCACGATCGAGTCCTGCCAGTCGACCCATTGGCTATGCGACCGGTACTGCCAGCCTTGCACCCCAACGCACTGCCCCTGATACAGGCCTTGCAGTTGCGCGCTGGACGTCTTCTGCTGGCGACTGCGCAGGCTGTTGCCCAGAACGAAGAATGTGCCGTTGATCTGCTGTTTGCGCAGGTACTCGGCCAGGCCGTCGGTGACACCGCCCTCGGCGGTGGGCCCGCCTTCGAAGGTCAGCAGAAACAGCCGGTCGCTGAACCTGTCGCCATTGAGTTCAAGGTCGGAGAAGCGCTCGATTTCACTGCTGATCTGCGGGAACAGGGCGGCCTGGCGCAGCAGTTCGTCCAGGTAGCTTTCACTGAAAGCCAGGCCGGCCGGTGCCCAGCCGATGTAGAACGAGTCGGCATCGACCTCGTAGTCAACCGCCTGGGCGCGCAGGGCAGGCAAGTCATCGATGGCGAAGCAGAACGAAGCATCCTGGTCACAGCTCTGTTGGGCCTGGTCGAAGTTGCGCCACAGTTTTTGCCACAGGCGCTCGCGCAACGCGTCGATCGACTGACGGTTGATCTGCCGCAGGCCGAGCCGCTTGCCCAGGCCGGCGTCATCCAGCGCCTCGCTGTCGGCCAGGGCCCTGGCGAACATCAGCACGTGGGCGCGCGAGGCGACGTCGAACAGCACCGGGCTGTTGACCTGCTCCGGCCAGGTGCTGCGATCGAGGGTCGCGATGGGCGGCGGTGGCGCAGCCTGGGCGCCGAAGGTGCACAGCAGGGCCAGCAGAAATAAAGAACACCGCAAGAGTCGACTCCTTTTCACAATGCGTTGCGCACTATAGCGCTTTGCGCAGGCGCCTGGCCTGTCGCATCAATCGCTGGTTCTCGGCGGCGCAGGTCCTTAAACTCGACGCACGATTTGAGGAGCCCCGTTCATGCTGATGGTCATTTCTCCAGCCAAGACCCTGGATTTTGAAAGCCCGCCCACCACCCAACGCCACACCCTGCCGCAGTTTCTGGACCATTCCCAGGCCCTGGTGACGCAGTTGCGCGACCTGAGCCCGCAACAGATCGGCCAGCTCATGCACCTGTCCGACAAACTGGCCGGGCTCAACGCTGCGCGCTTCGGCAGCTGGACGGCGGATTTCACGCTGGACAACGCCAAGCAGGCGATCCTCGCGTTCAAGGGCGATGTGTACACCGGGCTCGATGCAGCCACCCTTGACGAGGCTGGCCTGACGTATGCCCAACGGCATCTGCGCATGTTGTCCGGCCTGTATGGGCTGTTGCGCCCGCTGGACCTCATGCAGCCCTATCGACTGGAGATGGGCACCAAGCTGGCCAACCCGCGCGGCAAGGACCTCTACGCGTTCTGGGGCGAACGTATCAGCGGCTGGCTCAACGAGGCCCTGGCCGAGCAAGGCGACGACACGCTGCTGAACCTGGCGTCCAACGAATACTTCTCGGCAGTCAAGCGCTCGGCCCTACAGGCGCGGGTGATCAACGTCGACTTCAAGGACCAGAAAAACGGCCAGTACAAGATCATCAGCTTTTATGCCAAGAAAGCGCGCGGTTTGATGACTCGCTTCGTGATCGACGAAAAGATCGACGACCCGCGCCACTTGAACCAGTTCGAGGTCGAGGGCTATCGCTACGAAGCGTCGCAGTCGAAACCCGATCACCTGGTGTTTTTGCGCGATGAGCAGCACGGCTGATCGCGCCCCTGGCGTATGGGTCGCGATCGTGCCGTGCATTGGGTACGATGGCCTGATTCCCCGCCCGAGACTGTGCTCATGTTCATCGGCGTTCTGCTGATCCTCACCTGGCTGGTGCTGTTGCTTCGCTACCCGGCCAAAGCGTTGCCCATCTCGGCGGCCGCCCTGTTGGGGCTGGGCTTGGTAGCGCTGTGGGTGGTGTGGCTGGACAACCGCGAAGCGCGGCAACTGGCGCACCTGGAGTTGCGCCTGAGCTATGCGCCGCAGAGTTGCCCCGGCGACCGTCCCCTGCGCTTGCACCTGCACAACGCCAACGACGTGCCGCTGGTGGAGTTGCGCTGGCGGGTGGCGGCGTATGCACCCGGCGACAGCGTCAACCTGGCCGAGAACCTGTATTCGGCCCCGCGCTACAGCGGGCCGGGTGACCTGCAGGCCGGCGCCGACTGGCAGGACTGCCTGCCACTGCCGCCGCTGCGCCCTGGCTATCGCGCGCAAACCCTGGAGTTTCGCGCCGAACAACTGCAGGGCAGCTTCGCCAAGTAATACACCCCCCTTTCACTTGCCCCAGGACGGTGCCCATGCCCCGCGTATTGATCACCGGCTGTTCCAGCGGCATCGGCCAAGCCCTGGCAGCCGCATTTCACGCTGCCGGCTATGACGTGTGGGCGACCGCGCGCAAGGCGAGCGATGTCGCGCGACTGCAGGCGACGGGCTATCGGGCCCTGCTGCTGGACGTCAACGACAGTGCCGCGCTGCAGGCCTTGGCCGAGTCGCTGGCAGCCACCGGCGGCGGGCTCGATGTGCTGGTCAACAACGCCGGTTACGGCGCCATGGGGCCGTTGCTCGATGGCGGTGTCGAGGCGCTGCATCGGCAGTTCGAAACCAATGTCTTTGCGGTGGTGGGGGTCACCCGCGCGCTGTTTCCGGCCCTGCGCCAGCGCGCGGGGCTGGTGGTCAACATCGGCAGCGTGTCCGGCGTACTGGTGACGCCGTTCGCAGGGGCCTACTGTGCCTCGAAGGCGGCGGTCCATGCGCTCAGCGACGCCCTGCGCATGGAGTTGGCGCCGTTTGGCATTCGGGTGATGGACGTGCAGCCGGGGGCCATCGGCACGCGCTTTGCCAGTCATGCCAGCGTGCAGGCCGAACAGGTGCTGGCCGAACGGTCGCCCTGGTGGCCGCTGCGCGAGCAGATCCGCGCCCGTGCCATGGCCTCGCAAGACCACCCCACCGACGTGCACGACTTCGCCCGGGCGCTGCTGCGCGCCGTACAAAAGCCCCGCCCGCCGCAACGCGTGCGCCTCGGCAACGGCAGCCGCGCCCTGCCCCTGCTGGCATGGCTGCTGCCCAAACGCTGGCTGCAAGCCCTGTTGCGCCGCAAGTTCGGCCTGCATCGCCGGCTTGCAACCCAACCCCTTGCAACCGCCCACGACACCACCGCAGATCCCCGGTAGCCCTACCGCTCGCAGGCGATGGCCTGACCAACGGGCTCCATCATTCGCCCACGATGACCGTGCAGGTGGTGCCGGCGGCCAGGGTCATGCCGTCCGGCACTTCATCCAGGTGGATGCGCACGGGCACGCGCTGGGCCAGGCGCACCCAGTTGAATGTGGGGTTGACGTCGGCGATCAGCTCACGACTTTGCGGGTTGTCGCGGTCGTAGATGCCGCGCGAGATGCTTTCGACATGACCGCGCAGCCGTTCGCCGCTCATCATCTGCAACTGCGCCGGGTCGCCGACGTGCACGTACGGCAGCTTGGTTTCTTCGAAGAAGCCATACACCCAGAACGAGTGTTTATCGATCACCGCCAGCTTGGCCTGCCCGGCCCGCGCGTAGTCGCCCACATGCACGTTGTGGTTGGTCACGTAGCCTTCCACCGCCGAGAACACCCGGGTGCGCGCCAGGTCCAGCTCGGCCGCCTGCAACTGCGCCTGGGCCTGCCGATAATCGGCCTGGGCGGCGTTGGCCAGGTTGTTCGCGTCTTCGCGGCTTTCCTGGGAAATCACCAGGCTGTCGACATCCGCACGGCGGCGCGCATTGAGCGCGCGCATGTCCCAGGTCGCCTTGCGCGACGCCAACACGGCCCGCGCCTGATTCACCGCGATCCGATACGGCTCGGGGTCGATCTGCAACAGCAGCTGGCCCTTGCGTACCGCTTGATTGTCGCGCACCGGCACTGCCACCACCGGCCCGGAGACTTCGGCAGCCACGTTGATGATATCGGCGCGCACGCGACCATCGCGCGTCCAGGGCGTCTGCATGTAATGCACCCACAGCTGACGGCCAAGGAACACGGCCAACGCAACCACCAGCAGGGTCGCCGACAGGCTGAAAAGCTTTTTCATCGAGCAGGTCTCATTGATAGACAGCCAGCGCCATCGCGCTGAACAGACACACGAACAGGCTCAGGCGCAGCAACGCCGGATGCCAGAAGAAGCGGTAGGCATCCAGGCTCGCGAACAGCCGATCGAAGGCCCAGGCGAGCGCAGCCGCCAGCACGAACAACACCGTCACGGTCGGCATGTACAGGCCGTGGAAGGCTATTTCCCGGGGCATCAGAGGCTCCTGGCCACGGCCAGCTCGGCCAGTGGGGATTGAGGGTCGAGCAGGCACGTGCGGATGAAATGCAGGTAACTCTGCACCCGGCGCAGCACCGACGTGTCGAAATGCCGAGCGAAGGGTTCTTCACTGCTGCTGACCCGTTCGATGGCCTGGTCCACGGCGGCCAGGCCGCGCGCCAGGTTGGCAGGGTCGGGCTGGATAAACAGACGGATCAACGAGCGGCCCATGACCCTGATCGCCTGGCGCCACGGCTGCCCCTCGGCGTACGCCGGGTGCACCGGCAAGCGCGCCTGCTCGCGGCGCAGCTCGATGACCGCATGGCCCACTTCCAGCACCACCAGCATCCAGCGCAACAGGTTGCGCTGCACCTGCGGCTGGCCCGCGGCCAAGCCATAGGCCTGGTGCAGCAGGTCACGGCTGCGGCTTTCCAGCGCCGAGTTGAGGCCGCGCAGTGGGCCACTGATGGCCAGTACCACGCCGCCGCGCAGATCCTGCTCCATGCGTTGCCACTGCCAGCGGCTGTTGGGCGGCAGAATGATCGCACCGGCAGCCGCGCAGACCAGCATGCCCAGGACCATGCCCAGGTAGTCGTTGACGAACGCATAGGGGTCGTACACCGTGAGGTTGTCGGGCACCGAACCGATCGAAAAGAAGATCAGCAAACCCACCCCGTAACCCACATAGCGCGGGCGTGACGCCAGAAACGCACCCAGCCCGAACACCGGCGCAAGCACCAGGCACAGCAGAGCGAAGCCGTCTATCCAGGGCAACACGAAGAACATTGTGAAAAAGCCCGCCACGGCACCGAACAACGTACCGCAGGCCATCTGGAACGACATGCGCCGCGGGTTGGGCGTGGCAGCCGACAGGCCCACCGTGGCCGCCGCGGCCAGGGTCATGATGGCACCGCTGGGCCAGGCGGTTGTCAGCCAGTAGCCGCCCAGCAGCAATACCACCAGCGCCGCGCGCAGGCCCGCGGCCAGGGTCGCCAGGCCATTGGTGCGGGCCACGTAGGGTTCGTCCCAGCGCTCGCGCGCATGCCGGTGCGGGTTCAACGAGGCGTGGGTCTGGGCATAACCGTGCAGATCGTCGACGAAGCGGTACAGCAATTCACACGCGGTATGGAAATCCAGCCAGTCGGGGTCGCCGGGTTGTCGCTCGGCAAACCGCTCGCGCCGTTGCCGCACCTGCGCGGGCAACCGCGCCTGGTAGTGCGCCAGGCACTGGGCCAGGCCCTCGGCGTCGCCAGCCATCAGGGCACGTTCGCTGAAACCCTCCATCACGCTGGCCAGCTCATTCAACAGCGGTTCGATGGCCTCGGCCACCGGCCCGCCGTGACGCCCACCCACGCGTTCGAGCAGGCCATGCAACGCGTTGAAACGCGTGGTGATGGCCATGAACTCGCTGTTCAAGCGGCTGACCCGCCCCGTGCGCCGACGCATGTGCGGGTCTTCGAAGGCGGTGATGCTGCGCAGGCCTTCCAGGCCCACGGCCTCGGCGACGAAGCGCAGGTTGCTCGCCTCGAACGCCGCGCGCGGCACCTGGCCGCGCAAGCCGCTGACCACGAATCGGGCGAACACCGCGAAGCGCTGGTACAAGGTATTGCGCATCGATGCGCTGGCCGACTGGGGTGCAATGGCAACGCTGACCAGGGTCGAGACCAACAGGCCGAGGGTAATTTCCAGCACCCGCCACACAGCCGCCAGGAATGCCTGGTCGGGATGGGCCAGGGCCGGCAGCCCGACCATCGCCGCGGTGTAGCCGGCCAGCACACAGCCATAGGCACGAAAGTTGCGCCAACGCATGGCACCTGCCGAACATACCCCCACCCACAGTGCCAGGCTCGGCAGAAACAGTTCGGTGCTCTGCGCGAACAGGGCGATCAGCAACACCGTGACCGCCGAACCGACCAGGGTGCCGAGCAAGCGGTAGAAGCTTTTGGCAAACACATGGCCGCTCTGCAATTGCATCACGATGAACACGGTGATCATCGCCGTGCGCGGCTGTGGCAGTTCGATGCGCATCGCCAGCCACAGGGTGAGGAACGCCGCTGCCAGCACTTTGCCGATGTAGACCCAGGTCACCCCATCGCTGCGCGCCCATTCGTGCAGGCTGCGGCGCCAGGGCAGAACAGCGAGCGGGCGCCAGGCGGCTCTCCAGTCAGCCATGATCAGCGACCGAACACGGCGAGGCTCGCCGGGAGGGGGGGCGCGGCCAACTCGGCGCGGCCCGGCACTTCGTCACCTGCACCCAGGCCACCGCCCAGCGCCGTCGCCAGGCCAGCATAGGCCAGCAGCTCGGCGGCCTGCAGGTTCTGCGCGATGCGCTGCTGCGCGAACAATTGGGTCTGCGCCTGGAGCACGCTGGAATAGTCGGCCAGGCCGCGCCGGTAGGCCTGTTCGGCCAGGTCGCAAGTGCGCTGTGCCGAGGCCAGCCCCTGCCCGGCCAATTGCGTCTGCCGGGCCAGCGACTCGCGGCGGATCAATTGGTTGGAAATGCTGTTGAGCGCCTGGATCAGCGTGTCGTCATAGGCCGCCACGGCCAGGTCATAATCCGCTGCCGCCACGCCCAGCTGCCCACGCAGGCGGCCGCCATCGAACAGCGGCAGGCTGACGGCCGGGCCAACGTCATAGGCGAGCTTTTTTCCGGCCAGAAAGGTCAGCAGGCCACCGCCGGTGGCCATGTAGCCCAGGCTGCCGAGCAGGTCGACGTTGGGGTAGAACGCGGCCTGCGCAGCTTCCAGCCCGCGCGCCTGCGCGGCGACATTCCAGCGCGCGGCGACCACGTCCGGGCGCTGACCGAGCAATTGCGCGGGCAGCCGGCCGGGCAAGGCCAGCGCAGGCCCAGGCCTGAGGTGCGGGCGTTGCAGCGTGGCACCCGCCGCAGGTCCCTGCCCGGCCAGGGCGGCGAGCTGATTGCGGTCCAGGGCGATGCGCTCGTCAAGAGCGTCCAGTTGCCGATGCAGGTCGGGCAAGGCCGTCTGCGCCTGGCTGACCTCCAACTGCGTGCCCAACCCACCCTGCAACCGATGCCGGGCCAGCTCGAGCAGTTGCGCCTGCTGCGCCAGATGCGCCTCGGCCACCTCGCGCTGGGCGAAGTGCAGCGACAGCTGTACGTAGGCGCGCACCACATTATGGGTCAGTTCCAGTTGCGCCTGCCGTGCCTGGGCCACCGAGCGCTGGGCCAGGCTCAGGGCGCGTGCAGTGCTGGCACGCTCGCGCCCCCAGAGGTCCAGGGCGTAGCTGAAGCCCAGGCCGGCCTGATTGTCCCAGGTGCGGGCCCCGGCCAACTCGCCCGGACCGTAGAACTGATCCGCCGGCCAGTCGTGGCGCTCGAGGCGGGCGCGCCCCTGCACCTGCAAAGCCTCGGACGCCTCGGCGCTGCCGGCCAGGGCCTCGGCCTGGCGGATGCGCGCGGCGGCCGTGGCCAGGCTCGGGCTGTCGCGCACTGCGCGCTCGACCCACTGGTCCAACTGCCGGTCGCCATAGCCACGCCACCATTGTTCACGCGGCCAGTGCGCAGCCACCTGCGCCTGCGCGATGGCTGCATCGCCGACCCAGTGCTCGACAGCGGCCGGGGTGGTCCGGGGGGTAATGCCGGCGGTGCCGACGCAGCCGCTCAACAACAGGGGTATCGCACACACGCTGAGGTTTCTCAGCCCATCGATAAGGCGGCGCGGCACAACGGCGTTTTCCGGATCAGAGGTGACAGGCGGCGAATTCTAGGCACCCCGAGGGGGCGCGATAAGCGGGCGTTCCTGTGATTCTTTGTTACTGATTGCGTGACAATCCATCGTAGAATGTCGGCTCTTGCGACACGTGCGCCCTCGCTCCCGAGAACGATCCATGGACACCCTGCAAAACATGCGTGCTTTCAGTTGCGTTGCTGAAGCGGGTAGCTTCACCGCCGCCGCCGCACAACTCGACACCACCACCGCGAATGTGTCGCGGGCGGTCTCCAACCTGGAGGCGCATCTGCAGACGCGCCTGCTCAACCGCACCACCCGGCGCATTGCGCTGACCGAAGCGGGCAAGCGCTACCTGTTGCGCTGCGAGCAGATCCTGGCCTATGTCGAGGAAGCCGAGGCCGAGGCCAGCGATGCCCACGCCCGCCCGGCCGGGCAGTTGAAAGTTCACACCATGACCGGCATCGGTCAGCATTTCGTGATCGACGCCATCGCCCGCTATCGCAAGACCCACCCCGACGTGACCTTCGACCTGACCCTGGCCAATCGCGTGCCGGACCTGCTCGACGAAGGCTATGACGTGTCCATCGTGCTGGCCAGCGAGCTGCCCGATTCGGGGTTCGTCTCGCAGCGCCTGGGCATCACCTACAGCATCGTCTGCGCTTCGCCTGAATACGTGCTGGCCAACGGCACTGCGCGCACACCGCGCGACCTGCTCGATCACGCTTGCCTGCGCCTGGTGAGCCCAGTGGTGCAGTTGGAAAAATGGCTGTTCGACGGGCCCGAGGGCCAGGAAATGGTCAACATCACCCACGCCCCTTTCCAGGTCAATTCCGCCGACGCCATGAAAACGGCGATCAGCAGTGGCATGGGTGTTGGCGTGCTGCCGATCTACGCGGCCATCGACGGCCTGCGCAACGGCAGCCTGGTGCGCATGCTGCCCGAATACCGCTTGCAAGAGCTCAACCTGTACGCCATTTACCCGTCGCGCCAGTACCTGGACGCAAAGATCAAGACCTGGGTCGAGTACCTGCGCGGCTCGCTGCCGGAGATCCTTGCCGCGCACGATGCCGACCTCAAGCTGCACGAGCTGCGCGTTGCCAACTGACTGAGGTCGGGATGACGGCAGGGAAGAGGAATGTTAGCGTGCTCACATTCCCCTCCGGTGCCGAGCGTCCACCCATGAAAAAAACCGTCCTGGCTTTCAGTCGCATCACGCCCGACATGGTCGAGCGCCTGCAGCAAGACTTCACGGTCATTGTGCCGAACCCGAAACAGGGCGATATCGCCGCGCAGTTCAATGAAGCCCTGCCCACGGCCCATGGCCTGATCGGCGCGGGCCGCCCGCTGGGGCGTGAACAACTGGCCGCGGCGACCCACCTGGAAGTGGTTTCCAGCGTGTCGGTGGGCTACGACAACTACGACGTGGCGTACCTGACCGAACGCGGCATCCTGCTCACCAACACTCCGGACGTGCTCACCGAGAGCACCGCCGACCTGGCTTTCTCGCTGATCATGAGCAGTGCCCGCCGAGTGACCGAGCTGGACGCCTGGACCAAGGCCGGCGAATGGAAAGCCACGGTCGCGCCCAGCCAGTTCGGCAGTGACGTGCATGGCAAGACGCTGGGCATCGTCGGCCTGGGCAATATCGGCGCAGCCATTGCCCGGCGCGGGCGGCTGGGGTTCAACATGCCGATCCTGTACAGCGGCAACAGCCGCAAGGCCGAGCTGGAACAGGAACTGGGCGCACAGTTTCGCAGCCTGGAGCAATTGCTGGCCGAGGCCGACTTCGTCTGCCTGGTGGTGCCGCTGAGCGAAAAAACCAGACACCTGATCAGCACTGCGCAGCTCGAACTGATGAAGCCCAGCGCCTTCCTGATCAACATTTCCCGTGGCCCGGTGGTCGACGAGGCGGCGCTGGTGCAAGCGCTGCGCGACGGCACGATTCGCGGTGCGGGCCTGGACGTCTACGAGAAGGAACCGCTGGCCGAGTCACCGTTGTTCCAGTTGAAAAACGCGGTCACCCTGCCCCACATCGGCTCGGCCACCGCCGAGACCCGCGCCGCGATGGCCTGGCGCGCAGTGGACAACCTGACCAGCGCGCTCAAGGGCCAACGCCCGCAGGACCTGGTCAACCCGCAGGCCTTCAAGGCCTGACCGCCGCCCCGGTCATCGGCATGGCACGGGGCTTGCGAAACACCAGCACGTTGCCCAGCATCACCAGGACCAGCCCCGCCAGGGCGGGCGCGGTCCATTGGTAGCCTTCGTAGAACGCCGAGACATTCAGCGCCACCAACGGGAACAGCACCGTGCAATAGGCGGCGCGTTCGGGGCCCATGCGACCGACCAGGGTGAGGTATGCCGTGAAGCCGATCACCGACCCGGGAATGACCAGGTACAGCAATGAACCCAGGTAGCGCGCATTCCATTCCACCGTGAACGGCAGCCCGCTGACCAGGCAATACAGCGCCAGCATGCCCGCGCCATAGAGCATGCCCCAGGCATTGGTGGTCATGGGCTTGAGGCCGTTCTTCTGCTGCAGGCTGCTGAGCATGTTGCCCGCCGAGAAGCACAGGGTGCCGAGCAAGGCCAGCGCCAGGCCGAGCAGGGTTTGCGGGCTGGCGGCATGCCCGGCCAGCTCGGGCCAGAACAGCAAGCCCAGCCCGCCCAGGCCCAGGGCGCCGCCGGCCAGCACGTTGCCGGCGATCCGCTGGCCGAAGAACAGGCGCGCATTGAGTGCGTTCCATAACGTTGCAGTGGAAAACACCACGGCGATCAGGCCGCTCGGAATCCACTGGCTGGCCGTCAGAAAGCACATGAAGTTGATGCAGAACAGGCACAGCCCCTGGGCCACGCACAGGTGGTGGCCACGCCGGTCCATCGGCTGCAGGCGGCCGCTGGCCAGCAGCAGAACGAACAGCACCAGGGCGGCCAGCGCGAAACGGTAGACGATGGAGACTGCAATCGGAACGTCGCCCAATTGCAATTTGAGGGCAATCCAGGTGGTGCCCCAGATCAGAACAGTGAGCAGGTACAACGAAAGGTTCATGGCGGTGCGCTCCGTGGCAATGGCGCTTATTGTGCGAAGCCGGCGCGTCGCGCACTTGCACATTCTTGCGCTTTTTGCCGGCTGCGGCTGATCCAGGCGCGGCCGCGCGGTAGGATAGGCACCAAGGAGCCGACCATGACCCCACTGCCGCACATCCAGGTGTTTCAATCCCTGCACAGCTCGCCCAACTCCCGACTGGAGCATTGCGCCGAGCTGGGCGACGGCATGGTGGCGGCGCTGTGGAGCAATCATCACGACGCGCAGCAGTACCAGGCCCCCAGCCATCACACCCTGTCGTGCTATATCGCCGGCGGCACGGGCACGCACCGGCGTGAGCGGCCCGAACACAACGGCGCGCCGGACAAGCTGTGCACCCTGCCGGCCGGGCATGACTCCGCCTGGGTGGTCAACGGCGACATCCGCCTGGCACACCTGTACTTCGACCCGCAGCATTTCGCCCTCAGTTGCGTACGCCTGCTCGACCGCGAGCCGCGTACCCTGCAGTTGCAGGAGCACACCTTTCTCGACGACCCGCAGCAGGCCTTGCGCTTTCGCCAATTGATCAGCCTGAACTGGGCCGAACCGGCCGAGCGCCTGCTGACCAGCAGCCTGGCCCACGCCATGCTCGATCACACCGTGCTGACCCAAGTGGGCATCCGCGGCGACCTGCAACTCAAGGGTGGGCTGGCGCCGCATCAGCGCCGCCACGTGATCGAATACATTGAGGCGCACCTTGCCGAGGCGCTGACCCTGGGGCAACTGGCAGCGCAGTGCAACCTGTCCGAATACCATTTTGCCCGCATGTTTCGCGTCAGCCTGGGCATTGCCCCGCACCAATACGTGCTGGCCTGCCGCCTCGGGCGTGCCCGCCAGTTGTTGCGCCACACCGCCCTGCCCCTGGGCGACATCGCCCTGGCCTGTGGCTTCGCCAGCGCCAGCCATTTCACCAACCGTTTTCGCCAGGCACTGGGCGCCACGCCCGGCGACTATCGCCGGGTGTTTCGCACGGTGCAGTAAGGCCGACGCTGTGCCGCCGGTGGCTCAGAACTCGGCCGTGAGGGCCACCTGCAACTGTCGCGCATCGCCCACCGAGACAAAGTAGCGGTTCACCGCCGAGGTGTAGTAGACCCGGTCGAAGAGGTTCTTCAGGTGGACGTCGAGCCGGATCGCCTGGCCGGCCAGCGTTGTGTCATAACTGGCGAAGGCGTCGGCCACGGTGTAGCCCGGCAGGTGAAAGTCGTTCTGCGGGTTGCCGGCTCGCTCGCCGACATAATGGGCGCCGCTGCCCAGGCGCAGGCGGTCGCCGCCCAGCACCTGGCCCCAATCGTACACCGCGAACAGCCCGCCGCTGTGGCGAGCCACGTTTTGCAGGCGGTTGCCCTGATAGGTCGGGTCGCGGGCGACCCAGGCATCGGTGAAGGCGTAGTTGCCAATCAGGCTCCAGCGTTCCTCGAGCTGCGCGGTCACGTCCAGCTCCAGGCCGCGCGAGCGTACCTGCCCGGCATTGCTGTAGACGGTGGCCGTGCTGCGCGGGTCGTAGTTGGCGACCAGCACGTTGCGTTTGCGGATGCTGTACAGCGCCAGGTTGGCGTCCAGGCGCTGCGCTACGTTGAATTTGACGCCCAACTCCCAGGCCCGCGATCGCTCCGGCTCGATGGCCGCGTCGATCACCGTATTGCCCGCCAGGGCAGCGACACTCGAGTTGGGCTTGAACCCCTCGCTGTAGCTGCCATACAGCGCCCAGGCCTGGTCCGGCTGGAACACTAGCCCGGCGCGCGGCACCCAGGCCTGGCCATGGGTGTCGGTGTTGACCTGAAACGGGCGGCCCTTGCCGGCCAGTTGGTCATAGCGTTGCAACCGTGCACCGAACAGCGCGATCCAGCGCTCGCTCAGGTGCACGGCGTCCTGAGCGAACAGCGAATGGCTGCGCAGGGTGTCGCGCTGGTGGCTGTCGGCGGCGCTGACCCGGCTGCCTTCCACTTCTCGACCATAGACCGGGTCCAGGTAGCTGAATACGCTGCGGCTGGGCTGGCGAATCAACTCGCCGCGATACAGGTCGCGCTTGTCATCGTCGACACCGATCAGCAACGCATGGCGCAGGCCGAACCCTTGCTGCTCACCGGCCAGGCGCACGCTGGCGAAACGCTCGCTGGCGCGTGCATCACGGGTGCCGTCCATGCTGCGGGTCAACGTGCCGCCCGGGTTGATCCCGGTGATGCGGATCTGGCTGGCGTCGTAGGTTTCGCGGTTGTAGCTGAAGTGCGCCTGCAGTTGCCAATGCGCCCCCAGGCGCTGATGAAACTGTGCCCGGTAGAGGCTGGACTGCCCTTGCATGTCGTTGAAGGGTTCGTCCAGGCGCCGTTGCGCGGGGATGGCCAGGGGCCGGTTGGTGGCCGGATCGATGGCCGTGCCGCGGTCCAATGGATAGCGAAACCGACGCCGCTCATAGGCCAGCAGCACATGAGTGTCGTCGTTGTCCCAAGCCAGTGATGGCGCCACCAGGGTTTCCCGATCAGTGCCGAAATTGCGCCAGTACTCCTCGTTCTGATGGTCGACGATCAGCCGGTAAGCCAGGCCCCCCTCGCCCACGGGGCCAGTGCTGTCCAGGCCGCCACCGCTGCCTTGGCGACCCCGGGCGTAGGTCGAGCCGCGCGCCGTCAGGGCATGATAAGGCGTGGCCTGCGGTTGCTTGCTGACCACGTTGATGATGCCGCCCGGGTCTTGAATGCCATACAGCAGCGACGCCGGCCCCTTGAGCACTTCGATGCGCTCGGCGGTGGCGTTGAGGTTGCGACCCTGCACCACCGGCATGCCGTCGCGCATGATCGCGCCGTCGCGGTTTTCGCCGAATCCGCGCTTCATCAGCGTGTCCTGGGTGCTGCCCAGGGTATTGCCCTGGGTGATGCCACTGACATTGATCAATGCCTCGTCGAGGTGACGCGGCGCCCGGTCCTGCAGCACTTGCGCCGATACCGTGTTGATGGCTTGCGGCTGGTCGCGGGTGGGTGTGTCGGTCAACGCGACCGAGGCGCTGGCCGGTGGCAGATAGGCGGCAACGCCCGGCGCCTGGCCAACCACGGCGGTGGCGTCGAGCACCAGCGCCGACGAGGGCAATGCCGGCCTCGGCTCGACGGTCAGGGTGTGCGGGCCGAGCCGGCGCCAGGTCAGCGCGGTCGGGCCAAGCAGGCGCTGCAAGGCTTCTTCGACGGTCAACTCGCCGCGCAAGGGCGAGGCTTGCACGCCGTAGGGCTGATCACCCACATAAACGATGCTCTGCCCGGTGAGGCGACTCAGCACGCTGAGGGCCTGGGGCAGCGGTTGCCGTGCCAGGTCGAAGGCATAGCGCGTGTCGGCCAGCACTGGCATGGCCGCCAGCCAGCCCAGCCCCACCACCCACGCTGCCCCGCTGCGCAATCGGCCCATGGATGCCCTCGTCAGCGCAGCACGATCATGCCGCCGGGCAACGTATGTCGCTCGAACCCCATCACCTTCTGCAACGACTCCAGCACCGCCAGCGGCTGACTGTCGGGGAAGCTGCCGCTGACCCGACGCGCCGCCAACTGCTCGCTGAACAGCAGGATACGCCCCGGGTAATACCGCTCCAGGTCCGCCACCACTTGTGCCAGCGGCACCTGATAGTAATTCAGCCAGCCGTCGCGCCAGGCCAGTGCCGCCTGGCTGTCGACCGTCACGAGGGGCTCGATCTCGCCATGGGCGTAGCCCGACTGCTGATTGGCGGTCAGCACCTGCTGACGTGCCGAGTCATCGGCAGCCACCGCCACCCGCCCTTCCAGCACCGTCACTTGCGCCCCCGCCGGTTGCAGGCGCACCTGGAACTGGGTACCGAGCACACGGGTTTCGCCGCCGCCGGCTTCCACCACGAACGGCTCGCCATTGCGCGAGACGTGGAAAAACGCCGTGCCGCGGCGCAACTGCACGCGCCGCTCGCCGCCGTCCAGGTTGACCGCGATCGCCGTGTTGGCATCCAGGCTGACCTCGGTGCCGTCGGCCAGGGTCAGGTTCAGGCGCTGGCCGTACGGCGTGACGTAGTCGGCGCCCAGGTCCTGAATGCGCTCGAAGGGATGCCAGCCGACGCCCAGGCTGACCATCAGCACCAGGCACGCGGCCATGGCGACAGCGGCCAGCCAGGGCCTGCGTCGGCGGCGCGGCGGGGTGTCCATCGCCGCCAGCAGGCGGTTCATGGCACTGGTGTCTTCGCTGGCCAGCTTCGCTGCCGGCCCCATGCACAGGTCCCACAGGTGCTGGGCCTGGGTGTAGGCCTGGGCATGCGCCGGGTCACCGTTCAACCAGGCGTCGAAGCGCTGCAGGTCGTGCGCTGTCGGCCGATTGTTCAGCACGCTCAACCAGGCCAGCGCCTCGCGCTCCTGTTCGGCAGTGATCGAGTGATGGGAACTCATGACCCGGGTTTCCATGGCAGGCGTGGTGAAGCGCCGGGCTCGCGCAAACTGGCCTTGCACGCTTCGAGAGCGCGCATCATATGTTTTTCCACGGCGCTTTGCGAAAGGTCCATGGCCTGGGCGATGTCGGCGTAGGTTCGGCCGTGCAGGCGGTTGAGCAGGAAGATCCGCCGGGTGCGCTCGGGCAGCTGGCGCAGCGCCGTTTCCACCTGCTGCAGTTCATGGCTGGCCTGCACGGCCGCGGCCGGCTCGACGGGCGTGCCCTGTTGTTCGGGCAGCCAGTCTTCGCTCAGGCGGGCCCGGGCACCCTGGCTGCGCAAATGGTCGATGGCAATATTGCTGGCGCAGCGCAGCAGGTAGGTCCCCAACTCCTCGACCTGCACCAGGGGGCGCCGCCAGAAGCGCACGAACAGATCCTGCACCAGGTCGGCCGCCGTTGCCTTGCAGCCGACGCGCCGGCTGACCACCGCTTCCATCTGCGCGCGCTGGGCGATGAACACTTTGAGAAACTGCGCGCGTGCGCCCGGGCTGTCGCTGGCAGGCGGAGGGTCGCAAGGCCGGTCGACGCTCACCCCTGACACCTCAGAACAGGCCCGACAGGTTCAACGGCCCGACCAGCAGGCCCAGCGCCGCCAGTATCAGCGCCAGGCGCGGTTGATAAGGCAGCATCCACACCAGCACCACGGCCGTCATCATGTACACGGCCGTCACATGCACCAGGCCCATCGCCCAGCCCGCGTTCTTCACCGCCACCCACGAACTCAGCAGCAACAGGGCCCAGCCGCCCCAGCGCAACACCCGCCGGCGCGCCGCCGACGGCTTGTGCTTGAGCAGCTCGATATAGTGTTTTTCCATCGACAGGCACAGGGCGGTGAACCCGGAAAAACTCAATGCAACGGCGGCCAGCATCAGCGCGCATCTCCTTCCAGAACGGTGCCGATGGGCTCGGCGGTACGGGCCGTGCGCAGCGTGCGCCGGGCGGGCTGTCGGGTCTTGAGGTGAAGCCTGTGCAGGCTCCAGGCGAGCACCAGGCCAGTGGCCAGGGCAGTAAGGTCGACCCCGGCCATGGCCCAGTCGCCACGAGGGATGGAACGCCACAGGCCCCTGTCGGTGGTCAGGCCATTGAGCACCGGCAACAACGCGTACAGTATCGCGCCAGCGGCCAATTGCTCGGCCCATGCCTTGCGCCCCGGGCGTAGCGCGGCATGCACCAGCGCCAGTCCCCACATCAGGAAAAAGCTGTTGATTTCCCAGTCGCTGCGCCCAAGCAAAGTGGACGGCAGCAGGCGGTTGGCCCACAAGAAGCTGACGATGGCCAGCAGCAAGCCAGCCATGCTGGCGATGTTAAGCACTTCGACCAGGCGCAGCTCCATGGGCTGAACGCCTGATTTGGCGTGCTTGAGCTGGCGTTTGCCCAGCCACATGATCAGGCCCGTGCCGATGATGGCGGTACCGCCCAGGCCGAACAGGAAATAGCCCCAGCGCAACCAGGGCCCGGCGAACTGGCCCATGTGCAACCCATAGAAGGTGCCGCTGGCCTGCACCATCGGCGCGGTGGCGGTGCCGCTGTCGAGCCGCTTGCCGCTGACCCCGTCGAAGGTGCGGGCGGCGCCGACGGCGGTCGACACCTGGTCGCCGTTGTGCCGGGACATCACCACGCGAGCGTTGACGTCGCCGGCCTGCAGCACCTCGACGCGCCCCAGACGTGCACCCGGTTGCTCGCGCTCGAACTGTGCGTACAGGCTCGGCAGCGACACCAGGGGCGCTGGTTGCCCGGCCGGCGCGGGGGTGTCGCGCGCAGGGAACATCTCCTTGAACAGCGCCTGGGTGTTGTCGCCATAGGCCGAGACAATACTGGCCGGCATGACCATGGTCATGAAGATCACCAGGCTGCTGTAGGTGATCATCAGGTGGAAAGGCAACACCAGCACGCCCAGCGCATTGTGCCCGTCGAGCCATGAACGCTGGCCCTTGCCCGGCCGGAAGGTGAAAAACTCTTTGAAGAGCTTCTTGTGAACGATGATGCCGCTGATCAGCCCGACGAACATCACCATCGCGGCGATGCTCGACAGCCAGCGCCCCCACGGGTAGCCCATCTGCAACTCGAAATGGAAACGGTAGAAAAAGTCGCCACCACGGCTTTCGCGCGCTTGCACCTCGGCGCCGGTCTGGGGGTCCAGGTTCTTGCGCATGAAACCGGCGCGACCGGGTTTGCCAGGGTCCTGCCAGCCCACCCGTAGCACGGGTTCGCGGGCATCGGGCACATTGATGAACCAGCGCGGCGAGCCGGACGCATGCACCTGCAGGTAACCCTGGGCAAGTGCCAGGCTGGCCGCCGTGTCCAGGCTGCGCACGGGCACTTCGGGCTTGGCCCAGTGGTTGATCTCCTCCTTGAAATAGGAAAGCGTGCCGGTGAGGAAAATCGCGAACAGCAACCAGCCGAAAATCAAACCGGCCCAGGTGTGCAACCAGGACATCGACTGGCGAAAGCCTTCTTTCATGCGCCGACCGTCCCTGCCATCACGCCCCAGATTGCGGCCAGCACCAGGCTGGGCAATGCCATGCCGGCCCAGGCACGCCCTGCGCTGCGGCAGGCGAAACACCAGAGGATCGCCAACAGGTAGAACACGAACGAGGTCATCAGGCTGACGAGCACGGCTTCGGAGCGCGCCATGGGCAGGCTCAGGGCAACGCAGATGCTGACCAGCGAGGTCAGCACGTAGCCACCCAGTACCGCAGCGAGGACGCGCGACGCCACCGCCAGTCGGTAGGAGACGGGAACCCCGCCAGTGTTGTTTTTCATAGGAACCAGGGCTCGCCGGATCGACACGCACAATGAAGGGATACAATATTAAATGATTTATATTCTCATACGCAAAATACCTTTGGTGTCCTGAACTGCGCGCTCGTCCATTGGCAGTTGCTGGCAGCCCTGCACTGCCCCTACAATACGAACAATTCCCATTAGCGTGCGCACTTTCGGTGCCGGAGCGACCACGGTGACCGGCGTACACTCCCCCACTTCCCGCCTCGTCGAAGGCCTGTACCTGGACCACCAGGGCTGGCTGCTCGGCTGGTTGCGCCGGCGCCTGGGCTGCCCGCACAGCGCAGCCGACCTGGCTCAGGACACCTTCGTGCGCCTGCTCAGCGCTCGCCACGTACCGCTGATCGACGAGCCTCGCGCGTTTCTCACCACCGTGGCCAAGCGCGTGCTGTTCAACCATTACCGCCGCCAGGACCTGGAGCGCGCCTACCTGCAGGCCCTCGAACAACTGCCCGAAAACCTGGTGCCCTGCGAAGAACACCGGGCAATCATCCTGCAGACGCTGGTCGAGCTCGACGAATTGCTCAACGGCCTGCCCTCGCCGGTCAAGCAGGCCTTTTTGCTGGCCCAGGTCGACGGCCTGAGCTATCCGCAGATCGCCGAACAGCTCGGCCTTTCGGTGGCCACGGTCAAGCGTCACCTGAACAAAGCAGCGATGCGCTGCTACTTCGCCCTGTGAACCGGGCTGGCACGCCGTTCCCCGAGCATGTCGCCGAGCAGGCGGTGCATTGGCTGATCGAGATGCAGGACGCGCCGCTCACGCCTGCGCAACAGGCTGCCTGGCAACAATGGCTGCAGGCCCATGGCGACCATCGTCGGGCCTGGGACCACATTCAGTCGGTCAATCAGCGCCTGGGCAAGGTCGCTGCCCCGCTCGCTCACGCCACCCTCAACGCACCCCGTGCACCGGCACGGCGGCGTGCGTTGAAAGCCCTGCTGTTGCTGGCCATGGCCGGGGCCACCGGCACGGTGCTGCGCCAGCAGGCGATCCTGCCGCCGCTGACGGCTGACTATCGCAGCCCGGTCGGACAGCGCCGCACCGTACGCCTGGGCGACGGCAGCCAGTTGCAGCTCAACACCGGCAGCGCCGTGGACATCCGCTTCGACGCCCAACAGCGGCAGGTTCACCTGCTCGACGGGGAAATCATGCTCACGGCGGCGAACGCTGCCCTGCCAGTGCAAGTGCTGACCCGTGACGGCCGCATCGACCTGACAAGCGGTCGCCTGAACGTGCGCCAAGTGGGCAACGGCACGCGCCTGGCGTTGTTCAGCGGTGCGGCCCGCGTGGTGCCCGGGCAAGGCCCGGCCCGCTCGGTGCAAGGGGCCGGCCAGGCGCTGCTCGACCCGCTCCAGCTTTCGCCCCTCACGGCACTGGACGCCAACAGCGGCGCCTGGGTCGACGGCATGCTGGTGGCCTCGCACCTGCGCCTGGCGGATTTCCTCGCCGAATTGGGGCGTTACCGCCACGGTCACCTGGAATGCGATCGGCAGGTCGCCGACCTGAAGATTTCCGGCAGTTATCCCGTGGGCGATACCGAAAAAGTGCTCGACCTGCTGGAACGCTCGATGCCCGTGCGCGTGCGCCGCTTTACCCGCTATTGGGTGAGCGTCGAAGCACGGGCGTGATTTTTTTCGCTGAGGGTGAGCCGATTGCCTCGTCTCGCGTGACAGACAGGTAAATCCTTCTGTTACCTGACCTTCGTAGGCTCTGCGCATGTCCCTGACCTTGACCCCACTGGCGCATACCCTGCGCTGCCTCCTGCTCGGCACCAGCCTGACCTTGGTCGCGCTGCCAGCGGCCTACGCCGTGGACACGCCACAGCGCACTTACCAGATCGCCCCCACGTCGCTGGAGGCGGCACTGAACCAGTTCGGCCGCGAAACCGGCGTGCTGATCTCGTTCGGCTCCGAACTCACCCAGCACCTGAACAGTCCGGGGTTGCAAGGCAACTACAGCGTCGAGCAGGGCCTGGCAACGCTGCTGCAAGGCAGCGGCCTGCAAGCACGCGCCATCGGTGCCAACGCCTATAGCCTGGAACCGGTGCCTGCCGCCGCCAGCGCCGGGGCGGCGGACGGCCCGATCGAGTTGGGCGCTTCCACTGTGGTCGGCGACTGGCTGGGCGAGGCCGAGCAGAGCAGCGTGTTCGAACACGCCGGCGCCCGCGATGTGATCCGCCGCGAGGAATTCGAGCGCACCGGCGCCACCACCGCGCGCGAGGTACTCAACCGCATCCCCGGCGTGAATGCCCCGGAAAACAGCGGCACCGGCAGCCATGACCTGGCCATGAACTTTGGCATTCGCGGCCTCAACCCACGCCTGGCCTCGCGCTCGACCGTGCTGATGGACGGTATCCCCGTGCCGTTCGCCCCCTATGGCCAGCCGCAGTTGTCGTTCGCGCCCGTGAGCATGGGCAACCTCGACGCCGTCGATGTGGTGCGCGGCGGTGGCGCGGTGCGCTACGGCCCGCAGAACGTTGGCGGCATCGTCAACTTCGTGACCCGGGCCATTCCCCAGGAAGCCACCTTCAAGGGCGGGCTGCAGACGCAAACCAGCCCGTCTTCCAGCCACGATGGCTTCAAGACCCGCGGCAACCTGTTCGTCGGCGGCACCGGCGACAACGGCCTGGGCGGTGCCCTGCTGTATTCCGGCACCCGCGGCGGCGATTGGCGCGAGCACAGTGACACGCAGATCGACGACCTGATCCTCAAGGGCAAATACCAACTGGACGACGCCAACAGCTTCAACGCCATGGCCCAGTATTACGAAGGTGAAGCGCAGATGCCCGGCGGCCTGAGCACCGCGGCCTACGACGCCGACCCTTATCAATCGACGCGCCTGAAGGACAAGTTCTGGGGCCGCCGCACACTGGTGAACCTGGGTTATCGCTACGAGCAAGACGCGCGCGAGTTCACCGTCAACAGCTTCTTCACCAAAACCCTGCGCAGCGGCTACCTGGACCAGGGCAACTTCATTTCGCTGTCACCCCGCGAATACTGGGTGCGCGGCATTGAAACCCGCCTGGCACAGGGCTTCGCGCTCGGCAGCAGCTGGCATGAAGTGGGCGTCGGCTACCGTTACGTCAACGAAGCGGGCCATGAAATGCGTTACACCACGCCGGTCGCGGCCAACCAGTTGCCGAGTACGGCCAGCCCCTTCGACCGTGACACCCGCGGCTCCACCGAGGCCAACGCCTTCTACGTGGACGACCGTATCGACATCGGCAAGTGGACCATCACCCCCGGCATCCGCTACGAAATGATCGACACGCAGCAAACCAACAAGCGTACCCGGCGTGAATATCAGGGCGACTACACCACGGCGCTGCCCGCACTCAATGTGCTGTATCACGTCAACGAGCAGTGGAACCTGTACGCCAACACCGAAGGCTCGTTCGGCAGCGTGCAATACTCACAGATGCCCAACCGGGTGGGCGGCGACGAAGTGAAGCCGGAGAAGGCCCGCACTTGGGAAATCGGCACCCGTTATGACAACGGCGCATTGCGTGCCGAAATCGGTGCGTTCCTGATCAATTTCGACAACCAGTACGAAAGCAACCAGACCACCGATTCGGTGATCGCCCGCGGCGAAACCCGTCACCGCGGTATCGAGTCGAGCATCAACTACGCCCTGGAAGACCTGACACCGGCACTCGCCGGCTTCGACGTGTACGCCACCTACGCGTTCGTCGACGCATCCATCCGTGAAGACGGCCCGAACCAGGGCAATCGCGTGCCTTTCTCCTCGCGTCACAAGGGCACACTGGGCGTGGGCTACACTGAAGGCCCATGGAAGCTCAACCTGGACAGCAGTTTCCAGAGCGACCAGTTCGCCGACAATGCCAATACATCGCAGGAGTCTGCCAACGGCGCCAACGGCCGCATCCCTGGCTACATGCTGGTCGGCACGCGCGCGGCCTACGATTTCGGCCCGCAGCTGTCGAACCTCAACGTGGCCGTCGGCATGAAGAACCTCTTCAACCGCGAGTACTACACGCGTTCGTTCGATGACAACAACCGGGGCAAATACGCCGGTGAACCGCGCACCCTTTACGTACAGACCTCTGTGGCCTTTTAAGCGGGCAAACAGAACTCTGACAACACCCAGGCAGCTTCGGCTGCCTTTTTTCATGACCGAATATTTATATTTCCCAAAGGCTTGAATTGTTTACTCAACTGCCTGACCTTGTAGTCAAGGGGCAACAACTTCCTGCCCCGCGCGAGCTAGCTGAATAAGGGATGAACTATGCAAATCCAGGTCAATACCGATAACCATATTCAAAGCAGCATCCGACTGGAGGAGTGGGTACGTACTACCATCGAAAGCACGCTCGACCGCTATGACGAGGACTTGACCCGCATCGAGGTCCACCTCAGCGATGAAAACGGCGACAAGCCCGGCCCGCATGACCTGCGCTGCCAGATCGAAGCCCGCCCGAAAGGCCAGCCACCGGTCTCCGTCAGCCACAAGGCCTCCTCGCTGGAGCAGGCGATCGAAGGCGCAGCCACCAAGCTGAACCACGCGCTGGAACACAAATTCGGCAAGCTGCGCAGCAAACGTGCAGCGACCACCACCGACGACACCGGCGAGAACCCGGATGCGTTGCTGGAAGAGGAATTCCTGGAAAAGGAGCAGGTGCTCAACAGCTGATCTGATGGCGTTGGTAATCGAAAGCCCGAGTCTGGTGATGAGCCTGGCTCGGGCTTTTCGCTGTGAGTCTAGCTCTGGCGGGCTGCGCAGCTGTCACTCCAGAAGATGAATGAATCACAGTCGCTGATACTGGCCGTTTCACAGATACATCAACGTGTGGAGTTGCCGTTAAGGCGTTCTACAGTGACAGCAGCTTCTTTACGTTTTCCAAACACTTCTATCCGTATATCGAACAGATTAATGGCGTTTTGCTGGTTGGCTTGAGAAGCAGGTTGCGGCTCAAGGTTCCGGTAGGTGATGTCAAGCTCCGAATAGACCAACAACCGACCTGGGCAATTACGCCTTGCGAGTCAGGCGTCTGCCAGTACCGGGGCGTACATCCTTAATGATTCGCTTAACAAAGCGTTGGCTGAGTGCGGTATTGAATAGCGACCGTCCGCGGTAGCACATCATCACGCTCGAATTTGCGGATATCTTGGGGTGCAGTCACCCGAAAGGCGGCGTGCGTTCGGGTTGACCAAAGGTAAGCGTACGCCGAACATACCTGACGCGATTAAACGATGTTCACCTGAGCGTGAGCATCTAATCAGTACATTTTTTTGACTATTATTTCTGGCACTTCTCAAAGCGAATATCACCTCCTGGCAAATTCTTCACGGGCTGCCAGCCGAGGCTTCGATAGAAGCCACTTGCACGGCTAACCTCAGCAGTTTCGAGCCAAATCGTTTCGTGGTGTTGAAATAGGAACGTCTCAGCTTTATCCATCAGCCTACGCCCCAATCCGTTCCCCTCGAATTCGGGTAGGACGAAAGCGGCAAACACACATCCGTCCTCGACATCGGCCATGGAAAAACCTACGGGGGCACCATTGACTTCGGCGACCCAAGCGCACGGGGCATCTAGAATTGCCTATCGTATAGTGTTGGGTGTAATTCCCATTTCAGCTAGCTGATCAAGGGATAAGTGATTTTCGTGAACGCGGGTTCGAATATCAAAAATGGCACCGATATCCGCTAGGCTGGCGAGCCTGATTGATTTTTCCATGACGTACTCCTTTATCGGTGATGTAACTTTACAGGACGGTGACTTCGCTCGCGCAAGCAGGGTAGTGGCGACACATTTTTTTGAATGTGCCGGAACGGGTGCAAGCTTTACGGGCATTACGCTTGGCCTTAAAGATCATGGATTTGGCGTTTCGACCGTGATGATAAAACCCGTGGGAGGTGACTCAAGTGCAGGTATGTTTTCAGACCACAGGTTTGGACGGCGCGGCCCCTTATGTGTATCTACCTTTCTTGGACGGATGTATCAATTGGAAGGCTTAGCGTGCTACGAGGGCACCACCCTGGTAACGATCGCCTATGACGGTGGGCTTTGGTATCAGGACCTACGAAAATCGCTAACTCGCAATGTTGCCTAGCGCCAAGACCACGCCCCCAGGCAACGACCCGGGTTCTCTCTGCTAATGCCTTCAAGCAGCCTCGGCAGATTTTTCCGCCCCGCACCCACTCCTCTTCCGGCACGCCAATTGCTTCGCCCTTCCCAGCGGGGACACTTGCAACGGAAATGCAACTCATCCGGCTCTCGTCTGGACAGGCGAACTTACGCTCACCTGTTCAGTCAATCTACTGCACGTATTCAACAGTCAGGTGAAGCGCCATGGAAAATCCCTTCAAAACGATCAGCGACGCGTTTCAGCCTGAATACCGGGTCAATCTGAGCATCCAGCGGCTGGATGGCAGCATCATGCTGACACTTTCCAATGCCGGCGGCGTGGTCGCCAAACGGATGATCAGCGCTGCTCAGCGCAATGACCCGAAGCGGCTGCAGCGGTTGATCGAAAGTATCCAGTTCGGCATTGCCATCGAGCAGGGCGGGAGTGCGATGGAGATCCTCGCCGCGATGACCGACGGCGACAGCGCAAGGGCGCTGAACGCCCCGGCCAAGGGCTGGATCAGCGACCGTGCACAACTAGCGGTCGGTATTTGAAGTGTGCCGGGGCGCTGTGCTTCGGGTAGCCGCGCGACCTTGTGCAGGCCATGGCGCGGCCCCCGAAGCGGCTCAATCGTGCCTGCTTTCGGTCGGCTTGACGGAAGGGAACTGGGACGACGCGTAGCGCACCACCAGAATGGCGAATGCCAGCAACAGAATGCCCCCGCACAGATAGATGATGCCCATGTCCGGTGCATTGTGGTGCGACACGTCGCCGATCAGCAGGCGCGTGAGCGCAGTGATGGCGACATACAACAGGAAGCGGATAGGCATGTGATTGGTCTTGAAATAGATCCCGACCATTGCCCCCAGCTCCAGATAAATGAACAGCAACAAAATATCGTCCACGCTGACGCTGCCCTTCTGCAGCATGTCGATGAACGTCACCACGGCCGCGTAGGCGGTGATTGCGCCGATGCCGAACAGCGCCAGGTAATGAAACGCTTCAACGGCCAGGTTCCCCACCGAATCGGCGCCCGCGTGTAAATGTTTGCGCAGTTTTTCTGCCCATTTGACTTCTGTCATTGCCCTACCTTCGAACCGATGAATGCCCTGCCGCAGCATGCGGCACGACCATGACTTTTTGCCTGCATGCAGAAAAAAGGCCATTGACCGGTATGAGATACCGAATGTCGAGCTCAAGACACCTGGGCCTTGCGAGACCGTTCGAATGCCCTTATGCTTTGGCTGTATAAATAACCAGTATCAAGGGCATCACCCCTGCGCTCCCCCTACACCACTGCACCCGATGACGAGGCCGACTATGGCTGTTGAAACCCTGTACCGCAGTACCCGCGACCTGGAGACGACTTTTGTGGATCGCAAACTTGCCGACGCACACGACCAGATGCTTGAGCTGGCGGAAACCTTGACGGATGTGTTGCTGAAGAACATCGCCGGCTTGACCGAGAAACAGGCAGAGGACACCGGTATCTTCATGGCCAAGAATCGCGCGGCATTCGCGGCGGCCTTCAAGAGCAACGCCAGTGCCTTGACCGACCTGGTCAGCGACACCCCGGCATCGGCTTCCTAGCCGTAGATGAGCCGCTCGGCCAGGGTCTCGGCCACTCGTGCGGGCGAACGCTTTTCGGCCTGGGCGTGGGCATAGATCTCGGTCAGGCGCTTGCTGATGCGGCCCAGGTGCTCGGTGATTGCACCCAGGCCAACCCCCTGATAAGTCAGGGCCGCGTGAATCAGGCCACCGGCGTTGATCACATAATCCGGCGCATACAGAATGCCGCGGCTTTCCAACTGGTCGGCCACCAACAGGGTGCTGAGCTGGTTGTTGGCCGAGCCGGCGACCGCCGCGCAGCGCAGCTGGCTGACGGTCTGGCTGTTGAGGATCGCACCGAGCCCGCAGGGCGCGAAGATATCGCAGGGTGTCGAGGGCAAGGCGTCGTGCAGCACCGGCCGTGCGTTCAACTGTTCGATGGCCAGTTGCACACGGCCTGGGTCCAGGTCGGCGACGAGTAATTCCGCGCCTGCAGCGTGCAACTGCTCGGCCACCGCATAGCCGACGTTGCCCAGGCCCAGGACGCCGATGCGCAAGCCTTCGAGGTTGTCACTGCCCAAGCGTGCCATGGCTGTGCTGCGGATGCCGGCGAACACCCCCAGGGCGGTATGCGCCGAGGGATCGCCACCCTGCGAAGTGCTGGTGACATAACGCGTGTGCTGGGCCACGCAGTCCATGTCGGCTACCGAGCTGCCGCTGTCGATGGCAGTGATGTAGGCCCCCTGCAGGCTGTCGACGAAACGCCCGAAGGCTTCGAACACCCCGGCCCGGTTGGCGACATGCGGGCTGCGGATGATGACGGCCTTGCCGCCCCCGAACGGCAGTCCGGCCAGCGCCGCCTTGTAACTCATGTTCTGGGCCAGACGCACGGCGTCGGCCATCGCGCTGAGGTCGTCCGGATAGGCGAGGTACCGGCAGCCGCCCAGGGCAGGCCCGGCGTTACGGTTATGAACCGCCACGACGGCGCGCAAGCCACTGGCCTGGTCGTATGCCAGGTGCAGGTGTTCAGTACGCGTGCACTGCATGTCAGCGAACATCGAAGGCGCCCTGTTATTGTTTTTTCATCCAGTGTAGCTAGCACTGCAACTCTTACTGGACGAATTGATGCCGTAGCGCTAAAACAACAGCATCAGGGGGAAATCTCATGAACCCACGCCAAGCCTGCCTGGCCTGCCTACAGACGCACCCGGCTTCGACCTTCGAGGCGGCGCTGTGGGTCGCCGCCGAGCACGACGTCCAGGTGAAGCCCGCCCTGATCCTGCGCGAACTGCGCGATCTGGAAATAGCGGTCAGCAACGGCCTGCCAGTATTGCCCCCCAACGAACTGGCGCAACCGCTGCTGCGTCAGCTGACCAGCCTGGGCTTCCAACCCGACGACCATCACCCGTTACGCCCACAGGCGGCGCTGCTGGACAAAGTGCTTTCGCGCAAGCGCGGCCAGCCGCTGGCGCTGGCTTTGATCGCCCTGGAAATGGCGCGGCGCCTGGGCATACCACTGGTGGGGGTCAACTTTCCCGGGCATTTCCTGCTGCGGGTACCGGGGGCCGATCATCAACTGGACCCCTGCGGCGGACGTCGTCTGTATCCGAACGATTGCAAGGAATTGCTGGTCCGCCAGTACGGCGCGCACATCGTGCTGCGCGCCGAACACTTGCAGCAAGCCACCGCGCTGCAGATGCTGCAGCGGCTGTCGCGCAACCTGCGCCAGCTGCACGCCACCCACGACGATGACATCGCGGCCCTGCGTGATGCCGAACGGGTGCTGGAGCTGGGCGCTGGCTCGGTCGCGGATTACCTGGCGCGTGCCTCGCTGTATCAGAAACTCGACTGCCCGCAGGCCGAGCGTTTTGACCTGGAACGCGCGCTGCTGCTTAGCGAAGACCCCGTGCAGCGCCTACGCCTGACGGCGCGGCTGGGCCAATTGCCGCCCAGGCCGGCCACCGTCCATTAGGCCGTGATGCCCGGGGCCACTGTTGCCAACGGCGTAATGGTGAATGTCGGCAACCTCGCTGTTTCAGCGCCGTCAGGGCTTTTAGAATGGCCGTCATTGCAGCGCTTAATCCTCACTTAAGCCGGGTTTGAGAACCTGCCTGCGCATCGTGTTCATCGACGTTGATTTGAAGCTCCTTTTTAACGTCTCCCTTCGCCGCTGATCTCAGCGGCTTTTTTTTTGCCTCGGGTTCCGTGCCCGCCAGTTGAATCCCTTGTAACAGCCAGGGTAACCGGCTAGCGCCTGCGCGCGGGCGCCCGCTTTTACAGTCGAGCGCTTCCACGCCCATAGGAACGCCCTCATGCTCGACCCCACGCCCCTCGAACGCCTGGACAGCCTCGATCAGCAACTGCGCGACCACCTGCTCCTGCAACCCGATTTCAAGGCACTGCTGCAACGCCGGTTCAGTGACCGCTTCACTCACCTGCCCCTGGACCTGCAGGTCGACCAGGTCATGCTGGGTGATCGGTCGCTACCCGATGCCGTCAGTCGTCGCCTGGCCGATCCCGCTACGCCGCTCGCAACCCAGGCGCATTATCGGGTCGCGGACACGCAGGTCACACTGGAGCCACCCGACCAACTGCTGCTGCCTTATTTCATCGATCGGTTCTGCAGTCAGGCCATGCGCCTGTACGAAGACCAACTCACCGGGTTCTGGCGTTTTCAGCGCCCGCCCACCCGCACCGAGACGTGGCGGCAGTGGCTCGCTGAGCAGCGCCGGGCGCAATTCATCGCCCAGCTGGACCTGCGCGAGCAAGACCAGACCCTGGATGCCTGGGCCGTGGCACTGGTGCGTGCGGCCCTGACGGGTGAAGCCTCGCCAGCTTCGGTCTACACCCTCGCCCTGCGCATTGATGGGGTTCCCGTCGAACTGCCCGGCAGCCTGTTGTTCGTGGAACACCAGCCTGCCGATGGTAAAAGCGATCTGGCCGACGACCCGGATGTGGGGCGGGTCGTGCTGGCGACCCTGGCCACCGGCCTGGAGACGTTCGCTTCAATCACCCAGGCGCGCCAGGAATTGTGCGAGCGTTTCGACTACGAGCCACAAGCCAAGGCGCTGTTGTCGGCCCTCTCGCCACCCTGGGACATCCTCGCCGGCAATGCCGACGCCCTGCTGTTTCATCGTGTGCCCGGGGATTGTCTGGCAGACCAGGCAGGCACGCTGTGCGACACCCAACAGCAACGCCTGCGCGCTGCATGGCCGCAGGCGGTCGCGACGCATGTCGGTGATTTCGACGGGCTCAGCCAGGCCCTGGCCGAACGTATCGCGCTGGCGCCCTTGATCGACAGCAACGCCTGTCGGCACACCCGCTATGCCTTGCTGCTCGAAGCCCACCTGCCCACCTGGCTCAAAGAAGCATCCCAGGACGACAAGGTCGAGCTGGTCGGCGCCATGCACCAGGCCAGCCTGGCCACCGTGCGGGCGATGTCGCCGGACATGCTCAGCCAGGGCATGTTCGCCAGCCATTCGCGCTTGCTGGAATACGCCCGCGAGCAGCTCAACCGCCGGCTGCGCCCGGCCTATGGCAGCCACCTGGACGCCGACAGCATCACGGTGAGTACCGTCACTGCACACCCCACCGGGCCGTTGTTCGTGCCCACCAACCCCAACAGCTCGATCGTGGTGCGCGCCCGTGAGCGCACGGGGCCGACTCTGGGCCTGGTGGAGCACCGTCGTAGCCTGACGCAGCTGGCCCTGGAAAACGTCGCGCTGCACGACTTCGATTACTGGCTGACGGCGACCATCACCGATGCAAACGATGTGGCCATACCCGGCCTGACCCCCGACCGCGTCAAAGGCCTGGTACGTGAGCTGGACGTGGGGCGCAATTTCGAGCGCCACCTGGAAAGCCATCTGCTGCACAGCACTCACAGCCAGTGGCGCCGCCAGGCCTACGCCGGGGTGCAGGTCGCCAACATGCGCGTCGAGCTCTTGCGCGCCAGGCTGCGCGGCAACCTGGGCCAGGACCGCGAAGAGCGCAGCCTGCATTGGGTCCAGTCGGTGCTGGGCCACCCCCATCCCCAGCAGCGCCCTCTCGTCGACGGACACCGGATCGAGGTGCAGCAACTGCAGATCCGCAACAGCGCCATCAACGGAGTGTTGATCCTCGCCAGTCACTCCCCGGCCAGCACACCGGGCATCGTGGTCTACACCCCGGACGCCCCGAACCGGGTCACCTGGAAGTATCACCCCGACCGGGCCACCTGGGCCTCGACCTGGAATCAGGACCCGGCCATGCACGCCTACTTCCTGGGCCGTACCAGCCTGGCCGACCGCGAATCGGTGTCACGCACGCTGCAAAGCGGCCACCCCGGTGCTCAGGTCAGTAGCCGCGTGATCGACCGTGACCTGTTCGACTACTGCTACGAATCGCAAGTGCGCCTGGCCATCGCCAACGCCGACGCGCTGTCCACCAGCACCGGTGAGAGCAACGTCGCCCTGGCACAATGGGTCACGCTCGGCCTGCTCGAACTGGTGAGCCTGGCCCTGCCGTCACGGATTCTGGTGCCGATGGCCCTGGCCCGCGCCTTGTTGAATTTCTGGCAGGCCTACGATGAGCGCCACCACGCGAGCCTGGCGCACATTCTGCGGCACCTGCTGGAAGGCGCCAGCCATCTGATCGAAGCCACGGTCGCCATGCAAAGCTCACCCTGGTTCGCAAAACCCATGCGCGCCATGCCGATCCAGCCGCCGCTGGCGCTGAACCCGGAGATGTCGGTCAGTCGCAGCGTGACGCAATTGCGCTTTCGCATCGACGGGATTTACGGCGAGGGCGTGTACGAACGGCAGAGCGACGACGGCTCGCCGTCGGCGTATTACATTCAGGATCGCGAGGGGCGCAGCTACCAAGTGTTCTTCGACGGCGAACGCTGGCGCGTGGTCGACAACCGCAACCCGGATGCGGTGTATAAGCCGGTCGTACAACGCAATGCCCAGGGCGAATGGGAACTGCCCCAGGACATCCGCTGGATGGGCAGCACACCCGATCTGCCGACGCTGCTGCAGCGTGCCCATCAACCGCTGCTCGCGCCGGACGACCCGCGTTTCGACGAGCACGGCATCGCGCTGCTCGACGGGCATCGGTTGCTGCGGGTCGGGCAACTGATCGTGATGCTGCGCAACAGCCTGTTGCCAGGGCGCTACAGCCTGGTCATTCCCGCCGAGCGCAGGACCGATGTACCCGCCAGCTTGGTGGTGCGCCACGACGAGCGGCAGGGTTGGCAGATCAAGGTCAAACAGATCGGCATGGTAAGCCGCTGGCTAGCCCTGCCCTAGCGCGCTCAGGCCTGCAGCTTGCCGATGAATTCGGCCAGCCACGGCTCGGCGTCGGTTTCCGGGGTGACCGACTCACTGGCATCGAGGCGCAGCATGGGTTGGACCTCCTGCACCCCCAGCTCGGCGAACAGCTCGCGCATGTGTTCGCCACCGCCGCAAAAGGTATCGCCATAGCTCGAGTCGCCCAGGCCGATCACGCCGCCGGGCAACCCGCGCCAGGCGGCCGGGAGGGTGTCACGCAGCGTGCTGAACAGGGGCATCAGGTTGTCTGGCAACTCGCCCATGCCGGTGGTGGAGGTGATGGCCAACACGGCCTCTGGCTGGAATGCCTGCAGCTGTTCGAGGGTCGCCCGCGAGTCGTGCCAGGCCTGGTGACCGGCGGCCTGCAATAGCTGGGCGGCGTGGTGGGCGACCTCTTCGGCTGCGCCGTAGACTGAACCGCTGACAATGGCAACGCGCATGGACAAGCTTCCCCTGGCTGGCTGTAAAGCCGCCATCATAGCAAACCCGGCCGTGCCTGCCCCAGCCGGCGGGCGCCCCGGCAGGCTGTAACCCGCTGGGCAAAGCAGTTAGAATGCGCACTGTAATGGCGTAGCCCGCTGCGGAAGACCTCTCATGATCAACGCCAAATTGCTGCAACTGGTTATCGACGCGTCCCAGGACGGCATCGTCGTCGCCGAGAAGGAAGGCGAAGACGATATCCTGATCTACATGAACACCGCGTTCGAGCACATGACGGGCTATACCCCGACCGAAGTGCTGTACCAGGATTGTCGCTTCCTGCAAAACGGCGAAGCGGACGATGAGGTGCTGGAGCGCATTCGCGCCGCGATCAGCCACGGTCAGCCCTGCCGGGAAATCTTGCGCAACTTCCGCAAGGACGGCACCAGTTTCTGGAACGAACTGTCGATCACGCCCGTGTTCAACGAAGCGGACCAGATGACCTATTATGTCGGCATCCAGAAGGATGTCAGCGAGCAGATCGCCGCCCGGGAACGCATCGCCGAGCTGGAGCAGCAGTTGGCCCAGGCCCATGCCCGCCTGCAAGCGCTGCAGGCGCCTGACGCCGCCCACTGAGCGGCACTCATGCGCTGAACTGCCTCGCAGTGCCGCGCTCCATTGGTCCTTCAAGAGCCTGCCCATGCCATCGGACAACATTCTGACCCAGGACGAGCTGGACTTCCTGCGAGCGATGCAGGACAACCCCGAGCTCAACGTGCCCGATACCACGCCGGGGCTGGTGATCGACGGCAGCGCGCAGATCAAGGACTTGCTCGCGCGCCTGGTGGCCCATGAACAGGTGACCATCGAAGCGCACCTGGAAAAGCAGCAGATCAGCTTCCCGCTGCAGGTGGTCGAAGACGAATTCCATGCCGGTCACTTGCAGTTGGGCGCCCCCAGCATCTATGAAGACGGCCCGATGTTACGCCCCTGGCGAATGACCCTGGCCGAGCCGGCCGTACTGGAAGACGACACCGGACGCATCAGTAACCTGTGGATTCGGGAAATCTCGTTCAAGGGCGTGCTGGTCGAAGCCCGCAATGGCGAAGAGGCCCCGGAACAGCTGTCGGGCTGGTTCCATCCCCTCGGGCATGCGCCCATTGCCCTGCGCGGCACGCTGATCCGACGACCCGCAGAGGGGCTCTTCGCCTATCGCCTGAACCAGAACGCCGACATCGAGAAGTTGCGCCAGTACATCCTGCAACAGCACAAGGTTGCCCATCCGCAACTGCATGCGGCGCCGTTCCAGGGGTGAGTGAACCCGAACGCGCCTAGCTGTCCAGGTGCCCGGCCAGGTATTGCTGCAGGCGTCGCTGCATCAGCCGGCCATCGCCCCCCAGGCGAACGATGCGGCGGCCTTCGAGCTGATCGTGAAGCATGTCCGACAGCCCGCCGGCCAGCAGCAGCGGGCAGCTCAGCGCCAGCGCGAGTTTGTCCAGGTACTTGGGCAGGTGGACGGCAGGGGGATGGTTGGAATAAATCACCAGCGCCGCCGGGGCGACCTTGTCGCAGATCAGGCCAAGCTCCTCCAGCGGCTGGCCTACCGCCAACAGTTGGATACCGACTTCCACGCAGCCCAGCAACAGCCCCGCCACGTGCAGCTCCAGTTCGACACATTGCTGCGGCAGCCCCACCAGGATCACGTTGAATTCCTGGCCCTGGTGACGCATGGCCTGGAGGCGTTGCAGGGTGCGCGCCCTGAGGAAGGTGTCCAGGAACAGCCACTCGCTGGTCTGGCCGAAGCTGGCCTGGTTCAGCGACAACTCCCGCCAGAGCGGCAGCAGAATACCTTCGAACACCACCACCAGCGGGTAACTGGCGAACACCTGGCCGTACAGTTGGTCCAACTGACGGTCGTCGAAGCCACGCACGGCCTGGCGAATGCGCGCCTGCCATTCGCTCCATTCATCCTGTTCGACGGCGCGCTGGCCGGCCGGGATCTGTTCACGCAGCAACTGGTCGCGCGCCAGGATCCTGCCCACCTTGCTCACCGCCACCCCGCGTTCTATCCACGCCAGGATGTTGCGGACCTCGTCGATGTCGGCCTGGGAATACAGGCGATGCCCGCTTTCGGTGCGCGTGGGCTGAATCAGCCCATAACGGCGCTCCCAGGCGCGCAGGGTCACGGGATTGATCCCGGTGACTCGGGCCACTTCACGGATGGGGAACAATTCTTCGCGATTCAGCTCACGTCTATCGGGCATCTCGGAAACGGGCTCGTTCATGGGCTAAACCGCGGGTCGGGTCAGTGGCATGCAGTGTAAACCCTCTTGTCGATCCGCGTTCTGATCAATTGACGCAGGGCACGCGTCGGATGCGATTGCGTTCGCTGGAAAAATCGGAATAATCCTTGCTTCTTTTCAAGGGCAGCCCACCACCCCGGCGCTGCGCTTGCTGAGCCGCCCTACCCGGGACGCTCATTTTGTACGGAGATATACAATGTCTACCTCACCCGTGACCCTCATGGTTGCACGCCGCGCAGCCCATGGCCGCTATCAGGACTTGATCGCCTGGCTTCACGAAGGCGAGCAGTTGGCAACCGACTTTCCAGGCTATTTGGGCTCAGGCGTACTGGCGCCACCGCCGGGCGACGACGAATTCCAGATCATTTTCCGTTTCAGCGACGCGGCCACCCTGCACGCCTGGGAGCACTCGGCCTCGCGCACGTCCTGGCTGGCCCGCGGCAGTGGCCTGTTCGCCCAGCCCCATGAACATCGCGTCAGCGGCACCGAAGGCTGGTTTGGCGACAGTGGTCCCCAGCGGCCGCCACGCTGGAAGCAGGCGGTGGCCATCTGGCTGGCGTTCTTCCCGGTGTCGCTGATGTTCAACGCCTTGCTGGGCCATTGGCTCAACGAACTGGACCTGTTGCCGCGCATCCTGCTCAGCACCTTGGCACTCACCCCGATCATGGTGTTCGTGTTCATTCCGCTGTCGACGCGCCTGCTGCACAACTGGCTGCACCCCACGCCTGTGCGCCGCCCGCTGGCAAAAGCCGCCCCCTTTCCCGGTCGCTGACCCGCCGGGCGCATGGCCCCTGCTTGTATCGGCAGGGGCCGCTGGGCTAACTTGGCGCTTCCAGACCATGGCGAATCGCTTATGCCCCGCTCCGCTCCCTTGCTGATCACTGGCGCCAGCCAACGCATCGGCCTGTATTGTGCAGAACAGTTCCTGGCCCAGGGCCAACCCGTGATCGTGACCTACCGCAGCGAGCGCGAGGGCATCGCCCGGCTGCGCGAGCAGGGTGCGACGACGTTGTTCGCGGATTTTTCCAGCGAAGCCGGGATCATGGCCTTCATCACCGCGCTCAAGGCACAGACCGACTGCCTGCGGGCCATCGTGCACAACGCCTCGGCCTGGCTGAGCGACGGCGACGAAGACCCGGCCACCGGTTTCCTGCACATGATCCACGTGCACATGCTGGCACCCTACTTGATCAACCAGCACTGCGCGGACCTGCTGCGCGCCAGTGACCGCGCCGACATCGTCCATATCAGCGACGACGTGACCCGCAAGGGCAGCGCCCGCCACATCGCCTATTGCGCGAGCAAGGCCGGTCTCGAAAGCCTGACACTGTCCTTCGCGGCCAGCCTGGCGCCCACCATCAAGGTCAACGGCATCGCGCCGGCGCTGATCCTGTTCAACGACCATGACGACAGCGACTACCGCACCAGGACCCTGGCCAAGTCGGCGCTAGGGATTGAACCCGGCGCCGAGGTGATCTATCAAAGCCTGCGTTACCTGCTGGACAATCCGTATGTGACCGGCACCACCTTGACCGTCAACGGCGGCAGGCACGTAAAATAAGCAGCCAACGGCCTACGGCCCTTTTCTCTCGCCACGACGGAGCCACTCGTCATGCCGCAACTCCAGCCAGGAATGGCACGCATCCGGGTCAAGGACCTGCGCCTGCGCACCTTCATCGGAATCAACGAAGACGAGATACTCAATAAACAGGATGTGCTGATCAACCTGACCATCCTGTACCCCGCCCTGGAGGCGGTGCGTGACAACGACATCGATCATGCCCTGAACTACCGCACCATCACCAAGGCGGTCATCCAGCACGTGGAAGGCAACCGCTTTGCCTTGCTCGAGCGCCTGACCCAGGAAATTCTCGACCTGGTGATGAGCCATCAGGCCGTGCAACTGGCTGAAGTCGAAGTCGACAAACCGCACGCCTTGCGCTTTGCCGAGTCGGTCTCGATCACCCTCGCGGCCAGCCGCTGAACCGGAGTTAACATGACTGAACAACAACGCCTGGAACTTGAAGCCGCAGCCTTTCGCCGCCTGGTCGCGCACCTGGATCAGCGCAAGGACGTGCAGAACATCGACCTGATGAACCTGGCCGGTTTCTGCCGTAACTGCCTGTCCAAATGGTACAAGGCCGCCGCCGACGAACAGCAGGTCGAGGTCAGCCTCGATGAGGCGCGAGAAGTGGTGTACGGCATGCCTTATGCCGAGTGGAAAGCCCTTTACCAGCGCGAAGCCAACGCCGAGCAACAGGCCGCTTTCGCCCAGAGCAAACCCCATGAGTGAACTCAGCGCGTTCCGCGCCCGCCTGGACAGCAGTGACCACGCCTTTGCCGACACGCTGGCGTTCATTGCCGAGCACTATCAGTATCAGCCCGAAGCCTTTACCAACGGCGCGCTGGACAACGCCGCCGGGCAGAACGAAGGCTCGTGCAAGACGTTGGGCCTGGCGCTGCTGGAAGGTTTGAGCGATCGGGAAGCCTTGCTGGCGTTCGGCGAGCACTACCGATCGGTCGTCGCCACACCCGAAGGCACCGACCATGGCAACATCCGCAATCTGATCGCGCACGGCCTGGCCGGTGTGAAGTTCGACCGTCAGCCCCTGCAACGCAAGGCCTGACAGGATGGGCCCGCGATGGCGGGCCCGGCAGGATCAGAACGAAGCGTTCTGCAGGCCGTCGAGGTAACGCTCGACGTCCAGCGCCGCCATGCAGCCAGCACCGGCCGAGGTGATCGCCTGGCGATACACGTGGTCGGCCACGTCGCCGGCGGCGAACACGCCTTCCACGCTGGTGGCGGTCGCGTTGCCTTCACGGCTGCCGCTGACCACCATGTAACCGTCCTTGAGCGCCAGCTGGCCTTCGAACAGCGAGGTGTTCGGGGTGTGGCCGATCGCGATGAACACGCCGTCGACCTTCAGCTCGTCGCTGCTGCCGTCGTTGTTTTTCAGGCGAGCGCCGGTGACACCCATGTTGTCGCCCAGCACTTCATCCAGAGTCGCGTTGAGCTTGAGCTCGATCTTGCCTTCGGCGACGCGCGCATGCAGCTTGTCAATCAGGATCTTCTCGGCGCGGAAGGTTTCGCGACGATGGACCAGGGTCACCTTGCTGGCGATGTTGGCCAGGTACAGCGCCTCTTCCACAGCGGTGTTGCCGCCACCGACCACAGCCACTTCACGATTGCGGTAGAAGAAACCGTCACAGGTCGCACAGGCCGAGACGCCCTTGCCCATGAACGCTTCTTCGGACGCCAGGCCCAGGTAACGGGCGCTGGCGCCGGTGGCGATGATCAGCGCGTCGCAGGTGTAGGTGGCACTGTCGCCGGTCAACGTGAATGGCTTGGCAGCCAGGTCGACGGCATTGATATGGTCGAAAACGATCTCGGTTTCGAAACGCTCGGCGTGTTCGCGCATCCGCTCCATCAGGGCCGGACCGGTCAGGCCATGGGGGTCGCCTGGCCAGTTGTCGACTTCGGTCGTGGTGGTGAGCTGGCCGCCAGCCTGCATACCAGTGATCAGCAGCGGCTTGAGGTTGGCGCGTGCCGCGTAGACAGCGGCGCTGTAGCCGGCAGGGCCGGAGCCGAGAATGATCACTCGGGAATGACGGACTTCAGACATGGCAGACTCCTATCGATCGGCGAGCAAGATGGCCAGATCGCGATGCCGGCGAGCCGGCTGGGATAAAAAGGACTGACGAGGCACTTGGGGAAGGCTTTCATTCGACAGTCCTGGAAACGGGGCGCTGCGCCACGCGGGCGCAGCGCGGGGTATTACAGGCTCTTGGCGTTCTCGGCCAGGTAGTCGGCAACGCCCTGGGCGTCGGCTTTCATACCTTTCTGGCCTGGGCGCCAGCCCGCCGGGCAGACTTCGCCGTGTTGCTCGGTGAACTGCAGGGCTTCGACCAGACGCACCATTTCATCGACTTCACGGCCCAGCGGCAGGTTGTTGACCACCTGGTGCTGCACCACGCCTTGCTGGTCGATCAGGAAGGATGCGCGCAGAGCGACACCGGCTTCGTGCTCGATGCCGTAGGCGCGAACGATCTCGTGCTTGACGTCGGCGACCATGGTGAACTCGACTTCGCCAATGCCACCCTTCTCGACCGGGGTGCTGCGCCAGGCGTGGTGAGTGAATTGCGAGTCGATTGACACACCAACGACTTCCACGCCCAACTCACGGAACTTGGCGATGCGGTTGTTGTGGGCAATGATTTCCGATGGGCAGACGAAGGTAAAATCCAGCGGCCAGAAAAACAGCACGACGTACTTGCCGCGCAGCGAGGACAGCTTGAAGCTGTCGACGATCGAACCGTCGCCCAACACGGCGGCAGCGTCGAAATCGGGGGCCTGCTTGTTGACCAGAATGCTCATGAAATCTCCTTGAAGTGGAAGGCTGAAGGGTTGAAAAGGAATGAGTGCAAGCTTAACGAGGTGATCGTGATTAGGGAAATATCCTTTGGCAATCCGCCTGATAGGCCGGCCCTATGCACGAACCCCGACAGCTTGCCTGTGAGGCAGTCAAGTGTAGACGGGGCTTTGTTACAGTGGGTGTCGGCCGCCTGCGCCTGCTTTCGCCAAACCGCCAAAGCCGGTAATGTCAGGACGTTTTCCCCTATCGGAGCCTTGCATGCGCGCCCCTGTCCTCTCTGGCCCTCAGTACCTGCGTGAAGGCCTGAAACTGGTCCTGACCCCAGGCTTGCGCCTGTTCGTCCTGCTACCCCTGTCGATCAACCTCGTTCTGTTCGTGGGTTTGATCTATTTCGCTGGCCATCAGTTCAGCCTCTGGGTCGACCACCTGATGCCGACCCTGCCCGACTGGCTGAGCTTTCTTGCCTATATCCTGTGGCCGTTGTTCGTGGTGCTGGTGGGGCTGATGGTGTTCTTCACCTTCACGATGTTCGCCAACATCATCGCCGCGCCGTTCAACGGCTTCCTGTCGGAAAAGGTCGAAGTGGTGGTGCGCGGCACGGACGATTTTCCTGCCTTCAGTTGGGGCGAGCTGATCGCCATGGTCCCGCGCACGCTGGCTCGCGAGGGGCGCAAGCTGGCCTACTTCCTGCCGCGCGCCCTGGCGCTGTTCGTGCTGTCGCTGATCCCGGTGGTCAACATCATCGCCGCGCCGTTGTGGCTGTTGTTCGGTGTCTGGATGATGGCCATCCAATACATCGACTACCCCGCCGACAACCACAAGATGAGCTGGCAGGACATGCTCGCCTGGCTGCGCCAGAAGCGCTGGCAAAGCCTGGGGTTCGGCGGCATTGTCTACGCCGTGCTGCTGATCCCGGTGGTGGCCCTGTTGATGATGCCGGCGGCAGTGCCCGGGGCGACGTTGCTCTGGGTCCGCGAGCGCGGTTGATCGCGATGACGGTGCCTGACTCGGGAGCAGGCATCGTCATCAATCCATCATGAAATCGCCATCTTTGCGCAACGACCGCTGGCGAGACTGTCATCATGACCACTCCCGCTCTGCATATTGCCCTCATCACCGAAACCTACCCTCCGCAGCTCAACGGGGTCGCCAACACCCTGGGGCGGCTGTGCGAGGGCTTGCGCGCCCGCGGCCATCATGTCGAAGTGATTCGCCCGCGGCACGAGAGCGACGCGCAGCTGCAGAGCAGCGACCAACTGCTGTTATGCCCGGCCTGGCCATTGCCCGGCTTCTCTGGTTGGCAGTGCGGCCACGTGTCGGTGCGCAAGCTGTGCAACCGCTGGCAGCGTCATCGGCCGGATGTGCTGTACATCGCCACCCAGGGCCCGCTCGGCCTGAGCAGCCTGCGTGCCGCCCGTCAGCTGGGCATTGCGGCGATCGGCGGGTTTTACAGCCCATTTCCGCACTACAGCGCGCACTACGGCCTGGAGCCGGTGAAACGGCTGCTGACCCATTACCTGCGCTGGTTTCATCAGCGCACGCACATGACGTTGGTGGCCACACCTTGCCAGCGCCTGGAATTGCAGCGTCGCGGCTTCGCCCGCCTGGTCGATCACAGCCAGGGGGTGGACGGTGAACTGTTCCACCCGCAACGGCGCTCGCGGCAGTTGCGTGAACAATGGGGCCTGGGCGAGGACGACATCGCGCTGATCCATGTGGGGCGCCTGATCGCGGAGAAAAACCTGGGTTTGCTGGAGCGCTCGGTTCGCCAGGTACAACACCTGTACCCGCAGCGGCGCATTCAACTGGTGGTGGTGGGCGACGGGCCACAACGCGTGGCGCTGCACAAACGCCTGCCGCAGGCGATATTCTGCGGTGCGCTGCAGGGTGAAGCGCTGGCCCGGCATTACGCGTCAGGGGATATCTTCGTGTTCCCCGGGCTGAGCGAAACATTATCCAGCGTCGTGCTGGAAGCCATGGCCTGCGGCTTGGGCGTGGTGGCATTCGACGACGCGGCGGCAGCGCAGCATATTCAGCACGGCCACAGCGGGGCGCTGGCGATGCCGGGGGACGAGTCGGCGTTCATCGACGCGTTGGGTTGGCTGATCGAGGATTCGGAGACGTTGCGCAGGGTGCGCCTCAACGCGCGGCACCATGCCTGGGGTCAGCGCTGGGACCTGGCCGTGGCCGACCTGGAAGTGTGGCTGCGGCAGGTGGCACAGGCGCCTGTCACGTCCACGACCAGCGCGCTGGCGCCGATCAAGACGGACTCGACGGCCCGGCCCGGCTGATTCACGCCAGGGCTTTCTCGATGGCCTGTACGATTTGCGGGTCTTCCGGCGCAGTACGTGGGGAGAAGCGCGCCAGCACCCGACCGTCCTTGCCGACCAGGAATTTCTCGAAGTTCCAAGTGATGTCGCCAGGGAATTCGGCGCCCTCGCCGGCGAGCAGCCGATACAGCGAATGCCGGTGCGGGCCGTTGACCTCGAGCTTGTTGCCCAGTGGAAACGACACCCCATAGTTCAGGCTGCAGAACGACTGGATTTCCTGCTCGGTGCCTGGCTCCTGTCCCGCGAACTGGTTGCACGGCAGCCCCAATACGCTGAAGCCCTTGTCCTTGTACTGCTGGTACAAGTGCTCCAGGCCGGCGTACTGCGGCGTCAGACCGCACTTGGACGCCACGTTCACCACCAGCACGACCTGGCCCTTGAAGGGCGCAAGCGGCAGTTCACCGCCGTCCAGCTTTCTCAGCGTTAGGTCGTGGAAAGCACTCATGTCGAACTCCTCTGCTTGGATCCGTGAAGCTCACAAATCCTGTTACAAGAACACTAACAGAATGAAAAGGCGCCCGCCCAGTACAGGTGTTCACGCCAAGCGTTCAACCGGTCTGGACGGGCGCCTCGAATCGATCTGAATCGACTGGAGCCTGGCGTCACTCAGTGGTGGTGACCGCCTTCGCCGTGCACGTGGCCGTGGGCGACTTCTTCCTGGCTGGCGTCGCGCACGTCGACCACCTTGACCTGGAAGTTCAGGCGCTGGCCGGCCAGGGGGTGGTTGCCATCAACGGTGACGTCATCGCCTTCCACATCGCGGATGGTGACGATTTGCATCTGGCCATCGGGGGCCGACGCGTGGAACTGCATGCCGACTTCCAGCTCGTCGACGCCTTCGAACATGCTGCGGCTCAGGGTGCTGACCAGTTCGGCCGAGTACTCGCCGTAGGCCTCTTCAGGTTCGATGGCAACCGACAGCTCGTCGTTGGCCTGTTTGCCTTCCAGCGCCTTTTCCAGGCCCGGGATGATGTTACCTGCACCGTGCAGGTAGACCAGCGGCGCGCCGCCGGCGGAGCTGTCGATGACCTCACCAGCGTCGTTGGTCAGGGTGTAGTCGATGGAGACAGCCTTGTTGGCGGCGATCAGCATGGGGCAGGACCTTTTGCATTAAGAATGTAGAACGAGCAAGTGTAACCAAGGGCCGGCTCGAAAGCGAACGCAACCCGGACCAACGGACCCGCCGGCCGCACTGGGCGGATGGCACACGCCCGGTGGGCGATGGGTGCGCTGAACGGCCGTTAAGGATACCCTTGCGCCTTGAATCAATAGATTGGCAGGCGGGTCCGAAGTTCGACCGGATCCTTTGACCGGGACACGCCCAAGCCTACTCAGAGACGTTCACATGCAGACATTCTTCATCGCGCCGACCGACTTTGGCGTAGGCCTGACCTCCATCAGCCTGGGCCTGGTGCGGACCCTGGAACGTGCCGGGCTGAAGGTGGGTTTCTTCAAGCCCATCGCCCAGCCGCACCCCGGCGACCTCGGCCCGGAACGCTCCACCGAACTGATCGCGCGCACCCATGGGCTCAACCCGCCCAAGCCCCTGGCCCTGGCGCATGTGGAAAGAATGCTCGGCGACGGCCAGCTCGACGAGTTGCTGGAAGAGATCATTACCCTGTATCGCGAGGCGGCGGTGGGCAAGGACGTGCTGATCGTCGAGGGCATGGTGCCGACCCGCCACGCCAGCTATGCCGCGCGGGTCAACCTGCACCTGGCCAAGAGCCTGGACGCCGATGTGATCCTGGTCTCGGCGGCGGACAGCGACGCGCTGAGCGACCTGTCCGGGCGGGTCGAGCTGCAGGCGCAACTGTTCGGCGGGCCGAAGGATCCCAAGGTGCTGGGCGTGATTCTCAACAAGGTGCGCACCGAGGAAACCATGCCGGCGTATGCCGCGCGTCTCAAGGAGCACCTGCCGTTGCTGCGCAGCGGCGATTTCCGTCTGCTGGGCTGCATCCCCTACCAGGCTGACCTGAACGCGCCACGCACCCGTGACGTGGCCGAACTGCTCGGGGCCCAGGTGATCAACGCCGGGGACTATGAGCAGCGGCGCATGTCGAAAATCATCATTTGCGCGCGCACCGTGCTCAATACCGTACCGCTGCTCAAGCCGGGCGTATTGGTGGTGACCCCTGGCGACCGCGACGACATCATCCTGGCCGTGAGCATGGCCACGATGAACGGCGTGCCACTGGCCGGGCTGCTGCTGACCAGCGACACCGTGCCCGACCCGCGCATCCTCGAACTGTGCCGCGGCGCCTTACAGGCGGGCCTGCCCGTGTTGTCGGTGAGCACGGGCTCGTACGACACGGCCACGCAGTTGAACCAGTTGAACAAGGAAATACCGATCGATGACCGTGAGCGCGCCGAGATCATCACTGACTTCGTCGCCAGCCACCTGGATGCACAGTGGCTGCATCAGCGTTGCGGCACCCCGCGCGAGCTGCGCCTGTCGCCTGCCGTGTTCCGCTACCAACTGATCCAGAGCGCGCAGCAGGCGGACAAGCGTATTGTCCTGCCCGAAGGCAGCGAGCCGCTCACCGTGCAGGCTGCGGCCATTTGCCAGGCCCGCGGCATCGCCCGTTGCGTGCTGCTGGCCAAGCCCGAGGACGTGCACGCGGTGGCCCGGGCGCAAGGCATCGAGCTGCCGCAGGGGCTGGAGATTCTCGACCCCGAGCTGATTCGTCAGCGCTATGTGGAACCGATGGTGCAGTTGCGCAAAAGCAAGAACCTCAACGCCCCCATGGCCGAGCAGCAACTGGAAGACAACGTCGTCATCGGCACCATGATGCTGGCCCTCGACGAGGTCGACGGGTTGGTCTCGGGTCTGGTGCACTCGACGGCCAATACCATCCGCCCTGCCCTGCAGCTGATCAAGACGGCACCGGGTTGCAGCCTGGTGTCATCGGTGTATTTCATGCTGTTTCCCGATCAGGTGCTGGTGTATGGGGATTGCGTGATGAACCCCCACCCCAGCGCCAGCGAGCTGGCTGAAATCGCCTTGCAGAGCGCCAGTTCTGCCGAAGCCTTCGGTATCGCGGCGCGGGTTGCGATGATCAGCTATTCGAGCGGTAACTCGGCCAGCGGCGAAGAGGTGGAGAAGGTCCGCGAAGCCACGCAGATGGCCCGCGAGATTCAGCGTGACCTGCAGATCGACGGGCCGTTGCAATACGATGCGGCCGCCAACGAGAACGTGGCGCGGCAACTGGCGCCGGACAGCGAGGTGGCAGGCCGGGCCACGGTGTTCGTGTTCCCCGACCTGAATACCGGCAACACCACCCACAAGGCGGTGCAGCGCAGTGCCGACTGCGTCAGCCTGGGGCCGATGCTGCAGGGCTTGCGCAAGCCGGTCAACGACTTGCCGCGCGGCGCGCAGGTCGACGACATCGTCTACACCATTGCCCTGACGGCCATCCAGGCCAATCGCATCGTGGATATCTAGGAACTGCCATGCCTCGTCCTCCGATCGCCGCCCTGCGCGGCGTGCTCGCCTCGCTGTTGCTGGCGCTCAACACCGTGGTGTGTTGCGCGCCGCTGTTCGTGATCGCCCTGTGCAAACTGTGCCTGCCGTTCGCCCCGGCGCAGCGCCTCACCGACTGGCTGATGAGCCACCTGCATGAAGCCTGGATCAGCCTCAACAAGGGCTGGATGAACCTGCTGGGCAACACCCGCTGGCACGTCAGTGGCCTGCAAGGCCTGGACTATCAGCACACCTACCTGATCACCAGCAACCATCAGAGCTGGGTCGATATCCTGGTGCTGCAGTACGTGCTCAACCGGCGCATTCGGCCGCTGAAATTCTTTCTCAAGCAGGAGCTGATCTGGGTGCCGGTGATCGGCCTGGCATGGTGGGCCCTGGGCTTTCCGTTCATGAAACGCTACAGCAAGACGTACCTGGCGAAGTACCCGCACAAGAAAGGCGAGGACCTGGCCACCACCCGCAAGTCATGCGCACGCTTTCGCGGCAAACCAACCGGCATCTTCAACTTCGCCGAAGGCACACGCTTCACCGCTGCCAAACACGCTCAGCAGCAATCACCGTTTCGCTATCTGCTCAGGCCCAAGGCCGGTGGCATCGCCTTCGTCCTCGATGCCATGGGCGAGCAACTGCAATCGCTGGTCAACGTCACGATTCACTACCCGGCTGGCAGCCCGGGTTTCTGGGATTTGCTGTGCGGCAACGTACCCGACGTGGTCGTGCACTTCGACGAGCAGCCGATACCCCCAGCGTTCATCGGCAAGAGCTACGACCAGGACGAAGCGTACCGCTTGCAGTTCCAGCAATGGGTCAACGCCCTCTGGACCGAGAAAGACCGCCTGCTGGAACGCCTGCACGGGCAGTACCCACGCTAAGGGCAACGCGATCGAGGCGGACTCCTACAGCTGGACCAAGCGCGCAGCGGACCCACTGAATGCAACGCCGTACCCGGGGCCTGCTGCGCAGGCCATCGCCGCCAAGGCGGACTCCTACAGATGGATCACACATCGCCTTGTAGGAGTCCGGCTTGCCGGCGATGGGGCGCGCAGCGGCCCCAATGAATCCAACACCGTCCCTGGGGCCTGCTGCGCAGGCCATCGCCGCCAAGGCGGACTCCTACGGTTGGATCACGTCACGCCCCGTAGGAGTCCGGCTTGCCGGCGATGGGGCGCGCAGCGGCCCTGATGAATTCAACGCCGTCCCCGGGGCCTGTTGCGTTCCTGGCTGACAGGTCAGTCGCCTAGTACGGTGCCTTCGCGTCGCGGGTCGGCGCCGCCGATCCAGCCCTGGCCATGCCGAACGATGGCTTGGGTGCCGCTGGTCATTTCGATCGGCGTCACTTTGTGGCCCTGGGCCTGCAGTTGCTGGATCAGGCGGGGGCTGACCAGGCCGGCTTCCAGTTCGGTACCGGCATTGCGACTGCCGAAGTTGGGCAGGTTGATCGCCGCCTGTGGGTCCATTTTCCAGTCGAGCATGCCGATCAGCGCCTTGTTCACATATTCGATGATCTGCGAGCCACCGGGCGAGCCCAGGGTGGACAGCAGTTGCCCGCTCTGGCGATCGAACACCAGGGTCGGTGCCATCGACGAACGAGGGCGCTTGCCCGGCTCGACACGGTTGGCGACCGGCGTGCCGTTTTCGCTGGGAATGAAAGAAAAGTCGGTCACCTGATTATTGAGCATGAACCCCTCCACCATCAGGTGCGAGCCGAAATAGCTTTCCACGGTCGTGGTCATGGAAATGGCCTGACCGAGGTCATCGGCAGCGACGATCTGCGAGGTGGAAATGCGCAGCGGCGAGCGGTCCGGGGCCAGCGCCACGGCAGGCCCTGGTGGCACCCCCGGCTTGGCCACGCCCATGCTGACGTCCCCCACCAGCGCCGCACGTTGGGCCAGATAGCCCGGGTCGATCAAGCCCGCCACGTTGACCGGGACATACTCGGGGTCGGCCAGGTACAGGCCGCGATCGGCATAGGCCAGACGCTCGGCTTCCGCCATCCAATGCACGGCCCGGGGATCAGGCTCCTGGCCTGCGGCACTGTCATGCGCCCTGGGTACCCACTGCGCCAGATCGTTGCGTGGGTCACGCTGCTGCAACGCCTGCAGCACCCCCAGGGTCTGCGCCACGGCCACACCGCCCGATGACGGCGGCGGCATGCCGCACACCCGCCACTGCTTGTAGTCGCTGCACACCGGTGTGCGCTGCCTGGCCTGGTAGCCTTGCAGATCGGCCAGCGACAACGAGCCCGGGTTGGCACTGCCATTGACCGCGCGCACGATGGCCTCGGCGATCGGCCCGCGGTATAGCGCTTCGGCGCCTTCGTTGGCGATGCGTTGCAGGGTGTTGGCCAGCGCCGGATTCTGCAGCACGGTGCCCACCGCCTTCGGCTTGCCCTCGGCGGTCAGGTAGTAGGCCGCCATGGCCGGCGATTGCGCGAGGAATTTGTCAGCCACGATTTGCGCGTGCAAGCGGGGCGACAGGGCGAAGCCACGCTGGGCCAGCTCGATAGCCGGCTGGAACAGACGGGCCCACGGCAGCTTGCCATGCTCGCGATGGGCCATTTCCAAGGCCCGCAGCACGCCCGGCGTCCCCACCGATCGACCGCCGATCTGCGCTTCACTGAAGTCCATCGGCGTGCCATCGGGGCGCAGGAACAAATTGCCGTCCGCCCCCTGCGGCGCCGTCTCGCGCCCGTCGTAGGCCTGCACGCGCTTGCCGTCCCAATACAGAATGAACGCACCGCCGCCCACGCCGCTGGCCTGGGGTTCGACCAGGGTCAGTACCGCCTGCATGGCAATGGCCGCGTCGATCGCACTGCCGCCCTCGCGCAGCATCTGCTGGCCCGCCTGGGTCGCCAGCGGGTTGGCCGCTGCCGCCATGTGTCGTGTGCTGTGGATGGACGTCAGCCCGGTGCGGTAACCCGAGCTGACCTCGGGCGCGAGCGGGGCGGGCAGGTCGGCGTCCTGTGCGGAGCAACCGGTAAGCGAAAGGATGGCAAGGGCGAGCGTGCAACGGATCCGTTGGGTCACAAGGGTCTCCTCAGATGGACGGCTGTCATCAAAGGAGCTTACGGGGAAAATGCAGGAAAGTGTTGCACGCGAGATGGCAGACGGCGCACGAAGGCGCCATATTCTTTCAGACCATAGCGTCAGGCTTATTGCGGCTGCTGGTACTGCTGCCCTGGAATCGGCTTGAGGTTGACCTCGACCCGGCGGTTCTGCGCGCGGCCATTGGCGTCGGCGTTGCTGGCGATCGGCTGATCCGGACCTGCGCCGCGCACGGACAGGCGCGAGGCATCGATGCCTTGCGAGCTCAGGTACGTGCTGACCGCCTGGGCGCGCTGCAGCGACAGGTCCATGTTGTGCTGGCGCGCACCAGTGCTGTCGGTGAAACCGACGATTTCGATGGTGTTCTCGTTGAACTGCTTGAACGAGGTCGCCAGGTTGTTGAGTGGCGCGTAGAAACTGCTGGCGATGGCCGAGGAGTCGGTGCCGAAGGTGATATTGCCAGGCATGATCAGCTTGATCTGGTCGCCCTGGCGCTGCACTTCAACGCCCGTGTTGGCCATGCTTGCACGCAGGGCGGCTTCCTGCTTGTCGGCGTAGTAACCATAGCCGGCCGAAGCGGCACCGGCCACGGCAGCACCGATCAGCGCGCCCTTGCCACGATTGTTATGGTCGATGGCGGCACCGGCGACCGCGCCGGCGAGGGCGCCGATGCCCCCGTATTTGGCAGTCTTGCTGACGCCGCCCTGCTCCTGGCCTTGCTGAACCTGGCCCTGGTTGTCGTAAGGGTTGGGCGAGGCACACCCGGACAATAGCGCCACGGCTGCGGTGGCGATGATCAATGGACGCAATGAAGACATGGGCAGCTCCTACTTTTTCGACAGATGTGCAACGGCGTTCGCTGCTTGGGTTCCTTGCGCTCTTTGAACGCCCTTGCCGAGAAAGATTCCCGTCTGCATGTTCGGTGTCCAGTGAAAGAAGCTTCACGTCAGCCTGTAGGAAAGCTTCGTCTCAGGCGTCTCGATCGATCGCGAACGGCCCCCACGCCTGCCTGACCGGCATCACTTCCAGGCGATTGATGTTGATGTGAGCCGGCAGGCTGGCGACGTACAGAATCTGCTCGGCGACGTCCTGCGCCGTCAGCGGCGTGGTGCCTTGATACAAGCGCTCGCTGGCGGTGGCATCACCCTGGTTGCGCACCAGCGTGAATTCGGTTTCAGCAATTCCCGGCGCGATATCGGTCACCCGCACCCCCGTGCTCAGCAAGTCACAGCGCAGGTTGTAGGAAAACTGTTTGACGAAGGCCTTCGACGCCCCGTAGACGTGGCTGCCCGGGTACGGACACTCCCCGGCGATCGAGCCGATATTGATGATGCTGGCGCCGCGGCCCGTCTCCAGCAGGCGGGGCAACAGCGCGTGGGTGACGTTGACCAGGCCGGTGATGTTGGTGTCGATCATCGTGTGCCAGTCGGCCAGGGCCACGCTCTGCGCAGGGCCAGGCGCCAGGGCCAGGCCGGCGTTGTTGACCAGTGCGCGAACCTGTCGAAAACCTTCCGGCAGCGCGGCTACCAGCGCGCTGACCGCCGCCGCGTCGCGCACGTCCAGGGTCGCGACATGCACCGGCACCTGCGCCAGAAGCTCGTCCTGCAGCGCCAACAGGCGCTCCTCGCGTCGCCCGGTCAGAATCAACGACCAGCCTGCCTTGGCGAAACGCTGCGCCGTGGCCCGGCCGAAACCCGATGTCGCGCCTGTGATGAAAACCGTACCGCTCATTGCCAGACCTCTGTCAGATGAAAGTTATCGCCGCTCTTCGCGGATGTAGGGTTCGCCCAACGCACCGGGCTGGCTGCCCGTGGCGCGCTTGCCCATGGCCACCCAGGTCATGACCAGCAAGGTCACCGCGTAAGGTGTCATGAGTACGAAATATTGCGGCAGGCGTACGCCCGCCGCCGCCAACTGCGGGATCAAGGCTTCGATACCGCCGAACAGCAGCGCCCCGGCCAGTGCCCGCCACGGCGACCAGCGCGCGAAGATCACCAGCGACACGGCAATCCAGCCGCGCCCGCCGGTCATGTCGGCGATCCACATCTTGGTGCTGAGCACGGCGATGTAGCCGCCCGCCAGGCCGATCAACGCTGCCCCGCCGACGATCGCCGCCAGGCGAAAGCCCAGCACCGAGATACCGGCGGCGTCGGCGGCTTGCGGGTTTTCACCCACCGCGCGCAAGCGCAACCCGGTGTGGGTGCGCTGCAACAGCCAGACCACGGCGAAGAAAATCAGCACGGTGAGGTACACCAGCGGGTTCTGCTCGAACAACTTGCCCACCACCGGCAGCTCCGACAGCGGCCAGATCTGCACAGCCTGCAAGCCGCTGACCGGGCGATTGGTCCAGCCCAGCAGTGTGCCCAGCAGGCTGGTCAGCCCCTGGCAGAAAAACACCAGGGCCAGGCCGGCGATCACCTGATTGATGCGCAGCACCAGCACCATCAGAGCGAACAGCAGCGACACCAGCGCTGCCGCCAGCATCGACAGCAGCAGCGAAAGGCCTGGCAGGCCCAAGGCCAGTTGCATGCCGATGCCCGCCAGGGCACCGACCAGCATCAAGCCCTCGGCCCCCAGCGCCAGCACCCCGGCACGTTCGGTCAGGATCAGGCCGAGCGCCGCGAGCGCGAACGGCACGGCGAAGTCGGGAGCGCTGCCCAACCAGTGAGTCAGTAAGTCCATCAGCGGTCTCCGGCCTGGATTCGACGCAGGCGATGACGAATGAAAAAGTCCGAAGACGCCACACAGATCACCAGGATCGCCTGGATCAACTGCACCATTGCAAAGGGGATCTGGTAGAACACCTGCAGGCTGCGCCCGGCCACGAACAACAGGGCGATCAACAACGCGACGACGGTCGCCGCCACGGGATTGTTGCGGGCCAGAAAGGCGATCAGAATCCCGGAGAAGCCGTAGCCCTGGTAGAACGATTGGGTCAGGCGCCCTTCCTGTCCGGCCGTGACCACGAAGCCGGCGACCCCCGCCAGTGCGCCGGACAGCAGCACGGTGCCGATGATCATCTTGCGCACCGGCACGCCAACGGCGCCGGCGACGCGCGGGTTGGCATCGACGAAGCGCAGGTACAGGCCGGCGCGGGAAATGCCGACGAACCACAGCGTCAGGCCGGTGACCAGCAGCGCCAGCACAATGGCCACGTTGTAGCCGGCGAACAGATCGGGCAACCGCTCGAATGCCTTGAACGGTGGCGAATAGGGAAAGTTGTCGCGCGGATCTTTCCAACTGCCGTAGACCAGGTGCAAGAGGAAGTTGGCCGCGATGTAGTTGAGCATCAGCGTGGAGATGATTTCGTTGACCTTGAGGCGCAGCTTCAACAGGATCGGCGCCAGGGTCCAGAGCATGCCGCATACAATCGCCGCAGCCATCATCAACGGCAGACGCAACACCGGCGGGCCGACCTCGAACAACGAAATCGCCGTGGCGCCGATCGCGCCCCAGATCATCTGCCCCTCCAGGCCGAGGTTCCAGAACCGTGCGCGGAAGGCCATGCAGCCGGCCAGGCCGACCATGATCATCGGTGCGGCCTGGAACAGCACGGCGCGCAGGTTCTGCGCATCCAGCAGCGTTTGCACGATGAACTCGTTGAGCAATTCGCTGGCCGGCACCCCGGCAGCGATCAAAATGGCGGTACAGATCGCCAGGCCAACCAGCAGGGCCAGGGCGATCACCAGCGCTTGCCAGGGCCAGGCCAGTTGTTGGCGAATTTCCAGGGTGTAGCGCCGCGCCAGCAAGGGCTGACGCGCCGGCGGGGCCGTTTGCTGCAAAGTCGTTTCAGTCATGGCTCACCATCGCTTTACCAATAGCCTGGCGGTCGGCCGGGTGATCGAACTCGGCCACGATGCGGCCACCGTTCATCACGCCGATCCGGTCGGCCAGGGTCAGGACTTCGTCCAGGTCTTCGCTGATCACCAGCACCGCAGCCCCCGCGTCGCGGGCCGCACGCAGGCGCGCATGCACCGCCTGGGTAGCGCGCACGTCCAGGCCCCGGCTGGGGCTATGGACCAGCACCAGGTGCGGATCGCGGCTGAACTCCCGGGCGATCACCAGCTTCTGCGCGTTACCGCCCGACAGCAGCGCGGCGTTTTGCTGCAACGAGCGCACCCCTTGCACATCGAACGCCTGCACGGCGGCAGCGGCGTCGGCCTGCAAGCGCTTGCCGAACAGGCGCAGGAACGAGCCGTAACGGCCGCTGTGAACCTGGCCGATGCCGAAGTTTTCCGCCACGCTCAGCGAGCCGGCCAAGGCTGCGCCGTAGCGATCGGCCGGGATCGAGGCAATGCGCAGCTCGCGGCGCTGCTCGGCAGTGGCCCGGCGCAAATCGCCAAAGCCCTGCAGATGGATCTCGCCTTCGCTGGGCTGCGGCAGGCCCATCAAGGCATTGGCCAGTTCGGCCTGGCCATTGCCGCCCACCCCGGCGATGCCGTAGATCTGCCCGGCCCTGAGGCTCATGTCGACGCCGGCCAGCGGGCCGCTGCCCGGCAGGCTGCGCAGGTCGCGCACCTGCAGGCGCACCTCGCCCGGCGCCGGCCCTGGCTGATAGCCGGCGCTGGCGGACTCGCCCACGGTCAGGCGCACCAGTTCCTCGACACTGACGGTGCGCGGGTCCAGCGTCTGCAATGTCTTGCCACCGCGCATCACCGTCACGCGGTCGGCGTAGCGTTTGACGTCAGCCATCTTGTGCGTGACCAGCACCACCGCAGCGCCTTGCCGGGCGAAGGTGTGCACGGTGCTCAGCAGGCGCTCGGCCTCCTGGTCGGTGAGCACGGCGGTCGGCTCGTCGAGGATCAGAATACGCGCGCCTGCCAGCAGCACTTTGAGGATTTCCACCCGCTGCTGCTCGGCCACCGAGAGGTTGTCTACCCGCTGCCGGGGGTCGAGCACGAACCCCAGCTCCAGGGCCTTGGCGCTGATCTGCTCTTCCAGGGCGCGCAGGCGCTTGCGATAGCTGCCCTGCTCGGGCTGCGCCGGCAGACCGAGCAGAATGTTCTGCGCCACGGTGAAGGGTTTGACCAGTTTGAAGTGCTGGTGAACCATGCCGATCCGATGGGCGCTGGCATCACGCGGGCCCTTGAACCGCACCAGATTGTCGTCGACCTGCAGGGTGCCGGTTTGCGGCGCATACAGCCCGGCGGCGATGTTCATCAGCGACGACTTGCCGGCGCCGTTTTCCCCCAGCAAGGCGTGCACCTCGCCCCAGCGCGCGGTGAAGTCCGCGTCGCTGAGCGCCTGGAAGCCGTCGAACGACTTGCTGATGCCGGTCAGTTGCAATGCGTTGGCCTGTTTCATTGCTGAGTCTTCACGCCTTTGACGAACCAGTCCATCTTCCACAGGTCCGGATCGGCCATCACCTGGCCGGCGGCGATACGTTCCTTGCCGTCACGGTCGGCCATGGGGCCGCTGTAGATCAGGGTTTTGCCGGCCAGCAGCTCGGCGCGTGCGGCTTTGATCTTGTCGCGGTTGGCTGCGGAAATGACGGGGTCATCGCTCAGGCTGATGTCGGTGCCGCCCTGCGCCATCGACAGCAAGGCGCCGTTGGCCGCCGGCACCCAGTTGCCTGCCATGACCTTTTTCAGCTCGGGGCCGAGAAAGCGGTCCCACACCCACATCGACGAACACAGCGTGGCCTTGGGCGCGAACTCGCTGAGGTCGCGATGGTGGCCGGTGCCGTGCACGCCGCGTTCCTGGGCGACAATCTGCGGGGTCGGGCTGTCGACGTGCTGGCCGATGACATCGGCACCGTTGTCGATCAGTGCCATGGTCGCGGCACGCTCCTTGACCGGGTCGTTCCAGGCACCGGTGTAGACCACGGTGACGGTGGCTTCGGGGTTGATCTGGCGGGCGCCGAGTTCGAACGCGTTGACGGTCCAATTGACCTGGCCAAACGGGTTGGCCGCGACGAAGCCCAGCTTGCCGGATTTCGACGCCGCGCCGGCAGCCATGCCGCACAGGTACTGGCTTTCGTAGGTACGCCCGTAGAAGGATTCGAGGTTCGCCGCGTTGGTGGTGCCCGAACCGTTGAGGAAGGCCACCTCAGGGTATTTTTTCGACAGTTCCAGGAAGGTGTCGGAATAGCCGAACGCGGTGCCGATGATGACGTTGGCACCGCGAGCGATCAGGCGGTCCACCACCGGGGTGATCGCGGCGGCATTTTCCGGCACGCTTTCGACGTACTGGATTTTCTGGTCCAGCTCTTTTTCCAGTTTCACCCGCGCTTCATCGAATGCCTGGGTCCAGCCGCCGTCGTTGCGCGGGCTGATGTACACCATGGCAATCTTCGCCGGCCCCTTGAGCGTGAGCCCTTCGGCCTGGGCCTGCGCCGCCGCACCCAACAGCACCGCTGCACACACAGTTCCCGGCAACAGATTCTTGAACATAGGTCGTTTTCCTGATGATTGGCGGATGAAGGACAGCCCCTCGCCGACCCGCAAGCCGACGACGTCTTCGCCAAAGCAGCATCCATGCCACTACCGGAAAATCGTTATGAAACAGCGGTGTAGGAATAACACCCAGGAAAGATCAGATCATTTGGTCCGATTTAGAGCACTTGGTTTGTGCGCTTGGCACGAAAAGCGCGCACACCGTCAGCTGCGCGGACGTACGCCGTTGAGCAGCAGGGTGCGCAGGCTGTCCAGCACCTCGTCGAAAAACGCCGGGTCGCTCAGGGTCCTGCCGGTAACGGCCTCCACCTGGGTTCTGAAGTCGGCGTAGTGCTGGGTGGTCGCCCACATGGAAAAGATCAGGTGATGCGGGTTGACCGGCGCCAGTTGGCCGTTGTCGATCCAGTGCTGGATGACGGCGATCTTGGCGTCGACGATGTCGCGCAGCGGATGTTGCAGCTCGCCCAGCAACAGCGGTGCCCCCTGCATGATTTCCATGCAGAACAGCCGGGATTCGGCGGGATGGTCGCGCGACAGTTCGAGCTTGGCCTTGAGGTAGCCGCCCAGCGCCTCGACCGGGTCCATCTCGATGCTGAAGCTCTTGAGGGGTGTGACCCACACGTCCAGCAGTTGGCGCAGCACGTTGAGGTACAGGTCTTCCTTGTTATTGAAGTAGTACAAGAGGTTGGTCTTGGACACGTCCGCCAGGTTGGCGACCTGGTCCAGGCTGGTGCCGTGCACGCCGAACCGAGAGAACACTTCCAGAGCCGCTTCGAGTATTGCCGTGCGCTTGCTTTCCATCACCCGCAGGCGCCGCGTCAAGGAGGCTGCACTGGGCTCGCGCGGGCTTTTCACCGACACCTTGGCGCCGGGCTTGACGGTACGTGAGCGCTTGGCGGCGGGGTCGCTGGCAGGGGGTTTCTTGTTCACGCTGACTCAACCAATAGGGCGGGAAGGCCCGCAGTTTAGCGGGCACAGGCGTCGAGTTGATAGCGCCGTGAACCGCCTGCGCGGCGGCCAGCGCCGGTGCAGGGTGTTACGCCCCATTGCCGAGCACCCTGCACAAACCAGGTGCTCTATTCCAGACCAAATGGTCCGAAAATAATCCTTAAAAACTCTATCCCTATGATTAATAACGTTAAATTCAACATGGCCCGGTTTCTGCTATGGCTTTGGGCAACGTGCTAGCCGTCGAGGGTGTGGCATTTCCCCCATTGCTTAACAAAGGGTAGAACCATGGACATCGGTATTTTCATTCCAATTGGCAACAATGGCTGGCTGATCTCAAGCAACGCGCCGCAGTACCTGCCAACCTTCGAATTGAACAAGGAAATCGTGCTCAAGGCCGAGCACTACGGTTTCGACTTCGCCCTGTCGATGATCAAGTTGCGCGGCTTCGGCGGCAAGACCGAGTTCTGGGAACACAACATGGAGTCGTTCACCCTGATGGCCGGCCTGGCCGCGGTCACCAGCAAGATCCAGTTGTTCGCCACCGCCGCCACGCTGACCCTGCCACCGGCCATCGTCGCGCGCATGGCGGCCACCATCGACTCGATCTCCAACGGCCGCTTCGGCGTCAACCTGGTGACCGGCTGGCAGAAGCCCGAATACGAGCAAATGGGCCTGTGGCCCGGCGATGAGTTCTTCGGCACCCGCTACCAATACCTGGCCGAGTACGCGCAAGTGCTGCGCGACCTGTGGAGCACCGGCAAGAGCGATTTCAAAGGTGAGCATTTCACCATGGACGACTGCCGCGTCAGCCCTCGGCCCCAGGCCGACATGAAACTGATCTGCGCCGGCCAGAGTGAGTCGGGCATGGCCTTCTCGGCACAATATGCCGACTACAACTTCTGCTTCGGCAAGGGCGTCAACACGCCCGTGGCCTTCGCCCCGACCGCGCAGAAACTCATCGAGGCCAACGCCAGCACCGGGCGCAATGTCACCTCCTGCGTGCTGTTCATGATCATTGCCGACGACACCGACGAGGCCGCCCGTGCCCGCTGGGAACACATCAAGGCCGGCGCCGACCAGGAAGCCATCGCCTGGCTGGGGGAAAAAGGCGCCGCCGACCAGAGCGCTGGCTCGAACATGCGGCAAATGGCCGACCCGACCTCGGCGGTCAATATCAACATGGGCACCCTGGTCGGCTCGTGGGCCAGCGTGGCGCGCATGCTCGATGAAGTGGCGACCGTGCCCGGTACCCAGGGCGTGATGTTGACCTTCGACGACTTCGTCAAAGGCGTCGAGGACTTCGGCGAGAAAATCCAACCCTTGATGACCAGCCGCAAGCACCTTGCCCTGTTGCAGGAGTCAGCCTGATGAACGCCCCCGTCACCGCAGGCATCGACCTGCCCGTGGACAACCGCGAAGCCCTGGAACTGCCCGCGCGCCCCGAGGCCTTGCGGCTCAAGGCCAGCGAAACCGCGCTGATCGTGGTGGACATGCAGAATGCCTACGCCACCCTCGGCGGCTACCTGGACCTGGCCGGCTTCGACGTCAGCAGCACCGGCCCGGTGATCGCCAACATCAAGCGCGCCGTGGACGCCGCGCGTGCAGCCGGCATCCAGGTGATCTTTTTTCAGAACGGCTGGGACCCCGAATACGTCGAGGCCGGCGGCCCGGGCTCACCCAACTGGCATAAGTCCAACGCCCTGCGCACCATGCGCAAGCGCCCGGAACTGCAGGGCCAATTGCTGGCCAAGGGCGGTTGGGACTACGCCCTGGTCGATGAACTGAAACCACAGCCCGGCGACATCGTGGTGCCGAAGATCCGCTACAGCGGCTTCTTCAACTGCAGCTTCGACAGCGTGCTGCGCAGCCGCGGCATTCGCAACCTGGTGTTCACCGGCATCGCCACCAACGTGTGCGTCGAGTCGACCCTGCGCGACGGCTTTCACCTGGAGTATTTCGGCGTGGTGCTGGCCGATGCCACCCACCAGGCCGGCCCCGACTTCGCCCAGCAGGCCGCCCTGTTCAACATCGAGACGTTCTTCGGCTGGGTGTCCAGCGTCGATGACTTCTGCGCCACTTTCCGCCCCCTGGGGCAACCTTCGTGAGGATCCGTGCATGAGCAAGCAATCCATCATTCCCGCCGGTACCGGCAAACCACTGGCGCCTTTCGTGCCGGGGTCCATGGCCGACGGCGTGCTGTACGTCTCCGGCACCCTGCCCTTCGACAAGGACAACAACGTGGTCCATGTCGGCGACGCCACGGCGCAGACGCGACATGTGCTGGAAACCATCAAGGGGGTGGTCGAAACCGCCGGAGGCAGCATGGATGACGTCACCTTCAACATGATCATGATCCGCGACTGGGCGGACTACGCCAAGGTCAACGCGGTGTACGCCGAGTTCTTCCCTGGCGAAAAACCCGCCCGCTACTGCATCCAGTGCGGCCTGGTGAAACCCGACGCGCTGATCGAAATCGCCAGCATCGCGCACATCGGCTAACCATTCGGCGGGCGCCCGGCGTCCGCCCCGGAGGCACCATGTATCACGAGATCCACGGCCTGCAGCAGGCCGATGCACCGACCCTGGTACTCAGCTCCGGGCTGGGCGGCTCCAGCCGTTTCTGGGACAGCGACCTGGCCGCGCTGACACCGCACTTTCGCGTGGTGGTCTACGACCAGGCCGGCACGGGGCGCAGCCCGGCGACCCTGCCCGAGGGTTACACCATCAGGCACATGGCCGAAGACGTGGCGGCATTGCTCGAGCGCCTGGGCATCGAGCGCTGCCACTGGCTCGGGCATGCGCTCGGCGGGCTGGTGGGCCTGGAACTGGCGCTGCTGCGCCCGCAGCTGCTGCAAAGCCAGGTGCTGATCAACGCCTGGAGCAGCCCCAACCCGCACAGCGCCCGCTGTTTTTCGATTCGTCGCCGCCTGCTGCTCGACAGCGGGCCGCAGGCTTATGTGCAGGCCCAGGCGCTGTTCCTCTACCCGGCCGACTGGATCGCTGCCAACAGCGCCCGCCTGGCGTCCGACGAAGCCCACGCCCTGGCCCACTTTCCCAGCACCGACACGCTGCTCAAGCGCATCCACGCGCTGGAAACCTTCGACATCGAGGCACACCTGGCGCAGATCACCGTACCCACGCTGCTGATCGCCAACCGCGACGACATGCTGGTGCCGTGGCAGCGCTCGCAACACTTGGCCGACCACCTGCCGCAGGCCGAGCTGGCGCTGCTCGAATACGGCGGCCATGCGTCCAGCATCAGTGACCCACTCCCGTTCCATCGTGTGCTGCTCGACTACCTCGCCCGCCACGCTTGAGCCTACGTTCTTCAGGAGCCTGACCATGCAACCGATCACCGAAACCGCTGCCCCGCTGGACCGCAAGGCCTTCCGCGACGCCATGTCCAACCTCGCCGCGGCGGTCAATGTCATCACCACCGACGGCCCCCACGGCCGTGCCGGCTTTACCGCCACCGCCGTGTGCAGCGTCACCGACCAGCCGCCGACCCTGCTGGTGTGCATCAACCGCAGCGCCTCGGTGTATGAACCCTTCACCGGCAATGGCACGGTCTGCGTCAACACCCTGGGCAACGGTCAGCAAGCCCTGTCCAACGCCTTCGGCGGCAAGACCTCGCAGGACGAACGCTTCGCCGGCGGCCAGTGGCACACCGGCATCACCGGCGCGCCCATCCTGCAGGGCGCCAAACTGGCGTTCGACTGCAAGGTCAGCCACTCGGTCAGCGTCGGCACCCACGACATCCTGTTCTGCGAGGTGCTGGCGGTCCACCATCAGAGCGACGCCAGCGCACTGGTGTATTTCGGCCGGCAATACCACGAGCTGGGCCAGGACCTGTCGGCGGCCTGATCCTCGGCGAGCTGCTGGATGCCTGCCGCGCAGGCCTTCGTCTGTTTCACCTCAGGCACGCATGAGCGAGGCCAGGTGCGGGTAATGTTCCGGGTAATAGCGTTCGGCGATTGCGGTACGGCGCAGGAAACCCCAGATGGGCCGGGAGCGTAGTGCATACAGCAGCATGACCACGAACACCGTCACGTAGACGCTCACCAAACCCACGGCGTCCCACCGCGAAGCCACCACGCCCATCAACAGGTAGGCCGCAGAATTGGCAAGCTGCGTGGCCACCAGGGTCGCCGACGTCAAGCGGATGCGAACACCCGGGGGAACCGACACCGTCCTTTTGTCCAGCCCTACCAGCGAAAGCACGGCACTGGCTGCCCCTGCAACGAAAAGACATGCCGCTAACTGCCAGATCTCGACCGAGAGCGCACACGCGCATAGCGAAACCGTCAGCAGCGCCCACAACGCCAGGTAGTGGCGACGCGGGTGCTGCCCGCGCGCCACCCGTGGACTCACGAAGAACAGTCCGGCGACGGCACCGGCTGCGAACAGCGCATTGAACAGGCCCACGCTGCCTTCGGCCAGCGCATGCGCCTGGATCTGCTTGGGCACCAGCATCGGCACGGTCGCCGTCACCGCCAGGCTCAGCAAAAACCCGGAGAACGTAAGAAACCTTTCGGGGGGCAACACCCATTTGAGCTTGATCCCCAACAACAGATGCCGCAGGCGTCCCTTGGACGTGAGGGTTGCGCCCGGCTGACGCTGCGCACTGCCGGGCAATGCTGCGGCCACTGCCAGTGCCACGGCGCTCAATATCGCCGCCACCAACAGGGCCACTGGCGGCGACGCCAGCGCAATCACCCCGCCCGCCAGCAACGGTCCCAGAACACGGCTGAGGGTCACCACGATGCGACGCGTGCGAAAGGCCTGCTCTATCTGCGCTTTGCCTACGGTTTCGGCGGGATACACGGCAAAAAGCGATTGAATGACACCGAACGCCGCCACCGCGACGACATCGATGAGTGTCAGGCCTTCAATGGAATACGACAGCGAAACCGCCAGATAGCGCAGGCCGGCAGTCACTAGAATCACCGCGCAGGCGACCTTGAGCACAGTGCTGCGGCGCAGGGTTTCAACGCGCCCCGCCAGGCCGACCATGGCAACCACCGCCACCACGGCGAGCGCCATTTCGTAAGCCGCCAGTTCGAGCAAGGTGCCACGCTCGATGATGATGAGCGGAACGGTGGCGTTCCAACTGCCGAGGTAGATCCCCATCAATGCCTCTAGGCAGAGGTACTGTCTGAACACGCCCATCTCGTTTCCTTACTGGGTGGCAAGCCCGCTCAGCGCACACCCTCCTGGCGCAGCGCTGCGGGGGTGAAGTCCCCGGTGGTCGCGGTAAAGCCGAAATCATACGCGCGTTTTTCTTCGTTTTTCATGCCCAGGGCCAGGTAGCGGCCGGACTGCAGGTCATAGAGGGTTTCCAGGGTCGTCCAGGGCACCTGCACGTTGTAGTAATGCTGAGCGTGGGCTTCGGCGACGCGCCACAATTGGCCGCGACCGTCGTAGTGGTCGACCACTGCCGCTTGCCAGGTGTCTTCGTCGAGGTAGAAATCGCGCTTGGCGTAGATGTGCCGCTGGCCCGCTTTGAGGGTCGCGACCACATGCCAGACGCGCCGCAGTTCATAGCGAGTCAGGTCCTGGTTGATGTGCCCGGCCTTGAGGATGTCGCTGTACTTGAGGCTCGGCGAGTCGAGCTTGTAGGCACCCTGGGCGATGTACATTTCCTGCTTGCCGACCAGCGTCCAGTCGTAGCGGTCGGGGGCGCCGTTGTACATGTCGAGGTTGTCGGAGGTGCGCAGACCGTCGGCGGCAGTGCCGGGGCCGTCGTAGGACACCTGCGGCGCGCGGCGCACCCGGCGCTGGCCGGCGTTGTAGATCCAGGCCGAACGCGGTTCGGCCACCTGGTCGAGGGTCTCGTGCACCAGCAGCACGTTCCCCGCCAGGCGCGCGGGCGCGGTGACGTTCTGCTTGAAATAGAACAGCACGTTGCCCGGGTTCTTCGGGTCGTAGTCCTTCATCTTTTCGCGAAAGACGAACTGCTCCTGGAAGTACACCAGGCTGTAGGAGCCATTCTGTTGCGGCGTGGCCTGGGTGATGGTGCGCGAGACGCTGCCACCGCGGTAGCGGCCGATATGGTTCCAGATCGCCTCGATGCCGCTTTGCGGGAGCGGAAACGGCACGGCGCCGTGGAAGTTCTCCAGGCCATTGCCGTCACCCGCCAGCCGGGCCTGGGTAGCGTTCTGCCGGATCGCCGCGAAGACCTCATCCGGCACCGTGGCGCTGCGGTGGGTGGGGTACACCGGCATGGTGAAGCTTTGCGGATAGCGTTTGAACAGGGCGTACTGCCCCGGCGCCAGCTTGTCCTTGTACTGCTCGACATTGGCCGCAGTGATGGTGAACAGCGGCTTTTCACTGGCATAGGGGTCGGCGAGGAAGCCTTTGCTGTCCACAGCGCCGGCGTTCCTGGCGATCGGCGCCCAGGCCGGGATGGAGCCGTCGGCATTGCCGCCCTGCTCTGCGCCCATGGGCGTCAGGCGGGTGCCGAGCGCGGCCGCCTGCTCGGCCGACACGGCTGCCATGACCGCCGGACTGCACAGCGAAACGCTCAACAGACTTACAGCCACTGCATGCATGATGTTCATAAGGTCGGGGTCCTGAAGGCAGTCATCAGAAGTTCACGCCAAAGCTCAGAGCAACGAAATCACGGTCATCGACGGTGGTGTACCGACCGTCGAAGAAATTGGTGTAGGACAGGCTCGCCGTGTAGGTGTTCTGGTACTCGGCGTCCAGCCCCAGGCTGACGGCCTTGCGCCCCTCCTCGAAGTTGGCGGCAGGGCCTGGCGAATAGCCGGAGACGTCGTGCGACCACGCCACATTGGGCCTCAGATTGACCCCGGCGAAGACATTGTTGTAATCCCACACGGCACGCGCGCGGTAGCCCCAGGACATCGAGGTGGTGAAGCCGTCGTCGTTGCAGTGGCTCGCCAGGTTATTGCCGGGGCCGCTGCCCAGCGTGCCGGCATTGAGAATCGCCGCGCAGGTGTTGGCGCCGCTGGTCGCCGGCAACTCACCGGGGCCGAACACCGGATCGCGCCCATAACGCGCGGTGTCGCTGCTCTCCAGGCCACCGACGTAAGTGAGGCCCACTTCGCCGATCAGGGTGAAACGTTCGGCGCCCATCACCTGGTCGAAAAAGTGCGTCAGGGTGGTTTGCAGCTGGGTGATTTCCTTGCGCCGATAGCCGTCGAGGTCCTGGCCCGGGGTGCCGCTCAGCGGCGACGCGTTGGTGAACGTGCCGCCCAGCGGGCGCACGCCGGCGAACAGGATGTCCGTGGTGTTGAGCTGCACGGGCGCGTTGGGCCGGTAGCTCAACTCACCGCTCCAGGCGGTGCCGGTGGCCAGGGTGGTGGAGAAGCTCACGCCATACAGGCGAATGTCTTCCGGGTAGTCGACGTAGTAACTGGAGTTGCCGGCCACCACCAGCGGCGCCAGGGCACCAAAGCCGGTGGCCGCGCTGTAGGCCGCCGCCGAAGCGGCACGGGCACTGAAGATCGGCGCACGGCTGTGGTAGTTCATGAAATAGGCGCCGAATTCGGTGTCCAGCGGCTCGTAGTTGTAGCGCAGGGCGACACCGAACTGACCGCTGTCGCGGGCATCGCGGTCCGGGCCGCGGCGCACCAGGACACCTTCCTCGTTGACGCTCACGCCCTGCGCGGCCAGCGCAGGCAATGCCCCGGGGCTCTGCGCCAGGGTCGAGCGCCGGGCCAGCAAGCGCAGGTTATCGGCGCAGCCGTCGGCGATCACGTCCGCCTGGGAGAAGAAGGTCCCGCAGTTGTCCACCACCGTCTGGTCCCACTCCAACTGGTAGAAGGCTTCGGCCGACAGGTTGTCGGTCAGGCTTTGCGAGACGTAGAACATATTGACCGGGATGAGGCCTTCCTTGACCTCGGCGCCGGGCCGGCGGAACGCCGCAACGTCGATCGGGTTGATCGCGTTGATGCCATTCTGGATGAACGTGCTTTCGCCCCAGCTGACCACCTGTTTGCCGAAGCGCACCGAACCGGGCGCGTCGCCGATGCTGTAGTGGTGGTAAATGAACGCGTCGAGGATCTGCCCCCCGGATGACTGGGCGCCCTGCTTGCGATTGGCATCACTGATGCCCTTGAACGCGCGACCCTCGTCCTTCAGCTCGAAGTCATACCAGTACTTGCCCCGCACGAACACGCCGGTGTCGCCGTATTTCAGTTCCAGGTCGTGGACGCCCTTGAAGATCTTCGAGAAGGTGTCGCCGCGCCTGAAGTTCTGGCGGCCATCATCAGAAGTCTGCGACAGCCCGCGCCCGCCGTTGTTGACGCCGATCAGGTTGCGGTCGGGGCTGGCCGTGGACCAACTCGCGCCCACCGACAACGAGGAGTCGAACTGGCCTTCGATTTCGCCCAGGTTGAACGGAACCGCCAGGGCCGGACTGGCCAACGAGGACGCCAGGCTCACGGCGAGGGGCACCCTGGCCCGGCGCCAGAATGCGTGGGCTGATGTCATTGACGCTACTCCCTATTCTTTATGGTCATGTCGATGACGTCGGCAGCCTCTGGCGGCGTTCCTGCCTGGGTACAACGGACATACGATGGGCACGGGCCGGCGGACCGGCCCGGTGGCTCGTGGCAATCATGGCTTAAATTTCATGAATGGCAAGACGCATGCTCTGCGGCGCAGGATGCAGCGCAGCAGGCAGGGAAGGCGCGGCCCGCACGCAGGGCCGCAGGCGCCGGTCAGCGCAGGTCGGTCAGCCCGATCTTGATGCCCAGGGCAATCAATACGGCGCCCATGGTGCGATCAAACCAATGGCCTGTGCGGGCAAAGGCGTCGCGCACCCGCTGATGGCTGAACAACAGCGCAATCAGGCAGAACCACAGGCCGGTGGCCAATGCCAGGTAAACCCCATAGCCCGCCTGGATCGCCAGCGGTGTGTGCGGGTTGATCACCACGGTGAACAGCGACAGGAAAAACAGCGTGGCCTTGGGGTTCAGGCCGTTGGTCATGAAGCCGGCAACGAAGGCTTCGCGCGGCGAACGCGGTGCTGGCGCCTGCGCCAGGTCGTCGGCCCCGGCAACCGCCGGCTGCGCTCGCAGCGCCTTGAAGCCGATGTACAACAGGTACGCGGCGGCCAGCCATTTCAGAGCGTTGAACAGCACGATCGACTGCGAGACGATCAGGCCGATACCCAACAGCGAATACCCCACATGCACGAAAATCGCCGTGCCCACACCGGCCGCCGTCCAGGTGCCGGCGCGCCGGCCGTGCCTCACGCTTTCGCGCACCACCACGGCAAAGTCCGGCCCGGGGCTGGCGACGGCCAGCAGGTGGATCAGTGCTACGGTGAGAAATTCCGTCCAGTACATCGAAGCCATCTCCCTATCGATGTGTAACATCGTGCAGTTTGTAACATCGTGTTTAAGGCGCCCACTGTACCCCGTCGCTTGTCGAGGTCATAGGTACAGCGGTATACGAATCGAGCGACACACAGCCTACGCCCATCACAACCTGGAGGTGAAGCATGACCCGCCCCACCCGCGCCGTCTTTCTCGACTACAGCTCGCTGGACCTCGGCGACCTCGATCTCGCCCCCTTGCAGGGCAGCTTCGATCATCTGCACCTGCATGCCAGCACCGCGCCCGACCAGCGCGTGGAACGCCTGCAGGGCATGCAGGTGGTGATCAGCAACAAGGTCCAGCTCGACGCCGCCACGCTGAGTGCCTGCCCGGAACTGAAGCTGATCCTGGTGGCGGCCACGGGCACCAACAACGTCGACCTGGCTGCCGCGCGCGCCCAGGGTATTACCGTGTGCAACTGCCAGGGTTACGGCACGCCCTCGGTGGCGCAGCACACGCTGATGTTGTTGCTGGCCCTGGCCACTCGCCTGAGCGATTACCAACGTGCCGTCGCCGACGGCCAGTGGCAGACCTCACGGCAGTTCTGCCTGCTGGATTTCCCCATTGTCGAATTGCAGGGCAAGACCCTCGGCCTGCTCGGGCATGGCGAACTGGGCAGCGCGGTGGCGCGCCTGGCCGAGGCCTTCGGCATGCGCGTCCTGCTCGGGCAACTGCCAGGGCGGCCGCCACGCGAAGGTCGCCTGCCATTGGACGAGTTGCTGCCCCAGGTGGATGCATTGACATTGCACTGCCCGCTCAACGAACAGACGCGCCACCTGATCGGCGCACGCGAGCTGAACCTGTTGAAGCCGGGGGCGTTCGTGGTCAATACCGCACGCGGCGGCCTGATCGACGAGCAGGCGCTGGCCCGGGCCTTGCGCGACGGTCACCTGGGCGGGGCCGCGACTGACGTGTTGAGCACCGAGCCACCGGTGCACGGCAACCCGCTGCTGGCCGACGATATTCCCCGCTTGATCGTCACCCCCCACAGCGCCTGGGGCAGCCTGGAGGCGCGCCAGCGAATCATTGGCCAACTGGCGGAGAATGCCCGGCAGTTTTTCGCCGGCAATCCACTGCGCGTGGTCAGTTGAGGCAGCCGGCCTGTTAGACTGCCGGCTTTTTCCGGGAGACACCCATGGACCCGCGCAGTGAAGTGCTGCTTCGACAAGCCGAGCTGTTCCAGGGCAAGGTACTGCTGGCCGGCCTGCCGGCGGACGACCTGCTCGCGCACCTGCCCCAGGCACACGGCTGGAGCTGGCATTTTGGCGATTTCAGCAGCCTGCAATCGCGCCATGCCGAACGCGTTCATTTTGGTGTCGAGCCGCCGCTGACAGACGCCGGCTTCGACGCCGCGGTATTGTTCCTGCCCAAGTCGCGCGACCTGGCCGGCTACCTGTTCACAGCGCTGGCGGCAGGCCTGCAGGGCAAGCCGCTGTACGTGGTGGGGGAAAAACGCGGCGGCATCGAAGGTGCAGCCAAGCAACTGCATGCCTTCGGCAAACCCGGCAAACTGGACAGCGCACGGCACTGCCAGCTGTGGCGCGTGGACATCGTCGATGCACCGGCGCCAGTGGCACTGGAGAGCCTGGCCCAGCACTATGAGCTGGCACTGGCCGACGGCCCGCTGACGGTGGTCAGCCTGCCCGGCGTGTTCAGCCATGGCCGGCTGGACCGGGGCACGGCGCTGCTGCTGGACTACCTGGACAAGCTGCCCACCGGACACCTGCTCGACTTCGGCTGCGGTGCCGGCGTGCTGGGCGCCAGCCTCAAGCGGCGCTACCCCGACCGTCAGGTCAGCCTGCTGGATGTCGACGCCTTCGCTGCCGCCAGCAGCCGTTTGACCTTGGCCGCCAACGGCCTGGACGGCACGGTCATCATCGGTGACGGTATCGACGCGGCGCCGCTCGACCTGGATGCCATTCTGAGCAACCCACCCTTTCATACCGGCGTGCACACCGATTACAGAGCGTCGGAGACCATGCTGCAAAAAGCAGCCAAACATCTGAAAAAAGGCGGCGAACTGCGAATTGTGGCCAACACATTCCTGCGTTATCAGCCATTGATCGAGGCCCACTTCGGCCCCTGCAGAACCCAGGCGGAAGGTCAGGGCTTCAAGATTTACTTCGCTACCCGCCGCTGAAATATGTGCTTGCCGAATGCGTTGTGCCGAGGCAAAATCCGCTCCGTCCTAGGGGAGTAGTCTCCCACGAGCACCTGCTCGTATGGCACGTCGTCAACATACTTGGCCCTCAGGCCATGGCGCGTGCGACCCACAGTTCGCCAAGACGGACAGGGGTTTGACAAGACCTATGACACGAACACCTGGCCCGGGGCGGGAAGGTTGTACGTGTCATAAGCCGTGTCGACCCGCCCCGCTTTGGAACTGCTCCTGATGTTGGAATCCTTGCTCATCCCTACCGCTATCGTGGCTTTGGCGGAAATCGGCGATAAAACTCAATTGCTGGCCCTGATCCTGGCGGCGCGCTTTCGCAAGCCCTGGCCGATCATCGCCGGTATCGTCGCGGCCACCCTGGCCAACCATGCCGCCGCTGGCGCAGTGGGTGCCTGGTTCAGTACGTTCTTCTCCGACGCTGCCCTGCACTGGATTCTGGCCGCCAGCTTCGCTGCCACGGCCTTGTGGACCCTGATTCCCGACAAGATGGACGATGACGGGGCCAATACAGCGCGCAAGTTCGGCCCGTTCCTGACCACCCTGATTGCTTTCTTCATCGCCGAGATCGGCGACAAGACCCAGGTCGCCACGGTCATGCTGGCCGCCCAGTACCCGCACCTGCTGCTGGTGATCATCGGCACCACCGTGGGCATGCTGATCGCCAACGTGCCGGTGGTGCTGGCTGGCAACTTCGCCGCCGACAAGCTGCCCCTGACCCTCATCCGGCGCCTGGCCTCGGGCGCTTTCTTCGTGCTCGCCTTCGTGGCCGTTTACAAAGCCATGCAGGTCAGCGGCTGGCTGGGTTGATCAGGATTTCTTCGCCTGCTCGTACAAGGGCATGACCTTCGGAATCGCCGCCTGCAGGGAGCTGATGCGGTGTTCGGACGCCGGGTGAGTGCTCATGAACTCGGGCGGCGACGAACCACCGGCTGCCGCGCTCATCTTGTTCCACAGGGTGATCGCGGCGTTCGGGTCGTAGCCGGCGCGGGCCGCCAGTTCCAGGCCGAACAGGTCGGCTTCGTTCTCGTTGCTGCGGCTGTTGGGCAACGTCAGGCTGTACTGCACCACGGTGTCGGCCAACTGCAGGCCTTGCTCGCCCAGGCCGAGCAAGGCACCGGCACCCTGGCGAGCCATCTGGATGCCGTAGGCCTTGGACATCGATTCACGACCATGCTCACGCAAGGCGTGGGCGATTTCATGGCCCATGACCGCGGCGATCTCGGCGTCGGTCAATTTGAGCTTGTCGATAAGCCCGGTGTAGAAAATGATCTTGCCGCCCGGGCCACAGTTGGCGTTGAGCTCGTCGCTCTTGATCAGATTGACTTCCCAGTCCCACTGCGCAGCGTCCGGCCGCAGCTTGGGCGCCTGGGCGATCAGCCGGTCGGCGATCTTCTGCACACGCTTGGCCTCGGCGCTGGTCTTGTCCAGCACACCCTTGCTGCTGGCCTCGCCCAGCGTCTGCTGGTAGGACTGCGCGTACATCTTATTGACCTCGTCGGTCGACAGCATGCTGAACATGTACTGCTTGCGCTCGACACCCACGGCGCCGGAGCTGGTGGTGTTGACGGCCTGGCAACCGGCCAGCAGGAGGCTGGCACACAGGGCGCCGGGAATCAGAAATCTGTGCATGTAAATCTCCCTGGATACTGCCGCGTATCCTAGGCGGTGGCGGCAGGATTGGCCACCGCTGCGTCGTGCCGACCGCCCGCTCAGGCCGGGGTCAGGCATTCCGGCGCATTGAGTTTGGGGTCGTTGACCAGGTTGGCCAGTGGCCGTTCGCGCAGCGCCGCCTGGGGCGCGGCGAGCAGAGAATGCAGGGCCGGCAGTTCAGTCTGCGGGTCCAGCCAGGCGGCCTGGCCGGCGGCGTCGAGGATCAGCGGCCGACGCTGGTTCGCGGCGGCCTGGGTGACCACGGCCGTGCTCAGCCACACGTGGCCCTGCACCGGATAGGCTTCCCAGATGGCGGCGAAGAACAGCGACGAGCCTTCGCTGGGGGTCAGCCAGTACGGCCGCTTGCGCACGTTGCCGCGCCATTCATAGAAGCCATTGGCCGGCAGCAGGCAGCGGCGCAGGCGAAACGCCTCGCGAAACATCGGTTGCTCGGCCAGGGTTTCGGCACGCGCATGGGCTGGCGTGCGGGACAGGTCGGTGAGCCAGGCCGGTGTCAGCCCCCAGCGCGCCCGCGCCAGGTGGGCGGTGCCGTGCTCCTGGCGCTGGATCAGCACCTAATCACCGGGCGAGATGTTCCATTGCGCCACCTGGTCGGCAGGGAACCCGGGCAGGGCCGCGAATGCCGGAGACCATCGGAACAGCGCATAACGTCCACACATCAGAAAAACTCTTGATTGTTCACGGTGAAGCTCAACAGAGCAACACGCCAGGCACTGGGTCGGGCTCGTCGCCCGGTACCGGTAGCGCGGCATTGTACTCGGCGATCAGGTGCCGTGCGTAGTCGGCCTGGTCGTTGTCCACGTTCAGGCTCAACAGGCCCATGGCTGGCAGGTCGCCCATGCCGCCCATCAAATCAGCGCCGGCCAGGTGCGCCAGCACGCCCTCGCTGCGCAACATGCCCAGCAGCAACTGCGCTTCCATCAGGCTGGCGGGCTCGTAGACGCGCTGCATCACTCATTCTCGCTATGGACGTCCAGCATCCATTCCTGGCCATCGGTCTGCAGGCTGAAGACGATCGGCCGGCAGCATACCGGACAGTCTTCGATGTACTGCTGGTCGCCGCCCGACAGGTCGAGCACGGCCTCGGCCGGCTCTCCACAATAAGGGCAATCATACTGCTCTGTTTCCAGCATCGCGGCCTCCTCGGTCACTTATGCGTATAATCGGCGATCACTGTGCAGGCCAGGGTGGCGATCATCTCCAGCCCGTGCCCTGCCCTATTTACCCTAGCCGTTCACAACAAGAGAGCATGATGGGCGAATTCGATGCCATCCGACCCTACGACGATGCCGAAGTACCTGCCGTCCTGGCCAGGCTGCTGGGCGACCCGGCATTCCTGGACATCCTGACCAAGTACCGCTTCCCGCGCCAGGCCAAGGCGCTGGGCTGGCTGATCAGGCCTCTGATCGCCCGCCGGCTGCGTCGCGAGTTCAAGGACGTCAGCAACGTGGCGACCTTGCAGGACAAAATCGAATTCTACGTGGACCACACCATCGACCGCGCTACCGACGGTGTGACCTACACCGGCGTCGAGCAGTTCAAATCCGGCAGTGCCTACCTGTTTCTGGCCAATCACCGCGACATCGTGATGGACCCGGCCTTCGTCAACTATGCCGTCTATCACGCCGGGCTGCCAACGCCGCGTATCGCCATTGGCGACAACCTGCTGCAAAAGCCCTTCGTCAGCGACCTGATGCGCCTGAACAAGAGCTTCATCGTGCACCGTTCGATCACCGGCCGGCGCGAGAAGATGGCGGCGTACAACCTGCTGTCGGCCTACATCAATCATTCCATCCGCAACGACTGCACTTCGATCTGGATTGCCCAGGCCGAAGGCCGCGCCAAGGACGGCGACGACCGTACCGAGTCGGCGATCCTGAAGATGTTCCACATGAGCCGCAAGGACGAGCCGTTCGCCGAGGTGATCCGCTCGCTCAACCTGTCGCCGGTGTCGATCAGCTACGAGTACGACCCGTGCGACAAGGCCAAGGCACGCGAGCTGTACATACGCGCGACCACAGGCAGCTATGTGAAGGCGGCCGGCGAAGACGACGTCAGCATCGCGCAGGGAATCACCGGCTACAAAGGCCGCGTGCACATCAATTTCGCGCCGCCGATCACCGAGTCGTTCGAAGACACCAAGCAGTTGGCAGCCGAAATCGACCGGCAGATCCTTGCGGGGTATCGGCTGTTTCCGGCGCATTACCTGGCCTATGCGCAATGGACCGGCGCCGATCCGCTGCTTGAAGTCCCGCCTGCCGAGCAGGTGTTCGGTGACGAAGAGCTGCAACGCGCGCGTGGCCAATGGCAACAACGGCTGGAAGACTGCCCGGCCGAACACCGGCCGTTCCTGGTGCTGCAATACGCCACCCCCGTGCGCAACCACTACCGCGCCAAAGCTGGCCTGCCGCTGTAACACTTAGGCCGTGGCGCTCGCGAAAGGGCGCCCCGGTCACAGGTATGTGTCTTAATTTCTCGGTTCACACTTCCGTCATATAAACAGGCCAGTCTACGGCCCTCGCTACTTGACGGAGCTCATCATGCTGCACGCCCAGAACCAGGATCGCCTGTACCTCATCTCGCCCAGCGACGAACAGGAAGCCTTGATCGACGCCCTGGCGTTCAACGTTCAGGACCGGCAGTGGCTGGTGTATTGCGCACTCGGCGGCCATCACCACAGCCACTGGCCCGAGCTGGACACCACCACCGGCGTCAGCATGCTGGACTTCTACGTCGAAGCCGCTTGATACCCTCGGGCGCTGCGCATCCCATCCGTAAGAGTCCGCCTTGGCGGCGATGGCCTGCGCAGCAGGCCTCGGATACGGCGTTGCATTCATCAGGGCCGCTGCGCGCCCCATCGCCGGCGAGCCGGACTCCTACAGGACGATGTGTGATCCAGCCGTAGGAGTCCGCCTTGGCGGCGATGGCCTGCGCAGCAGGCCCCGGATACGGCGTTGCATTCATCAGGGCCGCTGCGCGCCCCATCGCCGGCGAGCCGAACGCCCACAAGGCGATGTGTGATCCAGCCGTAGGAGTCCGCCTTGGCGGCGATGGCCTGCGTAGCAGGCCCCGGATACGGCGTTGCATTCATCAGGGCCGCTGCGCGCCCCATCGCCGGCGAGCCGGACTCCTACAGGACGATGTGTGATCCAGCCGTAGGAGTCCGCCTTGGC
>Ga0157371_10000229_pt1 | contig 81458 bp, 64 predicted proteins | sample C45metaG_FD_113462 | JGI IMG/M metagenome (GOLD analysis project Ga0157371, IMG submission 113462) | Corn rhizosphere microbial communities from Kellogg Biological Station, Michigan, USA - C4-5 metaG | ecosystem: Host-associated > Plants > Roots > Rhizosphere > Soil | place: USA: Michigan...
AAAAACGAGCCGATCAAAATGAAATATCTGCGTATATTGATTTTAATTGCTATATGTAGCCCTGCGAGCGCTGCTGAGTTGCTGCGTTATGATCATATTTTTGACCATACTGAACCTGCCGTAAAAGATACCGACGCCATTATACGTAAGCGCTCCATATCGGTAGGTGTTAATTATGGCAGCGACGCCATGTTTTTTGGTCGCGTTGCGCAAATTACCTATCCATATTATTCTGCAGATGTGGTGTACAATTTTAAAAGCGGCTTTTTTGCATACGGATCGGCACTTCGATTAATAGGTTATAATACCTCAGTTGATGAGATTGATTTGGGTGGCGGCTATCTGTATCATCCAACCAAAAAATTTTCAGGAGCGATATCCTACAATCGTTTTATATTTAATAAAGAGGAGCGCATCATTGAATCAGCAACCTCAAACGATGTGAACTGGAAAAACTCATATGATTGGGGACCGGTAAAATCGACGGTAACGTTGGATTATCTGTTCGGCAAATCAAGCGACTTTTTCATGACGATTACCCACTCTAAATATTTTGAAACCAAATGGAATGTTTTTGATGATAAAGATTACCTGTCGTTTAACCCCGGTTTTAGCTTTATTATAGGCACTCAAAACTTTGTGGAGCGCTATTCTTTAGATAATGAGACGCGCTTAAACGCCATGAACATATACCGTTTTGGTCCGGGCACTAATTTTAACAACGGCCGGCTAAATATGCTGAACTATAGCTTTAAATTGCCGGTTGCCTATAATCGCCCACATTATACTTTTGAGCTGGCTTACAAATATTCTATACCGGTTAACGTAGAGGGTGCATTGCAGAATAAGCACGAGTCATTTATAAACGCATCATTTTTCTACATTTTCTATTAAGCCATATGAATGTTTTAATAATTGAGGATGAAGAAGCATTAGCGCATGAACTGGAAATTTTCCTGAACACCAATAATTATGTAACTGATGTTTGCCATAATGGCGCTTCGGCTTCAGAGAAAATAGCAACCAGTTTGTATGATTTTATATTGATAGACCTGGGTTTGCCTGATTATGAAGGGTTGGACTTGCTTAAAGAAGCCAAGAAAAATAACCCAGACGCCGCTTGTATTATCCTAACTGCGCGTGCAGAGATAAATGATCGTATCCGCGGACTTGATTTGGGGGCCGACGACTACTTGCCAAAGCCATTTTCATTATTAGAATTACAAAGCCGCATGCAGGCTATTATGCGCCGCAAATTCGGGCTTAAACAAAATATAGTTGAACTTGGCGATTTCCTGATCAACCTTACCGACAGGACCATCACCTGCCAGGATGCGGTAGTAAATACCATCACCAAAAAAGAGTTTGATCTGATAGCTTATCTCATCCTTAATAAAAACCGCACATTGAGCCGCACGCAATTGAGCGAGCACATATGGGGCAGTGTGATTAATGACGATTACGACTCGAACTACATCGACGCACATATCAAAAACATCCGCAAGAAACTAAACGTTTATTCAGCGCCCGACTGGCTGGAAACCGTGCGCGGCCTGGGCTATAAAGTTAAAATGAACACTTAGCATTGAAATTAAAAACAAAACTTACGCTGTTTAATGCCATTTCAAAACTGGTCATCGTGGTTTTGTTCGTCTTGCTTGTGCCTCTGCTCATAAAGCGCATCAGCCGTAATTATGTGGATAATAACCTCATCAAGCAGCAAAAAAAGTTTCTGCAAATTGTAAAGGACCAAGGTATAAAAAACTATATTCCAGATGGCGAGACTTACGGCAGCTACTATCTGCCGCTTAAAGAAGAATATCTTACCATTGAAACCGATACCGTCCCCGGGCATAATATTGATACCATTAAGAATGAGCGCCGCCTGGTGGAGCGGGATACCATTGATTACCGCATTTTAAGCCACACTTTTGAGATAGGTAACCATAAATATTTGCTCGAAATTGGCAAGAGCGTCGCCACGCTGGATGAGACGAGCGCCCCGCTGCAAAATATAGCTTTTGTGGTACTTATCGGTATGATATTGCTGACCATCCTGGCCGACTCGTTCTATACCAATCGTGTACTTAATCCGTTGGGGCTGATCATTAAAACCAAGTTGATAGGGCAGAAGTTCCCGAACTTTGGTCCGTATAAAGAAGTCAGAACCTCGACGTCCGATTTCCAATATCTTGATATCAGTATTCATAAAATGATCGAGACTATCGAGGCCGCTTTCCAAAAGGAGCGCGAGTTTATATCCAACGCCTCGCACGAGCTAATGACGCCGATATCCATCCTTCAGTCAAAAATTGAAAACATGTTTGGGCAGGAGGATGTTGCCGACGAGTTGAAAGTGCGCCTGTTGGAAATGCTCAAGATATTAAATCGCCTAAAAAGCATAACCAAAACGTTGTTGCTCATATCGCAGATTGAAAATGAGCAGTTCCTGAAAGAAGATCAGATTTCTATTAACCAGTTGCTGCAAGAGGTTTATGACGAGATCAGCGTCCGGCTGGCCGAAAAGAACCTGACTTTCGATATTTTGGTACCGGAGAATGTTACTTTGGTTAACGTTAACCGCTTCCTGCTGTTTAACCTGTTTTTTAACCTGGTAAACAACGCCATCAAATACAATAAGGAGGACGGCGAGATAGCCATCACCACCGAGCTTGAAAGCGGCAACCTTGTGGTAAATATCACCGATACCGGCGTAGGTATAAGCCCTGAAGATATGCCGCTGATTTTCAATCGGTTCAAAAAAGTCAGACAATCCATGCAGCAGGATAGCTTTGGTTTGGGGCTGCCCATTGTTAAGTCGATAGCCGCGTTTCACGACATAAAAATTGAGGTTGATTCGGTTAAAAATGTGGGTAGTAATTTCAGGCTGATCTTCCCGTTGCAGCTCGTAAAAAAATAATCCGCAAAAATCGAAATATTTTTAGCAGACAATTAAACCCTTTGAACCTGAATTTGTCTAACAAATGTTTATGTTACTAAAAGTTTTTCTACCGCATACTACATAGCGCCAAATTGAGTTAATGTTTAATCATAATATGAAAAGGTTTTATAAATACGCATCTGCATTAATGTTAGGCGGAGCGCTTTCTGTAATGGTAGTTTTTAACGCCGATGCACAGCGCGGCGGTGCCCATGCCGGTGGCGGTGGGGGCGGCGGCTTCAGCAGAGGCGGCGGGAGCGTTGGCGGCGGTTTCCGCGGAAGCGTGGGGTTTAGCACAGGCTATCGTAATGGTTTGAACCTGGGTTTGGGTTTAGCCTATCGCAATGGTTTTGGTTACCGTAATTTTTATGGCTACCCGTCTTTAGGGTTTTATTTTAATACCCTGCCTTTTGGTTATTATCCGTTTTATATGGGCTCGTCATTGTTTTATTATTATGATGGTATTTTCTATAGTCCGTTTAACGATGGTTATGTGGTAACAGCTCCGCCGGTAGGCGCGGCAGTGCCTTCTTTGCCGCGTGGGGCTAAACAAATCATGATTGATAACCAGCAATTTTTTGAATATAACGGTGTTTATTACAAAATTATCATCAACGACAAAGGCGATAAGGTTTATGTAGTTGCCGGCAAAGACGGTGTATTAAATACCGAAAAAAATGATGGCTCAAACGGCGACGACAACGGCGCAGTTAACCAGGTACCGCATGTAGGCGATATTGTTGAACAATTACCTGAAAACGCACGTCGCGTTACGTTAAACGGCAAAAAATACTATGTAACTGCCGAGGATATCTACCTGGAAGAAACCAGAGATGCAAACGGCAACACTGTATATCGCATAGCGAGCGTTCCTGACAACCAATAATTAATTGGTTCATTATAATGAAAGCCTTCCATTCATGGGAGGCTTTTTCTTTTAAACGGCATTGTCATTTGAGCGATAGCGAAGGATCTTATACATTTTGCTTACCGCTCATACAAGATTCTTCGCTATGCTCAGAATGACAAATCGGGCACAAGTACTGCAAACCCTTTCCTTCTTCAATAGTTATATCAGTTATAAACATTTAGTCATGAGATCGATCTGGAAAGGTTCAATAGGTTTTGGACTGGTGAGCATACCGGTAAAACTGTATTCGGCGGTACAAACCAGTTCGCTTGATTTTGATATGCTGGATAGTCGCGACCACTCGCGCATACGTTACCAGCGCGTAAACGAGCACACCCACAAAGAAGTGCCGTACGACAAAATTGTAAAAGGTTATAAAATGGGCGACGACTACGTGGTGATGGATGAGCAGGACTTTGAAGACGCCGCGCCCGAAAAAAGTAAAGTGATCTCCATCGAGGCGTTTGTGAATGTGGATGAAGTGAACCCGATGTTTTATGAGACGTCATACTATACAGAGCCCGATACCAAAAACAACAAAGCCTATGCTTTGCTGCTGCAGGCGCTTACCAAATCAAAAAAAGCCGGACTGGCGCGCTTTGTCCTCCGTAGTACTGAAAGTTTGTGTATTGTGCACCCGGTAAACAATGTGCTAGTGGTAACCCGCATACGCTTTGGACAGCAGATACGCGAGACGGACGACCTAAACATTGCCACCGATGTCGAGATCAGCAAAAAAGAAATGGATATGGGTTTGGCGCTTATTGACCAGTATGCCGAAAAGTTTGATGTGTCCAAATTTAAAGACGAGTATAACGCACAATTGCTGGAGATCATTAAAGCAAAAGCAAAAGGAAAGCGGGCCACTGTTAAGAAAATGACACCACATAAAACCAGCAGTACAGATCTTTATGACCAATTAATGGACAGTTTGAAGGTGAAAAAGGGCGCATAGGGGTTCATTAAGCCCGATTTTGATTTTTTGGTTTGATAATTGCAAATGGTTTATTGACAACGGATATTATTATGATATCTACTATGAAAACATTAACTAAAAACAAAAAACCATGAACTCATTATTGTATATCATCGCAGTTATCCTGGTAATAGGATGGGCGTTAGGATTTTTCCTTTATTCAGCAGGCGGCATTATTCACATATTGTTGGTAATTGCCATTATTTCATTCCTGATAGGTTTAATAAGAAGACCAACGGCTCTCTAATTAAACATTAGATATTCAAAACAAAAAGGGCCATACTGATTAGTGTGGCCCTTTTTGTTTTGAACACGCACATTTCATTATTTCAAGGTCAACCATTTTTTACGAACAGCCAATTGCTCTGCGCTTGGGTTTGGCAGTTCTTCAATTTTGTATTTCACTTTGGTACTTTTTAGCAGTGTTACCGGTATCTCCATGCTTAGGCCATCACGAATCAGGGTTACCTTAATCTTATCGCCAACTTTTTTGCCGGTCAGGAGTTTGCCTGCTTCAGTTACAGGTTCGTCGTCAATGGCGATGATCTCGTCGTTAACATTGATGCCGTCTTTCCAGGCTGCGCTGTTGCGGGTTACTGTGGCCACAATTAATCGCGGAATGTTTGCAACGAAAGTAAGGCCTAAAGCCGGATCATTGTTGTCGGCCAGTTCATCACTTATTTTGTAGCCGGCAAAGCCCAGGTAATGGTTATAATCAACCGGATTTAAGCCGTTAATGTATTTCGCATAAAAATCATCCAGGTTTTTACCGGCAAATTTCTCAAGTCCGGCTTTAAACTCGGCATCGGTATAGCCGCGTTTTTTAACCTTGTAATACTCGTTGTACATATATTTCATCACATCGTCCAGCGAGTATTGGCCCTTGCTGTCCTGTATAATCTCCAGATCAAGCAATAATGCAATAACCGACCCTTTGGTATAATAAGATATGGTACTGTTACCAGAGTTCTCATTCGGACGGTAAGCTTTGATCCAGGCATCATAGCTCGCCTGGGCAAGTGTTTGCACCTTGGCGCCTTCAGAGTTTTCAAGCAGGTTAATATCCTCAGCCAATACACCTAAATAGTTTTCGGGAGTGTAAAGCTGGGTACGGCGCACAATGATGTCTTGATAATAGGCAGTAAAGCCCTCGGCTATCCATAGGTTGGTAGTATAGTTCTCATTATCATAATCAAACGGACCCAATACAATTGGGCGCAGACGCTTAACGTTCCATAAGTGAAAATGCTCATGCGCAGCCAGACTTAAAAAGTTTTGGTAGCCTCGTTCTGTAGCATAAGCATCGCGCGATGCACCAAGCGTGGTCGAACTCAGGTGTTCTAAACCGCCGCCGCTTTTTAAAGCGTTGTGTACAATGAAGGTATAATGCTTATTAGGGTTTTCGCCAAAAATAGCGACTTCCTGGGCCACAACTTTAGCCAGGTCTTTTTTCAGGCGATCTTTGTCGTAGCTGCCACCACCCTGCATGCACACTTCGTAGTGTACGCCATCGGCGTCAAAATCAAAAACATCCTGGGTGCCTATCTCAATAGGCGAGTCGAACAAAATATCAAAATCAGGCGAATAGCGGGTAAAAGCATCGCCGTTAACTTTCTCTAAGCTGGTTGAAACGGTGTTCCAGTCTTTATAAGGTTTGATGTGAATGGTAGCCGGCGTGTGCAGCATATTGCCCGGATATAAAAACATATCAGGCGACGACAGGAACGCATGTGACGCATCGATAAAACTAGTACGTACTGAGATCTCAAATGCATATACCCGATATTTTACAGTCACACTACTAATACCTGCTGTGTGCAGTTGCCAGATGTTTTTGCGGGTTTTTACAACGGCCAGCGGCTTGCCGTTAGCGCTCGCGCTCAGGCTTTCAATATTGCGTTCAAACTCGCGCACCAAGTATGAGCCGGGTGTCCAAACGGGCATTTTTAGCTCCAGTTCGTTTTGTTTTAAACCGCTTATTTTCATCTCAATATCGGCATAATGTGCTTGTGCTTCAGGGAAAGATATGTTATAGGTGATCTGGGTATTGTCTGCAGCGTTGCCGGTAGTAGCCATAAGTAGTAATATTAAAGAAAATATAATCGATAGTTTAATTTTTTTCATCGTGCAAGTTATGAAATTTTGAACTCAGCTATAGCTATAGAGTGATTAAATTGGCACCATTACTGTTGTAAAATGGTTGATACACGCAACTAATATTGAACCTCTGTAGTTAATTTCGTACATACTTATGGCAACAAAACTTATTGAACCGGTATCGCGCAAGTTAAACGTGCTGGGCAGAGACTATCTGTCGGCCCTTGACAGCCATATGGCGCGATTTGGTATCGATCGGCATTATTACCCCTTATCTATAATTGTTCATCACGACGGGCAGCTAACGCAAAAAGGATTGGCCGAGATTTTAGGTAAAGATAAGTCACTGATTGTGAAGATTATCGATCGCCTTAGTGCAAGAGGCTTTGTACAGCGGCAAATAAATCCGGACGACCGGCGCGAACATTTTTTGGCGCCTACCGACAAAGCTAAAGAAGTAATGCCTCATCTTATTAAAACATTTGAGCACATGAACAAGTCGGCCTCAAAAGGCATATCAAAACACGATATGGAAATTTTTGAAAGCGTACTGCTCAAAATGAAAGAAAACTTAGCCGACTTTGAAAAAACAGAACCCATACCACCCACAATTTAAATCAACAACAACAGTATGAAGACCAAGTATATTATATACATCTTATTGGTATTAGCCATAGGCGGTTTAATTTATAATAAGTTTTTTAGTCAACGTGCTAAAAAAATACAGCAAGAAATTTCACGTGGGGGTGGCAAGGGAAAAAAAGGCCGTAACGGCCCGGTTGCTGTTAAACTGATGATTGCCAAAGACACGACGCTTGACAACCAGATAGACGTTACCGGCAGCCTTGACGCTAACGAAAAGGTAAACCTGGTGAGCGAAACATCGGGCAATATTACCGGTATTTACTTCCAGGAAGGTACGCAGGTTAAAAAAGGTCAGTTGTTAGTTAAGGTTTACAATCAGGATCAGTTAGCGTCTTTAAAACAGGTTCAGTATCAAATCGCGTTAGCAAAACAAAATGAAAACCGTAACAAGATATTGCTGCAAAAAGAAGCTATCAGCCAGCAGGAATATGATACTTCATTAACCAACCTGAACAGCCTACAGGCGCAGTCAGAAATGCTGAAAGCGCAGATTGCTAAAACAGAAATTCGTGCGCCGTTTTCAGGCACTATTGGTTTGCGTAATGTGAGCCCGGGCGGTTATTTATCGCCAAACACAACTATTGCTTCGTTGGTGAATATTGATCCCGCTAAGCTTACTTTTTCGGTCCCTGAAAAATATTTGCCGCTCATTAGCAAAGGCACTAAGGTTACTTTCAATGTAAGCAGCTCAAATCAAAATTATAAAGCGGTGGTATACGCCATTGAGCCGTCAATCGATGTTACCTCGCGTACTATCACGGTTAGGGCTAAGGCAGATAATCCTAATGGTGTGTTAAAAGCGGGCAGCTTTGCCAAAATTAACCTGCAGTTGGATCAGATACCCAAAACCATTATGCTGCCTACAGAGTGCGTAGTGCCGGGCCTTAAAACCAGTGTGGTATATGTTTATCACCAGGGGAAAGCTTTGGATAAACCGGTTAAAACAGATGTACGTACAGACACGCGCGTGCAGATTACCAGCGGCATTAAGCCGGGCGATAGCGTAGTGATATCAGGTATTATACAAATGCGCCCTAAAGTGCCTTTAAAAGTTATTAAAGTAATTAAATAAGACATCCCTATGAGTTTATCCTCAGTCAGTATAAAACGGCCGGTATTGGCAACAGTAATGTCAGTGGTTATTGTTGTGTTCGGTATCATTGGCTATAACTTTTTGGGTATTCGTGATTTCCCGTCAATAGACCCGCCTATTATATCGGTATCTACCAGTTATACAGGCGCTAATGCCGACGTTATTGAGTCGCAGATTACAGAGCCGTTAGAAAAAGCTATTAACGGTGTGCCGGGTATCCGTAATATTTCCTCAACAAGTTCGGTAGGCAGCAGCCAGATCACTGTTGAATTTGATTTGGACGCCGATCTGGAAACCGCGGCTAATGACGTGCGCGACAAGGTAGGGCAGGCCCAGCGTCAGTTACCGCAGGATATTACCGCTCCGCCGGTAGTTACCAAAGCCGACGCTAATGCCGATAACATCATCACCGTTTCTGTTACCAGCGACAAGCGCAACATTATGCAGGTGGATGATTATGCCGAAAACGTGCTACAGGAAGGTTTGCAAACCATACCGGGCGTGAGCGCCATCAATATCCAGGGCCAGCGCCAGTATGCTATGCGTTTATGGATTGATCCGGCTAAACTATCAGCTTTAGGATTGGCCGCCACGGATATTACCGACGCCCTGAACAAAGAAAACGTGGAGCTGCCTGCCGGTAAGATAGAGGGTAACAATACCGAACTTATTGTGCGTGCGGTAGGTAAAATGAGCACTGAGGCCGAGTTTAACAACATGATTATCCGTGCAGATAGCAGCCGTGTAATCAGGTTAAAAGATATAGGCTACGCCGTTTTAGGTTCTGCTAATGAGGAAACGGCATTTAAAGAGAGCGGCGTGCTGCAGGTGGCATTGGCCATTGTACCGCAGCCGGGCGCTAACTACGTACAGATAGCCAAAGACTTTTACAAACGTTTTGATGAGTTAAAGAAAGATTTACCGGCGGATATCCATGTGAAAGTGTTGCTGGATAACACCAGGTTCATCAACCAATCCATACAGGAGGTGGAAGAAACACTGGCCATATCCTTTGTGCTGGTAGTAATCATCATCTACCTGTTTTTCAGGGACTGGCTGATTGCCTTTAGACCGCTGATAGATATCCCGGTATCATTGATCGGTGCATTCTTTATCATGTATGTTTTTGGCTTCTCCATTAATATCCTCACACTGCTGGGTATCGTACTCGCGACGGGTTTAGTGGTGGACGACGGTATTGTGGTTACTGAGAACATCTACAAAAAGGTAGAAGCGGGTATGCCTATCAGAAAGGCAGCTTTTGAGGGCTCGGCCGAGATATTCTTTGCGGTTATTTCAACTTCGGTTACGCTGGCGGCGGTGTTCCTGCCTATTGTGTTCCTGCAAGGCTTTACGGGCCGCTTATTCCGCGAGTTTGCGGTGGTAGTAGCTGGTTCGGTGTTGATCTCTGCATTCGTATCGCTGTCGTTAACTCCGATGCTGAATGTGAAGCTGATCCGCAAAAACTCAAAGAAATCAAAATTCTATGAGCGTACTGAGCCGTTCTTCGTAAACATGACCAACTCTTACACCGAGAGCTTGATCAAATTCATGAAGCATCGTTGGATAGCGATAGCTATTCTGTTAGGTTCGGTTGTTATTATCGTGGTGCTGAATAAAGTGATACAATCAGAGTTAGCGCCGCTGGATGATAAAAGTTTGGTGCGATTTACCGTTACCGGATCAGAAGGTGCATCTTACGAGTACATGACCAAGTACATGGACAACCTGTCCAACATGGTAACCGACTCAATTCCCGAAACCAGCGTTAATCTCGAGATCGTTGCTGCCGGTTTTGGTGGTAGCGGTGCGGTTAACAATGGGTTTGGTCGTATTGGTCTGGTACCACCCGATCAGCGCACACGTTCGCAAAATGATATTGCCAACTGGCTGACCGCTCAAGTGAAACGATTCCCTGATGCGCGTGTTACCGTAACGCAGGAGCAGACCATAAGCGGCGGCGGTGGCGGCGCCAAGAGTGCGCTACCGGTACAGTTTGTTATTCAGAATCAGGATTTTGAGAAGATACGCGCCGTGCTGCCTAAGTTTTTTGGCGAAGTTAGCAAGAGCCCGATATTCACCACGCCTGACGTTAACCTGAAATTTACCAAGCCCGAGCTAAGCGTGGTAACCGATCGCGAGCGAGCTCGTGATCTGGGTGTTTCTGTTGCCGATATTGCCAGTACCTTGCAAATGTATTACAGTGCGGGTCGTTTGGCTTATTTCCTGTTAAATGGTAAGCAGTACCAGGTTATTGCCCAAGCCGACCGCGCCAACCGCGACCAGCCGCTCGACCTGAAGACCCTGTACGTACGTAATAATAAAGGCCAGCTGATACAACTGGATAACGTGGTGAAGGTTTCTGAGGATGCAACACCTCCGGCTATTTATCACTTTAACCGGTTTAAGTCGGCTACGTTCCAGGCTGGTTTGGCACCGGGCCACACGGTGGGCGATGGTATTGCCGAGATGAACCGCATTGCCAAAGAAACTCTCGACGACAGCTTTAGCACGGAACTAAGCGGTGCCTCGCGCGACTTTGCCGAGAGTGCCTCGAACATCATGTTTGCGTTCATTTTTGCGCTGTTGTTGATTTACCTGGTTCTTGCAGCACAGTTTGAAAGCTTTAAAGACCCAATCATTGTGATGCTTACCGTGCCGTTGGCGGTTGCGGGTGCCTTCTTGTCGTTGTGGTTGTTTGACCAAACGTTGAATATATTCAGCCAGATTGGTATCATTACCCTTGTGGGGCTGGTAACCAAAAACGGTATCTTGATTGTTGAGTTTGCCAACCAGCGTATGGAACACGGCCTGCAAAAATATGAGGCTGTGGTTGAGGCTGCCACCGCACGTCTGCGCCCAATTTTGATGACCAGTATGGCTGTGGTTTTGGGTTCCGTGCCTATTGCATTTGCACTGGGTGCGGGTGCTAAAAGCCGTGTGTCGTTGGGTATTGTGATTATTGGCGGTATGTTGTTTTCGTTGGTGCTGACACTTTATGTTATCCCGATGATGTATGTGCTCATAGCCTCAAAAGAACGTCATGACCCTGAAACTGTTGACGCTGAAGAGAACGAAAAAGAAAACAAGAAGAAAAAGAAGGAAGTTAAACTGATTGAAAACGAATAAGCAATGATCATGAAACTTAAAAGAATAGCCGGCTTCGTTTGTTGCTTTTTGATGGTGGGCGCCCTCGCTGAGGCGCAAACCGCCCCGCCTATGTTAACTTTGAAAGAGGCGGTAGAGATAGCTTTAAAAAACAACTATAACATAGTGCTGGCTAAGAACAATCAAGCCATCGCCAAAAATAACTTTACGTTGGGCAACGCGGGTTTTTTGCCATCGGTTTCGGGAAATTTAACTCAAAATAACAGTCAGCAGCATATTGATCAAACCCGTTCTGACGGTAACGTGAACCATATCGCATCTGCAAAAAACAGTAGTTTGAGCTACGGTCCGAGCCTTAATTGGACTATTTTTAATGGCTTCGGGATGTTTGCCAATTACGACCAGCTAAAGCAGTTAAATGAGTTTAGCAACGTAACCGCACACGATACCATACTAACCACTACCACCGAAGTCATCCTGACTTACTATGATCTGATTAACCAGAATGAGCAGATCAAGGCGCAGCATGGGGCCATCGATATATCGCGTACGCAACTGAAATATGCCAGCGATAAATACGGCGTGGGTACGGCGTCGCACCTGGATGTGTACAATGCGCAGGTGAATTTAAATACCGATACCGCCACTTTGCTCGGCTTGTTGTCGCGCTTTAAGGCGACGAAGATCAAGCTTAACCAAATGCTGGTTCGCGACCCGCAAACTGATTTCTCTGTTACCGATACTATTATAGTGGATCATAGCCTGGTTTTGGGCGATATCCTGTCGACCGCACAAACGCAGAATCCGAACATTATTTTGGCACAGATCAACAAACGTATTGCCGATATCGGCTTAAGGCAAGCGCAGGCTACCCGTTACCCGCTGGTGAGTATTGGCGGTGGCTACACCTGGAGTCATAATACCACGCCGGCCGGTTTTACCCGGTCGCAGGATGCGCGCGGTTTCAACTACGGTTTGACGGCATCAATCAATATATTTAACGGCTTTAATCAAAACCGCATAGAGCGCAATGCCAAAATACAGATTGACAACGCGGCTATCGGTGTCAAGAAAACACAGCTTAACGTAGAGAGCCAGATCAGTAACCTGTATGTGAGCTATCTTTCGGGGCTGGATTTGATTAAATTGGGACAGTCTAACGTCGCGATAGCAAAAAAAAATCTGGATATTTCGTTAGAAAAATATAAGATCGGGACCATAACACCGTTAGAGATCAGAGAGGCACAGCGCAATTATCTGGAGGCACAATCAACCTTTTTTGCTGCTCAATACCAGTCGAAAGTGGCCGAGGTGACCTTGAAACAAATAACTAATAATTTAAGTTTTCAATAATGTAGATAAAATTTATTTATTTACATTTGAATTGTAAATGACTGGATCTTATCATACATGCCTTCTTGTGGACGATAATTATATCGACAATTTCGTCACGCGCAGGCTTTTGGAAAGCAGCAAGTTTGCAGAAAATATCGTGGTTACCGAGTCGCCCACAGAAGCTATAGCTATGCTGGAAAGCGGAGAGGTAAAGCCAAACGTTATTTTTCTGGATATCAGGATGCCGCTAATGAGCGGCTTTGAGTTTTTAGATGCTTTCGATAAACTCAAGATTGATAAAGCTGGTATTAAAGTTTTTTTACTCTCGTCTTCGTTTGATCCTACTGACATCCGCCGATCGTCTGATAATAAATACATCACGCAGTTTATACATAAACCGCTAACACACAAAATACTCGAAGAATTACCATGATCCTAGTTGCCGATAGCGGATCGACAAAAACAGATTGGTTGCTAAAGCAGCCCGGCCAGGAGGCCAGGGCATTCAGAACTCCGGGATTAAATCCGTACTTTTTAACCGACAAAGAAATTGCCAGGATTCTGCAGGACCAGGCTCCTGAATTGGTTGCTTATGGGGCGGAGGTTAAAGAGATCTATTTTTTTGGCGCGGGCAGCTCCAGTCCAGACAGGCATGAGATCGTTACCAACGCTTTGAGTCAGCTTTTTAACAAGGCCTATATAAGTGTTGACAGCGACTTACTGGGTTCGGCTTATGCCACCTGCGGGCGCGAGAAAGGTCTTTGTTGTGTACTGGGCACCGGTTCAAATATCTCATTTTTTGATGGCGAGGAGATACACGCAGGCAAACACGGCTTAGGCTATATTTTGGGCGATGAAGGCTCGGGCACCTGGTTTGGCAAGGCGCTGATTACTGATTATTTGTATGGCGGAATGCCTGAAGAGATCAACACGCTTTTCAAAAATACTTATCCCATCACCAAAGAAGAGGTGATCACGAATGTTTACCAAAGGCCTTCGGCCAATTCTTACCTGGCGTCTTTCGCAAGGTTCCTGAACGTTATTCGCAAAACCGAATACGGCAGTCAGCTCATCAAAGCCGGATTACAGGAATTCATTGACACCAATATCAAATCATACCCGGAATACCACGAGTTTAAAAGCCACTTTGTGGGTTCGATTGCCTTTGTGTTCAGCAAAGAGCTGCATGAACTCGCCGCAACGCAGGATATCCACATCGGCAAGATCATCAAGCAACCTATCAATGATTTGCTGGAGTTTATTTTGAAAAGAGAGAATATTGAGCGATAAGCAATTCTCTCGAAATTACCACGAACTTTACTAACCATTACGTCATTGCGAGGAACGAAGCAATCTCTGCACTCGCTAATCAATCTGCACAATGACTGTCCTATGTAGAGATTGCTTCGTTCCTCGCAATGACGCGGAGGGATTTTAAGCAATTAGTTTAGGTTCTTTCTTCTTATACCTCACCTTCGTCCCCAAAAACAATATCCCAAATACAGCCAGTAAGCTTGCCAGTTTCGGGATATAATCGCCATGATCTACATAAAAAGTGATGTCGGCATTGAGGTTGATATTCTGTTTCAACGCTGTACGTACCCACCATTTGCTTTGCTTCACAATATCGCCACGCTCATTAATAAAAGCCGATATACCCGTGTTGGCCGACCGGCATACCCATCGACGCGTCTCGATAGCGCGAAGTTTAGCATAGTCTAGATGCTGGTCTTTGCCTGAAGTGTTTTCCCACCAACCATCGTTAGTAATAATGGCGATAAACTGCGCGCCGTTGCGCACGTGTTTAGCTACCCATTCGCCCCAGATAGATTCATAGCAGATCACAGGCGCAGCGCCGATACCGCTGGCCGCGTATAGCTCGCTGGGCTCGTCCTGTCCGCCGTAGGCGCCCACTGCACCGCCCAGATGCTCAAATACAGGCTTCAGAAAGGATAATGCATTCCCAAAAGGCAACGATTCAGCCCCCGGAACCAGTTTTGATTTGTGATAAAACTGGACCTCGGCCGAGTTCTCGATGTTTATGGCAGCGTTAAAACGATCAAAAAACTGGTTGGTGCCGGGTATGGCATCGGCAGTTTTAGTTGCGCGGATATTGTACAGTTTAGAGGTTTCGGCACCGGTAATGACATTGCCGTTTTTGTATTTCGACAAGAAACGCTGTACCTGCAAAAAGTAATTGTCGCTACGGATATGGTCCTCATCAATAACCGCGGGAATAGCAGTTTCGGGCCATATAAAGAACTCGGTGTTAACCTGTGCTAATGAATCAGATAGTTTGGTTAAAATATCAACTTGCTGAGCATATGGTATTTCGCCTCCTTTGGCATATGGGTCGATATTTGGCTGCACCACCACGATGTTTGAGGGATTAACCGCTTCAGTATAATGATTGTAGCGATACAAAGAAAAGCCGATAGGCAGCGCAATTACAGCAACTAAAGCGCCTATAAGTTTTAGTCGCAATTGTTTATTCTGCGCCTCCCGCAAGCCCGTATAGATCAAAAATATAAGGATATTGCTTAACCATATCCAAATGGTACCACCATAAACGCCGGTATATTCATACCACTGTATCCATTGGTGCTGCACAGCGAAACCATTACCCAAAGTCATCCACGGGAAAGCCAGGTCCCAGGTTTGGTGCAGATATTCGTAACCTATCCAAAAACAAACCAGCGCAAAAAAGCTCCATCCGCGGTTGCTGACCACACGCATCCTGAAGTATAACCAGCAGGCCGATGACATCAGCAGCGGCCCCAACGAATATGGAATCAGGCTAATAGGAATGGCCGTTATATCGCCAACAATTTTAAGCGAATTATAAACCCAGTAAATGCTGAGCGTGTTCCAGACAAAGAAGCCCGCAAATGTGATCCAGAATATCTTTTTGCCTTTATGTTTTGAGGTGGACTGGATGATGTTCTCTATCGCCAGCAACATCGGCACCAAACCAAAAAACAGAAACCAAGCAGTATAATGCATAGGCGGCCAGGCCAGCCAAAGCAATAAGCCTGAGAATAAGGATAGGAGGATGTTTTTTTTCATGTTGAATTTAGTTCGATTTTCGCAGGTTTTTATTTTCCAGACGTCGTGCTTCTTTTACTTCACGTCATTGCGAGGAACGAAGCAATCTCTGCAACAGACAGTCAAAGTGCATGTTGATTAGCAAGTGTAGAGATTGCTTCGTTCCTCGCAATGACGTATTTATGGATTATATTATGTCTTACTTTTACCAAATATATCATCATTAAACGCCTGCGACTTTCCTTTCGGTATCGTGAGCGACTGCCAGCCTGATGCCAGCATCTTACCAATAAGTACTATCTGACCAATATGGTAAGGATAATGCGCCAACTGACGATTAATGGCATCAACAATAGTATGCCGCTCGCCACGGATGAATACGGGTGTATCCCAGTCTTCAGGCTCAATAGAGTCCAACGCATCAAAGAGGCATTGCCAGCCTGCGTTCCATTTGTTGGTCAGTTCCTGGCGGGTGGTTATGACGGCCTCAAATTCAAGATCGCGTTTGCGCCACTCTTTTTCGCCGTCGGTGGTTAAAAAATCTGTCCATCGCGATAGCATATTACCCCATAAATGCTGAATAATCATAGCAATACTGTTGCTATCATCGTTGTATTGCCAAAACAAGTCCGCGTCTTGCAATTGAGCCATGGTCTTTTCGCCTAATGACTTGTAATATTGAAATTGCTTTTTCGCGCTGTTTAGAAAATTTTCCATGATTAATTAGCTTTTCCCCGCCACACAAATCACAAATTCACCTTTAACGGGGTGGGTTTCAAAGTAAGTCTTCACTTCAGCTACAGTGCCTCGTACGGTTTCCTCAAACATCTTGGTTAGCTCACGCGAAACGGATAGCGGTCTGTCTTCACCAAAATAAGTAGCCATCTCATCCAATGTCTTTAATAAACGGTGCGGCGATTCGTACAATATGATAGTGCGTTCCTCTTCGGCCAAAAACTTGTAGCGGGTTTGCCGGCCTTTTTTTAGCGGTAAAAATCCCTCAAAACAAAACTTATCTGTAGGGAAGCCCGAGTTTACCAGCGCCGGTACAAAAGCCGTAGCGCCCGGCAGGCACTCGACAGCAATATCATGTTTCAAAGCTTCACGCACCAGGTAAAAACCCGGGTCTGAAATAGCCGGCGTGCCGGCGTCTGATATTAAAGCGATATTCTTCCCTTCCAACAAAAACTTAACAATCTCGTTGGATGATTGATGCTCATTATGCTGATGATGGGCGAATACTTTTTTCTGGATGTCGAAATGTTTGAGCATCGGCGCCGAGGTGCGGGTGTCTTCGGCCAATATCAGGTCGGCTTCCTTTAAAACGCGTATGGCCCTGAAGGTCATATCCTCGAGGTTGCCGATGGGAGTGGGTACTAAATATTGTTTGCCGATCATAAATAGTCTAGTTATGCGACCAGTTGTAGTGTACGGATCAGCTATTTACCAGCAAAGCATATGTTAACGATGAGATTGTTTTCACTACTCCACAATCACATTCAAGTTTATATCTTTGTCGAAAAATAAAAATAATGCTGCAAGTTAGTTATATCCGTGAAAACAGGGAACAGGTTTTAGACCGTTTAGCTGTAAAAAATTTTAAACAACCCGAGTTGGTTGATGAGATCCTGCAATTGGACGACACACGTCGCCAAACACAGGTAAAGTTGGATAATACATCTGCAGAAGCAAACTCGGCTGCTAAACAAATAGGCGAGCTAATGCGCACCGGCAAAAAAGATGAAGCCGAAGTCATCAAAGCTAAAACTGGCGTTTGGAAAGAAGATATCAAAAAATATAACGAGGAACTGGCCGCAATAGAGGCCAACCTTCATCAAAAACTGGTGCTGCTACCAAACTTGCCGCACAGGTCAGTACCCAAAGGCTTAACACCCGAAGATAACGAAGTAGTGCTGCAAAACGGCGCTATCCCCCAGCTGCCTGCCGATGCCTTACCGCATTGGGAGCTTGCTGCCAAATACAAACTGATTGACTTTGAGTTAGGCGTGAAGATCACCGGTGCAGGTTTCCCGGTTTATACCGGCAAGGGCGCCAAACTGCAACGCGCATTGATTAATTTCTTTATTGACGAAGCCGAGAAAGCCGGTTATAAAGAAGTAGGCGTGCCACTGGTAGTGAACGAGGCTTCGGGCTTTGGTACCGGTCAGCTGCCTGATAAGGAAGGGCAGATGTATTTTGTAAATGAAGACAACCTGTACCTGATTCCAACTGCCGAGGTGCCGATTACGAACCTTTACCGCGACGTAATCCTGAAAGCAGACGAGCTGCCCATCAAAAACTGCGGGCATACGCCGTGCTTCCGTCGTGAAGCGGGTTCGTACGGTGCGCATGTGCGCGGCTTGAACCGTCTGCACCAGTTTGATAAGGTGGAGATTGTGCAGATTGCAAATCCGGAGACTTCATACGATGCCCTGGAGCAAATGAGCAGCCATGTGCAGGGTCTATTACAAAAATTGGGCTTGCCGTATCGTGTACTGCGTCTTTGCGGTGGCGATATGGGCTTTACATCAGCCCTGACTTATGATATGGAAACGTGGAGTGCTGCACAGCAGCGTTGGTTGGAGGTATCGTCAGTATCAAACTTTGAGACTTACCAGGCTAACCGGTTAAAACTGCGTTTCCGCAATGCTGAGGGTAAAACCCAGTTGGCACATACGCTTAACGGTAGTGCGCTGGCATTACCGCGTATAGTGGCTACATTATTGGAGAATAACCAGACAGAGAAAGGTATTAAAATACCAGAAGTATTAGTGCCTTATATTGGTTTTGAGTGGATAGATTAACTGGCGATATCAATTAGTTTAGAACCGACACCATCAAACACGTAGCCGAGCAGCCTGCCGGCTATGCTTGTTTTTGGCTTTTGGGCCGTAGTACCATATATGAATTGCTGCACGCCGATGGCTGCCAATAGTCCGTCGACTTTGGTATGGGGGCGCGACTTATAGCAATAAATTTTGATGCCGCTGTAAAAAGGGTTAACGGTTAGGCGTCTTAAAATCTTTTCAGTTTCCATGCCAAGGTAGTCGTGATCCAAAACTATCGCGAACGGTTTATGTTCATGTATAGCGGGGAAAATACGGTTCACATCAAGTACATTAACCACGTTTTTGGAGGCGGGTAGGGGTAGGTTTGCGGTAGTTTGGGTAACTACTAATAAAGGTTTTGAAAGGTTTCGCATCGTTTAATCAATTACGGATTTTACTTTATACGATAATCATAAATTAAAAGTTACACTAAAAAGTGTATAATCTTGTTGTAGGCCAAATAGTTATATTTGCGCCCATGGATACTATAAATTGGGCCGATTTTGAAAAGGTTGAACTACGGGTAGGCACTGTGCTCGAGGCTTTTGACTTTCCGGAGGCCCGCAAACCGGCTTATAAAGTCAGGGTTGATTTTGGGGAGTTCGGCGTCAAATGGTCGAGTGCGCAAATCACCAAACATTACACAAAACAGGAGTTGGTAGGCAGGCAGATAGCTGGTGTGATTAATTTTCCTAAAAAGCAAATTGCCAACTTTATGTCTGAGTTTCTGGTAACCGGCTTCGCCGATGAGAACGGCGACATCGTACTAACCGCTATAGATAAGAAAGTACCCAACGGCAGCAAGTTAATATGAACGTAAGTAATTACATTTTGGGCCCGCATTTGGTGGGCATAATCATGCTTTTGCTTGGTTTGATCATGACTAAGTTTCCGCCTAAAAATATCAATAAGTGGTATGGCTATCGCACCGCATCGTCTATGAAGAGCCAGCAAGCCTGGAATGAAGCTACCCGCTATTCGGCCAAAATGATGATAACTACAGGCCTGGTCCTTCTTATTGCGGGTATTGTACTTACTGTATTGATGAACTATTTAATTATCGACAAACAAAAAGTAGAAGGCCTGATGATGGGCATCACCATAGCTATGGGGATATTACCGGCTGTAATCATGATCGCAAGGACCGAGAGCCACCTGGACAAAACCTTTAATAATAAGAATGAGATACGTTAATTTCGGCGATGAGTCGGCTTTATCGCCGGATGAGTTTTTTATGGATCAGGCGCTGCATGAGGCGCAACTGGCTTATGCCGAAGACGAGATACCTATTGGCGCCGTAGTAGTTTGCCAGGGCAAAATTATCGGTCGCGGCCATAACCTTACCGAGCGACTAAATGACGTATCCGCACATGCGGAAATGCAGGCCCTAACTGCAGCAGCTAATTTTTTGGGCGGCAAATATCTGAAAGATTGCACTCTTTACGTAACCCTTGAGCCCTGTGTAATGTGCGCCGGTGCATCCTACTGGTTTCAGGTTGGTAAGATTGTTTTCGGCGCTTACGACACCCGCATGGGCTTCGGTCGTTTGAACCAGAAGGTTACCCACCCGAAAACCATCATCACCGGCGGTATTCGCGAAAACGAATGTGCCGAGCTGATGCGCAATTTTTTTAGGAGTAAGCGATAAGCAGGCGGTGTTTGTTTCACGCGAGGGTGAAACAAATGAAACAGATGAAACAAGATTTCGAGGCAACTTATTGTATATCAATTTATTGTTGAAATTGAGTGAAACAAAATGAAACAAGATACTGACACACCTGCGTCACCATATATTTCTAAATAAATATTATGGTAATTCATCCTCATATCTCATTGAAATAGTAGTATAAATAATGTCAACCCGTGCGATGAAGTAAGCCTCTCTTAAAAATCAACGCAAAGGGAAAAAAACATGACATTATTTTACAACAAAAACCGCAGTAGCGCATTATATTTGCTAGACAACAATTTTTAAACTTTAAAATAGCAATTATGGCATTTACACTACCGGCGCTTTCTTATGCTACCGATGCATTAGAACCGCACATTGATAAACTGACCATGGAAATTCACCATGGCAAGCACCACCAGGCTTATGTTACCAACTTAAACAAAGCTTTAGAGGGTAAACCTGAGGCTGACGGTAACCTGGACGACATCATCAAAAACATTTCAAAATATCCTGCAGCTGTACGTAACAACGGTGGTGGTCATTATAACCACAGTTTGTTCTGGACCTTGCTTTCGCCAAATGGCGGCGGCGAGCCTACAGGCGCTTTGGCCGATGCTATCAAAAACACTTTCGGTTCATTTGCTGAATTTAAAACTAAAGTATCTGAAGCCGGCGCTACCCGTTTCGGTTCAGGCTGGGCCTGGTTAGTGGTTACCGCCGATAAAAAATTGGCTATCACCTCAACTCCAAACCAAGACAACCCCTTAATGGACATTGCCGAAGTGAAAGGTACCCCAATTTTAGGTATCGACGTTTGGGAGCATGCTTACTACCTGAAATACCAAAACCGTCGCCCTGATTACTTAGCAGCTATCTGGAATGTAATTAACTGGCCACACGTTGCTGAGTTATACGCTAAAGCGATAGCTTAATTTTTGATTTCGGATTTCGGTCCCGATAGCTATCGGGGTTCGATTTCGGATTTAGAATATTTATTTAAGGGCAGCAATCATTGTGCTGCCTTTTTTTGTTATTAAAGAAGTTTGTCATTGCGAGCGAAGCGTGGCAATCGCGAACTATGCATCCTTGCGATTGCTTCGTCGTTCCTCCTCGCAATGACAATATAATTTTGATTCCCATGAAAGCCAACGTACTCGAAGCCACCGATAAACTTGTATGGAAAGAAGTTGAGAAGCCAACCTTAGCCACCGGCGAAGTGCTGGTGAAAATTAAAACCGCCGGATTGAACCGTCGTGATTATTGGATTACTATTGGCAAATACGCCGGACTGAAATATCCTACCATTTTAGGATCGGATGGGGCTGGAGTTGTAGCTGAGGTAGGTGAGGGTGTCGATTCGTCGTGGCTAAATAAAGAAGTTGTCATTAATCCAGCTAACAATTGGGGCAGTGATGAAAACTATCAAGGCAAAGATTTCAAAATTTTAGGTTTGCCTGACGATGGTACTTTTGCCGAATACGTGAAAACCCACGCCGAATACCTGTATGATAAACCTGCCTATTTGAATTGGGAACAAGCCGCTGCATTTCCATTGGCGGGGCTTACGGCTTTTCGAGCGTTGTTTACCAAAGGTCGTGCTAAGAAAGGAGATAAGGTGTTGATATCGGGTGTTGGCGGCGGTACCGGTGTGTTTGCTTTACAGTGGGCTGTAGCCGCAGGTTGCCAGGTGTTTGTAACCTCAAGCAGCGGCGATAAAATTGAGCGGGCAAGGCAGTTAGGTGCGCAGGCCGGTGTAAATTATAAGGCACAAGACTGGGCCGAAGAGCTTCAGCATCTGTCTGGCGGTTTTGATGTGATTATTGACAGCGCGCTGGGTCACGGCTTTGTTAAATTTGTAGACTTGGCTAAACCGGGTGGCCGGATTGTTTTCTTCGGCGCCACAGCAGGTGATATGCCGTCTATACCCGGCAGGAAGATATACTGGAAGCAGTTGCAGATATTAGGCACCACAATGGGTACAAAAAAGGATTTTGAGGCCATGCTTGACTTTATGAATAAACACGAGATCATTCCGGTGATCGATGAGGTTTGCCCGCTGGCCGAAGCGGTTAAGGCTATTGAAAAGATGCGCAACTCCTCGCAGTTTGGCAATATCGTCCTGAAAGCTTAAAACCGATGCTGCAATTAAGGGTTGAGGGCATAAAATGGGAGACTGCCGATACGGCTACTTTTTATCTGACCGAAGTATCCGGCAAAAAGGTCAACTACAAGGCCGGTCAGTTTATTACGCTGGTTTTTACACATCGCGATGAAGAGATTCGCCGTTCATATTCGCTCAGTTCATCGCCCGACGAAAAGCTGCTATCCATCACCGTGAAGCGCATTGCCAATGGCGAGATATCACGCTTTATGCTCACCAAAATTAAGCCCGGCGACATTCTGAATGCTGTAGAGCCGGCCGGCAGGTTCACGGTGGCCAATTTTATTGAGCAAAAGGATATCTTATTCTTTGCTGCCGGCAGCGGTGTGGTGCCGATATTTTCACAGCTAAAATACATCCTAAGCAGAGGCGGGAAAAGTAAGCTGACCCTGTTTTACAGTAGCCAGGATCGCGCCTCAATTTTATTTGCCGATGCGTTAAATGAACTGCAAACCCAACATCCCGACAGGTTAAAAATCATCTACCTGCTCAGCAATGAAGGCAAGCGACTAAACAACGTTAACACAGAGCTGTTAGTGAATCGCTTTATACAATTTGATCTGAACAGCGCCGAGTTTTATCTATGCGGTCCGTTTGCTTATATGCGGATGGTTAGGTTGACGCTGTTGTTTATGGGGATAGACAATAGCCATATCCGCAAAGAAAACTTTGTACTAAAAACCATCCCGGTTACAACAGGTTATATCAACTATCAGCCACGGTACGTCCGCATTAAATTTAATCATGAAGTGCATGACCTGATGGTAGGCGAAAACCAAACCATCCTGCAAGCAGCCCTGCAAAACAATCTGCAGCTACCTTATAGCTGCCGCGCGGGTATCTGCTCGGCTTGTACTGCTGTTTGTACTAGCGGCCGTATTGATATGTCAGTTAATGATGTATTGACGGATCTTGACCTGTCCCACGGTCTTATTCTCACCTGTACCGGGCACCCGGTTAGTGATGATGTGGTGATTGAGTTTTTGTAAATTCCAATTTTTGTCATTGCGAGCGAAGCGTGGCAATCGCACGCGTTTATGTAGCCTTACTTGCGGTTGCCACGCTACGCTCGCAATGACATAATTAATAAGCTTTGATGTAGAAAGTGTTAAATTTAATAGCTTCACACCCTCGCAACCAAAGCCTTATTATGCGTACGGCGATGCACCACCTCTTTAGCTTTCTTTCCTTTTTTATTGCGCTTACCCCACCATATCACAAAACCGGTAATTGGTAAACTGGCGCAAATGAGACTGGCTAGAAAGGCAATGATCTTTGTCGGCAGCCCCAATATCTGGCCAACGTGGATATCGTAGTTCATGTCGTTCATTTTCAGGCCGGGGCTTTTGGTTTGGTGCTTCAATACCTTGAGCGGCTTGCCGCTAAACTGATCGAACGTATAAGTATCGCTTTTGTAATAACGCATGGGTTCATAGTATGCGTTAACGGTGATAGTGCTGCCGGCATTCTGGATTTCGCCATAAATAATCAGCATATGGGCTTGTGGCGTATGCTGATGGGCGTAAAGAAATCCTTTATCCCATGCGTTTATGGGCACCTGCGGTTTATGCAGCGAGTCAGATACTGAAGCGCGTTCTTCTACAGAATAAGTTTGTCCCAGGTTTACGGCTTTATTAATGCCCTTCGTCACCCATTCAAAACAAATAGACAGACCGGTTATAGCTAATATCAGCGCGATGCTGCAGGCATAAAAGCCCAATACATTGTGTAAATCGTAGTTAATGCGGCGCCAGCGTCCGTTCCATTTTATGGTGAAGCTGCGTTTGCGGTCGCTTTTACGTTTGGGCCACCAGAGTACAATGCCGGTTATCAGGAGCACCACAAAAATAACAACCGACCACCCCACAATCTGCTTGCCTATGGCCGGAGGCAGCAGCAGGTACAAATGAATGTACTCGACCACCACAAAGAAGTTGCGCATGATATTTTCGTCATACAGAAACTTGCCGCTGTAAGGGTTTAGGCTGATGTAGCGTATGCCCACTTTGGGCACTTCCAGCATAACAATAGCCGGGCGATCTTTACCGTAATAACCCACAGCCGGATTTTTGTCGGCAGTAGGATAGTATTTAAAAGCAATCTGCCTCAGTTGCGAGGGCAGCATAAATGGCTTTTGCTCGACAGCCACTTTGCGGTAATCAAAAAGCGCATCCTGTATCTCATCCTGGAAAACATACAGGCAACCGGTGAGGCTTACAATCACCACCACCAAACCCGAGATAAACCCTAACCAGCGATGAATAAACAGTATGTTCTTTTTTAGAGGCGTCATAAAATTTGATGCCCGCAAGTTACGACTTTATTGTTATTTAGACTAGTTTTAAATAATGTAGAGTTTGACCTCTCCCTAGCCCTCTCCAAAGGAGAGGGAACCATTGGCGTTGTTGTGTAATAGGGAATGCGGGAGATGCAAAATGTTGCGTCTCTAATACATAGATTTCTAACTAGCAAACCTGCTAATCATCTCCCCCTCCTTTGGAGAGGGCCGGGGTGAGGTCAGAACCGGGCTGTCGTATTGGTTATATGCGCCAAATGATGTTTACTATGCCACGCATATAGCGCTAAATTTCTTTTCAGCGTGATTTGTCCGCCGGTTTCAGGGTGGATGAAGTAGCGGTTCCAATCGTCGTCAGTAAAACTTTCAAACAAAGCTACCAGACGCTGATGGATGCCTTCAAGCATGATAAGCGAGGGCTCAATCGGCAATTTATAATCTGCAAGGTTTGCCCATTCTGTTTGATTGTAAGCTTTAATGGTTGGGCTGTCTTCAGTCATTGTCCACTTAAAACGTATTATTGAATTAGTGTGGCTGTCTGCAACGTGATGCACAACTTGCCGTATGGTCCAGCCGCCGGGGCGGTAAGGAGTGTCCAATTGTTTATCTGTTAAACCGGCCACGGCTACGCGCATTTTTGCGGGTAGTTGGCGAATATCATTTATCCAGCCTTTCATGGCTTCGGGGCTGTAAGTTTCAGGGACAACAAATTTGCCTATTGGAAATTGTAATGGGTCGACGGTTGATGTGGTACTCATGGTATCTTTGGTTAGAATGCTAAAGTCGGATGTTTTTTATTGAAGTCGGTCGCCTCCTGGTAAATTCTAGCAGCTTCCAAGGTCTTGCCCTCACCAAACAGCTGGCCCATAAAGGTGATGCTGGTTGGCCTGCCGGCTTTGTTAAATCCGTTAGGTAAAACCACGCATGGGTTACCGGTGAGGTTGGTTAAGGTTAAATTGGCGCTAAATGCCGGAGATACGTAAATATCCAATCCCTTTAGCTTTTCATACCATTGTTGTATCAGCAATGTACGCGCGCGACTGGCCTGAATATATTCAACCGCCGGTACAAACTGCGCCGCGCGGAAAATATTTGGCCAGGCATACTTGCTTTGTCGCGCCAGCATATCGTCTTTATGATTCAATACCAGTTCCTGGAAGGCTGCGCCGGCTTCAACATCCAACATCATGGAAATAGCGCCCAGCGGCATCTTTGGCGTTTCAATCGGGATTAATTCAGCGCCCAGCGCTTTTAGTTTTACCAGAGTTAGCGAATCATTGGTTTTATTGGAATAGCGATTTTCAAAAGCCGATTTCACGTAACCAATCTTCCAACCCTTTAATGAGGCTACACTGCCGTCATAATTAAACGGTGCGGCTATGGTGCTTAAATCGTTCGCATCAGTACCTTGTATTGCGTTAAAAACAATAGCGCAATCTTCCACGCTTCGGGTTATGGGGCCCAACTTGTCCATGCTCCAGCTTAAGGCCATCGCTCCATATTTGCTAACGCGACCAAATGACGGGCGCAAACCGGTATCGCCGCATTCTGTAGATGGTGATACGATGGATCCCAAAGTTTCTGACCCGATGGCAAATGGCAGGCACCCCGCGCTTACTGCAGATGCAGGCCCGGCTGATGAACCGCTCGAACCACGAGTGATATCCCAGGGGTTGCGCGTCATACCACCAAACCAGGTATCGCCCATAGCTAACTCGCCTAAGGTAAGCTTGGCAACCAGTACCGCACCGGCAGCGCGCAGGCGTTTTACGACGGTGGCGTCAACGTCCAGATGCTGTTCTTTGTAGGGCGATGCGCCGAAAGTTGTTTTTGAATCGGCGGTCGAAAGGAGGTCCTTTACACCGTAAGGAATGCCATGAAGCACGCCGCGATATTTGCCGGCTTTAATTTCGGCGTCGGCTTGTGCTGCTTCTTTCAGAGCATCATCCTCGGTAAAGCTGACCACAAAAAGCAGCTTGGAGTTGTATTTTTTTAGCCGGTCGATATAAAACTTAGTCAGCTCGACAGAAGTGATCTGGTGGGTGCGCAATAACTCGCTTAGCTGATGGATGGTGTAGAAAGCCAGCTCATTTTTATCCGTAGGTAATTTTACCGGGGCGATCCTGGATAGTTTGAACCCATTGCTTTTATCCTGCGATACAAAACCAACCGGCACCGGGTTAAAATTCAGCGACGGTACCACGCTGTTGGGCATGTTAAGCTTGCGCAATTGCTCATAATACTGAACACGCTCGTTCATAGCGTTCAGCATAGAATCTCTTTGCGCATTGTTAAATTCTATACCGATGATTTTTTCGGCAGCGGCCACAATTTCGGTAGTAATTGGACTCGATTGTACTCTGTTCCAAACAAAAGCGCCAAAAATAAAGCTTAAAATGAGGCTTAGCGGTAAAACAGCATACTTTAAAGTAGAATTTTTTGCCATAAATACAAGGTTTGCTCTAATTTAGCGTTTTTAAATCTGTTTATCCGGCTGATGGTGAAAAAGTTATTTGCTCTGGTTATTATCTTTTATTCTTCTTTTACTTTCGCGGAAACCATCAAGACCGATGTTTTGGTAATTGGCAGTGGGCCGGGTGCGGTTGCGGCGGCTATACAAAGTTCGCGTAGCAAACTCAAAACCGTACTGCTGGTTAACGGCAGCTGGATGCCGATGCTGCAAGGCAAGAACATGATCATCATTGATGGCAACAGCAATCTGCCTTCAGGTATTTGGGGCGAGTTCAGAAAGCAGATTCATCAGTTTTATAAAAACACGCCGGGTTATGATACCACATATACGGCACCTCTTAAATTCGAACCCTTTACGGGTGCGGGCATTCTCAAAAAAATAGCCGATACCACGTCGCGTTTAACTTTAAAGTTAGACGCTCCTTATAAAACTATTGAGAAAGATGGCACAGGTTGGGAGGTTTCTTACATACAAAATGACAAGCTTTACCACGTAAAAGCCAAAACTTTAATTGATGCTACAGACGGTAACCAGGTAACCAAGCTTGCCGGCGCATCTGTGCAACCAGCTTTGGCTTACAGTGATAATTTGTACCGCACCTCAATAGCTGCGGGGGATAATCTCGCGGTACCGGTAAATATAACAAGCAAAGCGGTCAGTCCTTCTGTATCTCATTTTATACCCATGAATTTATTGGTGGCAAAGAATGCCGATAATTTATTTGTGACCGAAAACGTATTGCACAATCAGCCAAACCTGCCCATGCAAATGGCCATAGGGCAGGGCGCGGGTACCATAGCAGCATTTTGCGCCTTCTTTAAAACTACCAGTAAAAGCCTGAAAGTAAGAGCTATACAAAGCGAACTACTTGATTTTAAAGGATACCTACTGCCTTTTGATGATGTTAATCCGAAAGATCGTTATTTCCGTGCTATACAGCAGATTGCCGTTACGGGATTATTAAAAGGTGTGGTAAAGAACAAAGACAACGGACAAGCTGAATACCTATTCATGCCCGATTCGGCGGTTTATACGGCTGAGATTAAGCCGGTGCTCACAGAAATTTACAGTCGTGCCTTTATCTGGTTCAACAATGCCAAGCCAGACGTTAAATTTACCATCGGCAATCTGTTGTCATTCATCAGCGAGATCACGCTTTCAGAGCCGCAAACATTTCGGAAGACGATGCAAAAAGACTGGAAAAGTAAATACAGGTTCAAGTCAGAGTTTGACCTGAACCATTTTATTACCCGAAGGGAATTTGCCATTCTGGCTAACCAATATCTGAATCCGTTTGCCCGTACTATTGACCTTACGGGGCGTGTGATCAATTAAGAAATCTCTAAGTCGAATTTTATTTATATCAATGTCATTTCGATCAACAGGAGAAATCTTATACTAGCGATAAGTGCGAGGTGTATAAGATTTTTTCGCTATGCTCAAGAGAGAAGTTCTCCTCGTTCCTCGTCGAAATGGTACGCTTTTTTTTAAATCATCAATCAGCATCAAAGCGTGCTATGACCTTTCTACCCAGATCATAAGTAATTCTGAATGCTTCCTGATTGTCGTTAAACTGACCCGGCGAAAAGTGGAAACTGGCAATAAACTGTCCTTTTATCCTGTCGAACATAAAGGGCGTGTAGATAATATCCAAACGATTATATGTTGGTTTTGAATAATAAGAATCGCCATAAACAATGGTACTACCTTGTCCGTGGTAAAACTCTTCATAAAATGCCAGTCGGTGGTAGCTTAGATAAGCGCTAAATACAAAGCCTTTTGGTGTTTTAAAACCGTCAAAACCGCGCTCGCGCTGCAGCGACATTAAACCGCCGGCTTCAAAAGTCAGGGAATCGAATACTGTTTTATGGCTAAAGTCGAGACCAAGTTTAACTTCGGCGGCGCCGTTGTCATTGATGTGGTCGTTAGGTACAGATATTTCAGCGCCGGCATCATGCATTAAAAAGAAGTAGTGCGATACGTAAAATGGTCCGTAAGTAACCGGGCGATATTTACCTGAAAACCCGAACAGAAACTGTTCCCGGCGCGTTGCAGTTTGGCGGCTCACCCAATCAATCCAGCCGGTTTCTGTAAAGTTTTCGGTTTGATATCGCGCCAACAAACCCTCAACGTTGGGCCGATAGTAGCGTAAGGTGTCATTTAATAAGGCACGCGGATAATCGTCTAATAGACCTGCTCTTGGAAACTCACCGGCGTAGAAGTTCCATTTGGTGCCGCTATATTTGTAGTAAGCCACTGGGTCAACCTGGCCAAAGAATGGTTGTGCGCCAAACTCATGCAGCGCATTGACGCCTACAATGAAATGATTTACACTGTCAAGGTTCAAACCAAAATCAAGCGCGGTGCGGGTTCCTGAATAAGTGCGCGAGCGCGGTATGAATGCTTTATACTCGCGATTATCTAAAAAGCCGAGGCCATTAAAGTTAACGTCTAAACTGCGCTGAGCCATAGCCGCGGTGCTGCTTAATATCGAAACAAAGAGAATGAGATGGATTTTTTTTAACATAGGTAAAAGGTATTAATGAAGCGGGTTAATTGACTTGTAACTGGATGATCCTGCTGTTTTTACTGCCTTCAAAAGGTTCTGTCCTGATAGAAAATATCATTTCGTATTTCCCTTTTTTGGGTGCGGTAATATTAAATGTATAATGTGTGCTCTCGCCCGGCTTTAGGGTGATGTTATTAAAATCGTCTCCGCTTTTTTGTGCCGACCCTGTGCCATCATTCCGAAAGAAAACAACACCTAAAAGCGCTTTGTGCAGGCGCCCCTTATTACTGAAATTAACGGTGTAAGTATATGGATTTGTGATGGTTAAGCCAATAGCTTTGTGCTCGCCCTCACTCAAAGCCAAATGGGTAAAGCCAACATCGATCTTTAGCTTTTGATAGGTACGCACATCATCTACCCAGCCGCCATACCAAACGCCTGCTTTTGTACGTATGGCTTCATTTGCGTCAACTTGCGGGGTGTCTATCAAATGATAAGCACGCTGATGCTGCATTTCTTCCTCAATGGGCCAGATATCATACTGCGTGCGGCGGTAATAACGAGAGTCGTACGAGAAGGCTTTGAGGCTGTTAGTATAGTAATTGTATTTTGAAGGATTTTGAAAGCCGTTATCCAGAATCAGATAGCTATCGCCAATTTTTTTATGGATGGTTTGCGCCCAATCTTTAAAGCCATAGTAGCTTTTTATCTGGCCTATTTGGGTCACTACCGGCCATTGAAACAGCATGCCCAATCGTAATCCCACCACAAAAATAATATTGATGATAGCCACGGTATTGAACCATTTGGGTACGCCTCCTTTTTGATTAAAGCGGATGAGCGACAACATCACCAGAGGTGCAAAGGCAATAAGCGTCCAATGGGGCTGGGCTTCACCTCTGAAGGTGGCAAAGAAAAAGAATGCCGTTGTACCGATACCATTTACCAGCAGGCAGCGGATAAAAGCATCTTTGATCTTAATGGTATAAGCCGAATAAAACAAAAACCAACCAATGATAGGGCCGGCCATGAGCAGTTGTCCCGGTATGTATAAATAACTGTTCTCCGGATTATAAACTTTTACCGCGCGTTCATATAAATGGTAATTGACCGATGGAAAACCATGATTTATTTGCCATAATATGTGCGGGATATACAGCACCACTGCCAGCGCCGCAATGAACCAGAACGACGGCCGCTTAAACAGTTTGATGTTACTGATCACCGTAAATGCAACCAGCAGTACCGCATGGTACTTGCTGTAAAACATGCAAGCTATGACTACACCCAAAACCGTCGCCAGCCACAACTTATCTTCATCAATATATCGTTGGTAGAAATAGTAAAACAGTACGGCGAAGAAAAACAGGGGCGCATCAGGCGTGGTGGTAAAGCCGTAGATATGCAATATCAACATACCGGCTACTACCAGTATAAAGGCCGAAGCACTAACCGCATATCGCCTTAAAATGAGCCACAGCACATAGATACCGGTGCTGCTGGCTATAATGGTGATAAGCCGCATGCAAAACTCATTGTGTCCAATACTGTCGCCAAAGCGGATGAACAGGGCCACCATTGGCGGATGGTCGAAATAACCCCAGTCAAGGAAACGCGAGTACATCCAGTAGTAGGCTTCGTCGGCATGGAGTTCGAGCGTTGCCGCCTGGATGGCGTTTAATATCGTCCAGCACAACAAAAAGTACCAGATAGGTTTGTCAGATTGTTTGGTTGTTTGGGTAGATGACAACATTAAACGAAATAGTTTCAGAACACGCAAAGGTAGGTAAATATTTGTCGCGACCACCACAAATGTAAATTGCTGCAGAACTACTACATTAGCAACACAAAAAAGACAAACACACTATGACTAAAGCTATTGAAATTATAAAACTACCGCGCATAAAGCTGCTCGATGCGGTAAAAGACCTGTCTGTAGAACAATTGAATAAAATACCCGCCGGTTTCAACAATAATATCATCTGGAACCTAACGCACATGGTAGCTGCACAACAAAATATTTGCTATAAACAAGCCGGTTTAGATATTATGATCGATGAGCGTTTCTTCACAGCGTTTTTACCGGGAACAAAGCCCGAAGGATTGATGGATGCTGATGATATTGAAATGGTTAAGGAGCTGTTCTTTTCAACGCTGGATCAATTGGATGCCGATCTGCAAAACGGCAAGTTCGCCAATTATAAGTCGTGGACAACCCGTTATGGTAACAGCATTAACAGCGGTGAAGAAGCTGCTGCGTTTTTACCTTTTCATGAAGGGATACATACCGGGTATATCTGGGCTTTGAAGCGGGTGATATAACACGGAAAATAACTATCTGTCATTGCGAGCGTAGCGCGGCAATCGCAAGGAGAAAAGTATAGTTCGCGATTGCTTCGTCGTTCCTCCTCCAATGACAAAAACGGATAAAATAAAAGCGGCCCTATTCGGGCCGCTTTTCCTTTTTTATATTTATAACGATAGAATAACGGCTTGCAATCTGTTATTCTTTCAAACCCTTTGTCCATTGTAAATAGAGGCAAATCAAAATATAGCGCGGTTGCAGCTATTACTGCATCCGGAAGTTTGGTTTTAAATTTTGCCCTAATTTCTATAGTGATATCTTTAATAGCGGGTTCGATGTCTACTATATAGCATTCAGACAGGAAATTTTTTATTAGGATTTTGTCGGATGCTTTAAGATTAGGAAAGCTTAATATTTCGATTTCAGAAATTACCGAAACAAATAAATTCCGATTGGTGATTAATTCTTGTACCTCGGTGACGCCATTAAATAAGTTTATAATAAAAGACGTATCTACAACATACTATCTCCACTCATCTCTTACCTTGATTTGGTATTCTAAACCATCAACCCCGAATTGTACTTTTCCAAAATATTTATTCAGGTCGATAGTCGCTTTTTTCTTAGGTAATTTAATTAAAGCAGCATCAAGTTGGCTACGACTGGTTGTTTTAGTTATCTCGATTACTTTTGCCATAAACAAATATACTCAAATATTTAAAAATAAAAGCGGCCCGGAATCGGGCCGCTTTTATTTTATGCTTAGGATGGGTGCTTACACTCCTAATAACAATCTTGCAGGATCTTCCAGTAATTGTTTAACCCTTACCAGGAAGCTTACTGATTCGCGGCCGTCAACAATACGGTGATCGTATGACAGGGCCACGTACATCATAGGGCGGATAACCACCTGACCGTTTACAGCTACCGGGCGCTCAATAATGTTGTGCATACCCAGGATAGCAGATTGTGGCGAGTTGATGATCGGTGTAGATAACATCGAACCAAACACACCACCGTTAGTAATGGTAAAGGTACCGCCGGTCATTTCTTCCAGCGATAGTTTGTTTTCGCGTGCTTTGGTAGCCAGGGCAACAATTGCTTTTTCAATATCGGCCAGACCCATGCTATCAGCATTGCGGATAACCGGAACTACCAGACCTTTAGGCGCAGACACGGCGATTGAGATATCAGCAAAATTGCTGTAAACAATCTCTTCGCCTTCAATGCGGGCGCCCACTGCCGGCCAGTCTTTCAAGGCCTCGGTAACCGCTTTGGTGAAAAATGACATAAAGCCTAAACCAACACCATATTTCTCTTTGAATTTATCTTTGTATTTGGCGCGCAGGTCCATGATAGGCTGCATGTCTACCTCGTTAAAGGTAGTTAACATGGCGGTTTCATTTTTTACGGTAACCAAACGTTTTGCAACAGTTTTGCGCAGCGGCGACATTTTTTCGCGACGCTCGCTTCTTGAACCTGCAGGTGCAGCAGGCGCCGGGGCGGCAGCAGGTGCACTTGGAGCAGCTACAGGCGCTTTTGCAGGCGCACTTTGCGCAGCCAGCGCATCTTCTTTAGTGATACGGCCGTTAACGCCTGTACCGGTAACAGAACCGGCCTCAACGCCTTTTTCGGCTAATATTTTTGCAGCAGCAGGCGATGGTGTGCCTGATGCGTAAGTAGTTCCTTTGTCGGCACTAGCAGGGGCCGGAGCGGCAGTCTCGGCTTTGGCAGCAGGTGCGGCTTCAGCTTTTGCAGCCGGAGCAGCGGCTGCGGCGCCACCTTCTTCAATAGTACAAACAACAGCGCCAATGGCTAGTACATCGCCCTCTTTAGCTATTGTTTTTAAAACGCCCGCTTTTTCGGCGGTAAGCTCAAATGTAGCTTTATCAGATTCCAGTTCGGCAATGGCTTCGTCCATGGCTACGGTATCGCCATCTTTTTTTAACCAGCTTGATAACGTTACTTCTGTTATTGACTCGCCAACCGGCGGAACTTTAATTTCTAAACTCATATTCTATTTATGGATATGTTATTTGTTTTTTATTTTCTGTCGTTTTCTGTAAAGGCACTTATCTTATCCCATAGTCTTGCAGCAATATTTTGCATCCCTTTATTGCACGGGTGCAATTCTATCCCAAAACTTGTCCACATACCAAATGAGAAATTTGTCATGTCATTTATCATTGAGCTCAACAAAACATATGGTGGATGACTTTGCATTAACGGGTCAACATGACTTCCCCAAACCGATCCAGCGCTTAAAATAATAATATGTGGATTAACAGCTTTAAAGTAATTGATCAGTGCTGTATATCGCTCATCAAAGACTTGAAGATCAGCATATTTCGGCACGTCTTCTCCGATACGTAGAATAAGCAGATCAGGTTTTAAATCCCTAAGATCCTTTAAATTGGTATCGAAGTCATAACTAATTGCATCGACCTCAAATGCTCCGATATTTCTTACCGTAACAGTCACATCTGGGTTTTTAACCCTAAAGTAGCGTGTTAATATATGCACATAATCCAAATCTTCCGATGTTGCCGCCATCCCCCAATCTCCATACCAACCAGTTTCAGTATTATGCGGTGCAAAAGTAATGCTGTTGCCTAATATTACTACATTGTTGAATGTTAAAATACTGGTGCCTGGTGTATAATCGTGTTTTTTACAACTAACCAACAATGGCAAAAGAAACAATAACAATAAACGTTTTGCCATCGTTATCAATCTGCGCCGGCAGTAGCCATTTTTTCGGTTGTCGCTTTAACAGCGTCCTTCACCTTTTTGCCTGCCGGCGATTCAAATGCTTTTGTAATTAAGTACAATTGCTGTGCGGCGTGCTGTTTAGCAAAACCGGTAGCAGTACTTGCACTTTCATTTCTTGATATTACATCAAAACGCAGCGCCGCTTCTGTGCGTGATTTACGCCACAGATATGGCCATGCACCCATGTTTTCAGGTTCTTCCTGTACCCAGATAAAATCAGTAGCCTTGTTGTATTTAGTTCTGATAGCAGCTATTTGCTGCACCGGGGTAGGGTATAGCTGTTCTACACGAACAATAGCAACGTCTTTACGGTCGTCGGCAGTTTGTTTTTCCAGTAAGTCGTAGTAGATCTTACCAGAACAGAACAATACGCGTTTAACTTTTTTAGCGTCTGCAATTGCGTCATCAATAACTTCTTTGAAACCACCGTCAGTAAAATCAGCCAAAGGCGATACGCATTTAGGCGCACGCAGCAAGCTCTTAGGTGTAAAGATCACCAAAGGTTTGCGGAACTCGCGATATATTTGACGACGTAACACATGGAAGAAGTTGGCCGGGGTAGTACAGTTAGCCACCTGGATATTATTATCGGCACAAAGCTCCATAAAACGCTCAATACGTGCTGATGAGTGTTCCGGACCCTGACCTTCATAACCGTGAGGCAACAACATTACCAAACCGTTACCGCGCTGCCATTTAGTTTCGGCGCTGGCGATATATTGGTCGACTATGGTTTGTGCACCATTGAAGAAGTCGCCAAATTGCGCTTCCCAGATGGTTAATGCGTTAGGGTTTGCCAGGGCATAGCCATATTCAAAACCTAAAACACCATATTCAGATAACAGTGAGTTATAGATATAAAATTTCTCTTTGCCCAGATTATACATCGGGCTGTATTCTTCTTCAGAATCAGCTAACGTCAATACCGCGTGGCGGTGTGAGAAGGTACCGCGTTTAACGTCCTCGCCGCTCAGGCGTACTGCGTAGCCTTCGATTAATAAAGAGCCGTAAGCCATTAATTCGCCCATTGCCCAGTCAAACACCTGGGTGTTGTTAACCATTTTGGCGCGCTCTTCAAACAGCTTCTCGATCTTTTTGAAGAATACTTTATCTTTTGGCAGCGTGGTAATTTTTTTACCGATAGCCAGTAATTCTTCTTTGCTGACTGCAGTTTTTACCGGTGCGTTAAAATCTCTTTCGGTAGCCAGGTGCAAACCGTTCCAGGCACCGGCAAACATCGGGATAGAATCTGTAAAACGATCCTGAGCTTTTGATTCGTCCAGGTCTTTTTGCAAACGGGCGCGGAAATCCTGCTCCATCTGTTTTACTTCGTCCTCTTTCACCACACCTTCGGCAGTGAGCTTGGTCATGTAAACCTCGCGCGGGTTAGGGTGGGCCTCGATGGCTTTGTATAATAGCGGCTGGGTGAATTTAGGCTCATCGGCCTCGTTATGGCCGTAACGGCGGTAGCACAAGATGTCAATAAATACATCGCCGCCAAAGGCCTGACGATACTCCATCGCCATGTTAATTACGTAGGCCAAAGCTTCAACGTCATCACCATTTACGTGGAATACCGGCGCTAATACAGTTTTAGCAACGTCAGTACAGTAGGTACTTGAACGGGCATCGGTAAAGTTGGTGGTAAAACCAATCTGGTTGTTAATAACCAGGTGGATGGTACCACCGGTGCAATAGCCTTCCAGTTTTTCCATCTGCAATACTTCGTAAACGATACCCTGACCGGCTACCGAAGCATCACCATGAATTAGTATAGGAGCGATTTTATGATTATCGCCATTGTATTTAAAGTCGATTTTTGAGCGGGTCAAACCTTCAACAACCGGGTCTACCGCCTCTAAGTGCGATGGGTTAGGGCAAAGGCTCAGGTGAACTTTTTTACCGTTCTCGGCCTCAACGTCTGTCGAGAAACCTAAGTGGTATTTAACGTCGCCGCTGGCGTTTGAGTCGACATCAAAAGTTTTACCTTCAAACTCAGAGAAGATCTCTTTGTAGGTTTTTTTCATGATGTTGGCCAACACGTTCAAGCGTCCGCGGTGAGCCATACCAATGGTAAACTCTTCGATACCCAAAGTAGCGCCTTTTTGAATAACTGAGTCCATCGCCGGGATCAGCGCTTCAGCACCCTCTAACGAGAAACGTTTTTGGCCCAGGAATTTGGTGCCTAAAAAGTTTTCGAAAATTACGGCTTCAGTTACTTTGCGCAGCATCAGCTTTTTCTCTTCGGCAGAGAATGATGGTTTGTTGCGCTGTTTTTCCATACGCTCCTGGAACCATTTTACTTTAACAGGGTTGCGTATATATAAAAATTCGGCGCCAATGGTGCTGCAATAAGTTTCTTCCAGCATCTGAACTATGTCGCGCAGTTTGGCAGGGCCGATGCCAATTTCATGACCGGCATTGAAAACGGTGTCCATATCGGCGTCTGAAAGACGGAAGTTAGACAGTTCCAGTGCAGGTAAATGATGACGGCGCTCGCGCACGGGGTTTGTATCTGCAAACAAGTGTCCGCGGCCGCGGTAACCGTCTATCAGGTTTAAAACATTAATTTCTTTTAAAAAGTGATCGGGAGTTTCGGCACTTACAGAAGGTGCTTCAGACCCGCGTCCAAAATCAAAACCTTCGAAGAATTTTTGCCATCCAAAGTCAACCTGGGAAGGGTCTTCTTTGTAGGTTTCATATAGAGATTCGATAAAAGCAGCGTTGTTATTATTGATATAATTGAGGCTATCCATGGTAAACCAATCTTAAGATGTTGCAAAAGTAAGCATTAACGTATTATAAACATTAAATTTAATTACAAAACATTTACCACTTTGTAACAAAAAAGCAAGTAAATGACAAAACAGACAATTATGTTATAATTGTGCCGCAAAAGCGTACAATATTGGCTTTTTGGCAAGAGATTTTGAACAAAATTGCGCAGATAACAGCCTTTGAAAAAGAACGTCCAAAACACCGGTGGCAAAAGTGTATTGCTGGAAGGAATTTATGCTATAGTATACGATATTTTGAAGGTGAGCGTTTCGTTTCGGGCTGATTTTTTAGCGATAAAATTTTGGCAAAGTTGTCATGTTGAGCGTAGCGAAACATCTTGTACTTTTTGCCCGCTGCTTTTATAAGACCTTCGTTTCATCCAGGATGACAAGAGAGGGCTTACACCGCCACCTCTGCCGGAGCCCAGGTGTTCACAAACTCGCTGTTGGTTTCGAGTTCGCCGGCTTGCTTGGCCAGGTTGAAGTATTTGTTGTCGCGCGGGTCATGGCCCAGCCCGGCTATGAAGGCCCAGTTACCCCAATTACTGGCCGGCGAGTAGTCGATAAGTTTTTCTTCAAAATATGCGGCGCCTTTTTTCCAGTCGATCTCCAGGTCGCGCACCAGGTAGCCTGCCACCATCTGGCGGCTAAAGTTGCTGATGTAACCCATGGCATTTAACTTATGCATGCTGGCGTCAATAAATGGTATGCCGGTGTTGCCGGTTTTCCATTTTTCAAAAAGTTTTTCTTTTTCCGGCGAGGTACTTTCAGGCTGCGCGCCGGTAGCAAAATATTGCTTGCCGTGCTTTTTGAACATAAAACGGAAGTAATCGCGCCACAGCAACTCCAGACGAAGCATGCCGGTATTATGCGCGTTCTTGTCGTTTTCATGTTTTACTACGGCCCAGTAAACCTCGCGCATGGAGATACATCCCAGGGCAATCCACGGACCTAATTTAGACGATCGGTCGACCGTTGCGCCGTTGCGGCCCTTGGTTGGTGCTGTTTGCTGGTTGTTGGCAAAATATTCTGTCAGACGCGCCAGTCCGGCGGTTTCACCACCTTTGAATTTGATGCGAGCACGCAGATCATCAACAGGCTCATCCAAACCCAAGTCTTGCAATGTCGGTAGTTCGCCGGCATCGGTAATTTCCGGAGTGGAAATATGATCGGGAGTAGACAAGCAGGGGCGCACATCGCTGTCGCGTTCTACCTTTTTCTTGAAAACGGCAAAGCTGTCCGGAATATCTTTTATCGGGAAGGGCAGATCCTCTTTATGATATAAGGTATGGCCGATGAAATGCTTCAGGTTAAGTTTCAGGTTCCACAACGCGGTTTCTACCTCTTCAGAAATATTGGTTTCTTCATAAGCCACCTCACGATGATGGTAAACCTCGCTCACACCATATTGCTGCGCCAATTGTGGCAGCACTTCGGCCGGGTTGCCGGTACGCACAATTAACTCGCCACCTAAGTTTTGCAGGTTTTTACGTAAATCGGCAACAGATTCAAGCAGGAAACGGGCGCGGAATGCACCGGTTTTTGGCGAGCCGTCGGCATTGGTTTTAAAATAATACGGGTCGAAACAGTAAACCGGCAGCACTTTGTCGGCTTTACGCGTCGCTTCTAACAATATCTCATTATCGCGTACACGTAAATCATTCCTAAACCAAACCAGTATTATTTTCTCGCTCATATAAGATCCAGCACCTACAAATTTGCAATTTATTTAGCTTATTGCAGCCTTTGCGGCAAATATTATGACATGCGTCAAACATTTGCGCATGACGATGTTTAAAACATCAGTATGGCTTATACGCTCAATTTATAGATAAGTGTTACATTTAGGCGGTTCATCTTTATTAATTAAACACATCTTGACATCTAAACAATTCGCGGCAATTTTTGATATGGACGGTACAATGGTAGACAACACGCCTTATCATTTTAAAACCTGGCAAACACTTTATAAAAAGTACGGTATTGGCGACCTATCCGAAGAAACCTATAAAACCGAAATAAGCGGCGTGCCGATAATGGATACCGTGCGCAGCCTGTTTCCTGATGCCGATGAAGAAACTTTGAAATCACTGGTGCGCGAAAAGGAGCAGCTTTACCAGGAAATTTACACCCCGTTCATTGCGCCTATAAACGGACTGGAAAATTTACTAACTGAGTTAAAAGATGGCGGCGTAAAGCTGGCTATGGCGTCCTCGGCTTCATGGGATGATATTGACTTTGTGTTGAGCCATGTTAAAGTGAGGCAGTATTTTGATGTAATTATTGACGGAAATCGCGTTAGCAAAGGAAAACCCAACCCGCAGATATTTTTAAAAGCGGCCGCCGACCTGCAAATGCGCCCCGAAGATTGCATTGTTTTTGAAGACTCCATGGCAGGTATAAAAGCCGGTAACGCCGCCGGAATGAAGGTGATTGGCATAACCACCGCACACCCGGCAGACAAACTGAAACCTACAAGCCTTACTATTAATGATTATACCGAATTGAGTTTGCAGAAACTGCAAGCCTTGTTTGGTTAATAGTTATTGGATATTATATTTACCAAAACTTACATCCATGCAATTAAAAAATACTTTTAGCCACCAGGTATATTTCTGGTTGAATGATAAGGCTGATTTGCCTAAATTTATAGAAGGCCTCAATGTTTTGGTGCCGATAAAAACTATCCGCCAGATACATATTGGCGTACCTGCGCCCAGTGAAATGCGCGACGTTATTGAGCGCAGTTATGACGCTTCGCTGTGTGTGTTATTTGACTCGCTAGCCGATCATGACTATTACCAGGCCGACCCCCTGCACGATATTTTCAGAGATGAATATGCCGCACCGCTTTGTAAAAAGGTGATGGTGCTGGATAGCATTGATGCTTAATTGAAATAACATAAAAACAAAAAGAGGCGATGTAAAACATCGCCTCTTTTTGTTTTTTTATCGCCGCGTCATTGCGAGGAACGAAGCAATCTCTACACACGCTAATCAATAGCAAGGTGTAATTGTCGCACGTCAATTGCTTCGTCGTTCCTCCTGGCAATTGACGTGCCTTAGTTATATTATCTTACTTACGAACCGCTAACGCTGCCGCTGCCTGATTTTGATTTAGATACATTTTTCGGGTTGCCGTTATAGTGCACACTACCTGAACCCGAAACGTGGGCGTTCAAAGTGTTGTTGCAGTACACACTGGCATTGCCTGAGCCGCTTACAGAAACGTTGGTTTTAGACGAAGTAAAATCGCGGGCGGAATAATTACCTGAGCCGCTTACATTAACATTTTGGTCTTCAGTGCTTCCGGCCAATTTTAAATTACCCGAACCGCTGATGCTGGCATCAATAGCTCTGGCAGTTAATTTACCTTCTATATTACCTGAACCGCTTACATGCAGGTGCATGTCGCCATTAGCGGCTTTCAGGCCGTCTTTAAAAGTTACATTGCCAGAACCGCTAAGGTTAATATCGTCAATGTTTTTTACGGTTACATAAACGCTTACCTTTTTGTTTTTGAACAGGTCTTTCCAGTTAAATTTGTCTTTACTGTGAATGCGCAGGGTGCCATTTTTTACTTCGGTTATCACGTTGCCAATCACGTCGCCGGGAGCGTCAACTTTTACAGATTCGGCATTGCCTTGGGTAATGTAAACATCAAAGGAGCCTGCAGCATCAACAGCGTGAAAGCCTGACAGGTGACGGTCCTCAACATTGGCGGCAAAGGTTTGCCCGGCAGCAAAAAGCACCAGCGCAATTAAAATTTTAATGGTTTTCATAATAGTCTAAGTTTTGTTTTTTAATAAGACGCTATTTTTTTGAAAGACGTTACAGAAAATTTAAAATTAGTCCATCTTCACACCTATATAATAATTGAAGGTATCAACTTCAATGTTGTCCTTTGTCGCCCCATCTATGTTTACCGGGCTAAAATCTTTACCCGGTTGAATAAATTGCCATTCGCCGCCTTTAATTCTTACTCTTAACGGCATAGCAAACCCCGTGGCATTGGCGTTCCACTTTGCATTCAGCTGGCCCTGTATGGTGCTGAATTCAATGACAGGTATCTGTGTGGTGCGCAGATATTGGTCAAAAACAGGTAGCAAATCTTTGCCGGATTCTTTAGTGATGTAGCCGGTGATGTCATCATAAGTTACGGTTTTGTGGTAGAAGGTTTTGTTCAAACCACGCAGAATGCTGCGCCATTTCCCATCGTCATTGATAATGGTACGGATCATGTTCAGGATCACCGCGCCCTTATAATACATATCGCCCGATCCTTCTTTGTTTACGTTGTAGGGCCCCACAATAGGTTGATCGTTACGGATAGAACGGCGCAGGCCATAGACATATTTTTGCCCCAGTTCTTTAGTTGAGGTGTTTTCAATAAACAGCGACTCCGAATAGTCGGTAAAGCTTTCATGTATCCACATATCGCCGATATCTTTTGAAGTGATATTGTTGCCAAACCACTCGTGGCCGCTTTCATGCACAATGATGTAATCCCAGGTTAAACCCAGACCGGTGCCCGAAAGATCAATACCCTCAGGTTTACCGCGATGCCCGGCATAATAACCATTAACATAATGATTGCCATAAGCCACGCCGCTTTGATGCTCCATACCCAGGTGCGGGGTTTCAACCAGTTTGTAGCCATCCTCATACCATGGGTAGGGGCCAAACCAATACTCGAAGGCTTTTAACATACGCGGAACATTAGCCGCAAATTGTTTTTTGGCTTTGTCGATGTTATAGTCTAACACCCAGAAATCGGTAGTCAGCTTGCCTTTTTCGCCGTTATAGCTGTCGCCAAAATGAACGTAGTTGCCCAGGTTGGCTTCTACATCGTAATTGTTAATGGGGTTAGATACAAACCAGTCGAAACGGGTATAACCCTCTTTTAGTACCGTCTTTTTACGCAGGCGGCCGTTTGAAATGTCCAGCAAGCCTTTAGGGGCGCTGATGCTGATGAGCATACTGTCTACCTCGTCGGCCTGGTGGTCTTTGTTGGGCCACCAAATACTGGCGCCGGCACCCTGGCAGGCAGTAGCTACCCAGGGACGATTTAATGAATCAGTAGTATAAACTACGCCACCATCCCAGGGTGCATTTTTGGCGATGGTTGGGTTGCCAGAGTAAAATACGGTAAACTGGTCTTTACTGCCTTTTTTTATAGTAGCCGGAAAGGTTACAAATACCGCATTAAACTCGCGGGTAAATGGCAGCGATTTGCCTTTGTAAACTACTTTCTCAACTTTCAGATTGGCGTACAGATCAAATTGTAGCTTAGTGAAATTCTGTGTGGCCGTAAACTTAAATAAGTTGCTGCCGCTGATAAATTTATGGTCGATATCAAATTTTACGTCAAGGTGGTAGTAGTTGATGTCATAACAGGTGCGTAGGGGAGTCAAGTTACCGCGCAGCGAATCGGCGCGGGTAAAGGTTTCTTTTTTGACCATTAGTTGGGCCTTTGCGCTAAACGAAAAGGCTACCAAAAGGATCAATATCGATCTGAATAATTTCATGGAGATCAGTTAATTTTATGTTCAAATATAGCATTATCGCTATTTATACCGGTGTATCATCCGAAGGATTGCGGCGCAGGCTGCGCCCGCTTTTTCGTCGCCATTATAATAGCCTATTATTTTGCCTTTTAATCCGTAAGTATCGGCGGTGTAAACTTTGCCATCGGCCAAAAACGCGGCAGGTTTATCTTTAAGCTGATAAGCATCGGCTCTAAAAATGGTTTTGCCCTCAATAAAGCCAATTACTTTGTCTTTAAGTTCGTAGGCGTCGGCCGAGTAGATCTTGCCATCGGCGATAAAGCCAACCACTTTGTCTTTCAATCCATAACTATCGGCCGAATAGATCTTACCATCGATCAAAAAGCCCCGTGGTGTGGTGATCTTAAGCTCATAAGTATCGGCAGCATACAGGGTTTGTGCATGGGCAGACATTGTCCAAAACAATAGCGAGAACAGTATGACGGTTAAGGTTTTCATATACAACATAAATATAGTGTAAAAATCGGCATAAATAGTTCAACTAATCGCCAACCAGCTAGCCTCCAATCTCTAAAAAACGTACATTTGCCACCACAAACACTACTACTATGCAATATGATGTTATCGTTATAGGTTCTGGTCCGGGTGGCTATGTGGCTGCTATACGTTGTGCCCAGCTTGGTTTAAAAACTGCTTGTATTGAAAAATACGCTACTTACGGAGGTACTTGCCTTAATGTAGGTTGTATCCCTTCAAAGGCGCTTTTAGATTCGTCTGAACATTATTACAATGCCGGACACGCTTTCGCAACCCACGGTATCAACCTCAAAGATCTGAAAGTTGATATAGCCCAAATGATGAAGCGTAAAAGCGAAGTAGTAGCAAAAAATACCGCCGGTATCAGCTTTTTGTTTAAAAAGAACAAGATCGACGGTTTTCAGGGTGTAGGTTCTTTTAAAGATAAGAACACCATCATCATTACTAAACAGGACGGTAGCACACAGGAAATTACCGGTACTAACGTTATCATCGCTACCGGCTCAAAACCATCAAGCCTGCCGTTTATTAAGATCGATAAAAAACGCATCATTACTTCAACCGAGGCTTTGTCTTTACCTGAAATACCAAAACACCTGATATTGATTGGTGGTGGCGTTATTGGTTTGGAGTTGGGCTCAGTTTATCAGCGTCTGGGTGCTAAAGTTTCTGTAATTGAGTTTATGGACGGCATTATTCCAACTATGGATAAAGCTTTGGGTAAAGAGCTGCAAAAAGTGCTGCAAAAACAAGGCATGGAGTTTTACCTGGGCCATAAAGTAACCGGCGCTACCGTAAAAGGTAAAGAGGTTACGGTAACTTTCGACTCGCCAACAGGTGAGAAAAAAGAGCTGAAAGGCGATTACTGCCTTGTGGCTGTAGGCCGTATTGCTTATACCGACGGCTTGGGTCTGGATAAAATTGGTTTAACTGTTGAAGAACGCGGCCGCAAAGTGACTGTGGACGACCACATGCAAACCAGCGTTAAAGGTGTTTACGCCATTGGCGACGTGATTCGCGGAGCAATGCTGGCCCATAAAGCCGAAGACGAAGGTACTTTTGTTGCCGAGAGCATAGTCGGACAGAAACCGCATATCAACTACAACCTGATCCCCGGTGTGGTTTACACCTGGCCTGAGGTTGCCGCTGTCGGACAAACCGAGGAGCAATTGAAAGAAAAAGGTATTAAATATAAAGCAGGTTCATTTCCGTTCCGTGCCAGCGGCAGGGCAGTGGCCAGCGGCGACCTGGACGGTTTTGTTAAAGTTTTGGCTGATGCTGCCACTGACGAGATTTTAGGTGTACACATGATCGGTCCGCGTGCTGCAGATATGATTGCCGAGGCTGTTGTGGCGATGGAATATCGCGCCAGCGCCGAAGACATTAGCCGCATGAGCCACGCACACCCAACTTATACCGAAGCCTTCCGCGAAGCCTGCTTAGCTGCTACAGATAACAGGCCGATACATATTTAGATCTCGGATATCAGATTTTCGATTTCTGAATTTAAGGTCGGAGTTTTGATTTATGATTTTTGAGCCTTACTGAGTTTTTGCTTGGTGAGGCTTTTTTGTTTACATCAATCCGGTTTCTTTCAGCCAGCCTTTCAAAGTATCCACATCTGCCTGCATCGATGCTAAAACCTGTTCTTTGGGCAAGGTAAGTTTGGCGGCTCCCTGGTCGGCGCCGCCGAGGGGATATTCATAGTGCATAATAATGGGCCCTTTGAAGTTAAAGCTTTTAAGTTGGGCGAAATACTTCTTGAATTCAACCATACCGTGGCCAAGCGGTGCATTGGCAATATCCCAGCCTTTATCAGTTTTCTTCCAGTAAAAATCTTTAATGGTGGTTGATTTGACGTAGTCTTTGATCAGGTCCAGATTTATGGGCCATGACATTGCGCCGTCGATGGTAGCATGATGGATATCCAGCTGGCAACCTATCCATTGCGGCGAGAGGTCTTTTATCGCCTCATACAAATCCCACATAGAATTGCCAAACCTGCCGGTATGGTGTTCATAATCGCCATGAATCTGGTAGCGTTCATTCACTTTAGCCAGGGCCGCAAACCGTTTTTTAAGCTGATCGACATTTTGCAATGGGGAAAGCTTTTTATCATAGCTGTACCAACCCATGCGGTAATTTTTTATACCTGCTGCCGAAGCAGCTTTTAAAACATCATGCGTTAGCTTGTCATCAGCATCAACAATATCTGTGGTGATGGCGTTAATGCTTAATCCCGCCTGTTTTACGGCCGATAAGGCTTTGGGCAGATCTTCATTTACGCGCTCGGGCAATACATGGCCGCCTTTGCGCACGGTTAGGTCCACACCTTCAAACCCCATTTTGGCTGCCTGGTTGGCCATGTCGGTATAGTTGAGCCATTGCAAGTGTTTAGAGAAAATGTTCAGACTGATCTTGCCATCTGCCGCAGGCGAAATAAGCGGCTTCGAAATTTTACGCTCATCGCCTAAAACCATATTTCCAATAGGAAGTGCGGCAAGGCCGATGGCAGCTGTTTTTATAAAGTTTTTACGTGAGATGCCTTCTTTCATATAACAGGTTTATTCAAAGCTACAAAATACGATTTAGCCATTCTGTAAAAAATAAAAAAGCCCTCTGTATAACAGAGGGCTTCATAACTGGGGTATTAAATTTAGCTTGAACTATTGGTTATGGAATTAAAGCACGGAAAATTTTGTGTGCTTGTGTTGTGTTATTAGTAGCAAAAATGTAGTAATAACCGTTTGATTTTTCTGCACCATAAATAGTATAACCAGCCGGAGCAAGATATTTGGTATAGGTTACCCCATCTTTAGACAGGTTAAAGGTTAAGCCGGCATACATAACCTCTGTACCGGTTACTTTTACTACGTAAACAGCCTCGTCAGTAACCTTGGTCCAGGCACCGCCCTGGTTGGTTGATTTGTACAGACGCTGATCTGCAATACTTGGCGAAGTTGAGGGTGGTGTATATAATATAAACACACCTGCAGTATTATGTGCCTTTAAATATTCTTGCTGACCAAAGCCGTACAGATAATAGCCTGTTGTTCCGGGAGAGGTCCAGGTTTTGCCCTGATCTGTAGATTTATAGAATTTCTTAGCAGTGGTATTAGGCAAATTGCCGCTTGCATCAACAGCAAACCAGTTTTTATTTGCTGCATCGCTGGTAATGTAATCTAAGCCTGCCAAAGTTGGCGCAGAAGTAATGGTCCATGTTTTGCCGCCATCAGTCGAAGTATATAAGTTAGTACCGTTAACTAAATTTACTGTATTACCCTGAGCTACAATTCCGGTAAAGCCAATGTCGGCGTTGGTAGCGTCAGGAGTTAACTTGGTCCAGGTTACGCCATCCTTCGACTTAGCAACACCAAGGTTTGAAGTAACGAAAAGTGCCGAATCATTAGCTGCCACCAGTTTTATCTCCAAAAGAGTTTTGTTAAACGGCAGGTTATTGTAAACGTTTGTAAAAGTAGTTCCATTAGTTGTCAGATATAAATAAGTTGATTTTAAACCACCTGCAAATATCGTTTTAGTTCCCAGAGTAGCAGCCTGATTGTAATTTAAAATAGATCCGCTAAAGCTGACGCTTTGCCAGGCCAGGCTATTGGCAATAACCACATCAGCGCTTGTTGTTACGCTGTGCGACCCGATAGCTACGCTAACACGGCCGGTAACTGCGCCGGTTGGTACAATTACGCTTAATTGGGTAGCTGAGGCTGCAATAACCTGCGCCGCAATATTATTGTTAAATTTTACAACGTTGTCTGTAGCTTTAGTTGAGAAGTTTGCTCCGTTAATGGCAAGAGTATCGCCAACTTTTACTGCTAATGGCGCATATGAGCTTATAGTTACAGGAGCCATATAGGTAAACGCCGGACCGGTGCAAACGTCGCTGTTTTTAACTTTTAAGCTAACCGCACCTGAATAGCCTTGTTTAGGTACAATAGCTCTCATACTTGTGGCAGTAACCTGAATAATTTTAGCAAGGGTATTGCCTCCAAAGTTTAATACGTTATCTGCAATGGCGGTGCCATAGTTTACACCTGTAAGTACTACTGTATCGCCTGCCATGCCAATCAGCGGCGTTATGTTTTCGATAGTTGGCTTAAGGGTAAGCGGCGTAGGGTCAACTATTTCTGACTTAGCTTTTACGGTAGCTGTATAATTAAGAATAGTTAAAGTGCCTTTTGACGGGAATTCGCCACTGGTAGGATTCAGGAATTTGATGTCCCATTTAATGGTCAGCTTGCTACCGTCAATCGTGATTTCTACAGTACCTGAAATGGCATAAAATAAATTACCGCCGGTTGTTTTGTACCTGACGTATGTTTGCGTGATGGTTGAGGTAGTGCTTGCAGCGTTCACCCTCAACGCCGGGTTACCTGGATTTGATGAGGTTCCCAGTTTTTTAGTTAGGGTTTGTGAGCCGGGTTTAACATCGGCAATGAAGAATGATAACTGATCGCCTGCAGAGCTTAGAGTGTTAGTGCTTAACAATGCTTTGGTGGCGTCGCCATCTGTCGAGTAATAAACTGCCGACATTGCTGATGCATCGAGTGATAATGTTCGTCCGTCAACAACGCCTGAAAAATTGGTTTGGGGTACTGTCGGGGTTGTGACGGTTGGTGCGGTGGACACGGTGTCTTTTTTGCACGAACCCGCGACGGCAATAAGCAGCATAAAGCCACCTATTGTCAATAGGTTTTTTTTGGTCATAGTTTAATTAATTGGGGTATAAATAATTATAGATCAAGTATAACAACAATTTTACAGAATCAAAAAAAAAATTCTAATATTATTTTAATCTCGAGGCATGAAAGAATGTTTTGCAATAGATAATATGTAGCTTAGTATTGCCAGGTATAACCTAATCGAATCATGCTTGTCAAAAAATACCCTGTCTTTCTCTTTTGTTTCATACTTGTGGGACTAATGCTACCACGTGCCGGTTTTGCTCAGGGAATTGAGTTAAAAGACGTGCTCAAGATACGGCTGGTTGAAAGATGGGGTGGTGCAAGTATAGCCGGAAATAGTTTTGAGATAATTAATAAAAATGGTACCTGGAAAAGCTATCGTACCAAAGTGGTTAAAGGCTGGGACAGCCGTACTAAAGGGCCTTATCAAGATTCGACCGTAGTATTTATAAAAAATATATCGCCTAAAATAATTGAGGAATTGCTGTACATACTGGCGAACCCCGATACCGGCAGGGTTATGGTGCATTATAAATTGAATAACGACAGCCTGAAAAAATATACAGACACAATTCACCCCAGTTTAACGACGCAGCAAAAAGATGAGTTTATAAATGCCCTGCAAAATGAAAATAACATCAGGGAGGCGCTGGCAAAAACAATATTTATTTTAAAGGGGGATAACGCACGTTATGAGATAAGTATCAGTACACGTACTCATAAAACCCATACCGCCAGTACCTGGAAAGACGGTTTTCTTTCTTATTTACCTTGGCTGTACAGCGGGGTTTATAATTATAACCCGCGCATTCAGGATATTTTTTTTGAGCTTGACGGCGACACCAAAGCTGCTGCTGAAGAAACAGAACGGTTTTACGTTAACATAGATAAATTTGTCTACCGTAAATATTTTGAAACACAATTTAACTGGGAGCTTTTTCAGGCAGAGAATCCGGAGTCATATAGGATATTAAATAATACTGTAACTCCCGTTGATTTTGTTGTACTGCGTCCTGTGCCCGGCCATATACCCGATTTCCGCGAATCATATATTCTGCATTCTTCGCGGCTACCGGCTTATGTAAATATCTATTGGAACTTCAGTAAAACCGACACCGGCAATATGCGCTGCTTTAAAAGGTATGAGGACACGCTGGCGATCCTGTTTAACCAAAAAAGCTTTTTATTTGACTATATGAAAAACATAAAGGATGGGCACCTTTCTGTGATAAAATATAGCCAGGGAGGCATGGAAGAGGCAAAAAAGATTATGTATAATAACATCAAAAAATACTTTGCCTCGATAGAGTTTTACGACCCTGCGCATATGCATTTTTTTCGCGTGTTTGGCGAAAATGGCAATTTGCAGCATTGGATAGTTTTCGGGGATAAGGCTGTGGTACTGGCAGATTATACCGGCGAGTTGAAAGATGGGGACACCACAGAATTTAAAGGCATAACACCCGACCCTAATGCCGCCGGTCCGCATAAAAACTTAAAAGGTTTGTGTCTGGTTTTTGATGCCACGGGCAAGCGCCTCGGCGGCACTACCGACAGGGCGTTTATAGGCTGGCCGTTTTGATTAAAGAACTATTTTAATGTTAATACCGATGAATTAGGTATTGTAAATAGCCTGTGTTTCTCCAAATTAATTCCGAAATTCGCGGCTATGCTGCAAATCCAACAAAACGTATCGTTAAAAAACTTTAACACATTTGGGGTCGATGTTAAGGCCCGCTATTTTGTTGAGATTAATCATCCTGAAGATCTGGTTGAGTTATTCATGGACCCGCAGTGGCACCAAACTGAGCGACTGACCGTTGGCGGTGGCAGCAACATGCTTTTCGTCAAAGATTTTGACGGACTGGTGCTGCACATGAATATCCGCGGTATTGAGCATCGTATTAACCATAACGAGGTATTTGTTGAAGCAAGTGGCGGCGAGGTTTGGAACGACCTGGTGAACTATTGCGTACAACGCGGTTTCGCTGGATTGGAGAACCTGAGCCTCATTCCCGGTTCGGTAGGCGCGTCGCCCATACAAAATATCGGTGCTTACGGTGTCGAGTTAAAAGATGTGTTTAGCAGTTGTAACGCGTTTGAGATTGCCACGGGCAAGTTTCGCACCTTTAGTAAAGCTGATTGCGGGTTTGGCTATCGTGAAAGCATATTTAAAAATGAGCTTAAAGGGCAGTATATTATTGTATCGGTAAAGTTTGATCTGTCGCTCATCACCAACCTAAACTTAAAATACGGCGCCATAGAGCAGGAACTGCAAAATCGTGGTATTACTGAGCCTACTATTAAAGATGTGTCGCAAGTGGTATCGCACATCCGCGTTGCTAAATTGCCTGATCCGTCTACCATCGGTAACGCGGGCAGCTTTTTCAAAAACCCGGTAATTACAAATACCGAGTTTGAGCCCATCAAACAAAAATATCCTGAGATAGTTAACTACCCGGCCGGCGATGGCTTGGTAAAACTGGCCGCAGGCTGGCTCATTGAGCAATGCGGCTGGCGCGGCAAAGTGGTTGGCAACACCGGCACCTGGAAGAATCAGGCCCTGGTTTTGGTGAACCATGGAGGCGCCACCGGACAGGAGGTGTACAACTTTTCGTCGCAAATTATAGACAGTGTGTACACCAAATTTGGCGTTACCCTACAGCGCGAAGTAAATATAATCGGCTAATTTTCTTTTTTGAAAAATCAAATATTGACATTGTAATTCTATTGTCATGTGATTTTGTTTTGATTTTATTTTTATTTTAATTGATTGAATAATAGTTAATTAAGAAAATATTGGTGTATTACGTACACTAACTATTTTTCTTGTTTTACGCCGATTTTAGCATATGAAAGTTTTGGTACAGTGGTATGACGTTTGTCTATAAATCAATACAAAACATTTACAGATGACAAAGATTGAGTTTAACACCCTAGTATTGCGCCAAGCGAGTTCACTAAGATCTTACGCCCTACATTTTACCCATGACGCAGATGATGCTAACGACCTTGTCCAGGACACGATGTTGAAGGCCATAACTTATTACAATAAGTTTAAAGAAGGCACCAATTTAAAAGGCTGGTTATATACCATCATGAAAAACACCTTCATCAATAACTACCGTCGCTTTGTTAAAATGAGCACTTTCGTTACCAAGTCTGACGAGATCTCATCACCAAACCTGGTGTTTAGCTCAACCAAAAACAACGGCGAAGCCAAATTTGTGATGGACGATATCAGAAAAGCGCTTGAGCGTTTACCTGAAGATTATTATATCCCCTTCACTATGTATTTTGAGGGCCACAAATACCATGAAATTGCCGACCATTTAACTATCCCTATCGGTACGGTTAAAACCCGCATCCATGTAGCACGTAAGCTGTTAAAGAAAAATCTGAAAGCTTATGATAATGGCATCAAAAAACCAATTTACGCAGAAAACTAAGTATTAATCAACTCAACAATTATATATAAAAAGCAAAAGCCCGCTCTCAAAAGCGGGCTTTTGCTTTTTATAATGAGTGAGTGAGTTGTGAATTAATTAATTATAGGTGTTCGCAGAGACTCTCGATATAGAACCCTGAAGGAACGTAAATTATATACCCTGTTTGTCATTCTGAACGTAGTGAAGAATCTTATACACTTTAACAGTCGCTTATACAAGATTCTTCACTACGTTCAGAATGACAAAATGAATTGCGTAGATCGACTCTGGATGTTATAAATTCCGGTTACTTTTCCTGATAACTACCCACCAGTTTAACCAGCCTGTCCGGATAATCAGATATCAAACCATCTACCTTTAAATCAATCAGCGCTTTCATTTTGGTTTCGTCGTTTACTGTCCAGGGGATAACCTGTACATGGTTTTGGTGTGCTGCGGTTACCATGTCGGCAGTAACAATTTTTTGCTCAGGGCTCAATATGGTAGGGGTAAAGCCCAGGGTTTTAATGCTGCTTTCGTAGTCGCCGGTTTGTATCAGGAACGCGGTTTTAACCTCAGGCATTTGGCGGTGAAGTATTTGTAAAGTACGTGGGTCGAACGATTGAATGATCACCCTGTCGGTAACATGTTTTTGGTTGATGACCTCCATCAGCAATTTAACAAACACCGCCGGAACCGGATTTTCAACATTATCGCCGGCCGGACTGCTTTTGGTTTCGATATTATAGTGCACCGGTTTCAGGTGATGCGCTTTAACGTAATTTTCTACACTATCAATCAAATCGGCCAATAAAGGCTTATAAGTTTTGATCTTTTGCTGCTGTGGGAACGCCGGGTAATCTTTTACACCTTCAATAAACTGCCGGATATCCGCATAGTTCATTTTATAGAGGATGTATTGCTTCTCGTCAATCTTCGGAATATCGCTGCCATCCGGTTTTTGCATAATGAGCGAATTCATAAAACCATCGTGCGATACCACTACCAGGCCATCAGCAGTGATATGTGTATCCAGCTCCAAAGTGCGCACACCTGTGCGGACACCATTCAGCATTGCCGGAATGGTGTTTTCGGGCATCAGTCCGCGGCCGCCCCGGTGCGCTTCAGTGTCGAATGATTTTTGTGCTTTGGCCGATAAAACGCCTAAGCCAAGAAAAAGTGTAAGCAGATGTTTCATTTATGTAATGAGTGTTTAAATGAATGAGCGATGATTTATGCGTCGTCGTCTTCACGATATTTTATGATTTATGCGCCACCCATTTAACGGCGTTGCGCAATATGGTTTGATATGGAACGATGTTGTGCGAGCCTTCGTCATGTCCCAGCGCGATACCAACAATACGTGCTTTGCGATTTTTTACCACAAAAACCGAAGGATAAACAATAACATTACCCGCGACATGATTAGTCGCCAGCACCTCAATACCCGGTCCTGATGGGTCGACTGCATAATGATAGCGCTCGTCTTTCAACTTAAAATGCTGTTCAACCCCTTTGGTTACCGGGTGATTGGGGTTGACAATATCCTCATCAAAACTACCGTATGGATCATGCTTATTAGCACCCCCGCTTACCAGCTTAAGGTTGTAATCAACCCAGTCCAGCCAGTTATACCATAACGCTGGGTGGCCTAATACTAAACCCTTGCCGGCATTAACAAAGTCAAATATCGCTTTGCGTGATTCTGTATTAACCGGCTGATTGGTAACCAGATAAAGTACATCTGCGGTTTTTAAGTATTGAGGGATAGAGTCGGTATTGCTGGTATAAACTACGGTACACAAACCGTCGCGCTCCAAAGTTGCAGCATCCACCTGTTTGTACCAGCGGTCAAAATCATGCGAGGTACCGCCGCCCACAATCAGCACGCGGATTTTTCCGGCCGCAACCGTCGTCCCACAAAAAAATAAAGCGAGGACAAACAATGATAGTGCTATGAGTTTACGACGATGGGTTTTCATTAATACAGTACACTAAGGTAACGTATGGCTTTCAAATTTCGGTTAAATTATAAAATTCGGGATAATCATACGTTAGCTGCAAGTTTTTTCTCATCGATAAGTTTTGTAAATTGCAGTAAACCCATAATTATGAAGAACCTAAACAGTGTGTGGCGTATATTTTACAGCATCGCTATTATTGGTATAGCCATACTGCAAATGGTAAGGGCCAGCTTTATGCCGGTGTTTATTCCATCAAGCATACCGTATTTGCCCGGCTGTATTACCTGCATTTGGATAGTAAGCATTCTGTTTATTGTAAAAGCGGTGTTTATAGCGGCTGTAAACAAATATGCGCGCAGCTCAGCTTTGTTTATGGGGGTGTTTCTGCTGATACTGTTTGTCGCGCTGCAACTGCCTTCGCAAATTGAAACCAATCTTCATTTCTTCGGTGGCTGGTCAGACGCGTTTAAGCTGCTTGCGCTAAGTGGGGGTGCCTTTGTCGTTGCCGAATCGCTCAATACCCCTGCAATGGCCCATCGCAAACCATCAATAGTGGCCCGGCTCATCCCGGTAGGTCGTTACCTTTTTGCGATCGATATTTTGGCAGCCGGCATCATGCACTTTTTGTACATGCCTTTTGTGGCCAAATTGGTGCCTGGCTGGCTGCCCTGGCATACTTTCTGGGGGTACCTCGCCGGCGTTGCGCTCGTAGCTGGGGCTTTGGGCATTATATTGAACATTCAGCTTAAAATGGCAGCCAGTTTATTAGGCGCCATCATATTTATCTGGTTCATTATACTACACATTCCCCGCGCTATTGCCGACCCGGTAAGCAACAACAGCAATGAAATAGTAAGCGTGTTCGAAGCCCTGGGTTTTAGCGGGATAGCGTTTTTAATAGCAGCAAATGCAAAACCCAAGCGGGTATAAATAAAATTGTCATGCTGAGCATAGCGAAGCATCTTATCACGGCGTATAAGATCCTTCACTGCGTTCAGGATGACAAATAGGGTAATATTAAGCAATTACTTCCTCTCCTCAATTAACGACAAAATATTTCCTGCCGGGTCCTTGAACCAGGCAATATCCGGTCCCTGGCCGTTGCCGCGCATTATGCCTTTTTTGTCGGTATTGAGGTACTCGTTATGGTATTGCTCAAAAGTAACGCCTTTTATAATCAGCGCATCAACCGCATACTCCAACTCGGGTACCAGGATGTTAAGTATGGTAAAAGTAGCCGGCTGATGGTCGGGTTTCGGGTAAACCATAATGTTGTTGCTGCCTTTAATATGCAGTTCAATTACACCCATAGGGTTGTCGCTAACTTTCAGACCTAAAACCTCGCTGTAAAATGTTTTGGCAGCTTCCAGGTCATTAACCGAAAAACTGCTGAATGCATGTGAATCCTTGAACATGACGTTTGGTTTTTATGCTAAAATAATGAATTGAATTTGTAGCTATAGAATCAGTTATCAGCGTTATTTAAATTTTAACAGCCCTGCCAGCCAATTAGTTTACGCTATTTTGAAATAAACCGATAGCTTTGTTATTGCGCCCATGAAACGGATACTGCCTACCATTGTTATTGCACAGTTTTTTTGCACTTCGGTGTGGTTTGCGGGCAATGCTATTATGGGCGATATTGCCGAACAGCTGCACCTCGAACCGGCTTATCTGGCGCATGTCACCAGTGCGGTGCAACTAGGTTTTATTGCAGGCACACTCATATTTGCCATCCTCAGTATAGCCGACAGGTTTTCGCCGGTTAAGGTTTTTTGTTGCTGTGCGATGATTGCCGCGGCTATCAATCTGGGAGCAAGTCTGGATAGTATTAATGCGACTACGCTTATTATCTGCCGCTTTGCGACGGGCTTTTTGTTGGCAGGTATTTACCCGGTGGGTATGAAAATAGCATCCGATCATTACCAGCAGGGCCTGGGCAAATCATTAGGTTTTTTGGTAGGGGCGCTGGTATTGGGCACAGCCTTCCCGCATTTTTTAAAAAGCATGACTGCCGGACTGCCCTACAAATACGTCATCTACGGCACATCCATACTTTCAGCGCTCGGCGGCCTGGCCATGCTGCTTCTAGTACCCGATGGCCCTCACCGCAAACAAGGCCAACTAAACTTCCGTGATTTTTTAAGCGGATTTGGCAATCCAAAATTCCGTGCGGCCGCTTTTGGTTATTTTGGCCACATGTGGGAGCTGTATGCGTTCTGGGTTTTTGTCCCCGTGATTTTGACGGCCTATAAAGAGCGCTATGCTATCGATATGAATGTGTCCCTGTTGTCATTCCTGATTATCGCTATTGGCAGTTTATCCTGTGTAGCCGGTGGTTATTTATCGCAAAAGTTCGGTGCCAAAAGGGTGGCTACCATAGCTTTATTAATTTCCTGCATCTGCTGCATAACCTCGCCTTTATTTTTATTTGCTAACGCGATGTGGGTCTTTATCGCCTTCCTTTTTATCTGGAGCATTGCGGTAATTGCCGATTCGCCGTTGTTCTCCACGCTCATCGCCCAAAACGCCTCGGCCGAAACCAAAGGCTCGTCACTCACCATTGTTAACAGCGTCGGCTTTGCTATTACTATTGTGAGCATACAGTTGGTCACCGCCCTGCGCATATCCGCGAATGCGCAATATATCTACTTACTTTTAGCGGTGGGTCCGGTGTTAGGGCTGGTGGCTTTGGTGAGGGAAAAGAAATAACAATTCCCGATATTGCCCACACCAAATATCCACCATGACAGACTTTAAACTTGAAGCAGCTAAGGCAGCACTACAGTTCATAAAACCCAGCCAAACCATCGGCGTTGGTGCAGGTTCTACCATCGCCAAATTATTGAGTTTGATTTCGGTAGATAAGGACCTGGCGGCCACATTAACCTTTGCCACATCGTCATTCAAAACAGTGCAGCTTATCTCACCATATAATTTCAGGTTTTTGGGCAGCGAGCAGGTCAAACACATCGACATCTACTTTGATGGCTGCGACCAGTTTGATGCGCAGCTTAACGCCCTGAAATGCGGCGGCGGCATACATACTTCAGAGAAGATCATGGCCAGCCTGGCCGATGAGTTTATTTTGATTGGCGATGCGTCGAAATCCGTAGGGAAATTGGACAACACTTATCCGCTGGTTCTAGAGGTGCTGCCTGCTGGGTTGCATCTGGTTAATAAATGGCTGGCTACTTTCATGCCCACAGCTAAAATTAATATGCGCATGAGTACACAAAAAGATGGCGCAGTGATCACCGAGAATGGCAATTACCTGCTTGATGTTTTCTTTGCCGAGCCCATGCCACTTGACGAAATGAACGCCCTTAAAATGGTGCCCGGAGTAGTGGAGCATTCGCTTTTTGTGGGTTTGGCATCCAAGGCTATAATTGCCGGTGAGGGTGGGGTGAAGATTTTGGAGCCGAAGGCTATTTAATACAATTATATAAGCTTGTCATTTCGAACGTAGTGAGAAATCCTATACCCCTCGCTATTGTCGCCTGTATAAGATTTTTCTCACTTCGTTCGAAATGACAATTGCTTTAATTTATCCCACCACACCATTGTAACCAAACAGTTACGTTGTTAAGCGCCATAAATTTCATAGTATTGATATGCTAAACGCAACAAACCAATTAATCGCCCTTTTTAAGTATCGTTATTATGAAACTAAAGTATACTCTTTTGGCATTTTGCATGCTGGGCAGTTCGGCTTTTGCCCAACACAAACCTACTAAGGCACCTGTAGCAGCAGGTAAGTCGCCGGCCGACTATGTCGACCTGTACATCGGCTCCATCAATCCTAAAACCCGCAGTACCGCGCCGGTTATTAAGGCCCCGGGTGGTAACATGAATATCTTCCCGATGTTTAACCCGGCTATTGAGGATTTTTATTTGTCGGATAAGATTATGGGTTTTCCGTTGGGTTTTGGTACCCTTATGGTAAGCAAAGGCGATTTCAAAGCCGGCATCCGCGAAAATGCTTCGCACTTTGACCATGATCTGGAAACAGCCAAGCCATACTATTACCAGGTATTGCTGGAAGATCCAAATATCAATACAGAATACACGATGACCGATAATGCTGCCATCTTCCGTTTCACTGTTCCGGCTAACCAGGCTACTAACCTGATATTGTCGGGCAATGCTGCAGTAGAGGTAAAAGATAATAAGGTGCTGCAAGGCTCAGGTGCGTCATTTGGCCGTCGTGGTGGTGCAGCAGAGAAAAGATATTTTTATGCCGAAGTAAGTAAAGCAGCTTCAAGTCACGGCGAAGCTAAAGAAGAAGCTTCAGCCGGTGGACGCCGTGGCGGAGGTAATGGTAGTGGTGCTACTTATTTGCATTGGGCTCCATCGCCTAAACCACAAACTATTGAGTTTAGAGTCAGCATCTCCAATACCAGCGAAGACGACGCCAAAGCTACCCTTGAAAAAGAGATTGGCAAATCAACCTTCGAGCAAGTAAAGGCTAAGCTAAAAGATCGCTGGAACGCCGAGCTAAACCTGATCAAAATTAAAGGCGGCACCGAGCGCCAGCGCGGCATTTTTTACAGCACCTTATACCGTACCCGCGCTTTGCGCATGGGCAACGTTTGGGATACTTACCGCAGCGCCTACGCTTTGCAGGATCTGATCGAGCCTAAAGAATCGGTAAAATCTATCAATAATTTTATCGATGCTTATGAAAAAACGGGCTGGTTAACCAGCTCGGGCGCTATGATTGGTAATCACTCTACTTCGGTCATCGTGGAGGCTTACTTAAAGGGCTTGCGCGGTTTTGATGTGGAGAAAGCTTATGCCGGTATGCGCAAAAATGCCATGGAGGCCACCATGATACCGTGGAAAGATGGCCCGGGCACCACCGAACTGGAAAAATGCTATTATGAAAAGGGATTTTACCCGGCGCTGCCTATCCGTAGCGATACTGCCAATATAAAACCTGCCGGCAAATACGAAAAACTGCCTTACCAGGTTAGATGGGTGCCGACGTTAGAGGTGGAAGAGTGGGTGCCTGAGGTTGACTCATGGCATCGCCGCCAATCGGTTTCTGTAACGCTTGAGCATTGTTATGACGATTGGTGTCTGGCGCAGATTGCCAAAGCTTTAGGTAAGGAGGACGACTATAAATTGTTCATGAAACGCGCGCATAATTATCAAAACCTGTTCAAGCCGTCTATCGGACTGATGGCCCCAAAAACTGCCGATGGCAAATGGGTTGAGCCGTTTGATCCCAAGTTTTCGGGCGGATTTGCAGGCGAGGGCTATTTTGCAGAGTGCAACTCGTGGGTATACACCTGGAGTGTACAGCATGATATTCAGGGCTTGATCAATCTGGAAGGCAGCCGCCAGAAATTTGTAGATAAGCTGGACGAACTGTTCACTACCGGACACGGCCGTGCCGATAAACTGGCGTTCCTGGGTCAGTTTCCGGATATGACGGGTTTGGTGGGGATGTATCCGCAGGGCAATGAGCCGGCTTATCATATTCCGTATCTGTATAATTATGCCGGTCAGCCTTGGAAAACGCAGCAGCGCATAGGTATACTGATGGATTTGTGGTACGACATCACCCCGCAAGGTTTAGCCGGCGACGAAGATGGTGGCGCAACCTCAAGCTGGTATGTGTTTAACTCGATGGGCTTTTATCCGCAATGCCCGGCTAGTGCGGTGTTTGATATCGGTAGTCCTGTATTTGAAGAGTCGACCATTAACGTAGGTGGCGGCAAAATCTTTGTAATCGAAGCTAAAGGCGCATCGGCACAAAATAAATACGTGCAAAGTGCCACATTAAACGGCAAAACCTGGAACAAGCCATGGATGAAAAACAGCGACATTGTAGGCGGCGGCAGGTTAACGCTGGTTATGGGTCCGCGGCCAAACAAGAATTGGGGCAGCGCGCCCGGTGATGCGGCGCCGTCAATGTCGGCAGCGACGGTTAATTAAGGTTTTATATAATATATATCATGCCGAACTTGTTTCGGCATCCCATCATAAAGGCGAGCGTTTGCTTAGCGTGTGGGATGCTGAAACAAGTTCAGCATGACATTTCTTTGTTTCACGCGAATGTGAAACAAATGAAACAAGTGAAACAGGATATTTGATTAAATATTTGATAGTCAAAAGTTTGGTTGATTTGAGTGAAACAGAATGAAACAAGATTGCGCATTGAAAAAGTAACCCAAATGTTGAAAACTTTGTTGCAGCGAGAATAAGGTATTCCAGCCTGTGGTCGGTGTTATCACCGCACCACTTCCGTCCACAATCTAAATCGTCATGAAACAAGGTGTTGAATTTTTTACAGCTACTTGCCTAAATTGGCAACCGCTTTTATCAGCCGACGCTCATAAGCAGATAGTTTTAGATAGCTTAACTTTCCTGGTAAAAGACAGGAGAATTTGGTTATACGGATATGTGATAATGCCTAATCATATTCACGTTTTGTGGTGTAAGCAACCAGAATGGTTAAACAAGAATGGGCAACAACATTTCGCAAAATTTACAGCTCAGCAACTTAAATTCAGCTTGCTGCAAAATCCTGCTGAATTAGAAACTTATCGAAGTAGGCAAAACGACCGGCAATATCAATTTTGGGAACGTCGTCCGCATATTGCAACAATGTATAACAGAATAGTTTTCGAAGAAAAATTGGACTATATTCACATGAATCCGGTTAAAGCGAATTTATGCGATTTGCCCGAGTTGTATGAATTTTCGTCAGCTTCCTACTACAGCGCAAATGTTGAAAATGAAATCATTACTCACTATATGGAACACATATAACCCGGTAGTGGTGCGGTGATAACACCGACCACAGGCTGGAAATAAAATACCTAATTTTAAATAGCCAAAGCTTATCCATGAGGTCAATAAGAATAGTCCTATTTGTTCAAGTTCTTTTCTGCCTGCCGCTATTTGCAATAGCACAGCTGCCTGCCAGCGGAAGGTTCGTATTAACTGGCATAATAAATGGCAATGCCCCGGCACAGCTTAAACTCAGGTATGCTGATAGTGTGGGTAAATGGCATTTGGACAGTACTACAGTTAATCAAGGACGATTTGAGTTTAGAGGTACCATAAACGGCCCAACTATTAGTCAATTAATGGGGAAACTTATATCGAAAACGACGGAAGATCCAAACTTTACTCCGATTTTTTTAGAGCCGGGTTTAATGGAAATAAAAGTTATTGTCGATGATTTTAAATCTGCATCAATAAAAGGCTCCGGTGCACAAATCGATTATGAAAAATTGATGGAGATGGAACGCCCATTGGATATCGAGCGAGCCATATTATTAAAGGCTATCGATTCTGTCGATAAAAAGATTGCATTGACAGGAGAGACCAAAAATCTTAAAAATCAAATGGATAGCCTTAATTACAGATGGGCAGTGTGGGTAAACTCGAATACTGAAATTCGGCGTAGGTTCATTAGGGCATATGGGAGTTCGGCCGTTACAGCCAATCTTATGCATGGAATGATATATGGTAATAAAATATCATTGGATTCTGCTGAGATCATTTACAATAGATTTCCAATAACAGTAAAAAACAGTTTACTTGGACAAGCTGTAAAAACTACTATTGCTGGTAAACGTGCTATAGTTGTAGGAGCTAAGGCTCCGTTTTTTAATGGAACAGATATCGCTGGGAAGCCTTTACATAGTGAAGACTATCTCGGGAAAAAATATGTCTTGTTAAATTTTTGGGCATCATGGTGCGCTCCTTGTCACGATGAGATGCCTTATCTTAATAAACTTTATGACAAATACAGCAAAAACGGGTTTGAAATGATTGGTGTCTCTATCGACAATGACAGGTCTGCATGGAAGAAGGATATCATTAAGTCAAAAGTTGGGCGGTGGAAACATATGTTAGCATTGGACGACAGCGTCAAAACGCAAGGCAAACAGGTCAGTGACAGATTTGCCATTGGCGTGGTTCCGACAGTATTGTTGATTGATAGAGCTGGGTTAATCATTTATCGAAACGAAGGGAGCGGTAAGGCCGAAGAGATGAAAAAGCTCGACGCACTGTTATATTCTGCTCTTGGTAATTAATTAAAACTTGCCTCGTAACGCATCTTCCTACATGATAGGACGGTAAGCTGCGCTAAACTTCGACCAGAATATGGCTGAAAACGATCCCCACCACGTCATTGCGAGCGAGAAACGAGCGTGGCAATCTCTGCGCGGCAGTTACACCTCGCTATTGATTAGCATGTGTAGAGATTGCCACGCTACGCTCGCAATGACGTGTTTGTGAAAATTTAGTATCCTTGTAAACCAATTGTATCCTTTATGAAAAAAATCATCGCATTTGCTGCCGCTTTGTGGCTGGTAACTAATACTGCGTTTGCCACGGTAACCCTTCCCGCCATCTTCGGCGATAATATGGTGTTGCAACGAGGCATACTTGTACCCGTTTATGGCTGGGCCGATGCCGGTGAACAAGTAACGGTCGACTTTATGGGTAAATCCTACAAAACCACCACCGGCACCGACGGTAAGTGGACCATGAAGTTAGGCTCTTACAAACCCGGCGGACCATACCAAATGCACATTAAAGGCAACAATACCGATATCACTTATAACAATATCCTGATTGGCGATGTGTGGCTGGCCTCGGGGCAATCAAATATGGAGTTTGGTATCCAGACCGAAAAGCATCATGCCGATGCTATAGCTAACGCCACCGATAGCCAGATCCACTTTTTTTATGTGCCGATGAACCTGTCGCTTAACCCGGTATATGATATCGTTAAACAACCTTCCGGTTCGCCAAACGGCAAATGGTTGGTTTGCTCGCCTGAGGTATTGGCCGATCCACATTTTGCCTGGCATGGCTTTTCTGCTGTTGGTCTATATTTCGCCGAGCAATTACGCAAGTCTGAAAAAGTACCTGTGGGTATGATCGGCAGCTATCGTGGTGGTACACCGGTGCAAGGTTGGATAAGCCTCGATGGTTTGAAACAGGAACCGGCTTTTACCAGATATGTCGACACCCGCCAGCGACTGGTTGATAATTTCGATGAGGCTACCAAAACTTACCCGCAACGCAAGGCGGCCTACCAGGATAGTCTGAAAGTTTGGAACACCGAAGTGGGCAACGCTTATAATCAAACTCTTAAGCAATGGGAGCAAGACGTTGCCACGGCAAAAGCCAATAATCAACCTGTACCGGTGCGGCCAAAACCGTCGCGCCCCGCGCCGGTAGCTCCGGCCGACCCGTTGGGCGGTTATCAATCGCCCACACTCTGTTACAACGGGGTCATCGCTCCATTGGTAGGTTATGGTATTAAAGGTGCAATCTGGTATCAAGGCGAATCAAACGGCGACCGCATGAACGACGCTATCGAATACAAGGACCTGTTCCCCAGAATGATTAACGACTGGCGCGCTAAATGGGGCCTGGGCGATTTCCCTTTTCTATATGTACAATTGCCAAACTTCAGAAACGCGGCTGTCACACCATCGCAGGATAGCTGGCCGTGGGTACGCGAGGGGCAGGTTAAAACGCTGTCGCTGCCTAATACCGGCATGGCTACCATTATTGATGCCGGTGTGGCTAATGATGTACATCCAACTAATAAGCTGGTGCCCGGTAATCGTTTGGCGCTGGTGGCTCAGCATAAGGTTTATGGCAGAAGGGTTGTAGCCTCTGGTCCCGTTTATAAATCGATGAAGGTTGAGGGTAACAAGATCATCATCAGCTTTGATGAGATACATAAAGGATTAACAGCGGCGGCTCTGGTTGACGATAATGTGGTTAATGCTGATACCAAAGAACTCAAAGGCTTTGGCATAGCCGGCGACGACCATAAATTTTATTGGGCCAAAGCGCTGATTACCGGTAATACAGTGACTGTCTGGGCAGATGAAGTTCCAAATCCCGCAGCAGTGCGGTATGATTGGGCCGATAATCCCCCGGGAAATTTATACAACAAAAATGGCCTGCCCGCAGGGCCTTTCCGCGCAGATGATTGGCCGCCATTTGATCATAACAAGTAATTTAAGCTTATATCACCAACACACCCTGAGATAAAACTATCTCAGGGTGTGTTGGTTTATAGTGGTTGTAGAATAAGCGATTTATTCAAGGATATTGAAAATAAATCAGTGATTTTAGCATAAAATGCCGTTAATTTAGCCAATTATTCTGCGTAGCGCTAAATACGCCTTTGGAAACCAATTACTACAAACAAAAACTATATATTCATGAAAAAAAATCTACTGTTTGGATGCTTAGTGGCCCTGTCAAGTTTCAGATTGGCATCTGCACAAGAAAGAAAAGCACCCTCGTATCCATTAATTACGCATAATACTTATTTCAGCGTTTGGTCGAATACCGATAAATTGGCCGAATCGACCACTACACACTGGACCGGCGCTGCACAATCATTGATCGGCATTATCAATGTGGATGGTACAGATTACCGTTTCATGGGCAAAGAGCCAGAGCAATACCGCACTATCCTGACTGCGTCTGACGAGAAAGATTACTCTGTAAAATATACTTTCACCGAACCTACAGGCGACTGGACCGCACTATCATACCCGGCTACAGACTGGAAAGAAGGCATGTCGCCAATTGGTGATAGCCGTGCTGATAAAATTAAATGGAGAACTAAAGATATCTGGGTTAGACGTACGTTTAACATCACCAAAACTGATGATATCAACAAACTGTTTCTGAAAGCATCATGGGATGACAACATCGAAGTTACACTGAACGGTAAAAACATCTTTACCCGTGTTGGTGTGAGCAAAGATTTTGAAATGGCTCCGCTGGATAAAGATAAACTAAAAATAGGCGAAAACATCATCACCATGCACGTAGTAAACACCGGTGGCGGTGCCCGTGCAGACATTGGTTTGGTTGATAAATTAAAACCAACCATCGCCAAAGAACTGGAAGTTGCCGATCAGAAAAATGTGAGCATCAACGCTACTCAAACTATCTATAGCTTCAAAGCCGGTAAAGTTAACCTGGATGTAACTTTCACTTCGCCATTGTTGTTGAATGACCTGGATATATTATCTCGCCCGGTAACTTACATCACTTACAGAGTAAAGTCAAACGATAAGAAAACACACGCTGTTAAAGTATTTTTTAGCGCGTCTACCAATCTGGCGGTTAATCAGCCTAAACAAGCGGTTACTGCTTCGGCAGCAGGCAATGGCGCTTTATCATTCCTGAAGGCTGGTACCGACGAGCAACCTGTACTGCAAAAAACAGGTGACAATGTTCGTATCGACTGGGGTTATATGTATGTAGCAGTTCCTAAAGCAGCCGGCGCTACCCAGTTTATCACTACCGAAAAAGAGTCTGTTTTAGCATTCCGTCAGGGTCAAACCAAAACTACCGGAACTAAAGGCACAGAATTAGCTTTAAATACTGTTATTCCTTTCGGTAATGTTGGCGCTACATCAGTAGCTAAATATGTTGAAGTTGCTTATGACGATGTTTACTCGATGCAATACTTTAACACCAATCTGCGCCCATGGTGGAACCGTACCGGTAAAGAAACCATCATCAGCCAGTTAACTAAAGCCAATACTCAATACGCTTCTATTCTGCAAAGATGTACAGCCTTTAATAAATCTATCTATGCCGATGCGGTTAAAGCGGGCGGCCAGACTTATGCAAACCTGTGCGTTTTGGCCTACCGTCAAAGTATAGCGGCTCACATTTTGGTACAAAGTCCTAAAGGCGAGATCCTGTGGTTCTCGAAAGAAAACTTTAGCGGTGGTTTCGTAAATACGGTTGACGTTACTTATCCGTCTGCTCCGCTTTACCTGATCTACAATCCTAAACTGATGCAGGGTATGCTGAACGGTATCTTCTACTTTAGCGAGAGCGGTAAGTTTAAACATGATTTTGCTGCGCACGATTTAGGTAGCTATCCACACGCTAACGGCCAAACCTATGGCGAAGGCATGCCGGTTGAGGAGTCAGGCAACATGATTATCCTAACCGATGCTATCTGCAAAGCACAAGGCAGCCCGGCTTATGCCAAACTGCATTGGAAAACCCTGAGTACCTGGGTTAACTATTTAACCAGCGAAGGTTTTGACCCTGCTAACCAATTATGTACTGACGACTTTGCCGGTCACCTGGCGCGTAACGCTAACTTGTCTGTAAAAGCTATTGTTGGTATAGGTTGCTATGCTCAACTTGCTGAATCATTAGGCGACAAAGCTACTGCTGAGAAATATCGCGCGATAGCGAAAGAAATGGTAGGCAGATGGCAAAAACTAGCCGGCGACAAAGATCACTTCACCCTGACCTTTGAAAACCCGGGTACCTGGAGCCAGAAATATAACCTGGTTTGGGACAAAGTTTTGGATTTAAACCTGTTCCCGCAATCGGTTTATGATACAGAGACCAAATATTACCTGAGCAAACAAAACGAGTATGGTTTGCCTTTGGATAGCCGTAAAACCTACACCAAATCTGACTGGATTTTGTGGACCGCTACCTTTGCGCCAACTCAGAAAGATTTCGAAAAGCTGATTGACCCGGTTTATAAATACGCTTTAGAAACACCAACCCGCGTTCCGCTGAGCGACTGGCACGAAACCACCAACGGTAAACAAACGGGCTTCCAAGCTCGCAGCGTTGTCGGCGGATACTTCATGAAAATGCTGGATTACAAAATGCATAGCAAGAAATAATTAAAAAATGAACAGGCGGTTTTATCTGCTTTTAGCCTGCTCTGTCCTAAGCGTTTTTACGCTAAGGGCACAGCAGGCTTTGTCCGTTTTTGACGAAGCGGATAATCGGCCAGCTGCTAAAGACTGGCTGGTAAATACAGTAGTTGCAAAAGCTAATGTCTATTACAGCGCGGATAAAAAAGAGCTGATATTGGATAATGACCTTATTCAGCGTCGGTTTAGACTTGGGCCCAATGTCGCCTGTATTGAATACAAAAATAAGTTAACCGGACAACAACTTTTGCGTGCGGTAAAGCCTGAAGCCAGTGTAGTGATTAACGGTATATCTTACAATGTAGGAGGACTGTACGGACAAAAAGAAAATGCATACTTGCTGCCTGAATGGGTCGACTCATTTGTAAAGCATGACAATGACTTCGCACTTGCCACCTATACGGTCACTGCGTTGCCTGCCTATCTGAAACCTCAAACCAAGTTTTGGGCAACTAATATACAATCGCCAACCGGAAAATTATTAAACTTTATTTATCAATCGCATTTGCCAGAGCTGAAGGGGTTAGACATAACCATTCATTATGCTTTATACGATGGGATCCCATTAATTGAAAAATGGATAAGTATCGAAAATAAATCAGCCAACACGTTTCGTATAAACCGGGTTGTAAATGAAATATTGGGCATGGTAGAAGAAGAAAGCGCCGTGGTTGGAACGCCCGACCAAATGAACAAGCCCAACGGTTTATATATAGAAACAGACTATGCTTTCAATAATGCAATGCGTTATAACCTGAGCGACCAGACAACGCATTGGAAAGCCGATAAAAGTTATACCTCGCAGGTAAATTATGATTTGGGAACGCCTTGTCTGTTAGATGTTTATCCCGAAAACGGCCCCGGTATCGACTTGCAACCAAAAGAAATATTTACTTCTGTAAAAACCTATGAGCTGGCCATGGATAGTTACGACAGGCAGAGAAGGGGTATGGCTATCCAAAAGATGTATAGAACCATTGCGCCATGGACAACGGCTAATCCCATCTTTATGCACCTGGTGAGCAAGAACGATAAAGAAGTATATAATGCTATTGACCAATGTGCTGCTACAGGTTATGAGGCTTTGATATTAAGTTTTGGCAGCCATATAAACATGGAGGATACCACTGCCCGAAATCTTGCCCGATGCGCTGCCATTGCAGCATACGCCCATAACAAAGGGATTAAGATAGGCATATATTCATTATTCAGCTCCCGCAGAATTAGTGAAGATGACGATGTGATCAATCCTAAGACAGGAAAAACCGGCGGTGCATTTTTTGGGAACGCGCCTTGTTTTGGAAGTAAATGGGGGCTTGCTTATCGCGATAAAACCAAACAATTCTTTACCACTACTCATTTCGATATCTGGGAAAATGACGGCCCTTATCCGGGCGATCTTTGCGCGTCTACTAAACACCCGGGGCACAGAGACGTGGAAGACAGCCAATGGCGGCAAATAGAAATCCAAAAAGAACTGTATCACTGGCTAAATGCCCGTAATGTTTATATCAATGCGCCTGATTGGTATTTTTTAGATGGCACCAACAAAATTGGGTTGGGGTATAGAGAGGTGAATTTCTCCCTTCCCCGTTCAGAGCAAAGGATACTGAACCGCCAGAATATATTTGATGGCACATGGGATAAAACACCTTCTATGGGCTGGGGTTTTGTCCCGCTGACGCAATACCATGGTGGCGGAAAAGATGCAGAACTGGAGCCGCTTACAGAGCATCTGAAAGATTATGAACAATTGATGGTGCAATATTATGGCGCAGGTGTGCAGGCTTGCTACCGCGGCCCAAGGCTATATGATACCGACGAGACTAAAGCAGTAGTAAGCAAAGTGGTGCAATGGTACAAGAAATACAGAAGTATTTTGAATGCAGATATTGTGCACCTTCGACGAGCCGACGGGCGGGATTGGGATGGCTGGATGCATGTCGGCCCAACCTTAAAAGAAAAAGGATTTGTATTGTTATTCAATCCCACTGATAAAGCTATTAAACGACAGATTACACTACCCTTATACTATACCGGACTTACGCAAACCGCAAAGATCAGAGAGAAAGAAAACGCTTCTAAAATATATAAACTCAATAGAAATTACGAAGCGGTGTTACCGGTGACACTTGAACCTAATGCCTATTCATGGTGGGTGATTGAGTAGGAACACAGCTTAGCCAATTTAGAGGGCTTATTATTTGATTTATTGGCTAATAATTACTTACTTAGATAAATAAACCAATAAAACCTGTAAATCCATTCAAACAAATTACCCCGGTATTAAGCTGTTCTGTGCTATTATCAGCGCTAATTATTGTGGTGATTTTATCTTATCGCATTGCCTATGAAAAAAATCTTACTTGCAAGTGTATTCTGTTTACTTTCAGCACTTTCAAATCTGGCACAGGCACAGTCTGAGCCTGATGAAGTAACAGCGGTTGATTCAACGTATAATCTAGGTCGGGTTGTACTCAAAAAACGAGATGTACAGGCCGTAACCATCAAGGCTGCCGACCTGGAGAAAATACCTTTTCGCAGTTTACAGGATGTAATCAATGTTTATACCAATGGTGTCTTCGCCGCTAAGCAGTCATATATTTTTGTGATAGACGGCGTGTTGAACACCGATATTAATGCGTATAGCATTTACGATATTGAGGAATTAACATTTATACAAAACGCCGCAACGGTGCTTAACGGCGGCGACCCTAACAAAGCCTTGATCCTGGTAAAAACCAAACGCGCCGGCGGAAAAGGACATGGCGTAACCGTAGCGGGGCAAACCAACATGGTGAGGTTATATAAGCCAACTAACCCATCAACCACGTCTGGCGTGCCTGATGGTAAAACCACTACCAACTTATATCATCAATATTATGTTTCTGCCTATGCAGGCAACCATGTTATCAGCGGAGGTGTTTCGGCAGATATTCAGCATAATATTACACCGATATATCTTTATGATAGCCCTTACACAACACGTAATCCTCCAATTACCAATCGTTTGAAACTTCATGGATATCTTGATGCTCATTTAGGCGAGCGCAATACGGTAAGTTTAGATGCAGGCTATGTACCTCAACGTGATTTTAATAATCAAAATTCGCTTTATACCCACTTTGAGAGTCCAAACTTATACTATGGCGATCTGAAAATCCATACCAAAATTGCCGATGGATTTTACAATATAGCCACTGCGGGCATCCAAAAAATACACAATCACGTTCAGCACACCACCTATGGTGCTCCAAGCGCTTTATATAATTTGTATGATGCAGCCGACACGCTTAGTAACTACATATTGCAGGATAATATTAGTTATGAAACCGCTTTGAACGATGTTTTTACCATACGGCCCAGTGTGAATTTTACTTATCGTAATGTTAACCATCCAAGCTCTTATCTCAACGAAATTCATTTTACCAGCGGGCAAATAACCTCCGGGATTAGTCACACTACAGCAAATCAAAAACTGGCATTGCTTACCCCCTCTATAACAGTTGGTTATACTAAATTCTTGTCGTTAACTGTGGGTTTTCAAACGTATCTTAACAGTGGCACTGTTATCAATGGTATTAATCGTTTGTTTGTTAACGGCAACCAGGCCGGTTACACTAATAACATCGGATCGACCAAAGCTACCGACTTTGAGCAGACATCACCGCTGCCTTTCGCCTCGTTAACGGTTGATCCGTTAGCGTTGATGGATGTTGATACTACAAATGCAAGGCTTACTGTATATGGGTCATATGCCAGAAATTTCAACTACAGTAATGATCTGTTAGGCTCTTTGGATGATTCGAACCTTGAAGGTTCCTACCGTACAAGCTCGACCGATCGATCCTTTATGTTACCGCCGGTCGACCCTTATAAGGTTTACACCCAGATACAGGGCGGCGCAACTTTTTCAACGTTGGAAAATGCGCTGACCTTAAGCTACAACTACAGCCTGAGAAGGTTTAACACCGGAGAGGTTATTTTGATACGCCTGCCCACTTATCAGGATTACTACATGAATACCAATGGCCGTACAGAATTGCATCGTGTTGGTATTGATTATAGCTTACCGACAGATGGCGACCTTACCTGGCGAACCGGCCTGAACGGTACTTTGCTGATAATGAGCGACAGCTATAAAGAAAGAGATTATCTATCTGACTATATGCGCTTAGTGTACCCGGGCAAACCATTTATAACCGGTGGGTTTGCCAATCATTTCGGCTATCAGGGGCTTTTCCTGGATTTCAGTATCCTGTATGCCATGAACCAGGCTAATATGAAACAAGTGCCGTATCTGCATTACCAGCTAAACGGCACAACCAGTACCTTTGATCTGCAAAATATTGACTTTGGCTATAAAATACCAGTGCCTGTTAAACGGGTTAAAAGCCTGGAGGTGTATTTAAATGCGCGCAACCTGTTCCAGAACGGCCAATCGCGCATCGTAGAGACCCAGCGTTTTTTTGGTGGTGGATTTAAAGTCGAATTATAAGCACCCCTCAGATAAACTAAAAAGCCGCGCAAATGAGCGCGGCTTTCTTGTTTATGGCCTTTGCCTGTCTAAAACTTCTTCATGATCTTAACCAGACTTTTGGCAATGATAGCACAACCCTTATCAGACGGATGCAAGCCATCATAAGTTAAACCGATGGCTTCTGTTGGATAAGGATAATCATCAGTAGCCGGGTTAAACGGTATGCCGATAAAATTGGGGTAGGGTAGGTCGGTATATTGTCCGCTTTGCGGATCTTTTACGTGTTTAAATTTTACCAGCTCGGGTAATGTGAAATGCGGGTTATGGTACAGATCATCAACCGCAATGTTTTCCAGTTTGGCAATTGCCGCAATCGCGTTAGCAACTGCTTCTAAAGTCTGCCCGTTTTTTTCGCGGTAAGAACCGTATGCGTTATTCTTTTTGTCGAACAAGTAAACAAAATCCACACGCTGCAAAGGCGTCATGAGTACAATTTTGGCATCAGGATTCAAAGCTTTGATCTTATCAAGAATAATCCTGAAAGACCCGTTAATGGTGTTATTGCCGGTGTTGTTCTTATAATCGTCGATAGTACCTATGGGCCGTCCCTGCCACCAGTCGTTAGTGCCCAGGAAGATGGTGTAAACATCGCCTTTAGGAATTTCCAGCTTATCAAAACTGCTTGCAATACCGCCCGACGTCCAGCCATTATAACCTTTGTTGATGTAATGGATGTAATCCAGCTTTTCCGTAACCTGGGTTAGGTAGCCCTTAGTTAAACGATCCTGTGTTTCGTTCCGATGATCGTTCAGATAAGTTATCGAGTCGCCAATAGCCACCCAGGTTAGTTCCTTGCGCTTAAACGACGCCAGCACACAAATAGCAGCAATAGCAATAATAATCTTTTTCATATCTCAATATTCAACAATAAAATAATCCAAACATCTGCATATCTACATTATCTGCTCACCACCGGGAACTGCGAAATACGCAGCTTGGTACAGCCGTAAGGTATCAGCGTAACCTCCTCGTCTTTCTGAGTAGGTGTGCCCTCGTTATAGATCACGCTATAGGGCATAGGGCCGGTCATATCGTTATATAAGGTCCAGTTAGGGATGCGGCGCGCCTTTACGGTAAGTTGCAGCGGTGCGTTGGTTAAGTTCCACGGGTAGGCCGCTACCTGGTCTTTCTTTTGAAGGGTGAAGGCTTTTTCCAGCTGATTATTGCGGGTTTCGGTTAAGCCATAGTTCCATGGTGTGGTTGGCCTGACTTCATAAAACTCGCTGCCATAAGCCACCGGGTCCCGGTCATTTTTAACCAGTTTAATGTCTTCACCAATCTTCAGGGCATATACCAGCGGACCGCGTTCTATAGACACCGAATTTTCATACCAGGTGTTTTTGAAGATGTGCATCGGTAGTTGCAGTTCAACAACGTCGCCATTTTTCCATTCGCGGTTTATCTTTACAATCTCATTACCCGGCGACTGCTGAACCTCGGCACCATTAACTTTTACGGTAGCATTTTTACACCATGCCGGTATGCGCAGGTGAAAAGGAAAAGCAACCGATTTTATCTTTTTATTGAGCGCCAAAGTAAAGCGGATATTCTCGTCAAACGGATAATTAGTTTCTTCTTTAATGGTAACCGGCACGCCGTTAGCCACTTTAGCATCCACGTCGCTAGCCGAATACACTAAAGCCGCCAAGCCGTTGTCAGGCGTAGCATACCATAAGTTTTGAACAAACTTTGGCCAGCCCTGGTGCATGTTTGAGGTACAGCATGGGTAACCAGAAAGCAGTCCGTAGCAAATATCTGTGCCGGCATGGTTAACGTTAAAATTATGCGCCGCGCGGGTAAGCATTACCTGGTTAGCCTGCTGGAAATACTGGCGGGTCATGTAATCTTCTGATGTCTGGGTAGGTAAAGCGTTGAATGCAATCTTCTCTAATCTATCAGCATAATCAACACCACCGGTAATAGCCAGCGAGTTTTCCAAAGTAAACATCATTTCGACAGCTGTACACAGTTCAGAACCTTGCGTAGGGTTATTGCCATGCAGCGACTCGTCGGCACCAAAAAGACCATGTGCCATGCCGTTATATTTGGTAAGGTCATGCAGGCCTTTCTCCATAGCATCCAGGTATTGTTGTTCGGGGTGCTGCTGGTAGTAGATCAATGGTTCTTTCATGCCCTCGGCCAGGTTCACGCCGTGCGCGCTGCCCAGGCGGGTCAGCATTTCGCCTTTTTGGAAAGCACCGGTAAAGTCGAACGTTTGTTTGTGGATCAGGTTGCCCAGATCTAACAAAAACTTGTCGCCGGTAATGTTGTACAGCCAGTAAACCACCATCAGGTTGTCGCCGCCGCGCCATTGGGCCCAGAAGGTCCAGTGGTTAAGCGGTTCTTTGGGTAGTTGTTGCAGTTGATATTTGAAATAGTTGGTAAGCAGGGTGATGATGCGTTTATCGCCGGTGGCGGTGTAGTATTGCTGCAAAACTTTCAGCATCACCATTTTTGGCCACCAGTCATGGCTATTGTCCCGCTGTATGCCGTCCTCATGCGGGTAATCTTTCGCCGGACCAAAATAACCGTCAGGCTGCTGACTTTTGATGGACCATTCAATCCATGGTTTTACTTTGGCTATAAGCTCTTTATCTTTCAGGATATAGGCCAGCGGCAGCAGGCCGTCAATCCAGTAAGGGCCGCGTTCCCATTGGTCGCCGTCGCCGCCCAGCCAGCCATTGCGGCTACCCATTACCAGCGGGTACAATTTATCCAGGTTGCCGGTAGCGCCTTCTTTTTGCTTAACCAGCATTTCGCGCAGCCAGCCATGCGGGGTGATAGCGCCCAAAGGCAGCTGGATATACGGGTTTTGCTTTAACGGCGCTTTGGCCAAAGTATAATTCTGGCTACGGCCAATTTTTGGGGCAATAGCTAAACCGGCTAAAGCGGCCAGCACATAAAAACGTCTCATAGAAAAGGGAATAATCTGGCCCTAAACTTAAGCAGATTTATCGGGATTTTGAGGCCCGGTGCTACGTGGGCCTCAAAATTTAGTGCGATAGTTATTTAATTGAACTGCTTTGCATTCCACTTACAGCATAGCGGTATACCTGCCGCCCCAACTGGCCATCGGCATTGATGCCTTCAATGGTTACTTTATAGGTTCCGGGGCCGTCGGCATTAAAAAAGCTGAACGAGGTGTTACCGTTGACACCGGTTCTCAGATCCGGGTTCCAATAAATGGTGCTGCGCAGGTCGGGCAGCGTAAGGTTGGCATTTGGGGCGTCATATTTTGGCGAATAGAACTCGCGTATTTTGTTGTAGCCTTTGGGGGTGATATTGATAACGCTTGGAATATAGGTTTTGTGGATATAACCCCTTTTAGTGTAAATCAACAGCACCGGCGTTCCCCTGGAAGCGTACATCGATGCTAAGGGATTGGTAGCAGATAAATAATCTATTCTGGCTATGGCCTCCATATCGAGCGATCCGTAGTTGAAAACCTGTAATGGTTCATCACGTTCAAGCCTCCTGCCATCTAAAAAAACCGGCATATCGGGAAGAAAACCCTGTGGTGTTGATTTGAAATGTACCCTGGGCAGCTCACCTAGTAGTTCAATGCCGGGAACGTTATATTGGTCTTTAGGCTTTACATGATAGGTGTAATCAGCGTGCCCTTCGGGAACCATCGGCCCCCATTGTGGGGCATATTTCGCTAGGGGATCAGGTTTCTGTGCTCTGATCTTAACTTCTTTCAACCGATGCACTTTATCTAACATGCCTAACTTTTCATAAGTATCATCTTCTTTTTTACCCATATCCAGAAACTGTTTTAAACTGCTATGCACGTTCAGACTGGCATCGGGCAGGTTTGGGTTGCTGTTGATTTTTATGCCCGGTATGCTGTCTAATATCAGCTTTACCCTGGCGCCACCTTTGATTGTACGGGCCTGCAGAGACAGTTTAATACTGTCTGTCAGAAACAAAGGTTCAAAGCGAAAACTACCGTCGTCGCCTGTATTGGCTGTCTTTGTGATCTTTGCTCTTAATGCTATCATAGTGACAGCAGCGCCCGCTACGGGTCGCGGCTTATTATTCAGCGTAACCACTTTTCCGGAAATCGTGGTTTTCAAATGCTCAGCCGGAAACTGCGGGTTTGTGCTGTCGGCATTCCTCAGCTCTTTCCATGCAAAACGGCGATAGCCCTGTGTCAGCATCAGGTTATCCAGGGCCTTGTCTGCCTCATCGCCTGTTTGCGCAAAATAGTAGTTGGGCTCTTCGATAAAACCTTTCAGGTCAGACTTTAGCAGCAGGCTTGAAAAAATGGTACTTGCTTTATTCTCATTGAAGGGCACCTTGCTTTCGTCAATCACGGACACCGAAAAATTACCGGCTGCAGCATTACCCCAGGCATCTTTAGCGTTAAGCCCTATGGTAACACGCTCTTTGCTGTTATAATCGGCTTTGGTGGTTTTGACATCCAACTGCATGATATCATTGCTGCGGATAAAGGCAATCCGCTCATTCAAAGGTTCGCCATTGGTATTGAATAGGGTAAACTGCGCAATGCCGCTGCGGAAGGCCTTCTTTTGCAAGCTCAGCGAGGTAACCGGGCCATCTGTTTTTATGGCAGATGCAAATACTACCTCGCCGCCGGTATGCACGATCAGGTTAACTTCTGAATGTTGTTGTTTCATTGAAGCATATATTCTAAGCAGTACACTGTCTTTTTTCGATTGATCGACGCTCAGCACATAGCCATCGTCTGATGCTTTGGGCAATGCGATACTTTTAGTCGACCCATCGTCAAAAACAATATTAGCGGTGTAAGTTTTGCCTGGTGCAGGTGTTATTAAAAAGCTGCCCATGCCGGCATGCAGGGTTGTTAACTTAGCCACTTCGTGATGGTCATTATCGACAATGCTGCTCTTAATGGCAATACCCAAACCATCAATGCCTATCGCTTTAAAAGCTACACGGGATGCTATGCCATTAATAAGGTTCCCGCTTTCGGGGAAAAACTGGATATCGCTTTGCGCTAAAGTGGCTTTGATGGGGAAATCACGGTTAACCGGATACTTATCGCTACCTTGCAGTATGGTATGCAAATAAGCGCCTTCGGGGTGCTGTTTAATATCGTCGGGGATAGTGATACGCAAGTTGCCCAGCGCATCGGTTTTGCCATTTTGCTGCCATAGGGGTTTATGGTTTGCCCATATCTCATACCTTACATCCCGTTCGCCCAGAGCCTTACCCCTATCGTTGGTATAGTTTAATATGGCGGTTAGTACCTGTTTACCCTTGTCGGGGATATAACTGAAATCGGCTTTGGCTATAATTTCGCCGCCGGCAACATCGCCCACTAAAAAAGTATGGTCATAAAAATAATCCTCGCCGGCATTGCGCATCCATTGGGTATAAGCACGCAGGCGGTAACTGCCCTGATGATAATCATCCTTCAAAATAAAATTACCTATCACCATGCCTGAGTTTACAGGCAGCTTAAGCTGCTGCAATAATGAATCTTTTTCAGATATCAGTTCGACATACATCGCTTCGCTAAGTCTAGATAACTGATGTGCAGGGCCGGAGGTCAGATATCCTTTAAACCACAATGTATCGCCCAGGGCATAGTAAGGCTTGTCGGTTTGCAGATAAGCTTTCTCAACCGGCAGGCGCTTGTTAAAATTATCCAGCGGATCAGTTAGCAGGGCCAGGTTTTTATCTATGGATGCCGGGGTAGCCGTGTTGGTAATAGCTTGCGCGTCACCAACGGTATATCTAAATACTTGTCTGCCCAACTGGCCGTCGGCATTGATGCCTTCAATTACGACGCGGTAAGTGCCCGGCCCGTCGGCATTGAAAAAGTTGAACGATGCAGTGCCATTGGCGTCGGTTTTCAGATAAGGGTTCCAATAAATGGTTGTACGCAAGTCGGGCTGGCTGGTAGCTCTGCCCGGGCGGTCATAGCGCGGGGAATAAAACTCACGCACTTTGTTGAATCCTTTTGGGGTGATATTGGCCATACTTGGGTTGTAGACTTTTTTGACCTTGCCGCGGTTGGTAAAAATTAAAATAGCGGGGCCACCTAACGTAGATTTCAGGGCCAGATTGGCATCAACAACTTCTATTTTTATAATATCTGTTGCGTCTATTTTGTTGTTGTCGAATATATCTCCAATTTCTACCGGATCTCTAATCAAAACACCATCGACTATAACGTTGATCGTATCGCCACCAATGCCAACATAATGTGGATAGTTAATGAATTGTATCACTCCGGCACTACCAAGAGGAACCGTCTTTGGACCGAACCGTATGCGGGGCAGTGCACCTTGTAAACAAGTGCCCAAATTAGCGCATAGTTCCGGCTGTGGTATTTTATAAATCTTGTCGACAGATTGCTCGGGTACTTGTAGAATGCCCTGCATGGCAATATCTGATTTGGGCTTAGTTTTTTGTGCCCTGATCTGCACCTCTTTCAGTCTGTGCACTTTGTCCAGCAAACCCAGCTTTTCATTTATATCATCCTGTTTTTTACCGTTCTCTAAAAACTGTTTTAAACTGCTATGAACGTTCAGACTGGCATCGGCCAGGTTGGGGTTTGGATTGACTTTAATACCTGGAATAGAATCCAGAATCAACATTACCTTATCACTGCCTTTGACTGTACGTGCCTGCAACGAAAACTTGATGCTATCGGTCAGGAAGAATGGCTCAAAGCTAAACCGGCCGTTAGCACCTGTAGCGGCCGACTTAACCGCATTGGCTCTTAAAGCTACCATACTGATATTGGCCCCGGCAACCGGTTTGGGGTTGTCATTCAATGTAACCACCCGGCCTGAAATTAGAGTTCCCAAATCTTCTACCGGAAACTGAGGTTTATTAGTGGGGTTGTTAAGTTGTTTCCAGGTAAATCTGCGGTAACCTTGAGTGAGCATAAGGTCATCAAGAGCGCGTTCAATGGTGCTATTTTCACTGACGAAAAAGTAGTTAGGGTCTTCTATATGGCCTTTCAGGTCGGACGTGAGCAACAGATTAGAAAAGATGGTGCTTTCTTTATTTTCGTCAAAAGGTACCTTGCTTTCATCAATCACCGAAACGGAAAAATTAGCGGCTGTCGGGTTGCTCTTGCCGTCTCTGGCGGTCAGCTCTACTTGTACACGCTCTTTACTACTATATGTACTTTTAGCTGTTTTGATACCCAACTGCATAATGTCTTTACTGCGAATAAAGGCAATACGCTCATTCAACGGTTCGCCCGTGGAGCTGAACAGGGTGAATTGCGCAATCCCGGTAGGGAATGATTTTTTGGGCAAGCGGATAGAAGTAATCATGTTATCAACCCTAAACGGGTTGGCAAAAACCAGTTCGCCGCCGGTATGAGCAATCAGGCTAACTGTCGACCCCAGCATTTTAGCTGAGGCGTGAACGCGCACTAAAATACTATCGCGATCGGGTTGATAAACACTTAGTACATAACCCTCGTCGGCAGGTTTGGGTAGGGGGATAGTCTTGGTGGTGCCGTCATCAAAAATAATATTGGCGGTATAAGTTTTACCCGCCACAGGTGTCATCAAAAAGCTGCCCATGCCGGCGTGAAGGGTTTCAAACTTAGCAACCTCCTGATTGTCGTTATCCGTCACGCGTCCTTTTAAATGAATACCCAGGCCATCAATGCCGACAGCCTTGAAGCCCACTCTTGAAGTGAGGCTATTTACCAAATTGCCGCTTTCAGGGAAAAATTGGATATCACTTTGCGTTAAAGTAGCTTTAATAGGGAAATCACGGCTCACGGCATATTTATCGCTCCCCTGCAAAATGGTGTGTAAATAAGCGCCTTCGGGATGTTGTTTGATATCGTCAGGAATGGTAACGCGCAGGCTACCCAGTGCATCGGTCCTGCCGTTTTGTCGCCATAAAGGTTTATGGTTCACCCAGATTTCGTAGCGGACGTCTTTTTCGCCCAGCGCCTTGCCCTGGTCGTTCGTGTAATTGAGCAGGGCTGTAAGCGTCTTCTTTCCTTTATCGTCGCGATAGCTAAAATCGGCTTTGGCTACAATATCGCCACCGGCAATATCGCCCACCAAAAAGGTATGATCAAAAAAGTAATCTTCGCCGGCATTACGCATCCACTGGGTATAGGCTCGCAGCCGATAACTGCCCTGATGATAATCATCCTTCAAAATAAAATCACCCATTACCATACCTGAGGTTACGGGCAGCTTAAGCTGCTGCAGTACAGAATCTTTTTCAGAAATCAGGTCGACATACACCGCACCGCTCAATTTTGATAACTGATGACGACTGCCGATGGTTACATAGCCTTTAAACCAGATGGTGTCGCCCAGGGCATAGTAGGGCTTATCCATGTGCAGGTAAACTTTTTCCTGCGGGATGCTGTCTGTCCAGCGTTGCAGGCTGGTTACCAGTTTATCCAGCGGAACATCATCCCGCTGGATAAAGGCAACTGAAACAATAGCGCAAAGCAGCACTGTGATTAGGGTTAGGGTGTGAGTTTTCATCATAGCTTAGGTTCAGATACTTTTATTTAAAGAGGGTAGCATCCGGTAACGCAATTGGCGGTAATAGCATAGTTATGCCCGACAAATTCGGGTTAAGCAACAGACTATTAGCTAATTGGTAATACTAATGTAAAGAGAATAATACATTAGTTGAAAGAGGTAGGATTTAAATAATGACTTAAAAGTCATTATTTTTAAAGGTGCAAAGTGTAGAATTGAAAAAATAGTTCTTCAAAAAATGACTTAAAAGTATTTTTTTGAAGAACTATATATTATTTTAGAATCCCGGGCCGGGTTGCGGGTTGGGCGTTTCATTCGGTCTGGATGGCGGCGGTAGTTCCTGCGGCATATCCGGCACCTCTCTTTGCGGGATGTCAGGATTACGCGGGTCGTGAGGTTGTTCAATCTCCGGACGCTGAGGGTCAACCGGTTTTTCTTCGGGTTCGTTGGGGATGGTTTCCTTTTTCATAGTACTAAATACAATAACCTGAGCGTTTAAATTGTTTTAAGATTTAGTGGCGTGCCTTCTACCTGTTGTGAAATAATCAGAAACCAAAACAGTGCACTTAATGTTAAACTTTTAAAACATACTACTATGAAAACTATGAAAAAGCTATTAAAGAAAAATCCGTTCAAAAAGCATAAAAATCATACAGCCCTTATTGCTTTAAGCGTAACGGGTGCGGCAGCTGCCGGCGCCATTGCTTATTTATACATGACAGACAGTGGGAACAACGCCCGCCACAAAATGACCGATTCGTTGTCGCAGACCTTTGATCGTATTGGTCATAGTTTGAAGGACGAGTTCAAAAATATTGCCTCGGCATTTATCAGTGACAAAAGCGGCGTTTCAAAAGGCAACGTAAAAGCGGTAGCCGATAACATAAGCCAATAAGCTCTTAAGATACCTGGTACTTGCGCAGTCAAGCTCGAGAATTTTGTAGAGATGTAATTTTTTGCGTCTCTACAAAATTGTAAAATAAATTGAAACCAAAACATTCTCTTTACGTTAAACTAACAAACGGAGTACACGTTTATTTATGAAAAATCCCTTCAAAAGGAAGAACGATAATACAGCTTTGAAGGCTGTAGGTGTAACGGGTGTAGTTGCTGCAAGCCTTGTTGTTTATTTATATTTAAGCGATGGCCTGGCCTATATACGCAGGAAAATGATGGGCCCTATGCACCAGACTTCCGACGGTGTTGGTGATAATTTGAAAGAAGAGTCCAAAAGCAGGGCGTCGACGTTTATCAATGACAAAAATGGCGTTTCAAAACATACCGTAAAAGCTCTGGCCAATAATATAAATAAAAAAGAAGTAAAATATTCTTAGCAAGAGATACAAGGTATTGCGTCTCTACTTTAGCCAACCCTCATACCGAAGAAACTTGATGAGCCGTGCATCATTTACAGATAGTACCGGCATCCAGGTGCCCAGCAAATCTCGGTTCCAATACAAACCTTGTGGGTTGCCGGGTTTGGCAAACTTATATCTGTAAATGCGCGCTCTGATAAAACGCGGCGCCTTGCCATTAAAAGGGTCATTAGCAAAGAGGCTCAGCGCCAAGGCATCGCGATGTAACAGTTTCCAGACTAAATTATAGGTCCATGGGTATTGTTCTGCAGTGCCCATACTGGCAAACCACATTTGCCAATCGAGCCG